>Ga0187781_10001963_pt1 | contig 15655 bp, 15 predicted proteins | sample 0715_SJ02_MP02_2_FD_132447 | JGI IMG/M metagenome (GOLD analysis project Ga0187781, IMG submission 132447) | Tropical peat soil microbial communities from peatlands in Department of Meta, Colombia - 0715_SJ02_MP02_20_MG | ecosystem: Environmental > Terrestrial > Soil > Wetlands > Peat | place...
AGCACAACCCAATTCCCCAGCCTACTTGAGTTGTTTATTTGTTTTTTCAGTATCGGACTCAGCGGTTTTGGCGGCGTACTCCCTTTGGCGCATCGCATGCTGGTGCAGAAACGCCGCTGGCTGCACGAAGAAGAATTTACCGAGCTGCTGGGACTGGGACAGATCTTGCCTGGACCGAATATCGTCAATATGGCGATTGCCATCGGCTCGCGCTTTCATGGTGCTGCCGGTGCCTGGTTGGCCATTGCCGGCCTGATGCTGGCTCCGCTGGTCATTGTGTTGAGCATGGCCATATTGTATGACCGTTATCATGCCCTGCCAGACGTACAAGGCCTGTTGCATGGCCTGGCCTCTGCTGCGGCAGGGCTGCTGATCGCCATGGGACTGAAGATGGCACAGCGGATAGAGCGCCATCACCTTGCCATTTTGCTGGCGCTGCTTACCTTCATTGCGGTCGGCATATTGCGCTGGCCCTTGCTGCTGGTCTTGCTGGGTCTGGCACCGCTATCGGTACTGCTGGCCCACCGGCGCATGGCCAAGCAGGGAGGCCAATAATGCTGCTCTTGTCCCTGTTTATCCGTTTTGCCCTGTTTTCCCTGATGGCTGTTGGCGGGGCCATTACCCTGATCCCAGAAATGCACCACTATGTAGTGGAAAGCCATCGCTGGATGAACGGCGAAGAATTTGCCGCACTGTTTGCTATTGCCCAGGCGGCACCCGGGCCGAATGTGCTGGTTGTCAGCCTGATTGGTTGGAAAGTGGCGGGATTGCCCGGCGCGGCGGCCACCACGGTCGGCATGTGTGGCCCTTCCTCCCTGCTGTGCTACTACGTGTCCAGCTTATGGGCGCGTTTTCATGACTCCCCCTGGCGGCGTGCCATCGAACGCGGTTTGTCGCCTCTGACCATTGGCCTGGTACTGGGTAGCGCTTTGCTGATGAGTGAAACAGCCAATCAGCACCCGTCTTCCTGGGTGGTCTGTGGCATCTCGGCGGTGCTTGCCTGGCGCAGCCGGCTTAATCCGCTATTCTTGCTGGTTGCGGGGGCTGCTGCCGGCCTTCTGGGGTGGGTCTGACTTGTTGGATGATCATTCCTTACCATCTGGACGATGACGGGAGCATGGCCTGCCTTGCCGTCCTGGCTCATGGGTATGACCCAGCGCAAAGCTGTGCCGGTAAAACCCCTTCGCCATGCACGGTTGGGTATAATGCCGGCTGACTTCATTACGCCAAACGCCAAGCCATCATGACCCAGCTCAAGAACGATACCTTTCTGCGCGCGCTACTGAAACAGCCGGTTGAATACACCCCTATCTGGATGATGCGCCAGGCTGGCCGCTACTTGCCGGAATACCGGGCAACACGCGCCCGTGCCGGCAGTTTCATGGGCCTGTGCACCAGCCCGGACTTTGCGACGGAAGTCACCCTGCAGCCACTGGAACGCTTCCCGCTGGATGCGGCCATCCTGTTTTCCGATATTCTGACCGTACCGGATGCAATGGGCTTGGGCCTGTACTTTGCTGAGGGAGAAGGCCCCAAGTTCAAGCATCCCTTGCGTGATGAAACGGCTATTCGCGCGCTGAGCGTACCGGTACTGGACAAGTTGCAATACGTGTTCGATGCCGTTTCCAGCATACGCAAGGCGCTGGACGGACGTGTGCCGCTGATCGGCTTTTCCGGTAGCCCGTTTACCTTGGCGTGTTACATGATTGAAGGCGGTGGCTCGGACGACTTCCGCCACGTCAAAGCCATGTTGTACAGCCGCCCGGAACTGCTGCATCACATTCTGGCGGTCAATGCCCAGACCGTAACGGACTATCTCAATGCCCAGATCGATGCCGGTGCGCAAGCGGTGCAAATCTTCGATACCTGGGGCGGGGCGCTTAGCCACGCAGCCTACAAGGAATTCTCGCTGGCCTATATGCAGCGCATTGTGGCCGGTCTCAAGCGCGAGGCTGATGGACGCCGCGTCCCGGTCATTGTGTTCACCAAGAATGGTGGACAGTGGCTGGAAGAAATTGCTGCCATTGGTGCGGATTGCGTAGGTCTGGACTGGACTACCGATATCGGTTTGGCACGGGCTCGCGTGGGAGAGCAGGTCGCCTTGCAAGGCAACTTCGATCCCAACGCGTTGTTTGGATCGCCTGAGGCTATTGAAGCAGAGGCTGGGCGCATCCTGGCGGCTTATGGTCAGGGTTCGGGGCATGTCTTTAATCTGGGGCACGGCATTTCCCAGCACGCAGACCCGGCACACGCGGCGGCTCTCGTCGCCGCGGTTCACCAGTTGTCCCGTCAGTATCATCGCTAAAACCTGCTATGAACAGATCGGGCCAGGTCTTGCCCGATCTGTTTGGCATAATTTGGTTTTCAATGACCTTATTGCCATTTCCGGTCTGATTTTTCAGCAAATCCATTTTTTCCTCTGTTGCCTCAGCAGTTTGCAGGCCGGGGTATGCATCCGCTAGACAAGCCCATAACCTTTATTGGACTGTTGTTTTTATTTTCCTGACAAACAGGCTGTTGACAGTTGCTACGACTGGTGTTCTCAGAGTTATTCACATGCTGCTTTCCTGCTTGTGCGACTTGTCAAGTCCAATGAGCAAAATTAGTGCGCTGTTTGTAAGCTATTGAAAATAAACAAATTATTTTTCTGATTAATTTTTGTGCAATCCAACAGAAATGCTGATTTAATGGCCTTCCCGCCTGTTGATGCAGAGTTGTTCACAAAGATATCCACAGCTTCTGTGTATAGGTAACGCAAAGCCTTGTCAGAATTAGGTTTGAGGCAAAAAGGAAAATTCACGTGAGTATTCGGAGAGTACAGGTCGTGGTTGATCTGCCCCTGTTTGGGGCGTTCACCTATCTGTCTCATTTTGATGTCATGGCGGGACAAAGAGTGCTTGTTCCCTTTGGCACGCGCCAACTGTGTGGCGTGGTTGTCACGGACATACCCCCTGAGGGTTTGGATGACAGCCAGCTCAAGCAGGTCATCCAGGTGCTGGATGGACTGCCAGCCCTGCCGGCAGCGTTCATGGCGCTGATCCGGTTTGCGGCCTCGTACTATCATTTTCCGTTTGGCCAAACCCTGTTTACCGCCCTGCCCACTGCCTTGCGTGAACCGCGTGAAATCAGCCTGCCGGATGAGCGCCCGTATGCCTTGACCTCAGCAGGGCTGGCGGCCATGCCCACCGCCAGACAGAAGGCCAAAATGGCCTTGTGGCAGGTGCTGTCCGAGCATGCATTGACGCTGGCCCAGGCCCGCAAGCACACCGTCCAGGCGAGCCGGATACTGGCCGAGTGGCTGGCTGCCGGGCTGGTGGAGCGGGTAGAGGCATGCGCGCCGCCTTTGCAATTGGGAAACAGCCCGGCACTGAATGCCGACCAGCAGGCCGCGCTGGATGCCTTGATGGCAACTCCAGACGGTTTTCAGCCCTGGCTATTGCATGGCATTACCGGTAGTGGCAAGACAGAAGTCTATCTGCAGCGGATTGCGCAAAGCCTGCTGGCAGGCCAGCAAGTGCTGGTACTGGTGCCGGAAATCAACCTCACACCACAGCTGATTGACCGCTTTACCCAGCGTTTTCCAGTCAGTCGTATTGCGGTTCAGCACAGCCAGCTGGCCGAGGGCGAAAGGCTGAAAGGTTGGCTGGATGCCTGGCAGGGAAAAGCCGATATTGTCATTGGTACCCGCTTGTCGGTGTTCACCCCTCTGCCCAGGCTAGGGCTGATCGTGGTGGATGAAGAGCATGACGGTTCGTTCAAACAGCAGGATGGCTTGCGCTACCATGCCCGCGATCTGGCAATCTGGCGGGCACATCAGGCCGCGATTCCCATCATTCTGGGTAGTGCCACGCCCAGTCTGGAAAGCGTGGCCAATGTTGCCGCCGGCCGTTACCGCCAGCTCAAGCTCAGTCAACGGGCGCATGGGGCTGCGCGTCTGCCGCAGATCCGGTTGATCGATACCCGTCGGGCCAAGTTGGTAGAAGGATTGTCCGAACCAGTGATCAAGGCGGTGGCAAACCGTCTGGAGCGGCGGGAAATGAGCCTGGTCTTTATCAACCGGCGCGGTTATTCCCCGGTGCTGGCCTGCACGGATTGTGGCTGGACCAGCGGCTGCCCGCGCTGCTCCACGCGGCTGGTGTTGCACCTGATGGAGCGCAAGCTGCGCTGCCATCATTGCGGCTGGGAAGAAGCCGTGCCGCATGCCTGTCCGGAATGTGGGGCTCCGGATATCAAACCCTTGGGTGAGGGGACGCAAAGACTGGAATCCGCGTTGGGCCGATTATTTCCCACCGCACGCATCTTGCGCATAGACCGTGACACCACCCAGCGTAAACAGGCCTGGGATGAAATCTATCGCAAAGTGCATGCCGGAGAGGTCGACATGCTGGTAGGCACCCAGATGCTGGCCAAGGGGCACGACTTTGGCACCCTGTCTTTGGTGGTGGCGCTCAATGCGGATGGTGGTTTGTATTCGGCGGATTACCGGGCTTCGGAGCGTCTGTTTGCCCAACTGACCCAGGTGGCTGGCCGGGCAGGCCGGGCCGAGGCACCGGGCGAGGTGCTGGTGCAGACCCAATGGCCGGATCACCCCTTGTATCAGGCACTGGTTGCGCATGATTTTGACGGCTTTGCCGCCAGCTTGTTAGAGGAGCGGCGCATCGCCGCATTTCCTCCGACCGTCTATCAGGCCTTGCTGCGTGCGGATGCCGTAGAGCTGGCTGCTGCGACGAGGTTTCTGAACCAGATCCGGGGACAAACCCAAGAGCTGGCGGAGGGGGTGCTGATCTCAGGACCTGCGCCGGCCCTATTGGTGCGGCTGGCCAATCGCGAACGTGCCCAACTGGTACTGGAATCGTCAAACCGGCAGGCGCTGCATCGTTTTCTTGATCAATTACCCCCATTGCTCGATACGCTGGCCCGCCAGTATCGTGGCTTACGCTGGTCGCTGGATATCGACCCGCAGGAGATGTAAGTGAAATTTTGTCTCGCTGGCCTATATGTGCTGGCCTGTTCGTTCAGCTTGTCTGCGTCGGCCATTGATCTGCATGGCTTGAAACCGGGCGAAGTGGCCATCTGGGCGGCTCCTGTCGAGGGTCCAGGCACATTGGCCAGCCTGCGGGCCGATGTGCCGGTCAATCCCGCCTCCACCATGAAGCTGCTGACCAGCTGGAGTGCCCTCAATCTGCTCAAGCCCTCCTACCGCTGGACCACGCGTCTGGTCTCCGCTGCTCCGGTAGAGAATGGCGTACTCAAAGGCGATCTGGTCTGGATAGGAGCGGGCGATCCCCGCTTCAGCGAGGCCAATCTGCAGGAGTTATTGCATGGTTTGCGTCTGCGTGGCATTCAGCGCATCGAGGGGCGCTTGCTGCTGGACAAGACCGTGTTCAGCAGTATCGGCAGTGCGGATCATTTTTCCGAGGATGAAGGCCGCTCCTTTACCGTGGAGCCGGATACGCACTTGACCGGCCTGAAAGTGGCCTGGCTGCATTATTTCAATGACAGTGCCGGGGCGCGTGCGGTACTTGATCCGCCGTTGGCCGGGGTCAGTCTGGACTCCCGGCTGCAGTCAGGTGGCAATGATGCCGCCTGTGGTGATGTCCGGCAGCGAATACAGATCAGCCAGCAAGACGCGCATATCACCATCAGTGGTCATTTGCCGGCCACCTGTGACGGTAGCCAGTCCTATGTCAACGTGCTGGAGCACAACGCCTTTGCCGGACAATCGTTCAGCGCACTATGGCGGGAGCTGGGGGGAATCGGCCCGGTGGATGTGCAGGAGGGCAGGGCTCCGGCAGGCGCACGCACGCTGGCACAGTTTCAGTCGGCACCACTGACGGTTGCGCTGGGTGATATCAACAAATACAGCAACAACACGATGGCGCGTAGCGTATTTCTGGCCTTGGGGCTGGATGATGCCGGCCAGGCGGCCACGCCCTCGAGAGCTGAACAGGCGGTGCGTAGATTGCTGGCTGCCCGGCATATCGATGACAGCACGCTGGTGCTGGAAAACGGCTGTGGTTTGTCGAGGCGGGAAAGGCTTTCTGCCAGATTGTTAGGCCAGGTATTGCTGGATTCGGCGCGTGGCCCCTATGCGGCCGAGTTGCAGGCCAGCCTGCCGCTGGCCAGTGAGGACGGCACGCTAAAACACCGTTTTGCCAGTCTGGGGCCACGCTTGCGGATGAAAACCGGCACGCTGGATGATGTCCGGTCGCTGGCCGGTTACTGGCAGGCTGCCGATGGCCGCCGTCTGGCCATAGTGGTCATCGTCAACAGCCCGCGCGCATCCAGCATGGGTCCGGCAATGGATGCCATTGTGGCTGATCTGGTCCGGTATTTCGATAGTAATACGCTACAGGGAAGCCAGCCTCCTGCAATAGCAGCTATAATGCAGCCCTAGTTAACCCACCGCGCAAGACAGGCTTTTCATGAAACACGTCACCATGTACACCACTGCAGTCTGCCCTTTTTGCATTCGTGCCAAGCAGCTACTGGCCAGCAAAGGGGTGGTGGGCATTGAAGAAATCCGTATTGATCTGGACGATGCGGCTCGCGAACGGATGATGAGTACGACCGGCCGTCGTACCGTGCCGCAGATTTTCATCGGAGAGACCCATGTCGGTGGCTGTGATGATCTGGTTGCCCTGAATCAGGCCGGCAAGCTGGATATCCTGCTGGCCGACTGAACAGAACCGATGGTTGCAAGAGCATGCCGGAGCAGGCTTGCGTCGGCCAAAGCCTACTGGTCGCGCTCCTGCTTTCATGCGATGATGCAGGCTGTATTTTTCCTTGTAACCGGCCGCCAGATGCGGCCATGTGTGAGACACAGAGATGAGCGAACAACAAGAGCTGCAACCGGTCTTTTCCATCGAAAAAATCTACGTCAAAGATCTGTCCCTGGAAGTTCCGAATGCACCGCAGGTCTATCTGGAAAGCACCCAGCCGGAAATCGACATGCAGCTGGCCAGTGAAGGCAAGCAGATCGACGACGGTTTCTACGAAGTGGCCCTGACGGTGACCGTAACGGCCAAGCTGCCGGAAAAAACCATGTTCCTGTGCGAAGTGACCGAAGCCGGCATCTTCCGCATTGCCAATGTACCGGTTGAAGACATCGAGCCGATTCTGGGTGTGGCCTGCCCGAACATTCTGTTCCCGTATGCACGCGAAACCGTGTCCAATCTGGTGAATCGCGCAGGCTTCCCGCCGGTACTGCTGGCACCGATCAATTTCGAAGCGCTGTACATGCAACAGCGCGCCCAGCAAGCCGAAGCCGGCAACGCCTGATGCTGCGCCGCCTCGTCATTGTTGCCGCCGTACTGACCGGCCTGTTGTCACTGCCGGCGCATGCGCTGGAGTTTCGTTCGGTCAAGGAAACCGGTGTGGCGCTGTACGAGGCGCCTGCGCTTTCGGCAAAAAAACTGTTCGTGGTCAGCCGTTACTACCCGGTGGAAGTGCTCTCCAGCCAAAAAGAATGGGCCAGAGTGCGCGATGCCACCGGTGGTATCGCCTGGATTCCCGTCGCGGCCTTGTCCGGTCAGCGCTGGCTGCTGGTCACCGCGGATCAGACCGTGGTGCGGGATAGTCCCAAGGGGGATGGCAAGGCCTTGTTCAGTGTCAGCCGGGATGGCGTGCTGCAATTGGTCCAGCCGCCGCAGGATGGCTGGGTCAAGGTACGCCACCGCGATGGTAGCAGTGGTTTTGCCCGCATTACCGATCTGTGGGGCTTGTAAATCATGAAACTGGCCATTCTGGGGACTGGTGCCTGGGGGAGTGCCCTGGCGCTGGCCTTTGCCCGTCATCATGAGGTCATGCTGTGGGGCCGCGATGCGGCACAGATTGCCGAACTGGCAGCGCAAAGGGTTAACCGGCGTTATCTGCCGGATTGTCCTTTTCCTGACAGTATCAAACTGACTGCGGCGTTGCCGCGTGCCATTCAGGGTGCCGAGTTGATTCTCATCGTCACCCCGATTGCCGGTTTGCGCCCTACCTTGCGGGCCTTGACGGCACTTTCCTCCACGCTGCCGCCCATCCTGTGGGCTTGCAAGGGATTTGAAGCCGGTTCCAGCCTGCTCCCCCATCAGGTGGTGGCTGAGGAACTACCGGCTGATCACCCCTGTGGCGTGTTGTCCGGTCCGAGTTTTGCTCGTGAGGTGGCCGAGGGCTTGCCTGCCGCGGTAACCATTGCCGCCGACGATGCCGTGTTTGCCCGACGGATTGCCCGCGAGCTGCACAGCCCGCTATTACGCCTGTATGCCAATGATGATCTGGTGGGGGTAGAGGTGGGTGGCGCGGTCAAGAACGTGATGGCCATTGCCACCGGTGTGGCTGACGGGCTGGGTTTTGGCATGAATGCCCGGGCGGCACTGATCACGCGTGGTCTGGCAGAAATTACCCGTCTGGCTACTGCGCTGGGAGCCAGTCAGCAGACCATGATGGGCCTGTCCGGCATGGGGGATCTTATTCTGACCTGCACCGGCGCCTTGTCCCGCAATCGCCAAGTTGGCCTGAAACTGGCCGAAGGCAAATCGCTGGAAGCCATTCTGGCCGAATTGGGTCATGTGGCTGAAGGTGTGAGTACGGCACGTGAGGTGCTGACCATGGCGGAGCGTCTGGAAGTGGAAATGCCCATTACGGCGGCGGTCTGCGGCTTGCTGTACCAGGGCAATGAGCCACAGCATGTGGTGGAAAGCCTGCTCAGCCGCTCACCCAAGTCTGAACATGGTGGCCTGCTGGACTGAACGGCCAACTGGCTAAGCAGCGCGAAATATGCGGACCCGCTGCAAAAGTAAAAACACCGTCTCTCGTTTGAGGACGGTGTTTTTGTTTGGCTTGTTCCAAGCTGCCATGGTGGTCATGGCTGTCCGGCTTGTCCGCGACCGTGCTGCGGCCTCAGGGCTTCCAACTGCTGGCGCTGGGTTTGCATGCAGCTTTTGATGGCCTCCAGGTTGTCTGCAGCCTGGATACAGTTGCGGCTGGTTTCCAGTATCTGGATGTGTTGGTCGTGCTGTTGCAGCAAGCGCTGTTTGATTGTGGCCAGATCGGGTGGCTGCTTGTCATTGCTTGTGCTGGCAGCCAGGCTGCCTGCCGACAGGCACAGCAATGAAACCGCCATAAACAGGACAGAAGAGTGTTTGGTCATCATGCCTACTCCGTAAATGATCAGTAGTGCATTGATAGCTGAAAACACCGGAGTCAATCGGCTGATATTGTTAACAATCGTTGGCTGAGCCGGTGCCAGGTCGCGGTGTGCGTAAACCGCCGGCACCGGTGCCGCTTAGCGCCGCTAACAAAGCCCCTGCGGCGGCGTTCGCCTGCTTGCCCTACCCGTGTACTGTCGGCGTCGGCGCGCCTTGTCCCAGGGGCTCCACGCTATTTTGTTAGCCGCTCTTAATGTTCCTGCGTTTCTGCAGCTTCTCCCGCGGCTGGCGGTTTGACAGCCATCAATTGTTCCATCACCGGCCTGATCGCGGTTTTGTCAAAGTGGCCGGTGCTGTTTGTCAGTCGCTCTGCATAGCGCACCACATCGTCGCCATCGGCAAGCAGCAGTGCCGGTACGGTATAGCCACTGAGTGGATAGCCCATGGCGAGCACGCCATATTGCTTGTGAAAATCCCGGCCACGCAGGGTAGACAGCAGGGTGATGCCGGGCAGGCCATGCTCATGTCGGCTGCGTAACAGGGAGGACGGAGAGTCAACACAGATCACGATGATTTCCATCCCCGACCAGGCCTCAAGAAAACGCCGCATGTCTTGCAGCAATGCCAGGCCAGCATGCTGGTCTTCGTCCAGTGATAACAGGGTAAGAATGACTTTGGGCTGGCCCTTGAAGGTTTCCAGCGCAATATCGCGTTTGTGTTCATCTACCAGCATGAAGCTGGGCAGATACTGTCCGGTGGCCGGAAACTGGCCACTTACCGGGATGGCCTCATCGCCATACTGCAGGGTGAAATCGCTCATGTCGCCTCCTTGTCCTTTCATGGTGGACAGTCGGCAGACAAATACAAGGAAATTTGTTGATTCAGCGCAGGAAAGATAGCCGGCGCGGGCGATTGCTCAAGGATAGAACCAATACAGGCTGTAACCCATGGCGCGTACCTTGCCGGCGTCCAGTCGCATGGTCACCTTGACTTCGCTATTGGCGTTGAAATGGAATAGCTTGAAATCATCCGGGCGCAGGTAGTCTTTGGGAGCAAATACCTTGCGTATCAGGATTTGATCATCCGCATCCTTCAGCGAGACCTCCAGCATGGGATAGTTCTGCACATAATTGGCATGATTTTTCAGCGTGGCAGAGAGCTGGATCAGATTGGGGTGTTCCGGAACAAAAGCCAGTTCGGACCACTCGGTGCGGATCTGTGCAATATCGCTGGGCCAGGGCACATTGCAGCCGGCCAGTTTGCAGAAGGCTTCCAGGGCCGGACGGGCTTCGGGAACTTCGGTGGCAATGCGGGTGCGGTTGAAATAGATCAGCTGGGCCATCAGCAGCGCAACCCCGAGCAGTGACAACAGCAGCATGGCCGCAGTCAACAGCGGATTACGCCTGGTGCGGGGGGCGGGTTCTTCTTCCTCGTCCTGCAAGGGCAGGTCGGCCTGCTCTTCGGCATAGGCATTCAATGCACGCTTGTTTGGCGTAGAACCCAGAACCGGTTCGATACGCTCTCCATCTCCGGCAGGGACCGTGGTCGGCGTCGGGGCGTCATCCGGCGGATTATCCTGTTCACTGCGACGACGCTTGTTACCAAAGACATCGGGCAGTGGCGCATCATCCTGTAACGCCGTGCCCTGTTCTGCATAGTTGGCAGAAGGGCGTGCGCTGCTGCGGGTATTCAGGGCCTCTGCCAGTGCGCGCTGGAACTCCTCTGCCTCCTTGCTCTGTTCTTCTTCCTCGGCATGCGCCTCAGCAAGCGGAGCCGCGGGGGGGGCAGTCAGGAAGCCCAGGTCCTGCGCTTCTTCGCCAGCAGCCTGAGGGTCGAAGTCGGGCAGCTCCAGCTCGAAATCATCCATCGGATCGCTGCTGGACATGGCTGCCGGCGGCAGCGCTTCGCTGGCCACGGCTGGGGCAGGGGGCGGGCTGGAGGGCGGTGCCGTGACGGGAGGGGGTGTCAGTACCGGGGGGGCACTGTCGGTAGTTACAAAGTGTTCGGTGGCATTGAAGACATGCGAACAACGCCCGCAGCGGACAAGTCCGTTCGCAGCAGACAACTGCTTGTCATTAACCTTGAAACGGGTCTGGCAGCCGGGGCATTGTGTCGTATAGCTCATACGCTTGGGCGTCGGGTTCCTGTCAATCGTGTCCAGCCTTCATCGAACACGGGCGTATCCATGATGAACCACTGCGCATAGATGGCGGACAGTTCATCGGCCTGTTCGGCAAGAATACCTGAAAGCACGATTTTACCACCGGTTTTTACATGGCTGGCCAACAGCTGACCTAACATCCGCAAGGGATTGGCCAGAATATTGGCCAGTACCACATCGTACTGGGCGGCCGGATTGGCGTCCGGCAGACAGAAGGTGGCCGTCACGTGGTTCTGGTCGGCATTGTCGCGGCTGGAGCGTACCGCCTGGGCATCGATATCCACGCCGACGGCACTGTCCGCACCCAGCTTGAGTGCGGCAATGGCCAGGATGCCGGAGCCACAACCGTAGTCCAGCACGCTTTCATGGCCCTGGACATTGGCATCCAGCCACTGCAGGCATAGCCGCGTGGTGGGGTGGCTGCCGGTGCCGAATGCCAGACCCGGATCAAGCATCAGGTTGATGGCGTCCGGAGCCGGCGCATCGTGCCAGGTCGGGGTGATCCACAGGCGGTCGGAGATGCGGATGGGGTCGAACTGGGATTGGGTCAGACGGACCCAGTCCTGCTCTTCCACACGCTCGGTCTTGTACACCGGCAGGGCCAGCTTGCAGGCGGTGCAGGCGGCGGCAATCAGCAGGGCCACATCTGCATCTTCGGCAAACAGGGTGATGATGCGGCTGTGGTTCCACAGCTGGTCCACCGGCATGCCGGGCTCTCCGAAGATGGGCTGTTCCAGCTCGGTGCCGGCCAGTGCATCTTCAATGGCCGTAGACAGTGCGCCGGCGTCCATCAGGGCATCGGCCAGGCGTTCGGCCACCGCCGAATCGGTGTCGATGGTGGCTTGCAGCCAGGCCATTATGCCTCTCCCTTTTTCATCTGCGACAGGCGCTCTTCCAGATAGTGAATACTGGTGCTGCCACGCTGGAAGGCGGCGTCCATGAACAACTCCTGGTGTAGCGGGATATTGGTCTTGATGCCGGAGATGGAGATTTCCGACAGGGCCACCCGCATGCGGGCCATGGCCTGGTCACGGGTGTCGCCGTAGGAAATCAGCTTGCCCACCATGGAGTCGTAGTGCGACGGTACGGTGTAGCCCTGATAGATGTGCGAGTCGATACGGATACCAGGGCCACCGGCCGGATGGTAGCTGTCGATCTTGCCCGGCGACGGTACAAAGGTAAACGGATCTTCGGCGTTGATACGGCATTCCATGGCATGACCACGCAGGATGATGTCACTTTGCTTGTAGCGCAGTTTTTCGCCAGCAGCAATGCGGATCTGTTCTTGCACGATGTCCACGCCGGTGATCATTTCAGTCACCGGATGTTCTACCTGAACGCGGGTGTTCATTTCAATGAAGTAGAACTCGCCGTTTTCGAACAGGAATTCGAAAGTACCGGCCCCACGATAGCCGATGCGGCTGCAGGCTTCGGCGCAGGCGGTGCCAATACGCTGACGCTGCTCGTCGGTGATGCCCGGTGCCGGTGCTTCTTCGATGATCTTCTGGTGACGGCGCTGCATGGAGCAGTCGCGCTCGCCCAGATAGATGGCATTGCCGTATTCGTCGGCCAGAATCTGGATTTCGATATGGCGCGGCTGCTGCAGGTATTTCTCCATGTAGACAGTCGGGTTGCCGAATGCGGCACCAGCTTCAGTACGGGTCATTTGTACCGAGTTGATCAGCGCACCTTCGGTATGCACCACGCGCATGCCGCGGCCACCACCACCACCGGCAGCCTTGATGATGACCGGGAAGCCGATCTTCTTGGCAATCTTGACGATCTCGGCCGGATCATCCGGCAGGGCACCATCGGAACCCGGCACGCAGGGCACGCCGGCAGCAATCATGGCGTCTTTGGCGGATACCTTGTCGCCCATCAGGCGAATGGTATCAGGACGCGGGCCGATAAAGACAAAGCCGGATTGTTCCACGCGTTCGGCAAAGTCGGCGTTTTCCGACAAGAAGCCGTAACCCGGGTGGATGGCCTGAGCATCGGTCACTTCTGCAGCGGCAATCAATGCCGGCACGTTCAGATAGCTCTTGATCGAGGGGGCCGGGCCAATGCAGACCGACTCGTCGGCCAGCTTGACGTATTTGGCTTCGCGGTCGGCTTCAGAATGCACGACCACGGTCTTGATGCCCATTTCGCGGCAGGCGCGCTGGATGCGCAGGGCGATTTCGCCGCGGTTCGCAATCAGGATTTTTTCAAACATGGTAGGGACGTCCGTTGAGTGGCGCGTCAAACGACAAGGGCACTGACGCGGTGTCGTGCCCTGTCATCTCTGGCGTCTATTAGCGAAGCAGAGAAGGATTACTCGATGATGAACAGCGGCTCGCCGTATTCAACCGGCTGGCCATCTTCGGCCAGTACGGCCTTCACCACGCCGGAGCGGTCGGCTTCGATTTCGTTCATCAGTTTCATGGCTTCGATGATGCACAGCGTGTCACCGGCATTCACGCTCTGGCCCACTTCCACGAAGGCCTTGGAGCCCGGGCTGGCGGAGCGGTAGAAGGTGCCGACCATCGGCGACTTCAGCGCATTGGCGTTGTTGGCAGCGGCCGGAGCTGCTTCTGCAGCGGCCGGTGCAGCGGCTGCCGGTGCGGCAACTTGCGGTTGCATCGGCATCTGCATCATCGGCTGGGCGTAGGCGATTTGCTGGGCATTGGCCGATACGCGGGTGATGCGGACTTTCTCTTCCCCCTCGGTCACTTCGAGTTCGGCAATGCCGGATTCTTCGACGAGATCGATCAGTTTCTTCAGTTTACGCAGATCCATGGTAATCCTTCGGATGGGATGTACTTTATTATGTTCAGGCTTGCGCAGACAGACGCCGGATGGCGTGCGCAAGTGCCAATTCATAGCCCTGGGCGCCCAGACCGCAAATCACGCCGACTGCCAGATCCGAAAAATAGGAATGCTGGCGGAAGGGTTCACGGGCATGGACGTTGGACAGGTGTACTTCTATGAAGGGCACCTTTACCCCGGAGATGGCATCGCGCAGGGCAACGCTGGTGTGGGTAAAGGCCGCTGGATTGATGATGATGAACGACGTTCCGTCTGACATGCAGGCATGAACGCGCTCAATCAAGAGGTGTTCGGCGTTGCTTTGCAGCGCCTCAAGCTCGAAACCGGCGGCGCTGGCCTGTTCGGTCAGCCGCTGGTTAATGGAAGCAAGCGTATCCCGGCCATAGTGCTGTGGTTCCCGTGTGCCAAGCAGATTGAGGTTGGGGCCGTGCAGCACAAGGATTTTTCCGGTCAAAGCGTTGCTCCTGTCGTTGATATGGGCGCGAGTTTGCCGCAAATGGCGACACGATGTCTAGCGTTTCCAGCTTTTCAAACGGCCGTTTGATGTTTAAATTGCGCCACGGATTTGCCCGGATGGCCCGCCGATTCGAGCGAAAGCACTACAGTGAACCGCATTTTAAACGGTGGCAAATTTTTTACAGATTATTGCGACACACCCTTGATCAAGCGCAAATTTCTCCCCGGCTCGAACAAGTCCGTGCCGGTGTCGGCCTGCACGGGTATAATTTGCCGGTTTTGATTCGAGTTCCATGCCATGCTGCTGTCTGACTTTGATTACCATCTGCCAGAACACCTGATTGCCCAACATCCGCCGACTGTACGTGGAGCCAGTCGTTTGCTACACGTTGCCGGAACTTCGCTGAGCGATGGTCAGTTTGCCGACTTCCTCCAGCAGATTGCCCCCGGTGATGTGATGGTGTTCAACGATACCCGCGTGATCAAGGCCCGGCTGTTCGGCGAAAAGGCCAGTGGCGGCAAGATTGAAGCCCTGATTGAACGCGTGCTGGATGAACATACTGCGCTGGCGCATGTGCGCTCTTCCAAATCCCCCAAGCCTGGCACCCGGCTGATTTTTGCCGAACGTTGGGAGGCCGAAATGCTGGGGCGCGAGGGGGAGCTGTTCAAGCTGCGTTTTCTGGCGGACGACAATCTGTTCGACATTCTGGATGCCTCCGGCAAGCTGCCGCTGCCTCCCTATATAGAGAGAAGTGCCGAAGGCGATGACGACGAGCGCTACCAGACCGTCTATGCCCGCGAAAAGGGTGCGGTAGCCGCGCCCACTGCCGGACTGCACTTTACCGAAGACATGCTGGCGGCCCTGCAAGCCAAGGGCGTGGAACTGGCTTATGTCACCCTGCATGTTGGGGCGGGAACTTTCCAGCCAGTGCGCGTGGACAATATCGCCGAGCACAAGATGCACAGCGAAATCTACGATGTACCGCAACGCACTTACGACTTGATCATGGCTGCGCATCAGCGCGGTAACAAGGTGTTGGCCGTGGGCACCACCAGCATGCGCGCGCTGGAATCGGCCGCCCGCAGCGGTGCACTG
>Ga0187781_10001965_pt1 | contig 15637 bp, 16 predicted proteins | sample 0715_SJ02_MP02_2_FD_132447 | JGI IMG/M metagenome (GOLD analysis project Ga0187781, IMG submission 132447) | Tropical peat soil microbial communities from peatlands in Department of Meta, Colombia - 0715_SJ02_MP02_20_MG | ecosystem: Environmental > Terrestrial > Soil > Wetlands > Peat | place...
ATGGTCTGTTTTGTAAACGTGAAAAGCGTGGATCGCATCATCTATTCCATCTTCCAGAGATTCAACCTGGAATGGAAAAACCGCACCCTCAAGCTCTTTACACAAGCAGCTTGACATCACCCGCGAAACCAACCCAGTTGACAAAATCGCTTTTTTGGCCCAAAGTTGTGGGCTGCAAAGTTGGCTGGCGAGTCCCAGGTTGAAAAAAGCCCTCCTCATTTTCGCCGTAGTTGTGCTGGCGCCGGTGCTGATGGTCAGTCTGGTGCTGCGTGCCGCTGGCGACTGGCGCGCCATCGGACAAACCGAAGCCGGCGACACCGTCTCGGTCAGCTCGGTCCGTGTGCTCAGGAGCAATCAGCGGGTCGCGCTGGTCCGGGTCGAATACAAGGAACCGGCGAAGTTGCCCCAGGGCGGGCCGTTTGTCGAGATGCGGGCTCGGGCGCGCTTCAACTGCGCTAGCGGCACGGTCTCCCCCACCTCCGAGTGGTTCTACATCCGCGACCACAGCGGACGCTGCGTGGTCTCGAAGAAGGCCAGCCACGACGACCAGTTCGGCAAGGCCCCCGAAGGCGGGTTTGCCGAGATGATTAGCAAAAGCGTTTGCAGCCTGAGGAAGTAGCCCGTTCCCTGTACCAAGTTTTGCACAGACACCTCACCTCCGTAACCCGAGAACCACTTTTTTCCTGGCCGCCTTTCTGCTTATGCTGATTAGTGAATTGGGGTTCTACCCCCTGCTCCAACGCCCAGGTATGGATTCACTCGAAATGTATGGGCTGGTCGCTGCGGGAGCTGTTGCGCTCGCGGGCGCGTATGCTCTGCTGCGGCGCAAGCCCAAAACGGCGGACGATCTGGAACGCGAGCGCCGCGCTTGGCTCGAGGGCGCAGGCCGCATTACTGACGGCACCGTCATTGATGTGCAGGAACTCCCCGCGCAGAACAATCATCGCGCCGCCATCATGCTTATTTACCACTATGACGTGGCCGGCGTTTCCTACGAATGTTCGCAGGACGTAACCTACCTGCGCCACTGGATCAACCTGCACTCCTGCCGCCTCGGCTTGCACACTTCCGTCAAGTACGATCCGCTGAACCCAGGCAACTCGCTCGTGGTCTCAGAGAACTGGATGGGATTAAGGCAGTAGCCGCAGGCGTTCAGGCCCTGTGGATCCACCGGGGCTAAAGCCCGTGTCCTAGGAACTTTCTCCGCGCGGCGCTTAAGCGCCGCTCTTTCACGTCAGTCCCGGCAGATCGGAATGGTCCGAAATCTTGCCGCCCCGTCGGAGATCCCTAGGAGTATATCCGCTGGGAAATCCAGCGGCAGATTGTCTCACGGCAGAATGATCCGGCTGCCTGCTTCCGCGGGCGTGACCACTGCCGATTCCCTCTCTGGAAATTGAGACATCAAGAACTCGACGAAGGCCCGTGACTTGGGCCGGCCCGACGTCCGGCCCTGCGCCAGCCGCGCCAGAAATACGAGCGCTTTCAAGATATCGGACTCCCTGAGGCTCGAGTATCCCATGTGCTTGTGCTCGGCCTCGCGGTACTCCTTGAGCATGTTTTCGATCTCGATGGCCACCCTCCGCCGCGACTCGGCGGTCAGCGGCTGCTCGTAGTGCAGCCCGGAATTCACCCGCCGCTCGTAGCTTGTCGCCAGAGTAGAAATTGCGGCGATCAAATCCTGATCATTCAGGCCGCGGTTGGCGCGGGTTGCCTTAGCCAGAGCATAGGTCAGGCCCATGAGCAGATGTTCCTTTTCGTACATGAACTGATCGGGAACCTCGACCTGCAAAAACAGTCCGGCCGGATCGATCTGATCGGACGGTCGCGGCTTCTCGTGCGCGCGCGCCTGCATCAAGTAAGGGCAATCGCTAGGACAATCGAGCGTAACTTCCCGCTGCTCCCCGCAACACTGCGGGCAAATGCGGCCGTGGACAGCGGGGCAGAAGCGCTTCTCCTTGCGGATTTCGCAGATGGCGCAGCTCAAGCAGGACTCCTCGATTCATTATGGCATCTCCGCGGATTGCAGAATGGAGATTTCAGAATGCAGATTGAGAGCCCGAATGCTCTTTGTCGCGCTGCGACGGCTGGGGTTCAATTCTGCATTCTGAAATCTGCAACCTGAAATCTGAACCGACCGCAATCACCCGGAGGGGACTTGGCCCCACGCGGCCGCTATCGCCCATCCCCTGTAAAAATGCCCACTCCGGCACTAGGGGTATGAAAAACCCGCGTAAAATCTGGTTTTTCCACAGGGTGCAGGGTATAGAATAGCGCCCGCTGGTATTAAACCGATTCTTTTCGAGGAGGAAAGTATGGCTGCTGGCATGACCAAAACTCAGCTCATCCGCCACCTGGCCGAGAAGACTGAGATCAATAACAAGACGGCGGCGGCGTTTCTGGAGCACCTGACCGACACCGCGATCAAGGAAACGAAGAAGAACGGGATCTTCGTGGTGCCCGGCCTCGGCCGGTTGAAGAAAGTGCATCGCAAGGCTCGCATGGGACGCAATCCGCAGACCGGCGAACCCATCCAGATCAAAGCCAAGACCACAGCGAAGTTCTATCTGGCCAAGGCTGCCAAGGATGCGATCGCTCCTAAGAAGTAGCTCGGATTCCCGCTTGACCTCAAAGGCCGGCTCGCGCCGGCCTTTGCTTTTGCAGAAACGTCTGCAGAAACGTCGCGAGGTTTTAGTCAAACCGTGTAAGCCTCGTCATTAGCAGCGATTCCGCTTGAGTGCCAACAAGAAGCGCCGACAACTCCCACTCTTGCGGCGTGTTCTAACTAATTAGCAGAATCGATCACAACGATAAACAAAAGTCACTTGCGGAGCACTCTGAGGTAATGGTATCTAGTGCGCAGGGGGCTGAAACTCCGCGCGCAGAGCCGAGTTCAGGGGGCTGGGATCATGATTCCGGAATCGCATCCGCTGCGGCAGTTGTTTCTGGACCTGGTGGGAAGGCACTATGCCGAAGAAATCGGCATTCGCGATCCTCAGATTGTCGCCTACGTCTCGCATCTGCTGACGGAGTTCTGCGAAGCCGATCAGTTGTACAACATTCGCGACCGCGCCAATCGCCCGCTGGCCGATGTTGGCGAAATGCTGCTGGAATCGGATCCGGTCTACGGGCCTGCCCCTTCATTCGGCCGCGAGCGCCAGGTGCGCAAGCACATCGGCGATTACACCCTGTTTTTCGCCGGGATGTTTCCTGAGAGCATCAATCACCTCCGGCTGCGCCGCCATCGCCTGGATAGTTTCATCGAGTGGATCAAGGCCGGCAAGGAAAGCTACTACATCGTCTCCAAGTTCGAGCACTTCGAATATGCCAAGGTCGCACCCATGTTCGCCAGTCTGTCGCGCAATTTTGAGAGTTGCGTGTACGGGCTGAACATGGTGAAGAACGACCTCGAAGAAATGCGGCACCCGATCGTCCGCCGCGGCGACGATCTGATCATGTAGCGCCTGCGCGCGAAGGCGTTCGGCCTCATCCCCACACCTCCGCCGCGAGCGCCATGCGATAGAAACTCAGGGCCGCGTCACCCTGCACCAGCTTGCGAAATCTCCGCAACGGGCCGAACTCTTCCCCCGGGTCGAATCTCTTCTCATGCTCGGCGATGACCATCGACATCGCCCACACCACCGGCGAGTCCGCCAGCGCCCGCAGAGTATTCCGATAAGCCTCTTTCATGCGATATGGCGGGTCAATAAACACAACATCGGCGGCGACGTGCTCGCGCTCCATGCGCCAGAAGGCTCGCGGCAGCTCCTCCTGATAAAGCTTGAATCCGGTAGCAATGCCCAGGCTATGCAGATTTTGCCGGATCACGTTGGCCGCTGCTGCCACCGCCTCCACAAAACAAACCAGTTTGGCTCCCCGGCTGAGCGCTTCGATGCCGACGGCGCCGGTTCCCGCGAACAGGTCGAGCCACACGCTCCCCTCGAGGGCGGCCGGATTGCCCGCCGTCAACACGTCGAACAACGTCTCGCGCAGCCGGTCCGAAGTCGGACGAATGTCCCTGCCGCGGAGCGAGCGCAGGGGGCGGCTGCGATATTTTCCCGCGATCACCCGCATGGCTTTGGACCTTCGATTCGGGCAACCAACATAACGACCCATGTAGAATAAAATCATTTAAGCCTTTATGCGAAGCTGGTCCATCCCGATCGGGCGTTTGTTCGGCGTCGATGTTCGCCTGCACCTCACGTTTTTTCTGCTGCCCATGTTCATCTATTGGATGGAATCGACAGCCCGTCATGGCAGCGCCAATGCAGCGCGCGATCTCGCGCTCACCGGCATCATCCTGGTTTGCGTGGGCGCTCATGAGTGCGGGCACATGTTCGCCGCGCGCCGCTTGGGCCTGATCCCGAAAGCGGTGATCCTGCTGCCGCTGACCGGCGTCACACTCTACGACGAACCGCATGTCGACAAGCCGCAACCGGCCGGGCAAATGTGGAAGCGGGAGATTCGTCTGGCCGTGGCGGGGCCGCTGGTCAACCTTGCGCTGGCGTGCCTGGCTGCCGCGGTGGTCACGGTGGCTGGTACCGGAATCGAGCTATGGAAGCCGCCCTTTTTGCAGCCCGCCAACCTTCCTCGCAGCCTGGTCTGGGTGAATCTTTATCTGGCGATTCTGAACCTTATGCCTGCCTATCCGCTGGATGGCGGACGCATCCAGCGAGCCGTGTTCGCGCGCACGCTCGATTCGTCCGCGGCAACCCGGCGCGCGGTTTCCATCAGCACGGCGATCGCTATGGTGCTGATCTTTGCCGGCCCGTTCACTGACCGGTGGCTATCCATGGTCGGCGTGGTCGTTTTCTTCGCGGCTCAACTGGAAGAACGCGCGATCGTGTTCCAGTCGGTGCTCGACAACGTCCGCCTGGAAGAAGTCATGCTCACCGACTTCGCCACGCTCTCGCCCGCCGATACCCTGCAAGATGCCTTGGAGAAGGCGGTGCACTCATTGCAGGATGATTTTCCCGTGGTTCGCGGCAGCGACATGGTCGGAGTGATTTCGCGCCAGCGAATTCTTGATGCCCTGCGCGCCGAAGGGAATGGCTATGTGCAGGCGGCGATGAACAAGATTTTCGATGTCTCCCTGCGGCAGGAGTCGCTCAGTTCGGCCTTTCGCAAACTCACGGTTCGCAATTCCAGCATTATTCCCATCGTCGAAGATCAACGCCTGGTCGGCATCGTTACTTTGCAGAACCTGATGCACTCCATGTCCCTGCTGGCCGAAAGCCGAAAGCTGCAGCGGGACCAGACGGAACCGTAGCCGCCGACATCTCGGCCAGCGGCGGCGCTCAGTCCATTGCAGATTATAAATTTCAGATTGCAGATTGAATCGGCTGCGACCGCGTTAACTCTGCATTCCGCAATTCGGAGAATCTGTAATCCTAAAACAGCCTTACTGCTTTTGCCGTCTGCACGGCAGGGATTCCGCGCAATTTCATCACTACTTCTGCTGGGACGTTCCCATCCACGTGCACCACGGCGATCGCCTCCCTCGGTTGGTTGGGCTCATTTTCGATGCTGGGCCGGCCCAGGGAAAAGTTGGCGATGTTGATGGATTCCTCGCCCAGAACCGTTCCTACCCTTCCAATGACGCCGGGAACGTCGCGGTTGCGCATGTAAATCAGGTTGCGCTCCAGCGGCGCCTCCACGTCAATCCCATCCACGTGCAGCAACCGCGGTGCACTTCCGTGCACCACTGCTCCCTTTACCATGTGTTCTTCACGCGAGCTTTTCAAAGAGATCGAGAGCACGCTGCTCGCGCCTCCGGTCGGCGCCGCCGTCTTGGGCGACTCCTGTACGCGCAGTCCGCGTGTGGCCGCGATCGCGGCCGCGTTGACAAGATTCGCTTTCTCCTCCAGCGTCTGATTCAGAATGCCCTTAATCGCCGCGTTGCGAATCAGCTCCGTTTTCCAGTCGGCGATGTGGCCGCTGTAGCGAATCGATACCTCTTCGATCGTGCCTTCCGAAACCTGTGCCAGAAATGCCCCCAAGCGTTCGGCCAGTACGATGTAGGGCTGCATCAGCTCGTATTCTTCGGCTGAGACCGAAGGAACGTTGACCGCGTTCTGGATCACGCCATGCTTCAGGTATTCTTTGACCTGCTGGGCGATCTGCACTCCCACGGCTTCCTGCGCCTCGTGCGTCGACCCGCCCACGTGCGGGGTGAGCACCACGTTTTCAAGCGCCAGCAACGGCGAGTTTTTCGGGGGCTCTTCGGCAAAGACGTCCAGCGCGGCGGCCGCAACCTGGCCCTGCTTGAGCGCTTGCGCCAAATCGGCTTCGTTGACCAGTTCGCCGCGGGCGCAGTTTACCAGCCGCACGCCCTTTTTCATTTTTGCGATCGATGCGGCGTTGATCATTCCCGTGGTCTGCGGCGTCAGCCCGACGTGCAGCGTAATGTAGTCGGCGACGCCGTAGACTTCGTCGAGCCCCGCCAGCCGGATAGCCTGCTCCTTGGCTACTGCGACCGACACGAACGGATCGTGCGCCACCACTTGCATGCCGAAGGCGCGCGCCCGCCGCGCGACTTCCAGGCCGATCCGTCCCAGGCCGATGATGCCCAGCGTCTTCCCGCGCAGCTCGGTTCCCTGCAACGATTTCTTTTCCCACTTGCCCACATGCATGAGCGCGTCCGCGCGGCACAGATGACGTGCCATGGCGAGCATCATGGCCAGCGTCTGCTCAGCGACGGCGACCGCGTTGGCGCCGGGCGTGTTCATCACGGCGATGCCCTGGCGCGTGGCCGCTTCCAGATCGATATTGTCGACGCCCACGCCGGCCCGCCCGATTACCCGCAGCTTCTTGGCGTGTTGCAGCAGCTTAGCGTCGGCCTGCACCGCCGAGCGCACAATCAGGGCATCAGCCGACTCGAGATGTTCGGCCAGTTTGCCATCGAGCTGGTCCGCCGTAAGAACGGTCCAACCGGGCTCTTGCAACTCTGCTACCGCCGATGCCGAAACCTTCTCCGCTACGATGATCTTCATAGACGATTCCCTCGAATGATGATTTCTCTGACCACAACCTGTTTCAAGAAACTGACTGACAACTAGATGACGACAAAATTACTAGGCCCTGACAATCGCCTCATGCCGATTTCCTACACTGCGGTTCAGTGGGGCCCCTCCCCATGGGAGAACAAACACTATGAAGACATTTCTGAATCGCATGACCTTTAAAACCTATTCGCTGGCGGCGCTGATCGCTCTCACGCTCGGCTGCGGCTACGGTTCCAAGAACAATCCTCCTGTCGCCGGAACGATGCCCGCCATCTCGGAACTCAGTCCCAACTCTGCAACCGCAGGCGGCGCAGCTTTCATGTTGACCGTCAACGGGAGCAACTTCGCGAGCACGGCCGTGGTGAACTGGAACGGAACCGCCCAAACCGCTAATACCGCATACGTGAGCGGCAATCAACTCACCGTAGCCGTTCCTGCTTCGGCCATCGAGACCGCTGGCACCGTTCAGGTGACCGTAACCAACCCCGGCACATCGGGAGGTGTGTACGGGGGCGGAACGTTGGCCGAAACGTCGCAACCCATGAACTTTACGATCAACTAGCACGGAATGGGCAGGAGGTGACTCCATAGGGCGGCGCAGGTTTCGACCTGCGCCATGGTCCTCCAGCCTGGTGCACGCAGGTTGTTCTGAGTCGCATGATGTGTCTCCTGACGAGTCTGCATGGTTGCGGAACCGATGCGGCTTGTAGTTTCAATGCATGGCCAGAACAGCCTGGAAGTTCCGAGCGTAGACCTCCTGAGCCGCGCGCACTGCCGCGCCATAGTTCACGCTCTTGTCCGTCACGCGCGCCAGCACATGCTCGAGCGCGCCCAGAATGCCAATCGTGTCGAGGTAATCGTAATAGCCGATGTGCGCGATGCGAAAGATCTTGCCTTTCATGTCGCCCTGTCCATTGGCTACCACCGCGTCGAACGATTCGCGGAATTCCTTGACGATCTTTCCGGAGTCGAGCCCATCCGGCGCGCAGATCGCGGTCAGCGCAGCCGCAGGCGGCGAGGCATACAGCTTGAGGCCCAGAGCCTTGGCGCCGGTGCGCGTCATCTCGGCGCAGAGCTCGGCATTGTTGATCAGATCTTCGCGTCCCTGGGCCAGATTGCCCTTCCCCATGGCGCGCACGAAGTCGAGCGCGGCTCCCATGGCGGCAAACAGCGAAGTGGCCGGAGTGTAGGCGGTTTCGCCCTTGGCTGCCGATTTGCGCTCTTTGCGCAGATCGAAGTAATAACGCGGCGAAGTCGTCTTCTCCATAGATTTCCATGCCCGCTCGCTGACCGCGCAATAGGCCAGCCCCGGCGGCATCATGAGCGCCTTCTGCGACCCGCCGATGATCACGTCGACGCCCCAGGCGTCAACCTTGAGGTGCGTCGTGCCCAGGCCGGTAATCGCGTCCACCACCAGCAGCGTTTCGTCACCCTGAGCGCGCACGATTTTCGCGATGCCTTCGATGTCGTGCCGAACGCCGGTCGAGCTTTCGGTCGCCTGCACGAAAACGGCGCGCGTGTCAGGCGTCAAGTGCGCCCGAACGTCGTCCAGCGAAAATGTCTGGCCATACGGCACGCTGACCACGTCCACCTGGCAGCTGAACGCCTTGCCCAGACCTTCCCAGCGCTCGCCGAATTTGCCGGCCGTCAGCACCAGGACTTTGTCGCGCGGCGAGGTCAGATTTGATACTGCCGCCTCCATCACGCCCGTGCCCGAGCAAGCCAAAACAACCACATCGTTTTTCGTGCCGATGAATTCCTTCATGTCGGCGAGCACACGTTGGAACAGCGCTTTGAAATCGGCCGTGCGGTGATGTGCCGTGAATGAAGCCATGGCCGTTTGTGCCGCCGGCAGCAGCGGCGTCGGCCCGGGAGTAAAAAGACGATTCTTAAGCAACATAGTCGAAGTCCTTATGAGGAAAACTGGCTTACAGTTTACTGGAAGTCCTTGCCTGGAACCATGAGCGGCCTGGCTTTTACGCCTCGCCGGCAGGTCAGGCAGTTTGTACTGTTTCTTGCGCGAGCGCCGCGGCGCCGCCCGCAAGAGCTTTCAGATCGTCGGCGATCTTGCCCGCCCAGGTATCGATATCGTTCCAGTCGCGGAAGTCGCCTACCGGGAACAGCGCGTTGTCACGATTCGCCGGCATATTGAAAATGAGCCGGTGAAGGAATCCCAGCTTCTTGGGCTGCATAGCCCCGAAAAAGACGCGATGATCCCGCGGATGAATCATCTCCCGGAACTCTGCAATTTGCTTGGGTTCGGTCAGCGCGCGAACATCCCGCCCCTTGTCATCTATCGTCTTTGTACCCAGCGGACCGCTGCTGAACAGCCACACCGGCTTGCCGGCGAGAACAGCCTGGTTACCCTGGACGTAACGCAGGGCACGCTTCATCCAGTGGAGGTAGTAAATGGCGCTTCCGATCACGACCGCGTCGTAATCCGCAGGATTTCCGGCATCGCCTACCGCTTTCACCGTAGTCTCCACGTCGCGTTGGGCGAGCGCCGCAGCGATGCGCTCCGCGATTCCTTGGGTGCTGCCGTATCGGCTTGCGTGAACAATCAAGACTCGCATGTTCGTCCCCTTCCCGCTTATCGAGGATCAAGTCGATCAGGGAGCACCGGAAACCGTATTGCAATCCCTCGACTGCTCCGAGACAGGCAAGCAGCTTATGTCTTATTCCTCTTCACTGCTGTGACGACGGTCACAGTCGCGATGCGAGGCGGGTAGGCCCGCCTTGCTGGCTGCGGGGATGGCGCTTGGGGCGGTTCTACCTCGCGAAGGAAAAATTCAGGCCTGTGGTCAGCAGGACGTCGTTCTTCTTTGCCCCAGTCGGCGGGTTGGAAACATATATGTCACCGAACTGGTTCTGCCAACCCAGCCATTTGCTGATCTTGGTCACGGTGCCGAAATTGAAGATTCCCCGGTACTGGCCCGTCTGCTGCAGATCGGGGTAGAAATAGAAATTCTGCGTCAGCACCGTGCTCTTGCCCAGTTTCTGAGTCAGTTCCTCGCCCAGAGTGAGAGCGGCAAAGCGATTGGTCACACCATAGGACTGAAACACGACGGGCGAAGTGTTGGGCACCGGCGCGCCGTTGGAATAGGTTTCATGCGTGTAGTTGGCGCCGCCCAGGAAATTGAGCGTGGTGGAGGCCGACTTGATGGCGTGAAAGCCGAACCCGCCGCTATAGACGCTGCGCAAGTCCAGGTACTGAAGCGCATTGGCCATGAAGTCCGCCGCTCCAAATACAAACAATCGGGGATTCAGGTTGCGGTCGTAGCGCAGGCCGCCGGTTTCGAGGTTGGCGACGGTGCTGGGCGTGGCCAGATTGTTTTGGGTGTCGATCGAAGTCGCGTAAAGCGTGATCTTGTCGTTGAGGCTGGCGTGCACGGCGTTGAAGGCGAGCGCCAGGTTCTCGGTCTCGCTGTTTCCGCGGGCGACGGAGAATCCTATGTTCGCTCCGCCTGTCCATCCGTGCCGAAGTCCGGGATGCAGGGACTTTTCGTAGGCGGCCTGCTCGGCGTCGTTGCGGATCAAGGTCACATCGGCTGGGGCCGCTTCAACGGTCCCGGAAGTCGTAGTAGCGATGTCGATCTTTCCGTCTGTGGTAGTGACCGGTCCAACCGCCGTCTTGCCGTCTTTCAAGCTGACGTGCAATTGCTTGTCAGTCTTGATGTCCTGAATCGCGGCAAACTGAATGGTGACGTCGCCCGCCGCGTCGGTATGAAGAACCAGGGTTTTGCCGTCGCCTTTTACGACGGTGCCAGTTAGGCGATCGCCATTTTTCAGGGTGATCTGATCGGCGAAAGAGAACAGCGATAAGCCAACAAACGCAGTTAAAGTGAACAATTCGAACTTACGCAGCACAATTTTCCTCCGGATTTCAAGAGTTATCGGAACGCGAATGCAAATTGAGGCCCGGAAACACTTGCGAAGCTAGAAACAGAGACGAAGCAGAAGAGCCGTAACCTGAGGATTAGGCAACAGATCGCTCGTACGCGTGTTCAGCGGCGAAACAGATCAGCTCTTGGTGTCAGTATTTTTGTTCTGCTCGTTCGAAGTCTGCGCCGGGGGATTATCTTTCAATCCTTCCTTAAAACCACGAATGCCTTCCGCGAGACTCTTGCCGAGTTCAGGCAGTTTCTTGGGGCCGAACAAGAGCAAAGCAATGAATATTACGAGCAACCAATGCCACGGTGATAACTCTCCCACAAGAACCTCCAACGGAGACGCATCAACTCTGGCTTTAGGTTAAGGGAGGGCCAAGCGGAAGTCAAACGCGAGCCTCCCTTCGCCCTTGCGTCTCCCGTCAATTTGGTTCGCTGTTTTGAATGGGTCATGCAATACAGCGCCAGGATTTCCCAGAAGATAAGCTCTGCTTAAGGCGCTGCCCCACGGTACGGGGTCCTCGGTCATCCGGCGCAGTTACCTCGGTGACCTTACTGCCCATCCCTGCGCAGGCTATGGTGCAAGCAGCTTTCTAGAAGGTATTTGCCCTGAAAAGCCGCTACCAGCAAGGCTTGTGGCGAGCAAGCGGTCCAGGAACAAGGTCGCCAAACAGGCCAATTTCGTAAGCCGGGGAGTCCTTTGAGAATCAGGATTGCACTTTTTTTTCTTTTTATTGCAGCGGCTATTTCAGCCCATTCCACAGACAGCCCCGTTTCCGGCACGCATGCCGTAAGCACGGCGGAATTGGTCGCCTGGCTGACCGGCGGAATCTCCAGCGACCGCCTGGCTCGTCTGGCGGAGGAGCGTGGCATCGCCAACCTCCCAACCCGGAACGAGCTTCGCCAGCTCAAGTCAGCCGGAGCCGATGACGAGCTGCTCCGCGTCCTTAGCAACGGAAACGTTCGGTCGGCCGTCATTGGACCTGCGATTCCCGCGGCTTTGCTGAACGCTGCCGCTGGAGCCCGGCAGCAGCGCTATCACGAGGCCGAACTGGAACTGCGCGAAGCCGTGCGGGCCGACGAACACAATTCCGCTCTGCACTTCGCGCTGGGTTCGATGCTGCGCCAGCAAGAACGCTGGGACGATGCGTTTGACGAAATCACCCTGGCCACCGAGCTCCTGCCCGACCTGGCTGAGAATCATAGCGCGCTGGCCTTCATCTTCTACCGCACCGACGACGGTCCCGACGCCGTAGCCGAGGCGCGCACCGCGCTGAGCATTGACCCAGGAAACGCGGAGGCTTATCAGTTCCTAGGCCTCGGCCTGTACGCGAGCGGCCAGTATCAGGCCGCGGTGCATGCCTATGCGGAGTCGCTGGCTCGCGACCGCGACAACCCCGATACTTACTACGACATGGGAATCGCTCTGCACGCGGACGGCGAGGTTCCCGCCGCTATCGTTGCCTACGAGCATGCCACTCGCCTGCGGCCGGAGTTCTGGGAAGCTCATTCCAATCTCGGATTAGCTCTGCATGAAGAAGGCAACCTGGATCGCGCTGTGGCCGAATATCGGCGCGCCAAGCAGATCGCCCCGGACGAGGCTTCCATCCGCAACAATCTGGCGAACACTTATTGCGACCAGGGAAAGTTCGACGACGCCATCGAGGAGTTGCACGAACTCTACCGCCAGCATCCTGACTGGCAGCTGGGACACGCCTGCCTGGCCAGCGCCTACATGGCGAAGAAGAACTATGATGCCGCGGTCGAAGAACTGCGCCTGGCCTTGAGCCAGAATCCGATGGGATCGGCTGAACACCGCATTCTCGGGCAGGCTTTGCTGCTTGACAATAGGCCGGAAGAAGCCTTACGCGAACTGCGCCTCGCCGTTTCTCTGAATCCGGATTCTGACTTGGCGCACCACATGCTGGGCACGGCGCTGTATCAGCAGCAGGATCTCAAGGCCGCCGAGAGGGAGTTCCGCGAGGCGCTCCGCCTGAATGCCTCCGCCGATAACCACTACTCGCTCGCAGCCTGCCTGATGAGCCTGGATCGCTACGACGAGGCTCTGGCGGAGCTGGAAATCGCCGCGCGGCTCGATCCCGAGCGCACCCTCTATCGCGCCCGCCGCGACGAACTGCTCAAGCTGATGAAAGAATCGGGCCCCAGCCAGTAGATCAGGCGCTTACTCCGCCTTCAGTCCCACCCACCTCTTGCCGGCGTAGAGCTTGTAGCCTTCGCCATCCTCGACCAGCTTCAGCGGAACCGGGCGCTTCAGCTCCTGGTCGGTCTGGAAGGCGACGTTAAGGACATCGGTGTTGGCGACATCCATTACGATGAACTTGCCCTCCGCGGTAAAACCGAAGCCGTACTGGCCCGGCGCGAGTTCTGACCCGCCAATGTTGAGTTTCACTTCCGTAATCAGCATGCCCTGGTACTTTTGTTGAACGGACGTGGCGTAGCCCGAGGCGTCCACCAGGGCCGCCAGCGCCATTTTGCCGTCGGCAAGCTGAAACCCGCCTGCGTTGCGTAGTTGCACTGGCGCCTTTTGTCCCCAGAAGAAGAACTCTGACGGGACGGCCTTCTTTAATTCGTCAGGCGTAAGCATGTGCTTTGAGGCTTGCTGTGCCATCTGTGCCATCGTCAGCGACGACAGGATGAGGCTGAGAACAGCAACGAGAACCAAACGGATGTTTCGCATAGAGATAAACTCCGGCTTTCAGAGTAGAAAGGCTCAGGGAAACTGTAACGACTCTCGCCGCCGAGCGCAACTTGAAGGCACCACAGACTGGAAGGACTGACGACTGACAATGAATTGGTGACCCTTAATCCCCTGCTTTTTCGCTTTGCCCGCAAGATTCGGATAGTTCGCTCAGAACACGCTGCCGTACGCTTTTCCTACCATGACCACCAATGCCATACTCGCAACGGAAGGTTTGAACCAAATGCCTGCTCCTCCAGCTATCCCGGCTGTCCAACCTGAGGCCGACCCAGCCGGCGACGATTGGTGGAACGCGGTCCTCCGCCGCGACGCCGGCCGCGACGGGGAATTCGTGTTCGCCGTCTCGACGACCGGAGTGTATTGTCGGCCATCGTGTCCGGCGCGGCGCCCAAGGCGCAAGAACGTGCAATTCTTCTCCGCGCCGGAAGCGGCCGAGCAGGCCGGGTATCGCGCTTGCCTGCGCTGCCGTCCCAAAGCGCTCAGCACAAGTCGATCCGATGGAGTGAAAGCCATTTGTCGCTTCATCGAGCAGCACCTCGACGAGCCGCTGACCCTGGCTCGTTTGGGCCGGGAATTTCGGCAAAGCCCTTTCCATCTGCAGCGCCGTTTCAAAGCCACGTTGGGCGTCACACCTCGCGCCTACGCTGATTCCTGCCGATTGCGCCTGCTCAAGCGCAATCTGCAGGCCGGAGATTCGGTCACACGCGCTATGTACGACGCCGGATATGGCTCGAGCAGCCGCCTTTACGAGCGTACGGCCTCGCAACTCGGCATGACGCCCGACAAGTACCGCCGTGGCGCCATTGCCGCCGGCATCCGCTACACGTACGCCGATTCGCCCTTGGGGCGCATGCTCGTCGCCGCCACCGAGCGCGGCATTTGCGCCATCCAGTTCGCGCGCACGGACGGCGAGCTTCTCGAAGGGCTGAAGCGCGAATTCCCCTTTGCCGTCCGCAAGCCCGACGACGGAGGGCTGCGATCCTGGGTCACCGGCCTGCTCCGGCGTATGCGCAGCAGAGATAAAGACCCTGCCTCGTCCTTGCCTCTCGACATCCGCGCGACGGCGTTCCAGCGGCGGGTCTGGAAGTACCTGCAATCCATTCCTTTTGGCGCAACGCGGTCCTATGGCGAGGTCGCTAAGGCCATCGGACGCCCGCACGCGACGCGCGCGGTGGCACGCGCCTGCGCCACAAATCCAGTCGCCGTGGCCATTCCGTGCCATCGCGTGGTTCGTGGAGATGGAAGCATGGGAGGCTATCGCTGGGGAATCGAGCGAAAGAGAGCGTTGTTGAAAATCGAGCAAGACGCCGCAGGAGCATAGCTTGCCAGAGTTGCCTACATTTCTTCCCGAAGTTGCAGGAAGAAACCTTCAGTGACCTGTCGTGCTCAGGAAGTGTTTGACCGCACGATTTGAGAGCGCTCTAATGGGTCGAGAGCGGGAGTTTCCTGCGCGCTCTCGATGAGGCGGAGCTATGCGGGCTAAGGCATTGCTGGCAGCGGTATTGATCACGGGCCAATTGAGATGCGGAGGCGGGAGCGGAGGAAATGGCGGCGGTGGTGGTGGTGGAGGGAGTTCGACCGCGGCGCCGACTATCTCGACAACGGCCGCGTTGAATGGCGCCGTAATTGTCAGCCTGGCATCAACCACAACCGGAGCCGCAATCTACTATACGGTCGACGGCAGCACGCCCAGCGCATCTTCGCAACAGTATCAGGCTCCCTTTCTAGTGGCATCGAACCTGACGCTGAAAGCGATTGCCATCGCAGCGGGGACCTCCAGCACGGTCACGACCCAGGCGTTTTCGCCGAACATCCCATCGGGGACGCTGGTGTGGAGTGACGAGTTTTCGAATTCAACGGGCACACCCGCGCAGCCCAATCCTGCAATCTGGACCTACGACACAGGCAACGGCGGCTTCGGGAATCAGGAACTCGAGACATACTGTGCCTGGGGATCGTCGACGCCGCCATGTAGCACGACCAGTCCCAGCGAATACGTTGGGACCTATCCAGGAACGGACGGCGTTCTG
>Ga0187781_10001967_pt1 | contig 15629 bp, 11 predicted proteins | sample 0715_SJ02_MP02_2_FD_132447 | JGI IMG/M metagenome (GOLD analysis project Ga0187781, IMG submission 132447) | Tropical peat soil microbial communities from peatlands in Department of Meta, Colombia - 0715_SJ02_MP02_20_MG | ecosystem: Environmental > Terrestrial > Soil > Wetlands > Peat | place...
GCGGTGTTCGGGGCGCTGCGGCGGACGCTCATCGAGCTGTTCCCTGTACTGCGCGACGTGCGGGTCAGTCACTGGTGGGGCGGGCCGCTCGGGGTGCCACGCGACTGGTGCGCGTCGGTCGGGCTGGACCGGTCGACCCGGATGGCCTGGGCCGGCGGCTACGTGGGCGACGGCGTCGCGACGACCAACCTGGCCGGGCGGACGCTCGCGGATCTGATCACCGGCACCGACAGTCCGCTCACCCGGCTGCCGTGGGTAGGCCACCAATCGCCGTCCTGGGAGCCCGAGCCGCTGCGGTGGCTGGGCGTGAACGGCGCCCTGCACGCGATGGGCCTCGCCGACTGGGAGGAGGCCCGGACCGGGCGGCCGTCAATGACGGCGGCGTTCATGGGGCGGTTCCTCGGCGGCTGATCGGCGTCATCGGCCGCAGGTGGGGTGACCGCCGGCGGCCGCGCCGGCTGTCCGCCGGGTCGGCCGGGCGTCCGCGGTAGGCTTGCTTGCTGAAGCCGGATCGGGTCGTGGGTGAGTCGCGGCAGCTGAAGAGTTGCGCTACGATCGCTCAGGCTTTGCAGAGGAAGTGTTACGCGCCGCTAGCTCAATTGGCAGAGCAGCGGACTCTTAATCCGCGGGTTCGGGGTTCAAGTCCCTGGCGGCGCACCCGTCCATGTCCTGTGACCTGCTAAGACGCCGAAGCTTGCGGTTGCCTGGCTCGGGCGCGTCAACTTTTCCGTCAACAAAGTCAACAGGCTGCTGCCTGCTCACGGCCGGGTTTGGCTGCGGTGAGGCCGGCGTCGATGGCGTCGCGGGTGGCCTGGCCGTCCCCGGGGTCGGGGTAGGGATGGCGGTACCAGCGGACCTCGCCGGGGTGCGCGTGGCCGAGCCGCCGCTGGATCTCGTGGTCGGCCAGGCCGGCATCGCCCAGCAGCGAGGCGTAGGCGTGCCGGAGCCGGTGAAAGGTGGTGCTAGCTGGGAGGCCCGGAGCCGACCGGATCAGCGGCCGCCAGATCCGCTGCCGCCAGTTCGCCGGGTTGAGCACGTCCCCTGCGGGCGTGGTGAACAGCAGCCCGGCCGGGCCTGGCGGGTAGCGGCGCAAATGGTCGCGCAGCGCCGCGGTCACGGTGGCCGGCAGCGGGATGACCCCGCACGACGCAGTGGTCTTGGGCGGGGCGAACAACGGCCGTGACGCAGCATCCGGACTGGAGCGTTTAGTAGCGGGACGGTAGCCGAGCTGCCGGTCGATGGCGACCTGGGCCCTGGTCCCGAGGTGGATCCGGTCCCTCGTGAGGCCGGCGGCCTCGGACCAGCGCAGCCCGCACCCGGCCGCCAGGAGCACCATCGCCCGGTACCGCGGGTCGATCAGGGTGGCGAGGGCGAGGATCTGCGCCGGGGTCAGCGGCTCGACGACCGGCAGCGGGGCGGCGGGCAGTTCGATGCGGTGGCACGGCGAGCGGGCCAGCAGCCCGTCATCGATCGCGTCGTTCAGCACCGACTTGAACACCGCCCGGTAGGCGTGGCGGACGGTGGCCGGCGCCAGCCCGGCAGCCGCCAGCGTGTTGACCCAGTGCTGGACGTCACGGCGGGTGATATCGGGCAGCGGCACGCCGGCGAAGGCGGGCAGCACATGGCAGCGCAACTCGGTGGCGTAAAGATCGGCGGTGCTGGGCCGCTTGGTGGCCTGCTTGGTCGCCAGCCACCGCTGCGCGACCGTGCCGAACGTCAGCGCGGCCCGGCGGCCCGGCGCGTCCCGGGGCAGCTTCCCGGCCTTGATGGCGGCGTCGAACTCGGCGGCCTCCTCCCAGGTGGAGAACGTGCGGCCGTGCTGGATCGCGTGGCTGTCCCGCCACTGGACCAGGAAGTGACACCGCTCCTGGCCTGCCGCCGGAGTAAGAACGCGCCGCGTGATCGACATCCCACACCTCCAGGAAAGGTCGGCGCGCCCCTGATGGCGCGCAGCAGGGAGCCAGCACCGCGCCCAGGGCCGCCAGCCAGCCAGGCTCTCCCGCCTGCGCGACGCGCCGCACTGCGCTCAGCGGCTCCCCCGGGTGATGGACGACGATCATGCCGAGTCCCAGCGAGGCGGGCCCAGGGCTGCCGGCCAGCCCGATCCGGACGGCCTGCTCGCACGGCTTCGTTCATCCGGCAAGGGGTGCGGGTGAAGGCGCTGCACCGGGTCGGCGGGTGCGGCGCCGGATTCGCAGTGTATGGGCGCGTCCGCGGAGAGGTGAAGCCGCTGCAGATGGACCCGATCAGGCCCCGACGGAGGCCAGTTGCATGTGCACCGCCGAGACTGCCGGAAGATCACGGCGCACCGAACGCAGCCAGCCACCAGCGCGCCGAGCCGCCTTATTGCATGGTTACTTCCGGTCTCCGGGCCGCTCAAGTTTGATTCCGAACATGATCTTCTTGCCGTCCCCGTTTCCCGGGCCGGCACCTGGGGACATCGATGGCTTGCTTGAGCCGCGCGACGCCGGGTATCGGTGTCATCTACCCCGGCCAAGCATGGCAAGGAACCGGGTCTGGGCGGTTGCGCCCGGCGGGACCGGCAGCTCCGCGGCAAGCGCACCGGCTGCCCGGAAGAGTTCCAGCTGTGGTCCGATGATCTGGCGGCAGGCTTCCATCAGGCGGGCGTCGAGTGCCGTGTCTTGCCCGGTCGCGGTGGCCAGGTCCCAGCTATGGATAAACACGTCAAAGAACCGGTGCCCGGCGTAGACGATCCCTGCGATTGGCCCGTAGGAGACGGCGCAGGGCGCTTCGAGGGCACCCGGCCGCAGGAAGGCAGCTGCGGCGGCCTCAGCGGAGACCGCGTACGACCTGACCGGGTCGGCACCGAGCACATTCCCGTCGAGGCGATCGCCGACGCTGTCGATTGTTGCCCCGGCGGCTAGTTCGGCTGCCCACAGATTCCCTGACACGACATGGTTGAGCAGAGCGCGAACGTCCCAGCCGTCGCAGGGCGTATCGGCGTGCCAGCGGTCCATCGGGATGCCCTCGACTGTGCGACCCGCTGCTTCCAGCGCCTGAGCGTGCAGAGTGGCGATTCCGGTCATAGTGTGTCCACATTTTCAGAGTCGTATGGTCGCGGAAGCCATGGCCTTGCTGGCTGCGCGGGCCTGGTCACCGGCAGCCCAGCGGCGCGCTATGCCTCGAAGCCGCCTTTCGGGTCAGTGGCTTTGCGCAGGCCCAGGGCCTGCAGGGACGCTGCGGCAAGGGAGGATGAGTAGCCCTCGTCGCAGCAGATGATCCATGCCACGTGGTGGTGCCCGGCTTCGGGGAGCCGGGCGGTGCTGCTGGGATCGCAGCGCCATTCCAGGTGGTTGGGCTCGATCACGATGGCCCCGGGGATCTCACCCGCCGTGCGGCGCTGCCACTCCGGCCGGGTGTCGATCACGATCATGCCGCTCCGCATGGCCCGGTACGCCGCAGCGGGGCTGAGCCGTAGCAGGCCTGACCGGGCCTGGGCCAGCAGGCCGTCAATGGTATGCGGGCTTATATCCATAGATCCGCTGCTTACAGTGTGGTGTCCTGGCATTCTTCTGGCCGCATAGACGGCTCGTGTGGTGAGCGGGTGCACGGTTGCCTGCGGCGGACGCCGGTGGCGCTGATCGCCGCGCTTCAGCATCCAATCTGGCGACCCCGGTCATCATGTTTCCTCGTCCTGGCCGGACCGGTAGTCGAAGCCGGTGGTGAAGGCGGCGTGCCGCCGTCCCCTCACCTCCCAGCGCAGCGCGGGGTCAGTTGATCGCAGCGAGTCGCCGTGCAGCTCGGTGCCGGGGTGGTCGAAGCCGGGGATGCCGCACCGGACGTCGCCAGGCTCGGAGGCGTCGCTCTCGGCCTCGACCCTCAGGTAGCCGGCGACGTCGATACGCTTGCGGGCGGCGACGTGCTCCAGGGTTATCCGGGCCGGCCGGATGGCGCGGACGTCGCCGATTGCCGGGCCGTACTGCCGCGCGACCGTTCCGCCGGCCCGGCCGAGGAAGATGCCGGCCAGCGCCGCCTGCTGCTCGCCGCTGCCGCGGTCGTCGGTATAGAGCACCACCTCCCAGGGAGTGCTGGGCTGTACCCGGTCCAGGTACCGGACCGACAACACCGCCCGCAGGTCCGACAGGTCCAGGTCGTCGGCGTGGCCTTGGCGGATGTGCCAGGACAGGGCGCCGAAGCACTCCCCGTAGCTGGACGGCCCGCCAGGCCGGCCGCCCACGCTGCGGCATGGGCATATCGCCTCGCAGTTGCAGCCCTCGAAATAGGTGCCTCGCACCCGCCAGTCAGTCACCGCGCTGAGCCCAGGTACAGCCATCACTACCGCCAATCGTGGTTCTTTTGGGACCTGTGCACAGGGCAGGGCGAACCTGAGGTTCCGATCGATCCGGGGAATCCGTGTCCTGGCTCATTGCCATGCCCTACATCGCCGGCATGCCAGAAACGTGCAGTCCGGGAAGCAGCCAGGGATACCAGATGGCCAGGACCCCTACCGCGATCAGGGCCGCCCCGGCGGCCTGGCCGAACCGCTTGCCGTGGCGCCAGAGCTTTTCGGCGAAGACAACGGCCGCGAGTGCCGCCATCACCGCGATGTTCATCACGCCCACGGCTACCAGGACGATCATCAGGCCCCAGCAGCACCCCACGCACGTCGCGCCGTGGTGCAAGCCGACGCGGACGTCGCGGCTGCGGCCCTTAAAGCCGGCGTAGTACATCAGCGCGCCGATGGGCGACCGGCAGCGCCGCAGGCAGAAGTCCTTCCAGGGAGTGAGCTGGTAGATTCCCACGGCGGCGAAGATCGCCACGCCCAGCCACCTCGCTGACCCGGGGGAGGCCATGACCAGCCGCCCGGTGCCAGCGAGGGCGGCGTACAAGACCGCCCCGCACGCGGCCCAGGCCAGCAGGTACCCGGCCAGGAACGCGCTGATCCGCGCGGCGCGGGTCAGGCCGGCCGAAGCGCCGCCGATCAGCCGCGCCCACAGCACCGCGACCGGGGCGGCAGAAGGCAGCATCATCGCGGCCATCATCACCACCCACAGCCCCAGGAACGGCAGCAGCGCCAGGCCCATGGTCCCCGGCCCGTCGCCCATGGTCGTGGCCAGCATGATGGTGACCGCCCACGCCGCGGCCGCCAGCGCCGCGACCGCGATCCACGGCCCGGCGAGCTGGCGCCGCGGCAGCGCAGCCGTAGCCGGTGCGGTCAGCGCCGGGACGGCGTCGCTGGCCATGGCCTCAGCCTTCGTACCGGAAGTCGGTGACGAAACTGTTAGTTCCGTCAAACTCGGCGTCCCAGTGGCCGTGATAGCTCACGGCCTTCGCCCTGGCCTGCCGGAGAGGCTGGGTGACAGCCGCAAGCGGCACGTTCTCGATCACCGCCGGCCCCTGGCCGTCCATCCCGACGAGCTGATCGCTGCTCATCGACAGCGCCCCGGCAACCTCGGCGTGCAGCGAGCCGCCGGTCCTCTCGAACGTGATCGCGGCCGGCTTGACGCCGACGACCTCTCCGATGAGCGGGCCCAGCCCGGCCAGGTGACCGCCCGCGCTGCCGGAGTACACCGCTCCCAGGGCCTCGGCCTGCTCGGCCGAGGCGCGGTCGTCCAGGTACAGGGCCACTCTCCAGCCGCCGTCTGTCATCCGCTTCGGCGCCCGCACTGCCATCACAGCGTTCAGGCCGGACAGGTCCACCCCGTCCTTACTCCCGCTGCTGACGTGCCAGGCCAGCAGCACATCACAGTCGTCCCGGGTGGCCTCACCGAGCCACACGCAGTTGCAGCTGACGTCGCAGTTGCACACCTCGAAATAACTCCCCTCGACCGAGAAGCTCATCCGATCCTCCCTCGCATTGCCGGGCCCGCGGCGGATCCGCTGCGGGCTTATCGCCTGCCGGCATGCGCCGGCGGCTGGTTCCATGCATCAGCCTGCGCTTGGGTCCGTTGAGTGACCGTCAACCGGCCGTCAATCGCCTGCGGTGCTGTCCTTTCGGCCCGGCTTCGGGCCTGATCGGCCCGCGCAGCCGGAGGTACGCTGCTGTTGTGCTCCGCGTGCGCCTGCTGGGCCAGCTGGCGGTCGAGCTGGACGGCGCCGTGGTGCCGCCGCCGTCCAGCCGCAGCGCGTGGCGGCTCATGGCCTGGCTGGCGTTGCACCCCGGGCCGCATCAGCGCGGCGGACTGGCCGCCCGGTTCTGGCCTGACGTCCCGGATGCCAGCGCCCGCGCCAGCTTGCGAAGCGCGCTCTGGGCGCTGCGCCGCGCGCTCGGCCCGGCTGGCGAGGCGTACCTATCGGGCGGCCGTGACCTTGTGGCCCTGAGCCCGGATGCTCCAGTCGAGGTAGACGCGCGCTCGTTCGACACACTGGAGGCCGCCGACCGGCTTGAGGAGGCCGCGGCAATGGCCACCGGAGAATTCCTGACCGGTTTCGAGGACGAGTGGGTACTGGAGGCTCGTGACGCGCACCGTGTGAAGCTGGCGGCTGTGCTCGGACGCCTGGCGTCCGAGGCCATGTGGAACGGTGACCCGGCGGCCGCGCTGCGGTGGACGCAGCGGCAGGCCGCGATCGACCTCCTCGCGGAGGAACCGCAGCGCAGGCTGATGGAGCTCCTGGCTGCCGCGGGTGAGCCCGGCGCTGCGCTGGCCGGGTATGAGCGCTTCCGCCGAAGGCTCGAGCGCGAGCTGGGGCTGGCGCCGTCGCTGCCCGCCAGGCAGCTCGCTGATGCGCTGAGGGAGGGGCGCAGCGGGCCGCCGGTGTCGTCGCCTTCGCCCGCGTACGATAGGCGACCGCCCATGGTGGGACGCGAGCGCGAGCTCGGGACACTGCTCGCGGCCTGGCACGCGGCGCAAGCCGGAGGGGGCGGCGTGGTGACTATCAGCGGCGACCCGGGCATCGGCAAGACGAGGCTTGCCGAGGAAGTGGCCGAGCGCGCGCGGGCAGACGGAGCCCTGACGGCGAGCTGCGCCGGGATGGATCTGGGCGGGGCGGCACCGCTGAGCCTGTGGGCCGAAATGATCGGCGAGCTGTGCCGCGATCTTCCCGCGCCGCCGCTGGATTCCATATGGCCGTCCATCCTGGCGCCGATCGCGCCAGACCTGGAGCGTCGGCTAGGGCGAGTGCCGGGCCGGCGCGTCCGCGCCTCCCCGGAGCTTGAGCGGGCACGGTTGTTCGAGGCGATTGTCGCGTTGCTGGACTGGGCCTGCCTTCGGCCGGTGGTGCTCGTGCTGGAGGACGTTCACCTTGCCGACGCCACCAGCCTGCACCTGGCAGGCTACGTAGGGCGGCGCATCGCGCGCCTGCCGCTGCTGATGATCCTGACCCGCCGGCCGCTCCCCCGCCGCACCGAGGTGGACGCGCTCGAGCACGCCCTCCGCTCGCGAGGCTCTCTGCTAGCCGAGCTGTCGCTCGGGCCGCTGCCCCGGCAGGCGATCTCCCGCCTCGTGGGCGAACTCACCGCGCTGCCAGCTGGCGAGGTCGATCAGGTAGTGGAAGCAGCCGAGGGCAATCCGCTCATCGCAGTGGAATGGTCCCGTGCGCTCAGCCGTGGCGAGCACGGGATTCCTGCCAGCCTGCGCGGCGCCGTCCGGGCTGCTCTCGCGCCGCTGACCGGCGATGAGCTCATGCTGGCGCGGTTCGCAGCGGCCGCCGGACGGGTGCTCAGCCAGGAGGAGCTCGGCGCGCTGCCACTCCGGTCGCCAGCAATCGCCGCCGCGGGCGCGCTGGAATGCGGCCTGCTGCGGGCAGCCCGCGGCAGGATTGGTTACCGGCACGCGCTACTGCGCGAGGCCGTCTACAGCGACCTGCCGGAGCCGCTCCGCGCCCGGCTGCACGAGGACCTTGCCGCTGCCTTGTCGCGCGGCGAGGGCCAGGACGGCCGGCTGCTCGCTGAGATCGCCAGGCACCTTCGGCTCGCCGGGCGGGACGACCTGGCAGCGCGGCAGCTAGTGCGGGCGGCGGCGCATGCCCGCGCAGTCGCCGCCCTCGCCGAGGCCGCCGCGTTCCTGGAGGAGGCGACCGGGCTCGCGCCTGATGACGCCGACATCGCTGTGGAGCTCGCCGAAGTTGAGGCCTGGCGGGGTCGTGAGGAAGCCTCCGACGTTGCTTTCGAACGCGCGCTTCCCGCCCTGCAGCAGGTACCCGAGCGGCTTGCCCGGGCCTTGGTGCGCCGCACGAACTGGTACCGCGGGGCGCTGTGCCACCCGCGCCGGGTGCTGGAGGACGCGCGGCGTGCGGTCGGGGTGCTGGACTCGGCGGCGATGCATGCCGCCGAGACGCGCGCCAGCGCGCTGGCGGAATGGGCGTGGGCTGAGGCAGTGGCAGGTGATGCAGAAGCCGCTGACTCGCTGCTCGGACAGGTGGATACGGTGCTCGGCCAGCGCCCTGTGACCGACATGCTGGCCCACCTGGTGGGGATAGCCCACGCATTCTCGCTGATCCGCCGCAGCCGGTTCCAGGAGAGCTACGGGCCGCTGATCGCAGCCGCGGCGGCGGCCCGCCGAGCCGGACGCCCGGATTTGAGCTACGGCGGCCTGGTGACCGCGGCGTGCGCCGCGGCGTGCGTGGCAGACTTCGAGCGCGCCCTGGAATTCATCGACCGCGGCATGACCGACCTTGCCGGAACCGGCCTGGCCACCCTCGAGGTGCAGTACCTGGCCGCGCGGGCGCACGTGCTGGTCCGCATGGGCCGGCTTGGCGATGCAAGGTCCGCATCGGAGAGCCAGCGCCTGCTTGCCGAGAGGCTGGACAACCCGGCCGTGCAGGCCACCAGCGAGCACGACCGCGGGCTGGTCGCGCTCGCCCTGGGCGAGTACGGCCATGCCGCGCGGCTGCTGGCGGCGGCGCTGGAGCACGATGCCCCGGTGAACCGGCCGCTGGCCCGGCTTGCGCTCGCCGAGGCCCTGGCGCGGACCGGACGGTGTGACGACGCCGAGGAGCAGCTGCGGTCCGCCGCGCTGGAACCAGTGCGCCCCAGCCACCTGCCGGAAGCCCTGGTGCCGCGGCTGACCCGGTTGCAGGGGCTGATCGCCGCCGCTCGAGGCGATCCCGATCTGGCGGCCAGGCGGCTCGGCGAGGCAGCCGCCGGGTGGCGGCGACTGCTGGACCGGGCCCGCCAGGGGGACAATTTCGTCGCGATCTTTGCCGACTTCGGGCGACCACCCGTGGCCGGACTCGTTGAGCCAGCGCGAGAGCTCAAGCAGGTGCTCGCCGAGCTGGACAGCCTGCAGACCGCATCTGTCTAGGAGGCGGAGTTGCCATCCTTCCAGCACAGCACCACAGCCGCGGCACCTCCGGAAGAGGTGTGGAAGGTGCTGTACGACCCGTCGCGCTTCCCGGAATGGTGGGCCGGGGTTGAGGCGGTAGAAGTCGACACGCTGCCGGCCGACGCCGGTGATCCCACCTCGTACACGCTGTATGCCACGGGATACCCCGACTTCCCGATGCCGCAGCAACTGCAGGCCTCCCGCGACCAGCAGTCCATCGTGATCTCCTGCCTCGTCTCGGACCTGCGTTTTGACTGGCGGCTTGAGCCGCTCGACGGCGGCCGGGCCACCCGCATCAGCGTGCACGTCGAGATCCCGCAAACCGAGGCGCACAGGCTCGGGACGCAGCGTGAAGTCATCGCCGCGTCGCTGTCCCGGCTCGCGGCAGTCGTAACGGGCCTGTGATCGCCAGCCGTTCAGCCCACAGCCCGGTGCGAATCGGTTCGGCGTGTGGCGGTGTTCGTCGCGGTTGATTGCGCGCTGGCCCGTGATCGCATCAGCCGCTGTTGATGATCTTGCTGTTTGCTCGTTGTTTGCTCGTCTGCCCCGGTACCACCCGTCAGCACCCGGCACAGGCTGGCAGGGATTCGAGGTGAAGTCCGCACGGAGCGGCATAGACTGGCATCGAGAGCATTGATCTGATACTAGAGCAGCGGTCTCTTAATCCGCGGGTTCGGGGTTCAAGTCCCTGGCGGCGCACCCGTATTGACCTGGGCTTATAGGCCGCCCTGTACGTGACTGCCCGTGTCGTGGGACACAGATGGGGCAGTCCTGAGTCAGCCCGCCACCGCCGGGAGCGGGCTGATGCTCGCGTTTACCACTACCTTCTGGATGCAGACCGACCACTCGTGCCGATGCTGTGGGGCTGGCTGCGCCGATGCTGAGTCACGCGAAGGGGATGGCCGCTGATCCGGCGGTGCTGCGCGCCGCCTCGGTGATCATGTCCGCGGTGGCCTGCGCGGCGCGGTGCGCGGTCTCGGGCAGCACGCTGGTATAGGTGTCGGCCGTGGTGACGATGCTGGAGTGGCCGAGCATCTGCTGGATGAGCTTGAGGTCGGCGTGCGGGGCCAGGGCGAGTGTCGCGGCGCCGTGCCGCAGGTCATGCAGCCGGACTGGTGGCAGGCCGAGTTGTCTGGTCAGCTGGCGGAACCGGTGGGTGAGGTACTCGGGCCGGATCGGGCTGCCGTCGGCGTGGGTGAACATGGCCTGGCCGGCGCGCCATCCTGGGCCGGTGCGGTTGCGCCCGTTGCCGCGCTGGGTTCCGGCTCGATGCTGCGCACTCAGTTCGGTGTTCTGGTGGATGGCCAGGTCGGCCAGCCTGCGGGTGCAGTCCTCGTCGAGCGCGATGGTCCGGTTGCTGGCGCGGCTTTTCGGCCGGCCGCAGTACAGCTGGCCGGGCAGGGCAACGAGCTGCCGGGCGATGGTCAGCTCGCGCGCCTCCGAGTCCAGGTCAGCGCGGTCCAGTGCAGCGGCTTCGCCGCGCCTCAGGCCGCGCAGCGCGATGAGCCACCATAGTGCTGCGAGGCGGTCGTCCTGGACGCCTTGCAGGAAGGTGATCAGCTGCCGCAGTGTCCATACCGCGACCGGCGGGCAGCTGCCGTCGCGCCGCCATGCGGCGACACGCTCGTCGGTCCAGATGACCGGGTGCGGTCGCGCGGGCCTGCCGAGCCGCACCTGTGTGAGCGGGCTGGAGGTGATCAAGCCCTCGCGGACCGCGGCGTTCAAGAGCTGACCGCAGTGTCGCACGCACGCGGTCGACGGTGGTCAGGGCTAGCGGTGTTCCCTTGCCGGTGCGCTGGCGGGCAAGCATGTCGAAGCAGGCTTGCGGCCGGCTGGTGCTCAGGTCGCCAAGCGTGAGGCGGCCGATGACGAGGATGAGGTAGCGGTTGACGTGGTCTCGGTAGCCGCAGATGGTGGAGGGGTCTGGCTCTATCAGTTGCAGCCAGTACCGCAGCCATCTCGCTACGGTCCACGCGTCTGCCGCGGCCTGGTCAGCCGGCCCGGCCACGACTGCCCGGCGGGCCGCGATTGCGGCCGTCTTGGTCGGGAATCCGCCGCGCCGGCAGCGTGCCTTCCGCCCGCCGACCGTCTTGACCTGTAGCGCGTAGTACCAGCTTCCGTGTCCTGGCTTGGCCAGCCGCGGGCACCGGCCGACTAGCTGGCGCCCGGTGTCCTCGCTGACACAGCCGCACCGCTTGTACACGATGTCCAGGTTGCCGTTCATGTCATACCTCCCGATCGGATGAACTTCTCAGACCTAGCGTTGGCCGCGGGCAGTACGAAACACCGGCGCGAGGGTGAGCCCGCCTGAACTCAGGCCTGCCGCTTACCGAGCGGCTCCTGGCCATAGGCTCACGGCCGGTCAGTACACAAGACGCAGATCCACGCTCGCGGGGCTGCGGGGTTCAGCATCTGCTGATCTGCAGGCGACAGGCGCCCGGAGAGTGCGTCCCGCTCACTTGGGATGGCCGACCAGCGTGCCCCTGGGGCCGGCTTATGGGGCTCTGAAACCGCGGTGAGTCCGATTACCGTTGTCGGCGTGACTGACATCCTGGAGCGTTTCGACGGACGCGTGCCGGCGGGCGTGGCCGCCGAGCTGGCGCGGCTGCAGGCCGAGAACGCCCGGCTGCTGCGCCTGCTGGAAATGACTCCAGAACAGGCCGGGCTTCCGCGCCCGGCGCAGGCCGGGTTCTTTGAGGCACCGCCCGGGCCCGTGCACGGCGGGTCGACACCACCGGAGAAGGTGGCGTTCTTTGGCGCGCTGTTCGCCGCGCGCACCGACGTGTACGGAGTCCGCTACGACAACAGGCGCACCGGTAAGGCCGGTTGGGTGCCGGCGACGCGCAGTGGGTTCCGCAAGGGAGTGCCACACAGCGAGCGGGACTACCTGCCGCTGACCGCCGACGTGCTCGCTGCACACCTGTCGGGGCGGATGCATGTCGGCCTGTACCCGTTGCTCGACAGCGACAACTGCTGGTGGCTGGTGGCCGACTTCGACGGACCGGACGCAATGATCGACGCGCTGATGTACCTCAAGGCGGCAAGGGCGCTGGCAGTCCCGGCGGCGCTCGAGGTATCGCGCTCCGGGGTGGGCGCGCACGCCTGGGTGTTCTTCACCGCGCCGGTCCCGGCTGCGACTGCGCGGCGGCTGGGCACTGGACTGCTGCGAGAGGCGATGGCGCTGCGCGGCCGGATGAGGCTAGCCAGTTACGACCGGCTGTTCCCTGCCCAGGACCTGCTCCCGTCCGGCGGCGTCGGCAACCTGATCGCCGCGCCGCTGTTCAAGCCCGCCCGCGACGAGGGCCGCACGGTCTTCATCGATCCGGGAACGCTGGAGCCCTACGCCGACCAGTGGGCCTACCTGTCATCGCTGGGCCGGATGAGCCCGCGCGAAGCCGACCGTGCCTCAGGCCAGGCAGACCGGGTCGCCGTCGGCTCGGAGGTGACTCGGCTAGCCGCAGTGGTGTCCTCGGCAACGCGGCCGGCGCCCGCGCCGGTAGTCCATGCCCGGCTCGGCGCCGGAATCCGGCTGGAGCAGGCCGAGCTGACACCGGGCCTGGCCGCAGCGCTGCGGCACGCCGCGTCGATGCGCAACCCGGTGTTCGACGAGCGCCAGAGGATGCGGGCCTCGACGTGGAACGTGCCCCGGTTCCTGTCCGGCTTCGACGAGACGGTCGACGACGGCCTGATCCTGCCCCGCGGCCTGCTCGCCAAGGTCCTAGCCTTCGCGGAGGAAGCTGGTAGCCGACTGGAGATCGCCGACGAGCGATCAGCAGGAACGGGGCAGAAGCTCGCCTTCACCGGATCGCTGACCGACCCGCAGCGCCAGGCCGTGGACGAGCTGGTCCGGCACGAGCTCGCCGTCCTCGTCGCACCACCTGGAGCCGGGAAGACGGTCGTCGCATGCGCGCTCATCGCGGCACACGCCACCTCGACGCTGATCCTGGTCGACCGCAAGGCGCTGGCCGACCAATGGCGCGCCCGCGTCATTGAGTTCCTCGGCATCAAACCCGGCCAGCTCGGCGGCGGCAGAACAAAGCTGCGTGGCGCCATCGACATCGCCACCCTGCAGACCCTCGCGCGCCGAGCTGATATCGGCGAGCTCACCTCCGGCTACGGGCTGGTCGTCGCGGACGAATGCCACCACGTCCCGGCTGCTGCGTTCACCGACGCCGTCCGCCAGATCCCCGCTTCCCGCTGGCTGGGCCTGACTGCCACCCCCTACAGGCGTGACAGGCTCGACGACCTCATCGCCTGGCAGGTCGGAGAGGTCCGCCACACCATCGTCTCGCCTCGTGACCACGGCAAGGCGGCCCAGGAACTCCTCCTGCCTGGCATCACGCCGCCTGGCGGCGCGGCTCGGCCGCTGCCCGTCTTGCAAGTGCACCAGACGGATTACTTCTACGGTGGCGACGCCAGGCCGCAGGCTCCGGGCGGGATGGCGGCGATCTACCGCGACCTGGCCGCTGACGACGATCGCGTCCGCCAGGTCAGCGCCGATGTCGCCGCGGCCATGGACCGAGGACGAAACTGCCTGGTGCTCACCCAATGGGTAGCCCACCTCGACAGGCTCGCCGAAGCCCTGCGGACGAGCGGTCACGACCCGGTGGTGCTGCGCGGCGGCATGGGCGCCCGCGCCCGCGCCGCAGCGCTTGAGCGTCTGCAGCCTCAGCCCGCCGGCCTTCCGCTGCTGGTCGTGGCCACAGGGCCCTACGCCGGTGAAGGATTCGACTGCCCGGCCCTGGACACACTGTTCCTCGCCGCCCCGGTCCGGTGGAAAGGGCGCCTCGTCCAGTACGCCGGGCGGGTCCTGCGCCCTTATCCCGGCAAGCAAACCGCAGAGGTTCACGACTACCACGACGTCCACACCGGTGTCCTCGCCGCTACCCTTGCAGGCCGCGCTCCCGGCTACACCAGCCTCGGCTTCCCCGACCCCCGCCGGGTGCCGCCGACCCCGAGCGCGGCCAGCGGCACCCGGCAGGCAGCCGTGTAAGGCCATAAGCCACCCTGGCTTGTATGAATTGCACCATAGGTAGCCATGATCATAGTAGGATTTCATACATGCCTGCCACCTCGGCCCTCAGCAGAATCCGGGAACTCGGGCCGGTGTTCCGGTCAAAAGACGCGGTCGCGGCAGGTGTGTCCTGGCGCGACCTGTACGCACTGCGGGACCGAGGCGAGATCCTCGAACTGTCGCGGGGCCTGTACCAGCAGGCAGACGCGGGCGGGATCTCTCACGTGGACTTCGTCGCGGTCTGCGGCCGGGCGCCGCACGGCATGATCTGCCTGAACTCGGCGCTGGCGTACTGGGACCTGAGCGACGAGATCCCCGCCCGGGTGCACCTGGCGGTGCCGTCCGGGTCGCACCGGCCGGTCATCGACTACCCGCCAACCCAGGTGCACGTCTTCCGCGCCGACACCTTCGCCGTCGGCCGCCTGAAGGTGGCCGAACAGGCCGGCGAGCGGTTCTGGGTCAGCGACCGCGAGCGCACGGTCGCCGACGCATTCCGGCTCCGCCACCTGACCGGCGAAGACCTGGCGTTCGCGGCACTGCGCCGCTACCTCCAGTCCCGCCCCAGCCTGGCCCGGCTCGCCGAGGTCGCCCGCCCGCTGCGCGCATGGGGAGCGCTGTCGGCGGCGCTGCGGATACTTCAGTCATGACACGGCCAAGCCGGGCAACCGCCTCCGGCCGCGCCTACCTGGACCTGCAGGCACGCGCGCGGCGTGAGGGCCGCCCGGCCGACGAGCTGCTCACGCTGTATGTGCTGGAGCGCTTCCTGTACCGGCTGTCGGTCTCGGCGTACAGTGATCTGCTCGTCCTCAAGGGCGGCCTGCTGCTGTCAGTATTCGGCCAGCGGCGCCCCACGCGCGACATCGACCTGCTCGCCAAGACCACTTCAAATGAGCCCGCCGCCATTGCGACGCTGGTCAGCGAGATCGTGGGGCTCGAGGTGGATGACGGAGTCGTCTATGAAACCAGCCAGCTGACAACCGGGATGATCCGCGAGCAGGACCTCTACGCCGCTGTCAGAGTCGCCGTGCCAGCCCGCATCGACCGGGCCCGCCAGCCATTGCGGATCGACGTCAACGTCGGCGATCCGGTGCTACCAGGCCCGACCGTGGTTAGCTACCCAGCTCTGCTCGGCGAGCCATTTCCGCTCCTGGCCTACCCGATCGAAGCTGTGCTGGCCGAGAAGCTTGCGACCATCGTGGCGCGCGGCGACACGAACACCCGAGACCGGGACTTCGCCGATGTCCTCTTGCTCGCCGGCCACCACGACATCGACGCCGCCAGCCTGTCAGACGCCATCACCGCTACCGCGGCATTCCGCAAGGTCGAGCTGCGGCCCATCAGCCAGACGCTCGTGACGCTCGGTACCGACAGAGGCCGTGAGTGGCAGCGCC
>Ga0187781_10001968_pt1 | contig 15626 bp, 12 predicted proteins | sample 0715_SJ02_MP02_2_FD_132447 | JGI IMG/M metagenome (GOLD analysis project Ga0187781, IMG submission 132447) | Tropical peat soil microbial communities from peatlands in Department of Meta, Colombia - 0715_SJ02_MP02_20_MG | ecosystem: Environmental > Terrestrial > Soil > Wetlands > Peat | place...
ATCGGAAATTTTGCCGGCGTGATCGCCCCGGCGCTGACCGGATTTCTGGTCGGACAGAGCCAGCACTTCACTTCGGCTTTCCTGGTCGTGGCCGTCGTCAGCTGCCTCGGGGTGGCAGGTTGGGTGTTCATGATCCCGAAGGTGGCCCCGCTCGAGTGGCCGGACCCGGCGGAGAGCTCTTCCCCGGTCGCCTAGAGGACCGTGCGAGGGTCGACCTGGCAATGGTTAGGCAAGTACCTAAGTATCGCGAAGGCGACCCTCTTACGCGGCTCTCCCGAATTCTGGACACGCTCGAGTCCTTCCATGGCGAGCAGGCGCCGGTCTGGCCGACCGATCCCTACCTCTTCCTCATCTGGTGGCACTGCGGATATCCGCCGGGCGAGGAGCGCTGTGACCGCGGCTGGAAAGCGCTCACGGCTGCCGTGGGAGTGAGTGCGGCAGAGCTCACCGCCGCGAGATCCACCCGGCTCGCGCGGGCATTGAAGGCCGGCGGCATGGTCCCGGAGCTGCGCGCAGCGCGCGTCAAGAGCATCGCGCGCAGCGTGCTCGGGGACTACGCCGGCGATCTGCGCGCGGCACTCGCAGCGCTCCCGGTGGGCGCAGCGCGCAAACTGCTGACGAAGTTCCCGGGCATCGGCGCTCCCGGCGCCGACCGCATCCTGCTGTTCGCGGGCCTCGAGCCCGTGGCCGCGGTACCCTCGAGCGCCCCGTACGTGCCGGTACGCATCGAATCCGGACGCGAGGGAGCGAAGTACACCGAAACCTACCGCCGGGCGCAGCAGCTCATCGAGACACAGTTGCCCGCGACGCTCGCCGCCCGCAGCCGCGCCTACCTGCTGCTGCAGCGGCACGCGCGCGAGCTGTGCAAGGCCAAAAACCCGAAGTGCGGCGAGTGTCCGGTCTCCGGGAGCTGCCGCTACTTCAGATCGATTAAACTCACTGCATGAACGCGTTCCCCGAAGACATCTACACCGAGCAGGAAGCCAGCCCCGACACCCTCGCCAACCTGGGACCGCTGCGACGCCTGGCAGGCACCTGGGAGGGCCGCTCAGGGGTCGACATCAATCCGAAACCCGAGGGGCCGCAGCGCCGCGAGTACAGCGAACGAATCGTGCTCGAGCCCATCGACCCCCAGTCGAACGGCCCGCAGCTGTTCTTCGGGCTGCGCTATCACACCCGCATCCTCGCATCCGACGAGGATGCGACCTTTCACGATCAGACCGGCTACTGGCTGTGGGAGCCGGCCACGGGGCTGGTGCTGCAGACGCTCAGCATCCCGCGCGGCCAGGTGGCGATCGCCGCCGGACACGCCACGGCGGATGCCACCGAGCTGGTGCTCGCTGCGCAGCGCGGCCAGACCGAGTACGGCATCTGTTCCACCAGCTTCCTCGAATATGCTTTTCGCACCGACTCCTACCGCATCGAGGTGGTCTTCAACCCCGACGGCAGCTGGAGCTACGTGCTCGACACGATGCTCAAGGTGCGCGGACGCGAGGAGCCCTTTCTGCACCGCGACCGCAACACCCTGGTGAAAGTGGCGGAACCCGAGCCGAATCCGCTCGCGCTGCTGCGCGCCAAGGGCGCGCGCCGCTGATCGACTGGCGGAAATTGCAGGAAGCAATTTCCGCCAATCAACCAGTCGGGTTCGCGCCCGCAAAGCGAATCGGGGTGGCACCGGTGATCGGCCCGGTGGTCGCCGAGTCGCTCACGTAGAGATCGACCGCGCGCTCGAAGCGCAGGTCGCCCTGCACCACCGCGCCCGGCCCGATGACGATGCGTGGCTTGTGCGTGTCGAAGTTGAACCAGCCGCCACCGCCGCGCTTCACCACGATGCCCCCCTCGACGTGCGAGCCGCCGCCGATATCGATGTCGCCGTTCACGGTGTGCAGCCCGCCGGCGACGTGCGCCTCGCTCAAGGCGATACGGCCGTTGACGTTCGACACCGGGCCACCGACATCGGCGCCGCTCTTGAAGGTCATCGAGCCGTTTACCGTACTGGCGTCCCGGGCGACGTGTGCTCCCTCGCCGAGGGTGATCGAGCCGTTGACGGTGCCGACCGTGTCGGCGCTGGCGTGTGCACCGAGCGCGACCGAGCCGTTCACGGTGCCGGCGCTCGCGACCGTCGCGTTATCATCGATGCGGATCGAGCCGTTGACGGTGCCCACGGCACCGCTATGGGTGCCGGCCGGTACGTGGATCGAGCCGTTGACGGCGTTCGCCCCGCTGCCATCCGCGGTGACGTCGCCTCCCGGCATGTTGTAGCAGCCCGTGAGCGTGAGCAGCGCGGCAAGCGGAATGTAGCGTCGCATGGTGGTCCTCCCCGGCGGCAGGGAAACTACCGCCCCGGCCACGAGGTGTCCACTCCCCTAGCGAAGCGCCGCGCCAACGCCGCGCGGGCGGCGCTGGCGCTCCATGCCGCGGAACTCGACGAAGGCCGTGATGCGCTCCCAGAGGTAATCGCCGTAGAGGAACGGCTCGAAGCTCTCCGGGTCATCGAGTGGCAGCGGGCGGATTTCGGCGTCGGCGCGCGCCTCGTAAAAAAAAGGAATCGAGAAGCGCTCCTGCGCGCTGCCGATCACCCGGTGCTCGGTGGCGCGGATGCGGCTGGCGCTCCAGCGCTCGAGCACCTGGCCGAAATTCACCGCCAGCGTCCCCTCGACTGGCGGCACGTCGAGCCAGGCGCCATCGCGGCTGCGGGCCTGCAGCCCCGGCACGCCATCCTGCGCCAGCAGCGTCAGAAATCCGGAGTCGGTATGCGGGGCGCCCGTCAGATGGCAACGCTCGCCCCGGTGCTCGACCCACACGGCCGGATCGGCGCGCTCGAGCTCGGCGGCGCTGCGCGCCGGATAGTGCAGCAGGCGCAGCGTCGAGAGTCCGCGCTCGAATGCGCCGTCGAAATAATGCTCCGCGAGCCCGAAGCTGCGCGCCACCGACTGCAGCAGCGCGCGCGACAACCGCTCCATCGCCAGGTAGTAGTGCCTGGCCGCGGCGCGCCATTCCGGCAGCTCGGCCTCCGCGGGAAACGGCGTTGGCTCGCGCAGCGGGTCGTCCGCGTGCACCACGTCCGCTCCATAGACCAGGTCGGGACCTAAATCGATGCCCTGCTTCGCAGTGACGTTGCCGGGTTGCAGCGGAAAGAAGCCGCGGTAGACGTTGGGGTTGCCGGGCGCGAACTTGCGCCGCCACAGCCGGCGAAGCCCGGCCTCCTCGAGCGTGAACACCCGCAGCAGCGCCGCGCGCGTTTCGGGTCCCGAGGGCGCGTGCGCGCCGAGGCCGGTGATGGTGAGGAAGCCGATGTCGGCGGCAGCAGCAGCTACGGCCGCATCGGCCGCCGCGCGCGCGCGACCGGCCGGGCCGAACAACGCGGCGACGTCGACGGTGGGCACCATGCGGGTGCGATCCTACACCGCGCCGGGGGCGGGCAGCTTCGGTTGGCGGCTCAGGCCGCGCCGGCACTGCGCCCGGGGACGGACTTGAGCGCCTTGAAGCGCCCGGTCGGCGACAGGTCCTCGCTGCGGGTCTGCGAGTTCCAGAGCGCGTTGCGCCGCGCGACGAACGGGGTCTTGGAGAGGTGCTCGAGCGAGGTCGCCTTGGCGAACAGGAACCCCTGCCCGGCGACGCAGCCGAGCGCGAGCAGCGCTGCGACCTGCGGCTCATGCTCGATGCCCTCGGCCACCGTCTCGAGGCCGAGCGTCTCGCCGAGCGTGATGACCGCGCGCGCCAGCTCCGGTCCGTTGTCGCTGTTGGTCAGGCTGCTCACGAAGGAACGGTCGATCTTCAGGATGTCGATCGGGAAGCGGTGCAGGTAGGAGAGCGAGGAGTAGCCGGTGCCGAAGTCATCGATCGCGAGCCGCACACCGAGCGCCTTCAAGCTGTGGAAGCGCTCGAGGTTGGCATCGGTGTTGTACATGATGGTGCTCTCGGTGAGCTCGATCACCAGGTTGCCCGGCTCGAGCCCCGATTCGGCCAGCGCCTGCGACACGTCGTGCACCAGCTCCCCGTGCTGCAGGTGGCGCCCGGAGATGTTCACCGCCAGCCGCAGGCCGGCGCCGCCCGCGATCGAGCGCCGCCAGGCGCACAGGTCGCGGCAGGCCTGCTTCAGCACCCAGCGCCCGAGCTTGACGATCTGACCGGACTCCTCCACCACCTGGATGAAGCGGCCCGGCATGAGGATGCCCGCCTCCGGGTGGCGCCAGCGCACCAGCGCCTCGACGCCGAGCAGGCTCTTGCTGCCGAGGTCGACGATCGGCTGGTACTCGATAAAGAATTCCTGGTTGGCGAGCGCCCGCGAGATGTCCGCCTCGAGCCGCAGCCGCTCGTGCAGCATCGCCTGCATCTGCGGCTGGAAGGAGACGTGGCGATTCTTGCCGGCGGCCTTGGCGTGGTACATGGCGATGTCGGCGTTGCTGAGCAGCTCCTCGGCGCCCGCTTCGGCGGCGGAGATCGCCACCCCGACGCTCGCGCCGACGCGCACCTCGCGGCCGTCGAGCTGGAACGGCACGTTGAGGGCCGCGATCAGCGCATCGGCCACCCGGCCGACCTCGCTCGAGCGCTCGACGCCCTCCATCAGCACCGCAAACTCATCGCCCCCGAGCCGCGCCACGGTATCGGAGGAGCGGGTGGTCTGCAGCACGCGGTGGGCCACGGCCTGCAGCAGCCGGTCGCCAGCGTCGTGGCCGAGGGAATCGTTGATGTTCTTGAAGTTGTCGAGGTCGAGGAACATGACCGCCAGGCAGTGCGGGCCGCGTTGTGCGATGGTGAGCGCGTGCTGCACGCGGTCGCGGAACAGGTTGCGGTTCGCCAGCATGGTGAGCGGGTCGTGGAAGGCGAGCTGGCGCAGCTGCTCCTCGAGCGCCTTGCGCTCGCTGATGTCGCGGAAGTTGAGCGCCAGGCCCTGCACGGCCGGGTCCTGGGTGAGATTGCTGCCCACACTCTCGACGACGTAGCGCTTCGCGCCGCGCTCGAAGCGCAACTCGACCGGGCCCACCGTGCCGGAGGGAGTTGCCGCTACCTCGGCGAGGAAGGCCCGCAGCTTCTGTGCGTCCTCGCCCGCCCACAGGTCCGGCAGGTTCTTGCCGGTGATCTCCGCCGGCGCGAGCCCGAGCGTGCGCTCGCACGCCGGTGAGGCGAAGCGCGCCACCCCGTCGGCGCCGACGATCATGATGACGTCCGAAGCGTTGGCGATGAGCGAAGCGTAGCGATCCTCGACCATGCGTGCCGCACGGCGCTCGCGCACCTGTGCGTCCCCGCGCAGCACGACGCTCTGGCGCACCATGAGCAGCAGCGTCAGCGCGAACACCACCATCGTCATCATGTTCGCCGGGCCGCTCACATCGCCGCCCGAGAGGTACACCAGCATCAGGAACGCCGCCAGCATCGCCGCATAGGGGAGCGCGCGCGCCAGCGCATCGGCGTTCTGCGAGCTCGCAGGCGGCGGTGCCGCCATCCACTTGAGCTGCACCCGCGCGGCCGCGGCCAGCGGCACGTAGCAGACCAGGTACATGACTTCGGAACTGTCGCCCGGCAGGTAGTAGCCGCGCATCTTGGCAAGCGACCAGACGATGTCGCCGGCGAACATGGTGGCGAAGCCGGTGAGCAGCATCAGCGGCACGCGCTGCCCGCCGAGGTTGCCTGAGCCGGTGAGCAGCAGCACGCCGAGCATCAGGAGCAGCACGCAGTCGGCCGTGAGGTAGGTCAGGCTGAGTACCTGACTCAACCCCGAGGCCTCGTGCAGCTGCGCGGCCGGGTGCAGCACCAGGAACCAGAAGAAGGCACCGAAGCCCACCGCGAAAATGGTCGCGTTCATCGAGAGCTGGACCCACGGCACGCGCACCGCCGCCGCGCGGATCAGGAAGATCGCCGCCGCCGGCAGCGCGAGGTAGAAGCCACAGTAGGCAAAGTCAGCCGGACCCGGGAAGGGGTCGAAGCCACGCAGCCACGAGCTGGCGCCGATGCACTCGCCGATGCAGTAGAGCGCGAGCGCGCAGGTGAGGAACATCCAGGCGCGACGCAGATCGCCGGCAGGCGCGCAACGCGCCGTGATCCCGCAGATGAGGACCGCGGTGAGCGAGGCGGGCAGCGACCAGGTCAGATGGACGTAGTGCGAGAAGGTCGGACCGCCGAAGCCGGTGAGCATCAGGACGGCACCCGCGGCGGTGTAAACGACCAGCCCGGCAAACAGGCGGTTGGCCCACCGAGGGGCCGTCACGAGGCGGTTGTTCTGTGCAGCTACTGTTGTGTCCACAGCGGATCTGGCTATCGCGAAAAGGCCCGGGCACAGCCCACCTCTCTCTAGCTAAAGAGTCGGCTGCCCCAGGCGAAATTTGAGGCCAAACGGCCGCGCCGGCCAGCGAAGAATCCCCCCACGTGACGCAGTTCACTTAACAATAAGCGGATCTGGGCGGTCCGTTCAGTTTGTGCCCTGCGCCATGAGCCCGCAGCCGGCATCGAGCAGCAGCTCGGCGCCCGGGAGTCTGCCTGCCAGACCGTCCTCACGTGCGCCGCGGTATGAGGGGCAGCACCACGTGCGAGGGCCGCTCCGCATCCAGGTAGACCGTGTTGCGTGCCACGCGCCGTGTCAGCCCCCGCCCTTCGGGCGCGCCGGTGTTGGGATTCACGTCGAAATGCGGAAAGTTGCTCGAGGAGACATCGAGCCGGATACGGTGGCCGCGGCCGAAGCGGTTCGAAGTCGGGAACGCGGCGACCGTGATCCGGTACACCGTGCCCGGCGTCATCAGCGCCGGCCGCTCCCAGGAATCGCGATAGCGGCAGCGCAGGATTCCATCGGTGAGATTGAGCGCAAAGCCCTGCGGGTAGTCCTCGCCCGGCGGATAGACATCGAGCAGCTTGATGGTGAAGTCGGTGTCGACGGCATCGGAGCTGACCCAGAGCTGCGCCTCGATCGCGCCCGTGACCTCGGTGTCCTCGGTGAGCGGCTCGGTCTCGAACACCAGCACATCGGGACGCGCCGCCACCGGGAGGTAAGGCGGGCGCGAGCCGTAGAAATCGGGGCTCTCGCGCTGATCGTAACCGCCGCCGCGCATCAGCGGCTCGCCGGAGGTGACCGTACCGCCCATGGTGGGCACCGGGTGCCCTGGGTCGAAGTCGTAGCTCATGGGCTCGGCAGAGGGCGCTGGCCCGGTCGTCGACAGCCGACCCTCGGACGTCAGGTAGAAAGCGGTCGGCTGCTGATCGGGAAGCGGCCAGTCGGGCTCGCTGCGCCAGTGCCCGCCATGCTCGAGCCGGCCCGCCGCGTTCCTGCGGCCACTGCCGCCGCCCATGACGAAGATGCGCACGGCGGGCGCCTGCGCCGCGGCCGGGCGCACGCCCTTCAGGTAGCGATCGAACCAGGCGAGGCGCCGGGCGAAGAGATCGCCGCCATCGGCATCGAGGGTCGCATGCGCGCCGAAGTCGACCTCGCCCGCGTAAGTCGTCGAGCGGGCGCCATGCGTCCATGGTCCCATGATGAGCTTCACCGGGCCGCGCCTGGCCCGCGAGAGCCCCTGGTAATTTTCGGTCGCCGTGCGCGCATAGGCGTCGTACCAGCCCGAGACGTGCACCATCGCCGCGTCGGCGAACTGTGCGTAGAACCCGGCCGCATAGAGGCCGAGCTGCTTCCAGTACGCATCGAAGGTGCCGTGCTCCCACTGCTCGTACACATAGCTCTCGTACTCGGGAATGAGGCTGAGGGGCGTATGGCCGCGCTTCCACGGCATGCTGGCAAACCACGCCTTGAGATCGACGGCCTTGAGCGCGGCCAGACGGCGCGGGTCCTGCTGCACCTCGGGACTCTCCAGCCCTAAGTTGTAGGCCCAGGTGACCTGCTTGAGCTCGAACGCGCCTCCCTGGCGGATGCCGCCCTGGTAGGCGTTCGAGAAGCCGCCGCAGTCGACGTACATCGCCTCGAGGCCCGGTGGATTCAGACAGGCGAGCGCGACCTGGGTGTGCGCCGCGTAGGAGAGTCCCATCGTGCCGATGCGCCGATCGCTCCAGGGCTGTGCCACGATCCAGCGGCAGGTGTCGAAGCCGTCTGCGCCCTCGCTCAGGTACTTGACGAACTCGCCCTCGGAGTCGTGGCGGCCACGGCAATCCTGGAAGATCACGACGTAGCCGTGGCGCACGTAGTACGCCGCGACCTCGGCGCGCGATTTCGGCTTGGGGTCGCTCGCCGTGATATCGCGGAAGTAGGTGACGTTCCGCCCGTAGGGCGTGCGCTCGAGGATCGTCGGAAAGCGGCCGGCGGCGGCGACAGCGCCGCGCGCGGGGCGATATACGTCGGTGGCGAGATGCACGCCGTCGCGCATCGCGACACGCACGCCGCTCGCGAGCTGGACGTCGAACAGAGCCGCCCCGGCCGACTGGTCGCGCGCCGTCGCGCTGCGGGCGCCGCGCGCCCCGATGAAGGCGCAGGCGGCAGCCAGGGCGCTGAAGCGGCGGCGGCTGACGGGTGACATGACGCTTCAGACTAAAATACGCGCGCGATCCATGCCATCATCGGCGCACACCAGCGGAGCTCTCATGGCCCGTGCAGCGGATTGGAGCGTCACGCGCCGCGGATTTCTGGCCGCGGGCGTCGCGACCGGCGTCGGCGTGCTCTGCAGCGGCCCGCTGCGGAGCGCCGATCCCCCGACGGGCAGCACCGCCCCGACCCCGGGCGGTCCACCGATCACCAGCGCCCCGACCGCCTCGCAGCGCCTGATCGCCAAGGCGATCCCGTCGAGCGCGCAATGGCTGCCGGCGATCGGCATCGGTACCGATGCCTTCCGCAACAGCGTGCGCGCCGAAATCCGCGCGGAGCTCAAGCGCATGAGCGAGCTCGGGGCCGTGGTCATCGATACCTCCGACGACTACGGTGACAGCGAGGCCCTGATCGGCGAGGCGCTCGAGAGCCTCGGTCTGCGCGATCGCATGTTTCTCGCGACCAAGATGTCGGGCGGCGCCTCGCGGGGCTCGGAGAACTTTGCGCGCTCGCTCGAGCGCCTGCGGACCCGGCGTGTCGAGCTGCTGCAGGTCCACAACCTGAACGGCACCGCCGAGCTCCTGCCGCAGATGCAGCGGTGGAAGCAGGAGGGACGCATCCGCTACCTCGGCGTGACCACCTCGCGCGGCGGTCAGCATGCCGAGCTCGCCGACTGCATGCGCAACTATCGCCTCGACTTCGTCCAGGTGGACTACTCGATCGCCAACCGCGAGGCGGCCGAGACCATCCTGCCGCTCGCGCTCGAGCGCAAGATCGCGGTACTGGCAAACCTCCCCTTCGGCCGCTCCTCGCTGTTCCGCCAGGCCGCGGGCCGCGCGCTGCCTCCGTGGGCGGCCGACATCGACGTCGCGAGCTGGGCGCAGTATTTCCTCAAGTACGTGATCGGCCACCCCGCGATTACCTGCGCGATTCCCGGCTCCACGCAGCTCGCGCACCTCGAGGACAATCAGGGCGCGGCCCACGGCCGGCTCCCGGATGCGGCCCTGCGCCGCCGCATGGAGGAATACTGGGACGCCCGCGGCTAGGGGTATTTTTTCTCCACCACGCCGCGCACCGGCTGCGTGTCGTAGACCAGTACGATCGATTCGATGTGCCCGCTCTCGCGGTCGAAGTTGAAGACGTCCGTGCAATCGAAGGCGACGTGCGAGCCGTCCTTGAGCGTCCAGTCGTACAGGTAATACGCGACCGCCCGCAGGTGCCCCTCGGCGCTCACCAGCACGTCGTAGACGGTCAGCTTCGAGCCCCTGGACGAGCTGGTGACCTTGCGCACGAAGTCGCGTACCGGGAGCTTCCCGAGGAACGGCGACTGCACCCAGCCCTGGGGAACGAACAGCGCGGCGGCCCTCTCCGCATCACCCGCTTCGAGCGCCGCCAGATACTTGCGCACGGCTTGCTGCATAACTGCCTCACTTGATGATGGCGGCGACCCCGGCCTTGCAGGCCACTTCGTCCTGCGAGCCCGTGCCACCGGAACAGCCGATGGCGCCGATCAGCTTGCCGCCTTCGATGAGCGGAATGCCGCCGCGCGAGCCGATCACTCCGTCGAGCGTCATGATGTACAGGTTGCCGCTCTGCTGAATGCCCTTTTCGAACACCTTGGTCTCGCGGCGGAAGCTGGCCGAGGCGCGCGCCTTGTGCTCGGAGATCTGCACCGAGGCGAGCTGCGCTCCATCCATGCGCTCGAAGGCGACCAGGTTGCCGCCCGAGTCGACCACCGCGATACACAGCTTCCAGTCGTGCTTTCTGGCTTCGGCGGCGGCGGCGGCGATCGCGGCCTGGGCGCGCTCGAGCGGGACCGGCGCTCCATAGGGGACGTCGAACGGCATCTTGTCCGGCACGTCATCGAGCGGATACGGCGCCGCTGCGGGCGGCTGCTGAGCGCCGCTCGAGGCACTGCCCACGGCGATCACGGTGAGGAGTACTGCGGTGAGCGCGAGCCTCGGGGACATGGTAGTGCTCCTTCTTTTTCGGTTGGCGCGGTAGGCGATGAAGCTTGAGGTATCTTACGCCGATGAAAGAGCTCGCTCTCGGTTTCATCGGACTCGGCAACGTCGGCGGGCAGCTGGCCGGGAACCTGCTGCGCCACGGTGCCAATCTCACGGTACGCGACCTCGACCCGCAGCGGGTGGCGGCGCTGGTGGACCGTGGGGCCAGGGCCGCCGCAAGCGCGCGCGAGCTCGCCGAGCGCGTCGACCTCGTCATCACCTGTCTGCCCTCCCCGGCCATCTCCGCCGCGGTGATGGAGGCGCCGGACGGCGTGCTCGCCGGCCTCTCGGCCGGGAAGATCTGGCTGGAGATGAGCACCACGGACGCCGCCGAGGCACGGCGGCTCGCCGCGCGCGTCGAGGCCCTCGGTGCGACCGCGATGGACTGTCCGGTCTCCGGCGGCTGCCACCGCGCGGCCACCGGCAACATCTCGATCTTCGCCGGCGGCAGCCGCGCGGCTTTCGAGCGCGTGCTGCCGGTGCTCGCCATTCTCGGGCGGCGCATCCTCCATACCGGCCCCGTGGGCTCGGCCTCGATCCTCAAGGTGATCACCAACTACCTGTGCACGGTGCAGCTGGCGGCGCTCGCCGAGGCGCTCACCGTGGCGAAGGTCGCGGGCCTCGGCCTCAACATGACCTACGAAGGCATCCGCATCTCCTCGGGCAACTCCTTCGTGCACGAGACCGAGTCGCAGGTGATCCTGAACGGCAGCCGCGACATCAACTTCACCATGGACCTGGTGGTGAAGGACGTCGGGCTGTTCGATGCGCTGGCACGCGCGCACCACGTGCCGCTCGAGCTCTCACCGCTGGTCTTGAGCCTGTTCGAGGACGGCGCGCGCCGCTACGGGCCGCGCGAGCACTCGCCCAACATCATCCGCCGCCTCGAGGAGGCCTGCGGCGTGCGGGTGCTCGGCGAGGGTTTCCCGGCGCAGATGGTCGACGACGAGCCCAAGGTTCCCGGCGCCGAGGTCGTGCCGCGCAGCGCAGCGCGCGCGCCCGGCACGAAGCCCGCCGCCCCATAATGTTGGGGTCATGATATAAAAAGCGGCCGCGGCGGGTGCGCGGCGCCAGGGGTATGGCCAAAGCTAAGCTCATCGAGACGCGCTCGATCGACTACGTGCCGCTCGCCGAGCGGCACGGCAAGGTCTGGCATCTATGGCCGGTGTGGTTCTCGGGCGATGCGCATCTCGCGACGCTCGCGGTCGGCGTGCTCGGCATCACGCTCGGCGGCAATCTGCTCTGGACCGCGGTCGCGGTGCTGATCGGCAACGCGCTCGGCACCTTCTTCATGGCGTTTCACTCGACCCAGGGACCGCAGCTGGGACTCCCGCAGATGATCCAGTCGCGCCCGCAGTTCGGCTACACCGGGGCGCTGCTGGTGTGGGCGGTCGCGCTGGTGGCCTACATCGGCTACAACGCCTTCAACCAGGTGCTGGCTGCGCAGGCGCTGCACCAGCTGACGCCGGCAATCGCCGCGACCTCCCCGCCCGCCATCATCCTGTTCGCGCTGCTCGCGGTGAGCCTGGCCGCGGTCGGCTACGACCAGATCCACCGCGCGCAGCGCGGCTTCGCGTATCTCATGATCGCGATTCTCACCGTGTTCACGCTCGGCGGGCTCCTGACGCTGCGCTTCTCGGCGGCGCAGTGGGATGCGGGCGGCTTTCGCGTCGTGCCGTTCCTCGCGCAGATCTTCGCCGCCGCCTCCTACCAGCTGAGCTGGTCGATCTACGTCTCGGACTACTCGCGCTACCTGCCGCGCGACGTCGGGGTGCGCGAGTCGTTCTGGTGGACCTACCTCGGCGCCTTCATCGGCGGGGCGTGGATGATGCTGGTCGGAACTGTGGCGGCGGCGATGGCGCCGAGGCTGGACGTGGCCGCCGCCATGGAGCACGCCGCCGACGCGGTCATCCCCGGGCTCGGCAAGGTGTTGATCGCGGGCGCGCTGCTCGGCCTGGTCACCATCACCTCGCTCAACTTCTACGGCGCCTCGCTCACGCTGCTCTCGGTCGCCGATACGGTCCGGCCGCTCAAGTGCACCGCGGCCAAGCGCCTCGCGAGCCTCGCGGTCGCGCTGTTTGCCAGTACGCTGCTCGCGCTCAATTCCTCCGGCAACTTCGTGGCGCGCTTCCAGGATTACCTGTCGCTGCTGCTGTACCTGTTCACGCCCTGGACCGCGATCAACCTGGTGGATTTCTACCTGGTGCGCAAGGGGCACTACTCGATCCGCGAGATCTTCAACTCCCGCGGCATGTACGGCCACTGGAACTGGCGCGGCCTGACCGCCTATTTCATCGGCTTCATCGTCATGATCCCGTTCTTCAGCACCGACATCTACGCCGGCCCGGTGGCGCGGGCCCTCGGCAAGGCCGACATCGCCATGCTGGTGGGTCTGCCGGTGGCCGCCGCCGTCTATCTGTTCTGCTGCCGCTCGATGGATCTCGAGCACGACCGGCGGCGGGCCGCGGCCGCCGACGTCGGCCTCGACCCCTAGGAGCACCCCATGCCCAAGATCGTCGACCACGCGCAGCGCCGGGATGAGATCGCGCTGGTCGCCTGCCGGGTGGTGGCCGAGCACGGCTTCGATCAGGCGAGCATGGTGCTCATCGCCCGCGAAGCGGGCTACACCACCGGCATGCTGGCGCACTACTTCGACAGCAAGCAGGACATCATCATCGCGGCACTGCGCCTCATCCTGCGGCGGATCGAGGAGCGCCTCTTGCGCCCGGCAGCCGCCGGTGCGCCGCCCGACCTGCTGACGCTGCTCACCGAGGCGCTGCCGGTCGATGCGCACCGGCGCATCGAGTGCGCCTTCTGGACCACGTTCTGGGGCCAGGTTTCCGCCGACAAGCGCCTGAAGCGCATCAACGCCTGGGTGCACCGCGAGTACCTGCGCCTGTTCGAGCGCTGCCTGGCGCAGTGCTGGCCGGAGTGGTCGAAGTGGCCGGCCGCCACGCGCGAGCACGTGCTGCGCTCGCTGGTCACCTTCATCAACGGGCTCACGGCGAGTGCGGTCGCCAACATCGGCGACTGGCCGCCCAGGGCGCAGACGCGGCAGCTCGCGCTGCAGCTCGAGCTGCTGCACGCCTGGGCCGAAGGCTCGGCCGGGGCTCCTCCGGCGCGGCAGGCGGCGAGGGGCTGACGCCGCTCGCCGCCGACCTCGCTCAGAACGACTTCGTCACCTGGAACATCACGGTCACTGGCGGCAACGTCGCCACCTGCGGAATCACGTTCCCGAGCGCGTCGTACTGCGCGTAGCCGATGTAGCCGATATCGCCGAGGTTCGGCCTGGCGCTGAAGAGATTGCGGACGTTGAGCGAGTACTCCATGTCCCCCTGATCGACCCCGAAGCGCAGGTTGACGAGGCCGAACCCGGCGCGGGTCGCCTCCGCGCCCGAGCCGCCGACCAGCAGCGAGATGCTGTTGCCCTGGTAGCTGTAGTCCGCGGATGCGAAGCCCTGGGAATCGGCGCCGAGCCCGTGCGAGTACACCAGGCCGACTGAGCCGGTGAAGGCGGGGACGCCGCTCACGCGCGTCCCGGGCAGCACGCCCACCAGGGCGAGGTTGCCGGGTTCGTTGATGTCGGTGTCCTCATAGCCGAGCCCCAGCCGGAAATTGAGCCCCGGCGCCAGGCGCCCCGAAGCCTCGAACTCCCCGCCCTTGACCTCGGCCTTGCCGCCGTTCAGCTGCACGTAGAAGCCACAGGGCAACGCGAACTGCTGCTCGAGGTTGCTCCACTCGATGTCGTAGGCGGCGGCCGAGATCAGCACGCTCGGCAGCTGCACCTTGGTGCCGAGCTCGTAAGTCCAGAGCGTGTCGGACTTGATGTGCGTGATGTCGTCGACCGGCAGCGTCGGCAGCGAGCAGCCCGGGAAGTTGGCCTGCGCCCCGCCGGCGCGGAAGCCCTTCGACGCCGAGGCGTACACCATGGTCGCCTGGTTCGCCTGGAAGGCGAGCGCCACCTTCGGGTTGAAGCCCGACTGGCTGTTCTGCTGCGGGTCGCTCGCCGTCTGGCCGAAGTTGAGGAAGCCGTCCGCGGTGTAGTCGGTGGTCTGGTTGAGCCAGTACTGGCGGCCGCCGAGGGTCAGCGTCCACTGGTCGAGGAACTTGTAGTAGACCTCGCCGAAGATCGACTTGTCCTCCTCGGTGCCGGGGTTGGTCTGCGTCCAGATCTCGTTCGGCGGGCAGGGGTTCGGCCCGCAGACGCTCTCCGCGGGCACGCCGAAGGAGGTGGCGTTCGTCAGTCCCTGCGCGTAGGTCGGCGGGATGGTGAAGCGCGTATGGGTGTTGGAGTAGAACACTCCGACCGTGCCGCTCCAGTTGTGGATGGGATCGAAGCTCAGGCGCGCCTCGCTCGCCACCTGGTCGTGAGTGCGGTCCCCGACCCACAGATACGGTTGCGCCGGCAGGCCCGCCACCCCGTAGAACGGCCCGGCAAGCACCTGCTCCGTGCCGTAGGTCGAGTCCTCGACGTCGTGCGTATGACGGTAGAAGAAGCTGTTGGCCCACACGACCTGAAAGCCCGCGCCCGAGTACTTGAAGTCGAGGGTCGGCATGGTCCAGCTGTCGGAAGCCCAGGGCTGAACGTCGAAGGCCCGGTCGAGCGTGTAGATGGGCTCGAACTCTGGCAGCGGCGCGAAGGTCGCCGGGAAGCCCTTGTCGTAGGAGTCCTGGAACATCACCCGCAGCTTCACGTCGAGCTGGTCGGTCGCGTGCACCAGCAGCGCCGCCGAGCCGCCGAGCGTCTGCTCCTGGCCCTGGTCGCCCTTGCTGGTGCGCGGCACGTCGGCAAACGGATCGTCGGCGCCCGGTCCGCCGGCCGCGGTGGGGAAACTGCGGTTGAGGTAACCCGCGTCCCAGTTGGCGAAGGCCACGAAGCGCAGCGCGGCGGTGCCCGGCACCAGCACGATGTTGCCGATGAGGTTGCCGCCACCATCCGGGCTGCCGCCGCCCGAGGTGGCGCCCGCCTGGTACATATAGCCGAGGCCCGAGTTACCGGTATCGGGCGCCCGTGTGATGAGGCGCACGTTGCCGCCGAGCGAGCTCTCGCCGAACAGCGTCCCCTGCGGCCCCTTGAGGACCTCGATACTGGCGAGGTCCACCACGCGCGGATCGAGCGAGCCCGGGACCGGCGTGTCATCGATGTAGAAGCCGGTGGCGCC
>Ga0187781_10001969_pt1 | contig 15622 bp, 12 predicted proteins | sample 0715_SJ02_MP02_2_FD_132447 | JGI IMG/M metagenome (GOLD analysis project Ga0187781, IMG submission 132447) | Tropical peat soil microbial communities from peatlands in Department of Meta, Colombia - 0715_SJ02_MP02_20_MG | ecosystem: Environmental > Terrestrial > Soil > Wetlands > Peat | place...
AAGCTCGGCGCCAAGCTTTTTTCCTTCAATAGCGGGCCGCGGGTGGCCGGCGCGCGCCCGGAGAGGATCAGATTAAGCCCGGAAAAGCGATCGCGCGTGATGATATCGGTGAACGAGGCAGCGCCTGCGACAAGTTCCGATAAGCCAGGCGCATCAGGCTCCGCCGCAATTTCGGCGATGGCTGCGTCGCCTGAGCCCAATCCTACCAGCACAACCCGCGCTTCCCGGGCGAGCGCACGGGCGAATTTGATTGCGACCCCGCTGCGGTCGAGGTGCGGCTGTATGCTGAAGATGGCGATCTGGCTGTTAGGTACGCCTTCACCATGCAAGTGATGGGCAAAATCCTCGACCGCGCTGACCGGAATGCCGACCGGTGCGTGGGCGGGGGCGGGTTCCGCGATCTCTTGCGCACCTTTGACAGCGGAGGCCGCACGAGCCGCCAATTTCCCTTTCGCCGCAAGGATGCGCGCCAGCGGCCCTACACCGGCAACGGTCTCAGAGCCCGAGCGATCGAGGGGGAGCGACGTCACCGCCACTTCGGCCGGAGGACTGCCAAGAAACTCGCGCGTCAGCACAACACCGCTGCTGACCAGGAGCGTCGCCAGGGTAGCAATCAATACGGTCGGCAGTTTCTTCGGATAGGCGGGCACGTTCGACACGGTCGCGCGCGAAATTACCCGCGCATCCGGCGGCGCCGAAGCGATGGTATCGCGCGCACTCGCTTCGCGATATTTGGCTAGATAGGATTCCAGCAGATCGCGCTGCGATTTCGCATCGCGCTCCAACGCGCGCAATTGTACATCCTGCTCATTCGTCGAGGCCGCCTGATTCTTGAACTGATCGAACATCGACATCTGCGCCTCGACGCGCGCATCGGCGAGCTTGGCGTCATTTTCGAATGAACGCGCCATGGTTTCGGCTTCGCGCCGGATTTGTTTGTCGAGATCCTCGATCTGCGCCTTCAGCTCCTTGATGCGAGGATGATTGCCAAGCAGTGAAGAGGATTGCTCGGCGAGCTGGGCGGTTAACGTAACGCGCTGCTCGGACAGCCGCCGAATGAGCTCGGAATTAAGAATGTCGGACGATTCGATCGGCTCGCCCGATTTGAGCATCTGGCGGATGATCCGCGCCTTAGCCTCTGCGTCGGCCTTAAGCGTGCGTGCGGCGGCAAGCTGGGTGTTGAGATCGCCGAGCTGCTGGGCCGAGAGTGTGGTGCCATTCGGTCCGACCAAGAGGTTGGATTTGGCGCGGAATACCTCGACCCTGGCCTCGGCATCGGCCACCTTCTTGCGCATCGACTCGATTTCGCCGGCGAGCCAGTCGCCGGCAGCGCGCGCCTGCTCCTGGGTGGCCAGACGTTGCCGCTCGATATAGGCGTCGGCGATGGCATTGGCGACACGCGCGGCAAGCTCGGGATTCTCCGACAAAAAGTCGATGACGATCACGCGCGACTTTTCCACCGGATAAACGTTGAGACGGTCATAATACGCATCGAGCGTTCGCTCCTCCGGTGTCATTCTCATCGGATTTTTTATGACGCCTAACACTCCGAGCAGTCCTTTGACGAGCGACACGCCGCCTCGTGCCGGATCGAATTCCGGCAATTCGCTGAGCTTGAGTTTGGCGATCACTTCACGTGCGAGGTCGCGCGATATGATGAGCTGGACTTGGCTGGTCACCGCCTCCTGATCGACTGTGGCGCGATCGGCGATGTCTTTGTCAACGTCGGGACGCAGGAATACGTTGTCGCGGCCAACAATAAGTACGCGCGACTCGGAGAGGTATTTGGGCGGAATAATTACCACTACGGCAAAGGCAATGACCGCCATCAGGACGGTCGGCCACACTATCTTTTTCTTGTTGCGCCAGAGCGCCGCTGCCAACACGGAAAGGTCGAATTCGGCATCCGCGAACGGTGCGCGCGACGGGGCACCGGGTAACGGCGATGCCAGACTCATTTCGAGGCTCCCACCATGTCTAAGCCCGGGCGCGCATAACAGACTATTAAGGTTTCCATCCGGTTAAACCGCCGCGCGCCGCAGCATTGCGTCAGACTTTCTTAACCGCGGCGGCGCTCAATCCGTCTTAACTTTCTACCGCGACTTTTAAGGATTGACCGATGCCCGACGGGCGCGCCGCCGTCCATGTGCAGCCGGTGGCCAATGGCCTGGCGGTCGCCTCGCCTGTCGTCAGGGATAGCCTGGCGCCGGTCGCCACTTCGCTCAAAATCCTGCACATTTTGCGCGCGCCGGTCGGTGGTCTATTCCGGCATGTGCTCGATGTCGCCCACGGGCAAGCCGCACGCGGCCATCGCGTCGGGCTCGTTGTCGATACTTTGACAGGCGGGGAGCGCGCCGAGGAAGCCCTTGCCGAACTTGCGCCCCGTCTTGCCTTTGGCGTGCATCGCGTCGCCATCAGCCGGGAACTCAGTTACTCCGATCTGCACGCCTTGCGCACCATTTCGCCGTGGATCGATCAGGCGGCGCCGGACGTCATTCACGGGCATGGGGCCAAGGGCGCGGCTTTGGCCCGGTTGAGCCGCAGCGCCCCAGGCGCGATTCGCGTGTACACCCCGCATGGCGGTACGCTGGTCTACGGGCCCGGCACGCTGGCCGGCGGCTTCTATCGATCGCTCGAATGGGTGTTGAAATGGCGCACCGATCTGTTCTTGTTCGAAAGCAATTTCGCCGCAGCGCAATTTCGCGCCCAAATCGGGCGCCCGCCGGGCCTGGTGCGGGTGGTGCACAATGGCGTCGGCGACAACGAGTTCGCCCCGATCGCCCATTTGGCGGATGCGACTGACATTGTCGTGCTTGGCGAATTGCGGCCCGTCAAAGGTTTTGATCTCCTCATCGAGGCGCTAGCCACGCTCAAAACGTTAGGTCACGTCATCACCGCGACCATTGCCGGCACAGGCCCCCTCGATGCCGCGCTCAAGAGGCAGGCGGAGAGCCTTGGAGTCGCCGATCAGATCCGCTTCGTCGGCCACCGCACCGCGCGCGAAGCGTTCGCCATGGGGCGCGTTCTGGTCGTTTGCTCGCGCGCCGAATCGTTGCCGTATGTGGTGCTCGAAGCAGCCGCTGCCGAAATGCCGATTATTGCCTACCGCGTCGGCGGGATCCCGGAAATCTTTGGCACCGATGCCGGCCATCTTGTGACGCCGGAAAATCCAGAGGCGCTGGCTGCGGCAATTGGCGCGGCGATCGCTGATCCGGCGGTGATCCGTCGGGTCTCAAAAGCGGTGTGCGCGCGCGTGCGCCGCGAATTTTCGGTTGTGGCGATGGTGGATGGGGCTTTAGCCGCCTATCGCGAAGCGATGGCGATGCGGAAACTCGCACAGTTCGCCTAACGATTCTTTGAACTTTATTTACTATTTTGCCGCCCATCTGCCCGGAAACGCGAAGCCCGTGCGGCGGTGCGGGCGTCAAAGCGCGGTCCAAAATGTCCAAGCCCGAGCACGGCGCGACTTTCGATCCGTCTTCGGCGGTGCTTTCCGCCGTCTCGGCAATACCGAATGAAGCGCCGCATGCCGCTAAAGGGCTTTCGCCGACGGCGCTGGCCGCGGCCGAAAAACCGTATGGCGCAGCTTATTCTCCGATCGTGCTCGCCGGCCTGGTGCGCTTGATCGAATTTGTCCTGGTGATGGCGGTCGGGTTCGGCGTTTATCTGGCGTACGTGGTACGGACCGAGGGTTTTGCCTGGTATTACCTTGTTGCCATCTTCGGCATCGCTCTGCTTGCCATACTGGCGTTCCAGGCGGCCGACATCTATCAAGTGCAGGCTTTCCGCGGGCATGAAAAGCAATACATGCGGCTCGCCTCGGCCTGGTCGGTGGTTTTCTTTATCGCCATTTGCGTGTCTTTTTTCGCCAAAGTGGGCGACCAATTCTCGCGGGTTTGGCTCGGCAGCTTCTACGCACTCGGATTGGTGTTCCTGGTCGTTTTTCGGCGCGGTTTGTTTCTCCTCGTGCGCCGCTGGACGCGCGAGGGCCGTCTTGACCGGCGCACCGTCGTCGTCGGCGCAGATGCCAACGGCGAAACACTCATCCGATCGCTCGCCGCGCAACGCGATTCTGAAGTGCGCGTCATCGGCGCATTCGACGATCGCGGCGAAGAACGCAGCAGCGCAAGTTGCGGAGGTGTGGCCAAGCTCGGCACCGTCGACGACTTGGTCGAATTCGCCCGTCACACGCGGGTCGACCTGGTGATTTTCGCGCTGCCGGTCACGGCGGAGACCCGCATCCTGCAGATGCTCAAAAAGCTGTGGGTGCTGCCGGTCGATATCCGCCTCTCCGCGCACACCAACAAGCTGCGCTACCGCCCCCGCACCTATTCCTATGTCGGCAGCGTTCCGGTCTTCGACATTTTCGACAAGCCGATCGCCGACTGGGACGTGGTGATGAAGTGGCTGTTCGACAAAATCGTCGGCACGCTCGCCCTGATATGCGCCGCGCCACTCATGCTCCTGGTCGCCGTCGCCATCAAACTCGACAGCCGCGGGCCCGTATTCTTCAAGCAGAAACGATACGGCTTTAACAACGAACTCATCCAAATCTACAAATTCCGCTCGATGTACACCGATCAGGCCGATGCGACCGCGAGCAAGCTCGTCACCGCCGACGATCCGCGGGTCACCCGGGTAGGCCGGCTTATTCGCAAAACCAGCCTCGATGAACTCCCGCAACTGCTCAATGTGGTATTTGCCGGCAATCTGTCGCTCGTCGGACCGCGGCCACATGCGCTACAGGCGAAAGCTGAGAACCGACTCTATCAGGACGCGGTTGATGGCTATTTTGCCCGGCACCGCGTCAAGCCGGGCATCACCGGCTGGGCGCAAATCCATGGTTGGCGAGGTGAGACCGACAGCCAGGAGAAAATCAAGAAACGCGTCGAGCATGATCTCTATTACATTGAGAACTGGTCGATCCTGCTCGACCTTTCCATCCTGATGCGGACGCCGTTTGCGCTGATCCGCGCCAAGAACGCGTATTGAGCACTTCCAGGCTGCCGACGACCGACTAAATGGCCGTTGAGCGTCTTGCGCGCACACTCTAATTCTACCGCCCCGTTAGCAAAGCCTCGATGCGGAGCGCGAGAGCGGTGAGCCAAGTCAAACCAGCGAGACAAATGCCGCAGAACACGGCCGCGGAGCCGAAATCCTTGATCCTGCGGATTTCGACGTGCTGCTCGCGGGTCACGTAATCGGCGAGCTTCTCGATTGCGGTATTGAGGAATTCCACCGCCAGCAGGACGAGAAGCGACCCGACCATGACGACGTACCACAGCCAAGTAGGCGCGACCGCCAAGCCTAAAAGTAGTCCGGCGATCAAAAGCGCCGCCTCCTCGCGGAGCGCAGCTTCGGTGCGAACGCCATAACGAATCCCGCGCAGCGAATTGATTGTGGCGCTTAAAATTCGTTTCACGGCCGATCCAAGGAGCTAACAAGCAGGCAGGCAGCTTGCGCAGACGACTTTCGCTCATTTACCGCGGCATATGTTGAGGTTTCGTGTCTTGTGCCTCGGGAGGGCGGTTACTATAGTCCGCCCCCTGCATCGGAGCGTAGCGCAGCCCGGTTAGCGCACCAGTCTGGGGGACTGGGGGTCGCGAGTTCAAATCTCGCCGCTCCGACCATGTTTCCAACAGTACACCGTTTTCAGCGGAGCGGCAGTGGGTCCCAACAACGAAACGGCTGGCAGGTAGTGTCCGCAAGCGCGGATGTCGTGAACGGGCAAATGAATCTAAGGCTCGGATTATTCCGGGTCTGGACTGTTGCAAGTGTCATCTGGTTTTTTGGATGGCTCTTGTATGTTTGAAACACCAAACGCTTCTGAAATTTTCGCGGCGAGCGGCTTTTGATTCCCTTCCAAGAGCCTCTTCCGACCAGGAAGAGTTCTATAGGCTTGGAGTTTCCGGGTAGCCCCGTATAGCGAGAAGCCTGCGTTTAGCTGTAAAAGCAGATTAAGGAGTTTCGGGCCTGGTAGTTGAACGTCGTCGACCAACAGAAAGCCTCCATCGATCAACAAATAATTCAGGTACACAAAATCGGCGAAGACGGTTTGCACGCCATGCCCGCCATCAATAAGACAAAGTGAGGCTTGACGAGCGCGTGCAGATAAAACATGTGCAGGCAGTGTCAACTCGGAGTAACCGATTGTCACATTCCATTGCGACCTAATTTCCGGATACTCCATCAAAAAGGCATTCATGCGATCGGCCACCTCCTGCGAGAGGCAAAAAGACACAACATCGAACCCGTGATTTAGTAGCCAAAGAGTCGAGATGCCGGCGCCGGTCTCCATAGCGAATCGCGGAGCGCCGCTGGGCAGCCCAGCAATGCATTTGTTCAGGAGATCTACTTGAGGCCTCACAAAGCCGACTTGCTGCCTTCCGCCCCAAAAATGGAATAACGGCGGTGATTGCAGAAGCAACATCTCAAGAGCGGCGTTAATCAAACCCCACGTCCTCGCTCGACCTCTGCGATGCGCTTCCAACAATATAATTTATGCCACGAACTGTCGGCGCACCAGCATCCGGGCGCAAGGCGCTTTTCTGCCGCAGAGTATTTTGATGTGAGTGCGAGCGTCGCGCGGATTGCGTCGTGCGGCCGGCGCCTCGGCTTCCGCCAATGTCCCCACCCCAATATCCCGGGTCCTAAGCGCAGTCGGACGTTTGGTGTGCACGCTTTGCGATCGTAATCTCGGCGCTCCGACTAATACTGCGGGGCATCGACTAAATTTTGGCCGCAATTGCCGATCCGAGCTCGCTCACCCGACGGCTTGCCGCGTCGTGGCCGGCTTGGCGCGAATTCGACGGCCTTGCGCGCGACGACAAATCGCGTGCAACGAACCCGCCACGGTTGAGTTTATGTTCCGCGCCACGATGGTATAGAGGGTGGCAAAGTTGCCTCGCAAGTGAACCCTTTTAGCGGACCGATATTCGAATGCCGGACATTGAGCGCGTTAGCGTTGCCGACCTCAAAGTAGCGAAGGTGCTTTATGATTTCATTGTCGATGAGGTCCTTCCCGACCTCGGGATTGCTCCGCTTGCATTCTGGGAAGGGCTCGATCGCATTGTTCACCATTTCGCCCCCATCAATCGCACGTTACTGCAAAAAAGGGATGTTCTGCAGGCGCAAATAGACGAATGGTACAGGACGCAGCGCGGCCAAGCCGTTGATGCGGGCGCGCAGAAAGCCTTTCTTGAAGACATCGGCTACCTTTTGCCCGAAGGACCGCCGTTCGCCATCGACCCCGCCAATATCGATGACGAAATCGCCGCCGTCGCCGGGCCGCAACTCGTGGTGCCGGTCAGCAACGCGCGCTATGCGCTCAACGCTGCCAACGCGCGATGGGGTTCGCTCTACGATGCGCTTTACGGCTCGGACGCCATTCCCAGAGACGGCGCCGCGGCACCGGCCGGTCGCTACAATCCCGAGCGCGGCAAATTGGTCATCGCGTGGGCGCGGCGCTTTTTAGACGAGAGCGTGCCGCTCGCAGCAGGGTCGCACGCCGACGTTCGCGTCTACGCGGTCAAGAACGGAAGGCTCGCGGCCACACTCGCTGACGGCGACACGGTGGGCCTCGCCGACCCGAAGAAGTTGCGCGGATATCGCGGACGTCCTCAGACTCCCGAAGCCATTCTGCTCGTGAACAACGCGCTGCACATCGAACTGAGTATCGACCGCCGGCACCCGGTCGGGCGGACCGACGCAGCAGGAATTGCCGACGTCATACTCGAGGCGGCGGTTACAACGATTATGGACTTGGAGGATTCCATCGCCGCGGTTGACCCCGCGGACAAGGCGGCAGCGTACCGCAATTGGCTGGGTCTCTGCCGGGGAACACTGGCGGAGTCTTTCGAGAAGAACGGCAAGTCGCTTACCCGGCGCCTCGCCCCGGATCGGTCGTACACGGCGGCTGACGGAACTACACTTATTCTGCCGGGGCGGAGCCTCATGCTCATTCGCAATGTCGGTCATCTGATGGTGGACGAAGGCGTCCTCGACCGCGACGGGCGCGCGGCTCCCGAAGGAATTTTGGACGCGGCGATCACATGCACGATTGCCCTTTACGACCTTCAGGGGAAGACGGCCACACACAACAGCCGCGCCGGTTCGGTCTATGTCGTCAAGCCGAAAATGCATGGTCCCGAAGAAGCGCAGTTTGCGAGCGATGTTCTCGCTGCCGTCGAAGATATGCTCGGCCTGCCGCGTAACACCATCAAAGTTGGCCTCATGGATGAGGAGCGTCGCACGACCGTCAACCTCAAGGAGTGCATTCGTGCCCTGAAGTCGCGCGTCTTCTTCATCAATACCGGCTTCCTCGATCGTACCGGCGACGAAATCCACACCGCCATGGAAGCCGGCCCGATGGTCCGCAAAGAGGCGATGCGGGCGGAGCCTTGGTTAAAAGCCTACGAAAACTGGAATGTCGATATCGGATTGGCCTGCCGCCTCCCCGGTCATGCTCAGATCGGCAAAGGCATGTGGACCAAGGCCGATCTGATGGGCGCTATGCTTCGCGAAAAAATTGCCCAACCCGAAGCCGGCGCCAACACCGCCTGGGTTCCCTCGCCGACCGCCGCGACGCTGCATGCGACGCATTATCACAAAGTCGATGTGTTCCGCCGACAAAGCGAGCTCGCCAGCCGGCCGCGCGCCAGCCTCGACGACATTTTGACAATTCCACTATCTCGCGGCGCGAATTTTTCGCCGGAACAAGTTCAACAGGAACTCGACAATAACGCGCAAGGAATCCTCGGCTACGTTGTGCGCTGGATCGATCAAGGTATCGGCTGCTCGAAAGTGCCGGACATTAATAACGTTGCGCTCATGGAAGACCGCGCGACCTTGCGCATTTCCAGTCAGCACATCGCCAACTGGCTGCGGCACGACGTTGTCTCCGAACAGCAGGTCATGGACACGCTCAAGCGCATGGCGCGCACTGTCGATCAGCAGAATGCGGGTGATCCGCATTATTTGCCCATGGCGCCGCAGTTCGAAAGCTCGATTGCCTTCGCCGCAGCGTGCGATCTCATTTTCAAGGGAAGGGCTCAACCAAACGGTTATACCGAGCCCATTCTCTACGCGCGGCGCAGGGAATATAAGAAAAGCAAAGGCGGCTGATCCGCCAAAACAACATTGGCGGCGCCGGACACTACGTGATGTAAATTCAGCCCTCAGCCCTCGGCAGGAGAAGCGGCCTCGAGCACTCGACGACATTCCTTGAGCTCGTCGAGAACCGCCAGCAATTTGTTACGCTCGTCGTGCTCCGCGCCAACGTGCTGCGGTGGCGCAGGTAGCGGTGGCTCCGACCGCGTGGCCGAGGGTTGAGGTTGCGGCCGCATGGACGGCTTGGCGAAAAACTGAGGCTCCTCGCGTGTGACAGACGAGACGGGCGGATCGTTCTGCGGTTCGTCCACTTCGGGCGGCTCTGGCGCGCTTGTCCGCCAGACGCTCTGAACGAACGCCAAACCCTCCTCGCGCAAGATCCGCTGTACGCCACGTATAGTGTAGCCTTCACCGTAAAGCAGGTGCCGTACCCCACGCAGCAGATCGATATCTTCAGGGCGGTAATAACGGCGGCCACCTCCGCGCTTCAGCGGCCTGATTTGTGCAAAACGACTTTCCCAGAACCGCAGCACGTGCTGAGGCACATTGACCTCTTCGGCAACCTCACTGATGGTGCGAAATGCGTCCGGGGCCTTGTCCAATAGCTATCCCCCGCCGTCAGTCATTTTGCCGGTTTCCGCGCTGTCGTCATTACCGCCGTTCGGCCCGGAATTGATCCGCTGTTTGAGAATGGCGGATGGCTTAAAGACCATCACCCGGCGCGGCGAGATCGGGACTTCCTTGCCCGTCTTAGGGTTGCGGCCGATGCGTTGACCCTTTTTGCGCACCACGAAGGAGCCGAACGACGACAGCTTGACGGTTTCGCCGCGCTCTAAACAGTCGGTAATTTCCTTGAGCACCAGCTCGACAAGCGTAGCGGATTCCGTCCGTGATAAGCCGACTTTCTGGTACACCGCCTCACATAAATCCGCACGTGTGATCGTCTTTCTCGCCATCGCCAGCCCCGCTCTCGGCGCTCGATACCCATCGATCAACGTATCGTACTGAATTATCAAGGATATTAGGTTCTGGCCAAAGGGTCAACGGCCTTCGCAGGCATTAACGGCTACCAGCGCAACAGCGCGGCACCCCAGGTAAAGCCGCCACCCATCGCCTCCAGCAAGAGCAAATCACCGCGCTTAATCCGGCGGTCGGCCACCGCATCGGCGAGCGCGAGCGGAATGGAGGCGGCCGAAGTGTTGCCGTGCCTATCTACCGTGCTGACAATCTTGTTCTGCGGGATCCCCAGCTTACGCGCCGAGCCATCGATAATACGCTTGTTGGCTTGGTGCGGTATGAACCAATCGATGTCGGCCGCCGTGCAACCGGCCGTCTTGAATGCGTCTTCCACAACGTCGGTGATCATAGCCACTGCATGACGGAAAACCTCACGGCCTTCCATCCGCAAGTGACCGACTGTACCGGTCGACGAGGGACCGCCATCGACATAGAGCTTCGATTTGTAGCGGCCATCCGAGCGCAGCCGTACGGTGAGGACGCCGCGATCGTCGCGGTTGCTGGGCTGATCTTGCGCCTCGAGCACGATGGCGCCGGCGCCGTCGCCGAACAATACGCACGTCGAGCGGTCGTTCCAGTCTAGAAGCCGGGAGAAAGTCTCCGCACCGATAACCAACGCGCGTGTAAACGCGCCGGACTGCAAGAGCGCGTCGGCCGTCGCCAGCGCGTAGACAAACCCCGAGCACACCGCTTGCAAGTCGAAAGCCGCGCCTCGCGTTATGCCGAGATTAGCTTGCACGGAAACGGCGCTGGCCGGGAAGGTATTATCCGGGGTGGACGTCGCGAGCACGATAAGATCGATCGACTGGGCATCGGTGTGCGCATGAACCAGCGCCGCACGGGCGGCGCCGGTAGCCATTTCCGACGTCAATTCGCCGGCAGCGGCGATGCGCCGCTCGTGGATGCCGGTGCGCTGCACGATCCACTCGTCGGAGGTATCGACCTTTCGCGCCAAGTCGGCGTTGGTGAGAACTTGGTTCGGCAAATAGCTGCCGCAGCCAAGCACGACGGAACGGCGTGTGTTCACTGGGCTGCTCCGCCCACCGCCTGGCGCAGCTCCATCCTTGCGCCGCCGACTGCCGCGGTAATCTTGGCCAGGAGGTGATCGCGTACCACGCCGTAGCCAAGAGTTATGGCCGCCGCAAAACCTTCGGCGTCGGTCGCCCCATGACTTTTAATCACCAAGCCGTTGAGACCGAGAAAAACCCCGCCGTTGACGCGGCGCGGGTCCATGCGGTCGCGTAATTGCTGGAATGCGGACCGCGCGAATAAATATCCCAGCCGGGCTGCCAGCGTGCGATTCATCGCATCTCTAATATATTCGCCGATCTGGCGGGCCGTACCCTCGGCGGTCTTCAGCGCGATGTTGCCGGCAAACCCTTCGGTGACGACCACGTCGACCTTTCCCTTGCCGATATCGTCACCTTCGACAAACCCGATGTAGTCCAGGTCGGATGACTGCCGCTCGCGCAGAAGACGCCCAGCTTCGCGCACCTGTTCGAGGCCTTTTGCTTCCTCCACTCCGATATTGAGGAGGCCGACGGTCGGCCGTTCAAGGGCAAACAGGATCCGCGCCATGGCCGCGCCCATGACCGCGAGGTCAACAAGATGCTCGGAGTCGGCGCCGATCGAAGCACCGACATCGAGGACTATCGACTCTCCGCGCAGCGTTGGCCACAACGCCGCTATCGCGGGCCGCTCGATACCGGGCAAGGTTTTCAATGCGAATTTCGACATCGCCATGAGCGCACCGGTATTTCCTGCCGAGACCGCTATATCGGCCTCCCGCTTTCTGACAGCTTCGATCGCCAGCCACATCGACGATTTGCGCCGCCCATAACGCAGTGCTTGGCTCGGCTTGTCGCTCATTCGCACCGCGATTTCGGCGTGCGTAATCTGGGAAACAGATTTTAGCGCCGGATATCGAGCGACCAGCGGCGTGACCATGGAGCTATTGCCAAAGAACAGGAATTCGATTTCTGGATGCCGCGCCAATGCTAATTCCGCGCCGGCGACGACCACGTCAGGACCATGGTCTCCTCCCATCGCATCGAGCGCAATTCGGACCCTCTGTGACATGGAGTGCCCCACGGTCCTCGAGCGGATCAACTCAACGCAATCGGAAGCGAGGCCGGATGCGACAATAGCGCCTCAGCATCCGGAAACAACCGTCATCAGTCAGCATTCTGGCTCTTTTTCAGGGCAGTAAGCGCAGCAAATGGACTTTCGCCCGCGACGGTTTCCTCCGGTGACTGGAATACTGCGCCTGGCTTCCGTGGATAGGGATCGAGACCGAGGATGAGAAACTCGGTAGCGAGTGCACCCAGATCGACGACGCCGCCGATCAACGGCTCTGTCTCACACTCACTCTCGTCCGCCGTGGTTACAACCCTGCCGGAGTCGCCAACACTTGCTTGCGGCACGAAAAGGAGATCAATCTTTTCGGCGATTTCGTTGGCAACCGGCTCAAGCGTGACCACGCAAGTCTGGCCCACGGTGGCGGCAACCCAGCCGGCAACACGCAAGCCGCCGCCTCCCTGCCGGCTGACGTCGAAACTCGCCTCAAGACGCGGCAGATCGCGCAGCCCAGCGATCTTCGCTATCGCCGAGCGAATTTGAGAATCCGCGGTTAAGTCGAAATGCCCGCCGGCTTCGGGCACGTCTTCGACCGCAACGGGAACGTACCAGACGCTTGAAGCGGAGGCGGGCTTGGCGTCATGCATGGTTAGAGCTCTGCACCCGCGAACTTGGCGGGATTAGGAAGGACCTTTTCGCCGGAAATGAGAGCGTCGACCTCCAACCTCTCAAGTTGCGCCGCTGCAGCGCTGGTATAATTGGCAAGCCGGGTCACTCTCTCGTCCACGCTTTCTGATTCAAAGATATTGCGTGCCAACGCGTTCTCAAGCGCCCGCCGGTCGACCGCTTCCAGCGCCGTCTGGTACGCAGCCTGACGGCCATAAAACGCCTCGCCGAAACGGCGCATCCGCCGTGGCACAGCCAAGTCGCCAACGCCCATCTCGCGGAGATTTGCATCCAGATCGCGGCAAAAGGCGTCGAAAAGAAGTTGTCCGAGCGGTGGGCGGCGCCGCCAACCGCCGAAAGCGCAGATGTTTTCGGGATATCGGGTGAGGCGGCGCAACACGAGCACCAAGTGCAACACGATCACCTCGAATCTGCCTTCCGGGGTGTCGGGTATTCCGTAATCGGTATAAAAAACCGGTGAACGCGCCTGCGCCACGATCATGCCATAGAGAGCATGAATCTTACGAACGTGGACGCTTCGCCGAAACGCCGGTAATATCATAGCGATAGCTCGTAGTACCAAATCCGGCCGGCGATTCTGGCCGATCAGCGGCGGTCTTTGGGTTAAGTCAGGCCGCCCAATATGACAAGGTTGGATGCTGACGATGCTGAGCGGTCTTCTGCAGCAGGGGCGCAGACGTGTCGCAGCGGGCTATATCGGCATTGTCGCGCTCGCCCTCTCGCTGGCCGGCTGTTTCGGGGAAACCTTTCAGCGCGGCTATGTTTTGCCCGAAGGAGCGCTCGAGCAAATTCGGCTCGGCGCGTCGCAAGAACAAGTTCTCATTGTGCTCGGCACGCCGTCCACGGTCGCAACGGTCTCCGGCGAGGCGTTCTACTACATCTCGCAACGGGCCGAACGTGTGATGTCGTTCCTACCGGCGAAAATTACCGATCAGCGCGTCGTCGCCGTCTACTTCGACAAGGACCGGCGAGTCGAGCGGGTCGCCGCGTACGGCATCAAGGACGGAAAAATCTTCGATTTCATCAGCCGCACGACGCCGACCGCCGGGTCGGACATCAACTTCGTCAAAGCCATGATCGACGCCATCTCGAATGCGCATATCGGACTGCCGTTCTGACCGCCGACGTGACGTGGTAAATTCAAACGGCGAAGGGCGAACATGGGCAATCCGCCGGCGACAACTAATGCGCAAGCACGGCGAGCAGCAGTAGTGCGACGATGTTGGTAATTTTGATCATCGGATTGACGGCCGGTCCGGCGGTATCTTTATAAGGATCGCCTACGGTGTCGCCGGTAACGGCAGCCTTGTGAGCCTCGGACCCCTTGCCCCCGTAATGACCGTCCTCGATGTATTTTTTGGCGTTGTCCCATGCACCGCCGCCCGACGTCATGGAAATCGCAACAAAAAGACCGGTCACGATCACGCCTAGCAACATCGCGCCCAAAGCGGAAAAGCCAGCCGATTTACCGGCCGCGCCGCCTCCGGCAATGAAATAGATGATGAAAAAACCGACAATCGGCGACAGCACCGGCAACAATGACGGTACGATCATCTCCTTAATTGCGGCCCGCGTGAGCAAGTCGACCGCGCGACCGTAGTCGGGCTTGTCCCGGCCTTGCATGATGCCCGGCTTTTCGCGGAATTGCCGGCGCACCTCCTCGACGATCGAGGAAGCAGCGCGCCCGACCGCAGTCATGCCCAGCGCGCCGAACAGATAAGGCAGTAGACCGCCAAACAAGAGACCAGCAACCACATAGGGATTGCTGAGGGAAAAGTCGGGTGCGACACCTTGGAAATAAGGATGGCTGTCGGCACTCGCGACGAAAAATTTCAGATCCTGGTTATAGGCGGCGAACAGTACCAAAGCGCCCAAACCGGCTGAGCCGATCGCGTAGCCCTTAGTTACGGCCTTGGTGGTATTGCCGACCGCATCGAGGGCATCGGTCGATTTGCGCACCTCTTTCGGCAAGCCGGCCATTTCCGCAATGCCCCCGGCATTGTCGGTGACCGGGCCGAAAGCGTCGAGCGCCACTACCATGCCCGCGAGCGCCAGCATGGTTGTCACCGCAATGGCGATGCCGAACAGGCCGGCAAGATTATAGCTGACCAAAATACCGGCAATGATGACCAACGCCGGCCCCGCGGTCGACTCCAGCGACACCGCGAGGCCCTGAATCACGTTGGTGCCATGACCCGTGACCGAGGCCTGCGCGATTGAATGCACGGGCCGGTACGGCGTGCCGGTATAATATTCGGTAATGACAATAATGAGCGCGGTCACCACCAGGCCCGTGATGCCGCAATAAAACAACGTCGCGCCCGAATAGCTTACGCCTGCGAGCGGTCCGAAGCCGATAAGGTAATGGGTAACCCCGGCAATGCCGACGAGTGACAAGATTGCGGTTGCGATCATGCCCTTATACAGCGCGCCCATGATCGATTGACTGGGCCCAAGCCGCACAAAGAACGTGCCGATGATCGAGGCAATGATGCAAATGCCGCCGATCGCCAGCGGGAGAGTCATCATCCGCGTCACCATTTCGGCCGACACGGGACCGAAGAAGATGGCGGCGAGCACCATGGTGGCGACGGTGGTCACCGCGTAAGTCTCGAACAAGTCGGCGGCCATGCCGGCGCAGTCGCCGACATTGTCGCCAACATTGTCCGCGATGGTGGCGGGATTGCGCGGATCGTCTTCCGGAATACCGGCTTCGACTTTGCCGACGAGGTCG
>Ga0187781_10001970_pt1 | contig 15621 bp, 11 predicted proteins | sample 0715_SJ02_MP02_2_FD_132447 | JGI IMG/M metagenome (GOLD analysis project Ga0187781, IMG submission 132447) | Tropical peat soil microbial communities from peatlands in Department of Meta, Colombia - 0715_SJ02_MP02_20_MG | ecosystem: Environmental > Terrestrial > Soil > Wetlands > Peat | place...
CATCACCCCGGAATTCGTGCGTAGCGAAGTGGCCCGCGGCCGGGCGATCATCCCGGCCAACATCAACCACCCGGAGTCGGAGCCGATGATCATTGGCCGGAATTTCCTGGTGAAGATCAACGCCAACATCGGCAACTCCGCCGTGACCTCCTCGACCGCCGAGGAGGTCGACAAGATGGTGTGGGCGATCCGCTGGGGCGCGGACACCGTCATGGACCTGTCCACCGGCCGCAACATCCATACCATCCGCGAATGGATCCTGCGCAATTCGCCGGTGCCGATCGGCACCGTGCCGATTTACCAGGCGCTCGAGAAGGTCGGCGGAGTGGCCGAGGATCTCAGCTGGGAGATCTTCCGCGACACGCTCATCGAGCAGGCCGAGCAGGGGGTCGACTACTTCACCATCCATGCGGGCGTGCGCCTGGCGTACGTGCCGCTCACCGTCGCCCGCGTCACCGGCATCGTCTCGCGCGGCGGCTCGATCATGGCCAAGTGGTGCCTGGCTCATCACCGCGAGAGTTTTCTCTACGAGCGCTTCGCGGAGATCTGCGAGATCTGCCGCGCCTACGACGTGAGCTTCTCGCTCGGCGATGGGCTGCGGCCCGGCTCGATCGCCGATGCCAACGACGCGGCGCAGTTCGCCGAGCTCGAGACGCTCGGCGAGCTGACCCGCATCGCCTGGGCGCGCGATTGCCAGGTGATGATCGAGGGGCCGGGGCACGTGCCCATGCACAAGATCAAGGACAACATGGACAAGCAGCTCGCCACCTGTGGCGAGGCGCCGTTCTACACCTTGGGTCCCCTCACCACCGACATCGCACCCGGCTACGACCACATCACCTCCGCCATCGGCGCCGCCATGATCGGCTGGTTCGGCACCGCGATGCTCTGTTACGTCACGCCCAAGGAGCACCTGGGGCTCCCCGACCGCAACGATGCCAAGACCGGCGTCATCACCTACAAGATCGCGGCGCACGCCGCCGATCTCGCCAAGGGACATCCGGCCGCGCGGGCGCGCGATGACGCCCTGTCGCGGGCGCGCTTCGACTTCCGCTGGCAGGACCAGTTCAATCTCTCGCTCGATCCCGATACCGCCTGCGCCTTCCACGACGAGACGCTGCCGAAGGAGGGGCACAAGGTCGCGCACTTCTGCTCGATGTGCGGACCGAAGTTCTGCTCCATGCGTATCTCGCACGAGGTGCGCGCCGAGGCGCGCGCCCAGGGCATGCGCGAGATGGCCGAGAAGTTCCGGGCCGGTGGCTCGGAGCTGTACGTGCCGGCGGCGAAGCAGGGCTGACGGCCATGCGGGTGACGGTGCGGGGCGCCGGAGTCGCCGGGCTCGCCTGCGCGGTCGAGCTGGCCGAGCGTGGCGCGAGCGTCGAGGTGCTGGAGCGCGCCGCGGCGCTCGCCGGCGCCGGCTGCTCCTGGTTCGCCGGCGGCATGCTGGCTCCCTGGTGCGAGCTCGAGAACGGCGGTGCCCTGATCGCGCGGCTCGGGGAGGAGGGGATCGCGTGGTGGCGGCGGCAGTTTGCCGCCACTGCGCAGCTCGGAACGCTGGTGATCGCGCACGGCCGGGACGCGGGCGAGCTGGTGCAGTTCGCGCGGCGCACCGAGCATTACCAGAGCATCAGCGCCGAGGCGATCGCGGCCCTCGAGCCCGAGCTGGCCGGCCGCTTCACGAGCGCGCTCTACTTCCCCGGGGAAGGACACCTCGAGCCGCGGGCAGCGCTCAGCGCGCTGCTCGAGCGCGCGCTCGGGCTCGGAGTCAGCGTGCGCTTCGGGGTCGACGCGGACGCGGCTCCCGCCGCGGGCCGCGAGCTCATCGACTGCACGGGACTTGCGGCGCGGCGCACGCTCGAGGAGCTGCGCGGCGTGCGGGGCGAGATGCTGCTGGTGCGCGCCCCGGACGTGACCCTGTCACGCCCGGTGCGGGTACTGCATCCCCGCATGCCGGTCTACGTGGTGCCGCGCGGGGACGGTCTGTACATGATCGGCGCCACCATGATCGAAAGCGACTCGGCGCGGCGCATCAGCGCCCGCTCGATGCTGGAACTGCTGTCCGCGGCCTACGCGCTGCACCCGGCCTTCGGCGAGGCCGAGATCCTCGACAGCGGCGTCGGCGCGCGCCCCGCGTTTCCCGACAATCTGCCGCGCATCCGCCGCGTCGGCGGCGCGCTCTACGTCAACGGCCTCTACCGGCACGGCTTCCTGCTCGCACCGGCGCTGGCGCGCCGCGCGGCGCTCGCGCTGCTCGAGGGGCAGCACTTTACGGAGGTGATGGATGAGAATCCTCGTCAACGGCGACTGGCGTGAGACCCGAAGCCGCGAGCTCGCGGCGACGCTGCAAGAGCTCGGCTACGGCGGCCGCATCGTCTCGACCGCGGTGAACGGCGAGTTCGTGGCGAGCGATGCCCGCTCGAGCACCGCGCTCGCCGACGGTGACCGCATCGAGGTGCTCGCGCCGATGCAGGGAGGCTGAATGTTGGAGGTCTACGGCACGCAGCTCGGCTCGCGGCTGCTGCTCGGCACCGCACGCTATTCCTCGCCGGCGGTGCTGACGGAAGCGATACGCGCCGCGCGCGCCGAAGTGGTCACCGTGTCGTTGCGGCGCGAAGCGGCCGGCGAGCGCGCCGGCCAGGGCTTCTGGTCGCTGGTCCGCGGCCTCAACGTGCGTGTCCTGCCGAACACCGCCGGCTGTCACTCGGTGAAGGAGGCGGTCACCACCGCGCACATGGCGCGCGAGGTGTTCGGCACGCCGTGGGTGAAGCTCGAGGTCATCGGCGAGGACGATACGCTGCAGCCCGACGTGTTCGCCCTCACCGAGGCCGCCCGCATCCTCGCCGCCGAGGGCTTCGAGGTGTTTCCCTATACCACCGAGGACCTGGTCGTCGCCGAGCGGCTGCTCGCGGCCGGCTGCCGGGTGCTGATGCCCTGGGGCGCGCCGATCGGCTCGGGACGCGGGCTCAACAACCTCTTCGGCCTCACGGCGCTGCGCGCGCACTTTCCCGGGGTGCCGCTCATCATCGACGCAGGCATCGGCGTTCCTTCCCACGCGGCGCAGGCCATGGAGCTCGGCTTCGATGCCGTGCTCATCAACACCGCGGTCGCGCAGGCGACCGACCCGGTGGCGATGGCCGGAGCTTTCGCGCTGGCGGTCGAGGCCGGGCGGGCTGCGCGGCTCGCCGGTCCCATCGAGCCGCGGGATTTCGCCGCGCCCTCGACGCCGGTGGTCGGCCAGGCATTTCTCGGATGAAGCTCGCGCGCGTCTATCCGATCGTCGACAGCGCCGCGTGGATCTCGCGGCTCGCGCCGCTCGGGGTGCGGCTGGTGCAGCTGCGCATCAAGGAGCGCCCGGCTGATGAGGTGCGCGATGAGGTGCGCGCGGCGCGCGCGCTCAGCGCCGCGGCCGGCCTGCAGCTGATCGTCAACGACTACTGGGAGATCGCGCTCGAGCAGGGCTGCGACTTCGTGCACCTGGGCCAGGGCGATCTCGGCGACGCGGACCTCGCGGCGCTGCGCCGTGCGGGAGTGCGTCTGGGCATCAGCACCCACGACCACGAAGAGCTCGAGCGCGCGCTCCACGCCGCGCCCGACTACGTTGCCCTGGGTCCCATCTACCCGACGCTGCTCAAAGTCATGCCCTGGCAGCCGCAGGGTCTCGAGCGCATCGGGGAATGGAAGCGCCGCATCGGTACGATTCCGCTGGTGGCGATCGGCGGCCTCACGCTCGAGCGCCTCGCGGGCGTGTTTGCCGCCGGGGCGGATGTGGCGGCGGTCGTGACCGACATCGTCCGCCACCGCGATCCCGAGGGACGGGCGCGCCAGTGGCTGGCGGCGGCCAGGGCCGCCTAGTATGAAAGCTCGCATCGGACATCCTGTCACGATGCTCGCGGCGGCGCGCCAAAAGCGCGGTTTCGGCGCGCCGCCCGCCGCCTGCGGCGGCGGACACATCCATGTGTCTCGGCGGACCGCCCCGTGAGCAATCGCTACACCCGCCAGGTCGTGTTGCCCGAGGTCGGTGAGGGCGGCCAGGCGCGCCTCGCCGCCGCCAAAGTCGCCGTCGTCGGTGCCGGCGGCCTGGGGTGCGCGGTGCTCGAGTATCTCGCCGCGGCGGGTGTCGGTCGCCTCACCGTCGTCGATCACGATTGCGTCGAGGAGTCGAATCTCCACCGCCAGCCGCTCTATCGCATGAGCGATCTCGGAAAACCGAAGGCCGAGGCCGCGCGCGCCGCGCTCGGCGCCTTCAATCCCGAGGTACGCATCGAGACGCGGGTCGAGCGCCTGACTGCGGCAAACGCCGCGCCGCTGGTCGAGGCCGCCGACGTGGTCGTCGACGCCGCCGACAGCTTCGCCGTGACCTACGTCCTGAGCGACGCCTGCCTGCGTGCCGCCAGGCCCCTGGTGAGCGCCTCCGTGCTCGGGCTCGCGGGCTACGTGGGTGTCTTCTGCGGCGGCGCGCCGAGCTACCGCGCGGTCTTCCCCGAGCTGCCGCGCCAGGCGGGCTCGTGCGCCGAGTCCGGGGTCCTCGGAACCGCCGTCGGCGTGATGGGGACGCTGCAGGCGCACCTGACGCTCGCCCTGTTGCTCGGGCTCGAGCCGCCGGTGCTCGGACGTCTGATCAATGTCGACTTCCGCACGCTGCACATCGGCGGCTTCTCCTTCCTCGGGGCGCAGGAGCCGGCGAACCCGCTCACCTTCATCGCCCCGGCGGACGTCGGCTCATCCGATCTGGTGGTCGACCTCCGCGGCCGCACCGAAGCACCGGTCTCACCGTTTCCCGCGGCGTGGCGTGTGAGCGTCGAGGCGCTCGAGAAGGGCGAGCAGGCGCTGCCGCCGGCAGAGCGCATCGTCCTCTGCTGCCGCACGGGCGTGCGCGCCTGGCGCGCAGCGCGCGCGCTCGCGGCCCAGGGTCACCGCAATCTCGCGCTGATCGCGCTCGGCGAGTGACGGCGGTCCTCGTCATCGCCGGCACGGACTCGAGCGGCGGGGCCGGGTTGACGCGCGATGTCGCGACGCTTGCGCACTTCGGGGTCGAGGCGCTGTGCGCCGTGACCGCGGTCACCGTTCAGACCGACCGCGCAGTCATGGCGGTGGAGCTCCTGCCGCCGCCGCTGCTGCGGGCGCAGATCGGCGCGGCGCTGGCAACGCAGCGCGCGGGGGCGATCAAGATCGGCATGCTGGGCAGCCGCGGGATCGTCGAGGCCGTGGCCGACTCGCTGCCGCCGCCCTGGCAGCTGCCGCTGGTCGTGGATCCGGTGCTGGCGGCGAGCTCCGGCGGCGAGCTGCTCGACGCCGAAGGCCGCCTGGCACTCATGGAGCGGCTGTTGCCGCGCGCCACGCTGCTGACGCCTAACCTGGAGGAGGCCGCGCTGCTCCTCGGCGCCGCCCCTGCCACTGCCGACGCAGAGATCGTGGCGCAGGGGCGAGCTCTATGCGCCCGCGGCGCGGCGGCGGTGCTGCTGAAAGGCGGCCACGCCGGCGGGCCGCTGGCGAGCGACTGGCTCGTCACCCGCGAGGGCCGTGTGCGCCAGTTCTCAGTTCCACGGCTTGCCGCGCAGCGGCGCGGGACCGGTTGCGCGCTCGCCGCCGCGATTGCCGCCGGACTCGCGGCGCATCTGTCCCTCGAGCTGGCCTGCCAGCGGGCCAAAGAGCATGTGACCGGGTTGTTTCGACAGAGCGCCTGAGCCTTGCGAAGTCACCGGCCGTGCCCGCGTCGCGAGCTGGCGACACTAACACGCGTCAACCAACTTCCCTCTGGATCGCTTTAGCTCCTCGACGGGCGAGCAAAAGCTCGCCCCAAACTGACAGAGGGAAACGCACATGAGCATTATGTTGCGCCGCGCCCTGTGGGGCGCGCTGTTGATAGGTCTCGCCGCGGGCCTCAGTGCCTGCGCTGGGGGTGGCGGCGGCGGAAGTTCGACCCCGCCGCAGAGCACCCAGGGCATCGCCAACGTGAGTGTGACGGACGCACCGGGTGATTTCACTCACGTCTACGTCACCGTGTCGGCGCTCTGGTTTCACACCAGCAACACCGCCGGCCCCGACGATGCGGGCTGGCAGAAGTTCAGCCTGAGCGCACCGATCACGGTCGATCTGTTGACGCTCGAAAACGGCGCGATGCTGCAGGCCTTCGGCAACCTCTCCCTGCCGAACGGCAACTACCAGCAGATCCGCGTGTTCCTGATCGACAATCAGGCGGCGCTGACCAGCTCGGCTTCGGCGCTGAATCTCAGCGAGAACGACGAGGTCTTCTACGACGACGCCAATGACACCGCGCAGAATGCGCCGCTCGAGATCGTGAACCCGAGCAAGGGTATCGCGATCTACGGCACGTTCCAGGTGAACTCGACGACGCCGATCGATCTGGCGCTCGACTTCGACGTCGACCGCGACGTGCTGCCGTTCTACGCCGGCAACCAGATGGACTTCGTACTCAATCCGAAGCTCGCCTACTTCGACCTCTCGCACGTAGGCGCCATCACGGGCAGCGTCGCGTGCAGCGACCTGCTCGCCAGCGGCGGCGCGGGATTCGCCTACGGCCTGGTCATCAAGGCCGAGATGCCGAGCACCGACGGCACCTACGAGGTCGTCGATCGCGAGACCGGGCTCGACGTCAATCTGGCCAACAATTCCTGCACCTTCACCTTGTTCCCGGTGCATGTGCCGTCGGGCTCGAGCAGCGCGAGCTATGACGTGCTGATCCGTGGCCGCGACATGGCTTCGATCATCGTCCAGGGTGTGCCGGTGCAGGCGGGTACCGATCCGTCGACCGCCACCCAGCTGACCAACGGGCCGCTGACGCTCACGCAGGGCACGGAATATACGGCCAACATGCCGAGCAACATGCCGGTGAGCCCGACCGGGGCCACCGTGCGCTTCTATCAGACCGTGCCGGGCACCGCGGCTCCTTACGAGATCCGCACCCAGGGCGTCAATCCCTTCACCGGCATCTTCACCAACGACGAACCGCTGTCGCTCGACGACCTGCAGGTGGGCCCGTACATGTCGGGTGGCGTGACGGCGAGCGGCCTGACGTCGACGGCGCCGTCCGAGCTTGCCGGCGGCTTCCTGCCCTTCGGCGACGCGCCGTACTTCGTGCGCACCGAGGCGACGACCGGCACGCTGACGCCACCGGCGACCAGTCCGGCGAGCTTCACGATCGGTGCGCTGGCCATCGCGAGTGGCGCGAGTGCCGACAGCATCAGCGGTGATCTGACGCAACCCACGGCCGGCCAGTATGACTCGGGCTTCCTGATCGTCAGTCACGATGGCTACATCGTCACCACGCTCAACCTGCAGTCGGTGCTGGCGCAGAACGGCGGGACCGGCGGCGCCTACTCGATCGCCAACATTCCGGGCGGCTCGGCCACGCAGAGCTTCACCCCGGGGCTCTACTACCTGCACGTGTTCGCGTGGAACAGCGCGCACCCGCTGCTGAGCCTCCTGCGGGCCGAGGACACGGTCGTAGTGGATCTGCGCTCGGGAAGTGCGACCAACGTGAACTTCACCCTTCCCTGATCCGTCCCGGAGCTACCGAGGGCGCTGCGCTTCGCGCGGCGCCCTTTCTTTTTGCAGGTATCATTTGTCGATGCCAGCCGGCACTGCCCCACAGATTGACCTCAGCGCGATCGCCCGGCGCGCCATGCGCGACCACGGGCTCGAGCCGGACTTTCCTGCGGCTGCGCTCGCGCAGCTGCACGCCATCGGCGGGCCCGCGGCGGCCACGGCCGCCGAGTTCCGCGATCTGCGCGCGCCGCTCTGGTGCTCGATCGACAACGACGAGTCCCGTGACCTCGACCAGCTCTCGGTCGCCGAAGCGCTGCCGGGCGGCGCCACCCGGGTGCTGGTGGCGGTCGCCGACGTCGATGCCACCGTGACGGCCGGCTCGCCGCTCGATGCGCACGCGAGTGCCAACACCACCAGCGTCTACACGGCCGCACAGGTCTTTCCGATGCTGCCGGATCGGCTCTCGACCGATCTGACCTCGCTCGCGGCGGGCGAGGAGCGCCCGAGCCTCGTCATCGAGATGACCGTGACCGCCGACGGCGCGGTGAGCGCTTCCGATGTCTACCGCGCGCGGGTCGTGAACCGGGCGAAGCTCGCCTACGACAGCGTGGCCGCCTGGCTCGACAGCAAGGGACCGATGCCGCCGCCGGTCGCAGCCGTCAAGGGGATGGACCAGCAGCTGCGCCTCCAGGACCGGGCGGCGCAGGCGCTGAAGCGTGTGCGCAAGGCGCAGGGAGCGCTCGGTCTCACCACCCTCGAAGCCCAGGCGATATATGAGGGCGGGAGACTGATGGATCTGCGGCCCGATGAGGATAACCGCGCCAAGGAACTCATCGAGTACTTCATGATCGCCGCCAACGGCGTGGTCGCGCAGTTCCTCGAAGCCAGGCACTCGCCCTCGCTGCGCCGCGTGCTGCGCGTGCCCGAGCGCTGGGGGCGCATCGTGACTCTCGCCGCCACGCTCGGGGGATCGCTCCCCGCATCGCCCGACGCTCGCGCCTTGAGCGAGTTCCTCGTCAGCTGCCAGCAGAAATCGCCCGAGCGCTTCCCCGACGTGTCGCTCGCCGTGGTGAAGCTCCTCGGAGCGGGTGAGTATGTGTTGAAGCGGCCCGGCGAGCCCGCCGAGGGGCACTTCGGCCTCGCAGTGGATGACTACACGCACGCCACGGCGCCCAACCGGCGCTTCCCGGACCTGGTCTCGCAGCGCCTGGTCAAAGCCGCCCTGGCCGGCCGTGCGGCTCCCTACGACGACGCGACGCTGCGCACGCTGGCGCAGCATTGCACTGCGCAGGAAGGCAACGCCGCCAAGGTGGAGCGCCTGGTGCGCAAGTCCGCCGCCGCCATGCTGCTCAGCTCCCGGGTCGGCCAGCAGTTTGACGCGATGGTCACCGGCGTCAACGACGGCGGCACCTGGGTGCGCATCACGCACCCGCTCGCCGAGGGCAAGCTGGTGAAGGGCTTCCAGGGCCTCGACGTCGGCGACGCCCTACGCGTGCAGCTCACTCACACCGATATCGAGCACGGCTTCATCGATTTCGCCCGCGCAAAATAGGCGCACGGCGCGCCCGCTGCTCCTCGCCCAACCAACATCACGCCGCGGCGTGGGGCAGCTGTCAGTATTCGAGGTGGAGCCGTAGCGCATAGAAGCGCACCGGGCCCCGGTCCCGATTGAATCCCGGATTCTGGATGTACTGGAAATCGGGCGTCAGTTCCGCCCGCAACGACACGGGCCCGGCGGCCCAGGTCCACCGGGCGCGATAATAGCTCTCCAGAATCTGCTCCTCGCCGTAGTTCAGGCGCCCGTCGCCGAGCAGAAAGCCCGAGCCGCCTGCGGCGAGGTAGTCGCGGTGCACGTCCGACAGCCCTTCGAGCACCATGCCGACGCCGAGCCGGTCGTCGCCGCGCCCCCAGTGGACCCCGGAGAGCTGGCCGCCGGCACTCGCGTGCCGATCGACCTCGGTGAACACGAAGTCCTCGGTCTTGCCGTCCTGCCACCCGAGGCGCACGAAGACCCCGCTATCCCCGCCGTCGGCGAGCGGCTGCTCGGCGTTCAGTCCATAGCCAAACTTGTGACGCCCCTGCATGTCGTCAGCGGCGACGTTCGGCACGGTACCGGTCGCGGCGGCGAGGGCCAGTGCCTCGGCGTAATCGCCCATGCGTGCCACGTTGTAATAGCCGAGGAGTCGCACGATGGTGCCGGGCGCCGCCGGCGAGAGCGTCAGCTCGAGGTTCTGCTCGCGCGCGCGCAGCAGCGTTTCCATCGTCTGGGCATTGGCGAACAGCGGCATGCGATACATGCCGTACTTGAGCGACCAGGCGGGACTGATATAGCCGACGACGAAGCCGTCGGTGTAGCCGCGGGTGTTGGCGGCGAAATCCCAGGCGGTGTTGTTCCACAGCGACCAGTTGAGAAACTGCGTCCGCGCGGAGTTGGCGTAGCTGTTGCGGTCGAAATCGTCCGACGCCGACATCTGCCCCACCTTGAGCTCGATGCGACGCACCGCCTCCGTTCCGGCGATCTGATCCTGTGCGCGCGCAACCGAGGCCACAGCGCCTGGCAGCGGCAGCATAAAACGCGCGAAGAACCGCGCGACGTAGAACTGCTTCTTGAGGCCGGGGACGCCTTCGCGGATGACGTCGCCGTTGGTGAGCCCGCCGAGGCCGGTGGCGCCGCTCACGCCGGCGCCCATGAACTTCTCGGTGTCGAAGTACAACTGTCCCCAGCTGAGCGGCGCCCAGCCGGTATAGACGCCAATGGTGTTGGTGGGCTGCCGATCGCCGTCGGGATACAGGCTGAGGCGCCCCGCGTAGGGTGACTCGAGTGCGCTCTGCTGCTGCTCGATGAGGGTGTACTGGGCCGCGAGCAGCTGCGGCGCAGTCGAGTCGGGCGCCGGCTCCGCGGCGCCGGGCGCCGCGTCGGCGGCGCGCGCCGCGCCCGTGCAAGCGAGCAGCGCCGCGAGCGCGACAGGGCGGAGCGCTCGCGCACCGCCGCGAACCTGAGCAGCGCCCGGCACGCTAACGGGGAGCCACGGGGCCGCCCGCCTGCCAATCGCCGCCGAGCGCGCGCACCAGCAGCACCGTCGCGCTGATGCGGCGCGTCTCGATGTCCACGGCGGCGAGACGCGCGGCGAGCGCTGCGTTCTCGGTCGAGACGACTTCGAGGTAAGTGACCACGCCGCCCTTGTAGCGGTACATGGCCTGCTCGAGCGCCCCCTGCGTCGCGGTGACCGCGGCCGCCTGGCTCACGTCCTCGAGCGCGAGCTGGCGGAGCGCGGCGAGGTTGTCCTCGACGTCCTGGTAGGCGGTGAGCACGGTGCCGCGATAGTTGGCGACCTGCTCATCGTAGGCCGCATGCGCCGCGGCCGACTGCGCCGCGTGCAGCCCCGCGTCGAAGACGGTGAGCACGCCCTGCGGCCCGATGGACCAGAAGCGGCTCGGCGCCGAGAGCCAGTTACTGCTCTGGGTGCTCTCCTGTCCGGCGGAGCCCAGCAGGCTGAACACGGGAAAGTAGGCCGCGCGCGCCACGCCGATGCCGGCATTGGCGGCGGCTACGCGCCGCTCCGCCGCGGCGACGTCGGGGCGGCGCTCGAGCAGCTGCGAGGGCAGTCCCGGGTCGACCGCCGGCACGGCGAAATCAGGCGCGAGCGGCCGGGCCTCGAGATGAAAGCCGGTCGGCACCGCCCCCACCAGCACCGCGATCGCATGCTCGGTCTGAGCCCGCTTCAGGCGGGTGTCCTCGGCCTGGGTGCGCGCGGTCTCGAGCTGCGCCTGCGCCTGTTGGACGTCGGAGAGCGCGGCGGCGCCCCCCTGATAGAGATTGCGGGTGAGCTCGAGCGCCTTGGCGTAGTCGGCGACGGTGCGGTCGAGCAGCTGCTGCTGGGCGTCGAGTGCGCGCAGCGAGAAGTAGTCGGTCGCGAGCTCCGCATGCACACTCAGGTCGAGCGCTTCCATATCGCCCGCGGTCGCCTGCTCGGTGGCACGCGCGCCGGCGACCGCATTGCGGATGCGGCCGAATAGATCGAGCTCGTACGACAGGTCGCCGCCGACGATGAAGCTGTTATAGACGGGCTCCGCGCCGGGCGTGAAGCCGGGAGCGTTGATCGAAGCGCGTTGGCGTGTCGCGCTCGCATCCGCGCTGAGCATGGGGAAATAACCGGCGCGGGCGATGCGGGTCTGGGCGCGCGCTTCCTCGAGGCGGGCGAGGGCCGCCTTGAGGCTCTGGTTGGCAGTCGTGACCTGCGACTCGAGCCCGTTCAGCTCCTGGTCGTGAAACATCGTCCACCACGCGCCGCGCGGCGCGTTGTCGGCCGGCGCCGCCAGCTGCCACTCGCCAGGCTCGCCGTAAGCAGCCGCCGGCGCCGGGGTTGCCGGACGCTGATAGTGCGGGGCGAGCGAGCAGCCGCCGAGGACGCAGCTGAGCGCAAGCGTAAAGCGCGCGCCTGTGCGCATCAGCTCTTTCCGGGGGATGCGACCCGGACCTGCATCCCGTCGCTGATCGAGTCGGGCGGATTGACGATGAGGGTGTCGCTCTCCTCGACGCCTGAGAGCACCTCGATCTCACGGCCGAAGTCGCGCCCCGGCGTGATGCGGCGCAGGTGTGCGTGTCCCGAGGAGTCGACGGTCGCGACCAGCAGCCCCTGGGCGCGGAACAGCACGGAATTCACCGGGATCCGCAGCGTCGTGCCGCCGCCGCCCAGATCGAAGTGCACTTCGGCATACGAGCCGGGAAATAGCTCACCGCTCGCGTTGTCGATCTGCAGCTCGACCTGCAGGGTGCGCGAGCTGGCATCGAGCGCGCGCGCGGTCGAGCTGACCGAGGCCTGGTACTGGCGACCCGGGCGATCTGCGAAAACCAGCCCGGCGTTCGCGCCCTGGTTGACCTGCCCGGCATAGCTCTGCGGCACCGAGACATAGATCCGCAGCCGATGCGTGTCGGCCACGCGAAACAGCGCGTTGCCCGGATTCTCGCCGGCGTTGATCAATGCGCCGACGTCCGTGCTGCGCTGGGTGACCACGCCGTCGAAGGGCGCCACGACCCGCTTGAAGGACTCGAGCTCCCTCAGGCGGGCGAGATTGGCGGCGGCCGATTGCTCGGCGGCTTCCTTGGCCGCGGCATCGCCGGCGCGCTCATCGGCATCCTGCTTGGAGACCGACTCGGTGGCGAGCAGACCCTGCCAGCGCTCGTTGGTGGTGCGCGCGAGCTGGTAGTTGGCTCTCGCGGTGGCGAGGTCCGCCTCCGCCTGACGCAACTGCTGATCGACCTCCGGCGTATCGATTTCCGCGAGCAGCTGCCCCTTCTTCACGCTCGCGCCGATGTCGGTGTACCAGGCGCGCAGATACCCGTTGGTGCGGGCATAGATGGGCGCCTCGTAGAACGCCTGCACGGTGCCGGGCAGTACCAGAACGTCGGTGCCCGGCCCCCGGCTCGGGTGGGTAGTGGCCACGGTTACGACCGCGGTCTCGGCGGCGGCGCGCTCGAGCAGAACGCGCGCGTAAAGCCGGCTCAGGATTCCCCACGCCGCCAGCACCACAGCCACGCCGGCCGCGATCAGCAGGTAACGCCTGACGCGCGGATCGCGAACCGGAGAGGGTGCGGGGGACATCTCAGGCATCGGAGGCTCCAGGGACGCGCGCCGCGGCGGCCCGTCCATGGATGAGTGTAAAGACCGTGGGGACGAAAAACAGCGTCGCGACGGTTGCGAACACCAGGCCTCCGATCACCGCGCGGCCGAGCGGCGCGTTCTGCTCGCCGCCCTCGCCGAGGCCGAGCGCCATCGGCACCATGCCGATGATCATCGCCAGCGCCGTCATCAATACCGGGCGGAAGCGCATGACGCCGGCCTGGAGCGCGGCGTGGCGCGCATCGTCCCCCGCGTCCATGCGCTGGCGCGCAAAGCTCACCACCAGCACGCTGTTGGCGGTCGCCACTCCCATGCACATGATGGCGCCGGTCAAGCCCGGCACGCTGATGGGCGTGTGCGTGAGGAACAGCATCCAGACGATGCCGGCGAGCGCGGCGGGCAGGGCGGTGATGATGATGAACGGGTCGAGCCACGACTGGAAGTTGACCACGATGAGCAGGTAGACCAGCACCACCGCCCCCGCGAGCCCGAGCACCAGCCCATTGAAGGAGTCGGTCATGGTGGTCACCTGTCCGCGCACCGTCACCTTGGAGCCGCGCGGCAGGTCGTGCCGGGTCTGGTCCACGAGCTTATTGATCTGCCCGGACAGGAAGCCGAGGTCCGTGCCCTGCATCGAGCCGTAGATGTCGATCACCGGGGTGGCGTCGTAGTGGCTCACGACCGCCGGCCCGACGCTGCGATGGAAGCTGGCGAGATTGGCCAGCATCTGCGCGCTGCCCGCGGTGGCCGCCGGGCCGGTGATCGGCGTGGTTGCCAGATCCGGGAGCGAGGCGAGCAGGTACTGCGGGGTTTGCGCCGCGACGCTGTACTGGGTGCCGTTCTGCGGGTCGATCCAGAAGGAGGGCGAGGTCTGGAAGCTCCCCGAGAGCGACACCAGCAGATTCGAGGCCACATCCTGCTCGGTGAGCCCGAGGAGCGCGGCCTTGCTGCGGTCGACCACCACGTCGATCTGCGGATAGTCGTAGGCCTGCTGGATGCGTAAGTCCACCGCGCCGGGGATGGCGCGCATCCGCTCGAGCAGGGCGTTGACGTATGCGCGGTTGCCGTCCACGTTGAAGCCCGCGACCTGCACGTCGATCGGCGCCGGCAGGCCGAAATTCAGGATCTGGCTCACCATGTCGGCGGGCAGGAAGGCGAACGTGACTCCCGGGTACTCCCGTGGCAGCCGCGTACGCAGCGCGCGTACGTACTCGCTCGTCGGGCGATGGTCCGAGGTCAGATTCACGAACACGTCCGCATCGCCGGAGCCGACGGGACCTGAGGTCGAGTAGGTGAGATTGATGCCGCTGTAGGGGACGCCGATGTTGTCGACCAGGCTCGCGATCTGCGTCTTCGGGATCACCTCGCGGATGCTGGCCTCGACGCGATCGCAAAGAGCCGCGGTCTCGTCGATGCGGATGCCGGTCGGGCCGCGCAGGTGCAGCAGGATCTGTCCCGCATCCACGGTCGGGAAGAAGTCCTGGCCGAGTCCCGGCAGGTAGCGGCCGAGCGGGAAGGCGAGCAGCGCCGTGGCGGCCATCGCGCTTAAGAATGGCAGCGCAAAGCGCGACCCCGCGCCCAGCACCCGATCGAGCAGAGCGCTGTAGCTCCCGCGCAGCCGCTCGAAGCGCTGTGCGAAGCCCGCCTGCAGCAGCAGGAACAGGCTGCGGGCCGTCGCATGCGCGTCAGGGTCATGCGGTTGCAGCCAGTACTTGGCGAGCGTCGGCACCAGCGTCCGCGACAGCAGGTAGGAGGCCAGCATCGCGAACACCACTGCCTCGGCCAGCGGGATGAACAGGAATCTCGCGATGCCGACCAGCATGAACATCGGCACGAACACGATGCAGATCGCGAGCGTCGAGACCAGCGCGGGCAGGGCGATCTCGTGGGCACCGGTCAGAATGGCGCCCTCGACCTCCATGCCCTGCTCGAGGTGCCAGTTGATGTTCTCGATGGTGACCGTCGCATCGTCGACCAGAATCCCCACCGCGAGCGCGAGTCCCCCGAGGGTCATGATGTTGATGGTCTCGCCGAGCGCCGACAGGCAGGCGATCGAGGCGAGAATCGACAGCGGGATCGAGATGGCGATCATCAGCGTGCTGCGCCAGCTGCCGAGGAACAGCAGGATCATGAGCGCGGTGAGGGCCGCGGCGATCACCGCCTCGCGCACCACGCCCTCGATCGCCGCGCGCACGAACAGCGACTGATCGCCCACCAGGTCGATGTGGAAGTCGGCCGGCAGCGCGGCGTGGATGCCGGGCAGACGCTGCTTGATGCCGCTGATGATGTCGAGCGTCGAGGCGGCGCCGGTCTTGAGCACGCTCATCAGCACGCCGCGGTGGCCGTCGCGGCGCACGATGTTGGTCTGCGGCGGGTAGCCGTCGCGCACGTGCGCCACGTCGCGCACGTAGATCACGCTGCCGTTGCGCGTGGTCACCGGCAGGTTGTTCAGCTCTTCGATGGTCTGGGGGCTGGCGTTCACCTCGACGAAGTA
>Ga0187781_10001971_pt1 | contig 15621 bp, 11 predicted proteins | sample 0715_SJ02_MP02_2_FD_132447 | JGI IMG/M metagenome (GOLD analysis project Ga0187781, IMG submission 132447) | Tropical peat soil microbial communities from peatlands in Department of Meta, Colombia - 0715_SJ02_MP02_20_MG | ecosystem: Environmental > Terrestrial > Soil > Wetlands > Peat | place...
AACTCGATATCGCTCAGGCCGACTTCGCCCGCCTCGGCCCGGCACAGAAGGCGAAGGTGACAACCGACACCTATCCCGATAAAGAATACGATGGCGAAATCGCGCAGATTTCGCCCGAGGCGAACCGGCAAAAGGCCACGGTGCAGGTAAAAGTCCAGGTACTGAATCCGGAAAAGTATCCCGAGATTCAGTTGCGGCCGGAAATGAATGCAACCGTGAGGTTCCTGGCCAATGACGCGCCGAAGGATGCCAAGGGACCGGCGGGCGTTTTCGTTCCGTCCACCGCGATTCGCGATCACGACGGCAAGAAGATGGTGCTGATCGCCTTCAACGGCAAGGCGGTCGCACGTGAGATTCACATCCTCAGCCAGCGCTCTGACGGAGCGCTGGTGGATGGACTGGTCGGCGGCGAGAACGTTGTCACCACCGCACCGGCGACATTGAAAGACGGGGACAAAATCAAAATCAAGGGGCCATCATGAGCGCAGTTGCAGAATCCAACGTAGCCACGGCGGCAAAGGTTGTCCAGGCCCGCGGCGTCACCAAGATTTTCCAGCGGGATGCCTTTGTAGTCACGGCTCTCGACGACGTTTCGATTGACATTGCCAAAGGCGAGTTTCTGGCCCTGATGGGACCGTCGGGCTCGGGCAAGACCACCCTGCTCAACATGATTGCGGCCATTGACCGGCCCACCAGCGGCGAACTGCTGGTCGAGGGGCAGGACATTTTTCGCTTCAGCGACAGCCAGATTGCGCGCTGGCGTAATGAGCACATCGGCTACGTTTTTCAGACGTTCAATCTGATTCCCGTGCTCACCGCCTTTGAAAATGTGGAATTGCCGCTGCTGCTGACCAAACTCACTTCGCAACAGCGCCGCGACCACGTTATGACTGCTCTCAAGCTGGTGGGGTTGGAGGATCGCGCCGACCATCTGCCCAAGCAGCTCTCCGGTGGTCAGGAGCAGCGCGTGGCGATCGCGCGCGCCATCGTTAGCGATCCGACATTGTTATTGGCCGACGAACCAACCGGCGATCTGGATAGTCATTCCGCTACAGAAGTGTTGGAGATTCTGAAGCGGCTGAATGAGGGTTTTCACAAGACGATCGTGATGGTCACGCATGATCCGCATGCCGCGTCGTATGCGCATGTCACCCGTCACCTGGAAAAAGGAATGCTGCTCCCTCCGGGATAAGGAGTGAATCAGCTTGCGCGCGGGTTTCTCTCCGCGACCTTCGCGGATTCTTAGCGACCTTTGCGTTCAAAAGCTTTTTACCGCAAAGCTCACAAAGAAAATCCCGCAAAGAACGCGAAGGAAACCACCCGGCTTCAAACTGGTCCCACTACTTCGGAATCAGGAGGCATTTCGCCCGACCAGAAGCGGGGCTTACGCTACGGGCGCGAGGCCGATTCCGTTGCCGTTACCCTGTCCTGTGGCTGACTCCGCCACCCACCGCCATGCCCGCCGGCCGCTGTTCAGAGCTACGGCTTCCGCTTCCCCGTAGTCCACCAACCGGTTCAGAACGGTAGTGACCGAAGCCATGGGATCCTTGTGGCGGGCTAGCATCGCCGGCATCTTTTCCTGGAAGCGCTCGCAGATATCGCGCGCGCTCAAGGGGCGGCCCGCTTCCATCAGGATCATCCGGCAGGCTTTGGTGAAGCCTGGCTGGCGGCCGTTGGCCTTGCGATCCACCAGTTCCAGCAGTTCTTCGTTCAAGACGCCGTCGCCAAACAGGTTGGCCAGCCCGGCGATGGTCTGCTTGACGGTACCGATACGTTTCATGATCTCGGCGCGCTGTTGCAGAAGCAGGTGCAGTTCTTCCTGCGCCTGTCGCACCACTTCCTGCACATGACCCACGTCATAGCGGTCACTCATTTTGATCAGGCTGTTCCCATTCTGCCGATTTTCCATACCAGACTCCCCATTCGGTTGGACGTGCGTTGATGTCCGGCGCGACCACCACGCGCCGGCGGACGAATCACCATTTTCTCCACAGCCGGCGGCCGCAAGAACCCGGTCGTCGCCACGCACCACTTGGCGCTCCGCGTCGAAAGCGTCAGGCGGGGCGGCAGAAACCCAGCAAAATCCTATACGCGGAATCTTCTCCCGATGTTCCTTTGATTCTTCTACAGAAGTCCCAGGTCCTCTTTTTAGACGCAGATGTCCCCTATATGGTTAACAAGAATTGAAATTTTGCTGCGGTTTCTGTGAACCAGTTGAGCCAACCACCCTTCACTGCAAGAACATCACCAGCAACCGACAGTCGGGGTGATAGCCGTCGCCAGTGGCGTTCTTCGCCTCCGGCACGGGGTCGGGAGGCAGGTAGTAAGTTAAGGTCTTCGTTTTGTTTGCCTTCTGTTGGACACGGTTAGCCGGTCGAACAGTTCCGATCCCAAATCGAACCCTTCTCCCCAATTGGGACTTCCGCCCCCGGCAGACCGAACTAACTCAATGTCGCGCTCCAACGCGAAGGCAGTTCCCTTCCGATGGTAATAGGTTCAGGGAGCTCATTCGGTGCTGACGGCAGCCAAACCCGCCCCTGCTCCTCTGCGCGTGTTGTTAGTGAGCGCAAAGGAGGAAGACTTCTTTCTGATCCGCGAGATTCTCGAGCGGACGCGCAACACGTTAGCGGCGGACCTCGATCACGCCCACTCCCTGGTGGAAGCTCAGGTGATGCTTGAGCGCCAACCCTACGACCTGGTCCTGTTTGAGCACGAAACTGCAGATGCAGAAGCGGTCCAGTTGCTCTCGGAAGCCCTGCGCAGCGGGGTTCCGGTTCCGTTCATCTTGCTGACCGAGGAGGCGGACGAAAACACAGTTGCGGAGATCATCGAGGCGGGCGCCTGGGATTGCCTCTCCAAGTCGCAATTGAACGGGGTGAATCTGGCGCGCACCCTGCGCACGACTCTGGCGCTGCACTCCCTGCGGCGGGACCAGGCTCTGGCCGGAGAGTCGCTGCGCAAGCTCTCGCAGGCGGTGGAAAAATCCGCCGATCTGGTGATGATCACCAATCGCGACGGCATCATCGAATACGTCAACCCGGCGTTTGAGGCGCTGACCGGCTATCGCCCCGAGGAGGTCTGGGGGCGATCACCGAATATCCTCAAATCGGGCGAGCAGGGGCCGGAAGTCTACCAGGAAATGTGGCAAACGATCCTTGGGGGCAACGTTTTTCGCGGCATTTTTGTAGATCGCAAAAAGAATGGCGAGCTGTTCTACCTGGAACAGAGCATCTGCCCGGTGCGAAACAGCGCGGGGAAGATCACACATTTCATCTCCAACGCGCGCGACCTGACCGACCGGCTGCGCCTGGAAGCGCAACTCTCGCAGGCGCAGAAAATGGACGCCATCGGGCGCTTGGCCGGGGGCGTCGCCCACGACTTCAACAACCTGCTGACGATTATTACCAGCTACTCCGAACTCGCCCTCGACGCTGTGGCGAAAACCAGCGCGCTCGAATCCAAGATTCACGAGATTCTCCAGGCCGCGCGCCGGGCCGCCGAATTGACCCGCCAATTGCTGGCCTTCAGCCGCAAGCAGCCGCAGGCCTTACGCGTGGTGGAACTCAATCCGGTCATCAGCGACATCCTCCGAACCCTCCGCCGCCTGATTGGCGAAGACATCGAACTGACGTTCCAACCGGGAGAGAGCCTGGGGCGCCTGCGCGTGGATCCAGTGCAGATTGAGCAGATTCTGATGAACCTGGCGGCCAACGCGCGCGATGCCATGCCGCAGGGCGGCCACGTGCACATCGAGACCGCCAGCGTGATCCTCGACGAGGCCTACATCCATTGCAAGCCCGCGGTGATCAGCAAGGGGCCCTACGTGCGCCTCACCTTCAGCGATGACGGCACCGGCATTCCGCGGGAGGACCTGCCTCACATTTTCGAGCCTTTCTACACCACCAAACCTGAAGGTGAAGGCACCGGGCTGGGTTTGGCTACGGTGTATGGAATCGTGAAACAGAACAAGGGCTTCGTCTGGGTCTATAGCGAGCCGGACCAGGGCAGTATTTTCAGGATTTACCTACCGTGCGTGACCGAGCACAAACCGGTCGCGGAAACGAAGGACACGCAGACCGAGGCCCCGGCCCGCGGTTCAGAAACCATCCTGCTGGTGGAGGACGAAGCCGCGGTACGGCGTTCGACAGCAGAGTTTCTTGGCCTGCAGGGCTACACCGTGCTCGAGGCCAAGGATGGCGTCGACGCCCTTGCCGTAGCCAAGGACTTCGGCTCGGCCATTCATCTGGCGGTCACCGACGTGGTCATGCCTCACATGAGCGGAGGGCAGCTGGCCAAGGAACTCAAGCGCGTGCGCCCCGAAACCCGTCTGCTGTTTGTTTCCGGATATGCCGGCAAAACGGTGTTGGAGCATAACGTATTCGATCTCGAAACCAACTTCCTGCAAAAGCCTTTCAGCCTGAAACAGCTCTCCGCCAAGATTCGTGAAGCGCTGAAGCGCGGGCAAGGGCCGGCCTCGACTCCGCACTGAAGACGTTGTGTCCTAATTTGTCGGACACTACCCGACGACCTAACCTGTGGACATTGGGCCTGCCAGGAGGGCACCACCAAGGGAGATCGTCCCAGAATTGCTTTTTGATGTAGAGTGCTTTGCGACGATCGGCCCCTCGCATAGAATGCCCATTGCGGGGCCGGAAACGGCCCTGGCATCGCGAGAAAGTGCCTGGGGCAGGCAAGACATCCACCGCGAGGCGATCTCCTTTCCTGCGGCTTCAGGCCGTCCCGACATTTCAATCACTTACACCAAGACTCAACAACTTACAGGTAATTTGTGGCTCTGGGGTGGGAAACAAACCACTGTAGTGCGTCGAAAATAGCGGCCACTGTATTCGCTCAGGCGCGGATAAGAATTTTGGCGTCCCCAGGAGAAAGTTCAAAGGCTTGACCACAGGGGACACAGAGGATCACGGGGGAAAACCGGCCGCCGATAAACGTCGAACTGTTTGACGCACTACACTTTGACGCACTACACCCGGACACTACCCTGAAAACGCCGGGTTTGATCCCCCTCCCACAACCCCCTATAATCAGCCTGCACAAAAACTCCGCATGACTCCTGCAACCGGCCCTCAGGCTGTTTCGATCCGGCGGACCACCTTCCTCTCACTCTCGATCCTGGTCGCACTGTGGCTGGCGATTTATGTAGCGGGCATGTTCACTCCGCCGTTGCTCGACGACGTGGACACCATTCACGCCGAGGCGGCGCGAGAGATGCTACTGCGTCACGATTGGGTCACGCTTTACACCGACGGCCTGCGCTACCTGGAGAAGGCGCCATTGATGTACTGGAGCCTGGCCACGAGCTACAAAGTGTTCGGCATCAGCGACTGGAGCACGCGCCTGCCGCTCATGCTGGGCGTCCTGGCCCTGGTGCTGGCCACGTACGGGCTGGGCCGATATGCCTTCGGCGAGCGTGGCGGATTTTATTCGGCTCTGGCTCTGGTCACCTCAATCGGACCCTATGTCTTCACCCGCTTTCTGATCCCTGACGTTCTGGTGGGCCTGTGGCTGGTTATTTCGTATTACTTCTTCCTGCGTTCGCTGGAGGAAGAAATACCGTCGCGCTTTGTCTGCTGGGGATTTGCCGCAGCCTGCGCCCTGAACGTGCTCACCAAAGGTCTGATCGGACTGGTATTTCCCATCGGCACGATCGGGCTTTATCTCGTGCTGACGCGGGACCTGCGCCATTTGCTGAAATTGAGGGTGGTTTCGAGCACGCTGGTTTTCTTTGCCTTGGCCGCGCCGTGGCACGTGCTCGCCGCCATCCGCAATCCGGCGCAGGGCGAGGCGCGCGGGTTTCTCTGGTTCTACTTCGTCAACGAGCACGTCAGACGGTTCCTGGGCACGCGGCAACCGCCCGGATTCGACACCGTTCCGCTCGTGCTGTTCTGGGCCTTTCTGCTTCTGTGGCTGGTGCCCTGGGCGGTGTTTCTGCCGCAGGCGCTGCGCGAGGTTCCGCTGCGCATGGGGCCGGCGCCCTCCATCCTGCGATCGAAAGCGAATCTTCTGTTCTTTCTGTGGGCGATTGTGATTTTGCTCTTCTTCAGTTTCTCCACGCGGCAGGAGTACTACACCATCCCGGCGCTGCCGGGAGTTGCGCTGCTGGCGGGAGGCTGGCTGGCGCGCGAATCGGGAGCGGAGGCAAGTGAAGGCGATCGCCGCGCCGGGCGTGCGTCTTCTCTGGCCCTGATGGTGGTGGGAATTCTTGCAGCGGTAATTGGCCTGGCGTTTTTCTTCCGCACCCACCAGCCGCCGCCGGGAGTGGACCTGGCGGATCTACTGAAGAGAAATCCTCAAGATTACGATCTCTCGTTGGGGCACGTGCTCGACTTCACAACCGATGCCCTGGGAATACTCCGCGGGCCGCTGCTGGGCGCATCTTTGTCCCTGCTGCTTGGGACCGCGCTGAACTGGTGGATGCGGCGCCGCGGGCGGCCGGTGCTGGGCAACGCCGCTCTTTCTTTAATGATGGTTGCGCTTCTGACCTGCGTGCACGTCTCGTTTTGCCGATTCTCGCCGATTCTCTCGTCCCACGATCTTGCCGTGGCCATTCAACAGAAATATCGGCCGGGCGACGTGATCGTGATCGACGGCCAGTATCACGAGGCCTCGACTCTCAACTTCTATACTCATGTTCCCGGTACCGATGTTCCCGTTCCCGTGCGGATTCTGCATGCGCCCAGCGGAAATCTTTGGTATGGCGAGAAGTTCCCCGACGCCAAGCCCCTTCATGTATTCGAGACGCAGGAGTCGCTCGCGGATTTGTGGTCCGGCCCGGCGCGGGTTTTTCTCTGGACAGACCAGGACGATCCAAAAGAACTGGCGGGCATGCCACACTTTCTGCTGGCGCGCAGCGGCGGAAAAGCCATCTTCACCAACCGGGAGCGGTGACCCGGTGGGAAACAGTTTTCAGTTCGACGGCAACTCTACCCAAGGGGATCTTTGATGATGGACGGATCGAGTCTCACAACCACAAAAGAGGAACACAGACTTTTTCCGGCGGGGCATATCTTTCCGTTTGTACTGGTTACGGCGCTGTTTTTTTTGTGGGGCATCCCCAACAACTTAACCGACGTCTTGATCCGGCAGTTCATGAAGTCGCTCGCGATTAACCGGGCTGAGGCGTCGCTGGTGCAGTCGGCTCAATTTGGTGGCTACTTCATTATGGCCATGCCGGCTGCATTTTTCATGCGCAAGTTTGGCTACAAGTCAGGCTTCGTGATGGGCTTGTTGCTTTTTAGTTTGGGCACCTTCCTTTTTTGGCCGGCGGCGATGGCAGCCAGGTATGGTTTTTTTCTGGTTGCGCTTTTCGTCATTGGAAGTGGGCTGTCATTCCTTGAAACCGCGTCGAATCCATTCATCGCTCAGCTCGGTGATCCCGCAAGTTCCGAACGCCGCCTGAACTTCTCGCAGGCTTTCAACCCACTGGGTTCGATCACGGGAGTGCTGATCGGTACGGTTTTCATTTTCTCCGGCATTGAGCTGACGTCGCAACAGATTGATTCCATGAAGGCCCAGCACCTGTATAACGCGTACTTGCGCACCGAAACGCTGCGCGTGGTAAGGCCCTACCTGGCGTTGGGCTTGGTGGCGGTACTCTGGGCACTGCTGATTCTCCGCACCAAATTTCCTGCTATTCAAAGCGAGCACGAACAAGGCGGCGACCACGGACACTTTCGCGAACTGCTTCGCTATCCCCATTTCTGGATGGCTGTCCTGGCCCAGTTCATGTACGTCGGCGCGCAGGTCGGAACCTGGAGTTACTTTATCCAGTACGTGCAGGAGTTCACTCACCGGCCAGAAAAGGTCGCCGGCTATTTTCTTACCGGCACGCTCGCCGCGTTCGGGTCGGGACGTTTCATCTCGGCTTATCTGATGCGATTCCTGGCGCCAAACAAACTTCTGGGCGCATACGCCCTGGTCAACGTGGCGCTGGTTGCAGTCGGCGTTCTGCTCCCGGGCTGGATTGGATTGTGGGCGATATTTCTCACCAGCTTCTTCATGTCGGTCATGTTTCCGACCATCTTCGCTCTCGGACTGAAGAGACTGGGGCCAAACACCAAGATTGGCAGCTCCTTCCTGGTAATGGCCATAGTCGGCGGAGCTGTGCTGACGCCCGCGATGGGTCTGGTTTACCAGCACTACAGTATTGCCCCGGCGTATCTGGTTCCATTGATCGCGTATGTTTTTGTCGCCGCGTATGCATTTCTAGGAGCGCGTATTCCTCCCAGCACAGAACCCGCATAAGGGAACGCAGTTGCGACCGATCTCGTGCCATGGCGCCTAGAACAGGTAGTGGTGCCGTTTATAAGCAGCGCACGGCGCACCCGAGATCACGGAGAAGCCTAAGAACAGTATGTTTGCCAACACCCAACATGCGGCAGGTAGCGTTGATGGAATTACCTTCGACCGATGCACTCACAATTTGAGCTTGCTTAGTTATCGGCAGACGATTCATGGCAACCCAAATATACGTGAGCGCTTACGTATAAGCCAAGGGAAATCGTCTCTTGACATTCGTGACCGCTTACGTATAATAATACCGGATGGCAAAGAAGCGCAAAAACCCGTATGCTGTAGCGCTGGGACGCAGGGGCGGACGCAAAGGCGGCCCAGCCCGCGCTGCAAACATGACCCCCCAAGAGCGCAGCGAGAGCGCACGGAATGCTGTGCTAGCGCGTTGGGCTAACGTCAAACAACAAACGACCGATAAATAATTTGAGGAAGCCATCATGCCTGAACGTCGTGTCAAAGTACCGTTTCCGACGCAGAATAGTCCCGTTCGTGATGGATGGGAAGTTCAAGTACGCGAATCCACAGAAAAATGGACCGAAGTAACTTTGGAGGATGGGACCGTTCTTCGCCTGAAGATGATAGTGCTTGGGGCTGTGCGGATTGATGGTGAGTACGACCCTGAAGGAAATCCCGCCTACGCGCTGAAGATGAATCCAGTAGTGATGACTGTTAACTCCGATGCTCGCTTACGGCGACCCGCGAACGCTCCTGGAGTTCATTGAGGAGTCTTTATGCCGAAAATTGTTTTGACTACAAATACTAAGATTGCGGCGGCACACGTCATTGTGTGTGCCACTTTGCTGGCGGCTACACCGTACACGATGCCGCAGGCAATTGAAGCGAATTCCCAAACGCCGATGTGTGAAATTGTAAAAGTCGTTCCTGTCTATGAGTTCTCAACGTTCGCAGACCCCGACGTGGCGATTCGCATGAAGTTTGACCAGTTACGACAAGACTGGCGGAGCGAACGAGGTTCCATGTCCTCAATTGATGACATGTCTATGCTCACCCCCTACCAAAACATCATTGGAATGGGTTTAGATGCGTTGCCGCTGTTATTGTCGCAGTTACGGGCAGAAGGCGACGAGCCGGATCAATGGTTTTGGGCGCTCCTGACGATTGCTGAAGCGAATGATCTAGAGCCTCCCCAAATTGCAGAAGAAGATCAAGGCAACTATCTCAAGATGGCGAAGGCATGGTTGGAGTGGGGAGAAAATCTAGCATATGCCGGGTAGCTGGCCCCAACAGGATCATCCTCATCTGGCCGACTCCAATTGCGAAATAACCAGCAAGGTTTCGCCCAAATACAACTGCATTGCATGGGCCGCGGATGATGACAAGAACAACTGGTGGCCTTCCAAGCGCCCCGTTGGATATTGGCCTTTAACGGCTCGCAGAACGCGGACATTAGTGGCATTCATTCAGGCGTATCGGACGCGCGGTTATGAAGTCTGCGCCGATGGAACATTGGAGCCTGGCATCGAGAAAATTGCCATTTATGGCACCGTTAATCAGGATGATGGTTCAATCATTCCAACCCACGCAGCACTGCAACTTGAAACGGGAGAGTGGACTAGCAAAATGGGACCGCTCGAAGACATCCGGCATAAAACCGTGAATGATGTGAATGGCCCTTTATATGGCGAGCCGAGGCGGTACATGTCCAGACCGCGCCAAGTCCGCCAATGTCAACCTTGATCTTCCGTAGCTTCTTTCACGATCCGAAGCGCATTCTGGCTTGAATCAATGGGCCTACACTTGTGGTCATCGAACTGGGCATAGACTTGAGCGTCTGAATCAGCCTTGAATTGTGAGTTGCAGCGTTCGCAGACACCGACGACAGGCGGAGGGCCTTTCTTTACGATCCGAAGAACTCTCTTGGGCACGTCCACAGTTTGACGCAACGTGTCCGGCCTGTGGGTTTCAAACTGCACCACTACCCCAAAACAAAAACGATCGCAGCGAAAGCGACTTTGCGTTAGTCTTTTCGGTTGGCACCGCAAGATGGTGCGGCTCATTTCACAATCCCGACCCGAATTTCAGCGAGAAAGCTCTTATGACCTACGTTCCAGCCAGTTCGCGCTATGACACCGTGCAATACCGCCGCTGCGGGCGCAGCGGCTTGTTGCTCCCGGCGATTTCGCTCGGCCTTTGGCACAACTTTGGTGGCGTCGATCGGATCGAGAACTGCCGCGCCATGCTCCGCCGCGCTTTCGACCTCGGGATCACCCACTTCGACCTGGCCAACAATTACGGCCCTCCTCCGGGATCCGCCGAGGAGAATTTCGGCCGCATCCTGCAGGCTGATTTCGTGGCGCATCGCGACGAACTGATCATCAGCACGAAAGCCGGTTGGGATATGTGGCCCGGTCCCTACGGCGACTGGGGCTCGCGCAAATATCTGCTGGCCAGCCTGGATCAAAGCCTGCGCCGCATGCAGCTGGATTACGTGGACATCTTTTACTCTCACCGTCCCGACCCGTCGACACCGGTGGAAGAAACCATGTCGGCGCTCGATCAGGCGGTGCGTTCCGGCAAGGCGCTCTACGCCGGTATTTCCAGTTACGACGCGGCGCAAACCGCGGTTGCGGCTAAAGAACTGCGCCGTCTGGGCACGCCGTGCCTGATTCACCAACCCATGTATTCCATGTTCGAAAGAAACCTCGAGGCCGGTTTGCTCGATGTGCTGCAAAAGGAGGGAATCGGCTGCATCGCCTTCTGCCCACTGGCCCAGGGGCTGCTGACGGATCGCTATCTCAAGGGTATTCCATCCGATTCCCGCGCCGGCAAACCGGATACTTTTCTGCAGCCCAGTGACGTTACCGAACGGGCCGTCGCGCAAGTTCGCGAACTGAGCAAGCTGGCGCTGTCGCGTGGCCAGTCCGTGGCTCAGATGGCGCTAGCCTGGGTTCTGCGCGATGCGCGCATGACCAGCGCCCTGATCGGGGCAAGCCGCGTCGAACAAATCGAGCAGAACGTCGCAGCTCTCGCGAATCAGCGTTTTTCTTCCGCGGAACTCACGCAGATTGACGCTATCCTTGCTTCGCGCGAGCGCGGATGAGTGATTGAACGAGATTGGACAAGGTTGTGACGGTCAAAGATGGGCCAGGATCACCTGCGCCGGACGCACATATGCTCGGCGCAGTGCTCCAGAGCGTGCAAGGCCTGGAAAGCCTCGTCAATGGCACTTTGCTCCTGCAGATGGTCTTCCGGAGCCTGGAAAAGCTCACGGGCACGCACGACCAACGCGCTCTTAGCTTCCGCGATCCGATCTACCATGCGTTGCTCATCCTGCTCAAAGAGCGCCGCCACATAGAGTCCTCGCCAAGCTGGTGATGCCGGTGCTCCCCGGGGACCGCTGGTGTCACTCATGTTTGCTTTCAGCGGTATGTGACTCCAATGCGGAAGGAATTGCCGAATTGATCGCATACTGAGCCTCGAAACTTCTTCTCTCAACTACTGCAACCGCGATCCACAAACAAACACGACGGCGTCCCGGTTCGGCGGATTGCATTCTGCCGTAACCGCGGGTTCCAGTCATGGTAGGGAGAAGCAGAATCCAGAGTCCTGGAGTTCGGAGTTCGACCACTTCGAGCCAAAGATCTTCCTGAGGTGGCTGGTAGAAATGACAACGGACGCACACGTCGCGTTGCATCGCACCACTCCCTGCGGCCGGCCTACGCAGCATCGAAAATACTTTCTTGCCGTCGAGGCCGTGCTTGCGCGAGAAAAGGGGGACAGGCGATTCCGCCGTCTCCCGACACAAGACAACACTAGCGCCCGGTCGCGCACAAGGGTAGAGACATCTCGGATACCCCCGCAAAGCCCGAAAGCTCAGGGCAGGATGGGCTTGATGCCGGTAAGTTCGCAGAAATCGATCAGCGCGGGATACAGGTCGGCTCCATATCCGAGGCACGCGTATTCATTCGTCCAACTCTCCAGCATTTTCTCCATATCGCAATGGGCAGTCACAAAGCCGTGCGGCCAGAAGGGGATGCCGCACTCGTGGAGTCGCTTCTGAATTTTGTCCTTCGGCGGCTCGAAGATGGTCGCGCGGGTAATCACCATCTGGAATTCGCCGTTAACGCGGCCGAGGCGGGCCAGGACTCCTTCGCCGACTTTGCAAATCAGCTTGACCGAAAGCCCGCCGGCTTCGCCCTCGGTCGGAATGCCATGCTCGGAAAAACCCGCGGGACCGAGTTTGCCGGCGAGCGAGGGAGGACAGGCTCCATCGCCGATGATCTTGATTTCTTTGTTCTTCTTGTCAATGTGCTGCAGGTCGCCGTAATACACCGGTTCTTTGCTGAGCCTGGTCAAGAGCAGAACGGTCAGCGCGGTGTTGAAGTCTCCCAGGGTGGAGGTGCCGTAGCCATCCTCCAGCATCATGCTTTGCGCGAAGCAGGTGGCGGAATAATGGTCGCCCAGCCCGGGAAAGGACTGGATGGTGTAGAAATCAAATTTCTCTTTTGCGACCAGCTTCCTGAGCGCAAGGTAAAGACGAATGGAACGCTCGTTGACGACGTCTTTTTCCGGCGCCGCGCCAAAAAGCTTCTTCAGGCGGGGCTGAAAAGAAGAAATTTCCCTGACAGTGACTGCCTTGGCGGCGCGAATGAGTTCGGTTGTGTCGCGCGAGTCGATATCAACTCCGAACATCCGCATCCATTGGGAGGGATCGGCGACACCGCACGTCTGCCCCATGCCGCGTCCGCCGAACGTGCCCATCGTAGACATGTTCAGCAGATTCTTGCAGTGCGCGGCGCGGGCGTGGCTCGAAATCTTGAGGATCGTATCCGCATCGCCCGCTTCGCCATAGACGAATTTGTGCGGGACGCCGATTTCGAGAAGGCCGCCGTGCAGCACCAACCCTCCGACCGGCCGCCAGCCTTGCGAACCCGGGTGCGTCCAGAGCAGAACCGCTTTGCCGGTGGCGGCGTAGTCGCGGATGGCCGCGACCAGATGTGCCGCCCAGACCCAGGTTCCAGAAAACAGGACGACCATGTCGATCCGGTCGTCAGCCTTCATTTTCTTGAACGCGGCCCGGGCTTCATCTTTCGTCGCAATGACCAGGTCGTGCTCAACAACTTTCAAGCCCGCCTGGCGGAGAGCGGCTTTGGATCTCTTGACGATGGCATCGTCGATGAAGGGGGTTCCCATGGGATCTTTGAGTCCGTCTTTGTGAACCCCGTAAACAATGAAACCTACTGTCGGTTGAATCACGCTTCCTCCTCGTCTATCGCGAAAAATTTTTCAGTCTGCCCGACCACGGTGGATCTTAGCTGCTTGTAGCGTTCGGTTTGACAGCGATAACTCGCGGCGATTGCCGGATCGGGATGGAGCACCGAGTTTTCTTCAACCACTCCGGCGACTGCCTGTTGAATGCTCGCGTATTCGCCAATCGCCACACCGGCCAGGATGGCAGTGCCGAGGCAAACGGCTTCCTGGCGGCTCATGATATGCAGGCGACGGCCGGTGAGAGCGGCACGAAGTTGCAAACCCAGCGGCGAGCGTGTGCCGCCCCCGGTGACGTAGATATCCTCGAATTCTCCAACGGCCTCCGCCAATGCTTCAGCGACAATAGCCAATTCGCAGGCTAGTCCTTCCAAGATGCCCTTGTAGATGTGACCCCGGTCCGTCGCGGGCGTGAGGCCGCTGATCAAGCCGCGAGCCCGAGGGTTGAACTCGGGATTGCAGGTTCCGATCAAATGCGGAGTGATGCAGAGGCCGGTTGGACCTTTCGGAGCGTGGGCTTCAAGAAACGCATAGTGGCTGCTTTCGAGGTCCTGGATTTCGTCCTGGACTTCGGAACGGACTTCGCCTGCTTCACTGCCATACAACAAATCGTGAAACCACTTGACCATGATCCCGGAAGGGAAATATGCGAGGGTGACGAATGCGCCGGGAACGACGTGACAGTAGGTGTTGAGCGAGGCGGCGAGCGCTTCATCGTTGAGGCTAGGAGCGGAAGACGCGGCGAGCAGGCATTCGTAGGTGCCGATCGAGTCGGAGACGCGGCCGCCGCCAATCACTCCGGCACCCAGGGCTCCGCAAGGCTGGTCGTGACCGCCTAACACTACCGGAGTCCCGGACAAAAGGCCCAACTGGTTGGCCGTTTCAGAATTCAGCTTTCCCGTAATCGTGCCCGCAGGAACGGGGACAGGGAGGAGTTCCTTATCCAGTTCTACGGCTGCGAGAATCTCATCCGACCACGACAGCTTTTGCACGTCGAAGGCGAGAAAGCGCGACGCCAGCGAATAGTCCACATAGGGAGGGTGGCCCATCTTCTTGAGCAGATAGCCGATCAAAGTGAGGAAGGACCGGGTGGAAGCGAAGATTTCCGGCCGGTGCTTTCGCAGCCAGAGAATCTTGGGGATGGGGTACATGGGATGGGCGAAGTGGCCGGTGATTGCAAACAGGCGCTGACGTCCGATGAGTTGCTCGCAATGGATGGATTCGCGAATGGCGCGGCTGTCCTGATTCAGAATGGCCGGGGTAAGCGGCTCGCCATGGGAGTCGACGGCCACGAACGTCTCGGCGTGTGAACTGAGACAGAAAGCCTGGACAGGATCGTCCAAGTTCTTAGCGACGGCGCGGCACGAGAGGCAGACGGAACCCCAGAATTTTTCCGGATCGATGACAGCAAAGCCGGGGCGGGGAAATTCGGGCGTGTAGTGCGAGGAATGCTCGGCCAGGATTGTGCCGTCGGCGGCGAAGGCCACGGCCTTGCAGCTGCTTGACCCGATATCAATTGCCAGCAGGCTCACGTTTCGAGAATCTCCTTGCGGTTGCGGGCAAGAGGTGCACGGTGAACGGTCGTGGCGTCACTTCGCCGTGGTGACGTTATGGTTTCGGCTGAAGCGCTTTGCCGTCAAGAACTGCGCGGGCTCGCTGCAGGAACAATTCCATATCCGCAGCCTGGAACACATTCCGGCCAAAGAACACCCCGGCGGCCCCGGCGAGGGCTATGTCCCGAATCGTATCCAACGCGTCTTCATCGGAGCCTTGACGGCTGCCGCCCAGCACGAGAATCGGAATGGGACAGCCCGCGACGACGGACCGCATCGATGTCCGGTCACCCGTGTAATCGGTTTTCACGGCATCGGCGCCCAGCTCAGCCGCCATGCGAGTGTGCAGGTTCAGCCACCTTGGTTCTCCGGGATTGGCTACGTTCTTGCCGCGCGCCAGCGACTCGACGATCAGCGGTATGCCGACGCGTTCACACTCGCGTGCGACCTCGGCGGTACGGGCAACTTCCTTGCTCTCAAAATCGGCGTCGCCTGTACCCACCACCATGTAGGTCAACACCGCGTC
>Ga0187781_10001972_pt1 | contig 15618 bp, 11 predicted proteins | sample 0715_SJ02_MP02_2_FD_132447 | JGI IMG/M metagenome (GOLD analysis project Ga0187781, IMG submission 132447) | Tropical peat soil microbial communities from peatlands in Department of Meta, Colombia - 0715_SJ02_MP02_20_MG | ecosystem: Environmental > Terrestrial > Soil > Wetlands > Peat | place...
AGCTCGCCGGCCACGGCGGGCAGAGCCGGCAGGCCTTCTTCATACTTACGTGAGATCCCCATGGCCGCTGCCGTCACGTTGCCGAAATCGGGTCTTTCGCCGAGGTGAGGGATGCTGACCGGTGTGATGGTGACGGTCGCATAGTTTTGGACGACATATTGCTTGCCGTCAAAGAGCGCGGCGATGGGAACGTAGCGCAGCACGCCATCCAGTGACCAGACCAGGGTCTGCGCCTGCGCCTGGTCGAGGTCTGCCTTCACCGGTCCGATGAAGATCTTGTAAAGGTCTTCGGCCAGCGGCTTTGGGTCGCTGCGCGGGTTGCGCAGAGCCTGCTCGAATGCCGCGACCTTTTGGTTCAGCTCCTTTTCTGTGATGGCAACCTCTCGCGCCACGGCTGTGGAACCGGTGACGACGATGACGCTCACCCGCTCGCTGCCCACCAGCGTGTAGAGCGCTACGGTGTGCGGCATGCGGGCGATGGTCTGCTTGAGGAGCGCCACGTCGCCCTTCACGTCGGCCACCTGCTTGTTGGCGCTGCTGGAGCTGCCGAAGAGCGTGTAAAGGCGCCCGTAGTAGTCGTTCAGGCTCTTGCTCGCCGCGTCCAGTTGGCCGGACAGTTGTTGGAATTGCTGCTCCTGCTGCGGAGTGCGGCTGTTGATTTTCTTCAGTGCCGACCATTGCTCGCCGAGCGCGACAATCTCCCCCGAAGACTTCGTGTAGTCCTCCTCGGCTTGCTTTTCCGCCGGAGTCAGCGTAAGCGGGCTGAGGGTGTTCACCTCGCCCCGTACGTAGTCCTGGTATTCCTGCTGCTTCAGCAGATCGAGCACCTGCTGCGCTTCGGGCAATCGGCCCTGGTCGATCAGCAGATTGGCGAGATCGTGATAGTAATCCAAGTACGAAGCGAGGAAGCTCTTTTGCAGCCCCGTTTCGAGGCTTTTAATGTTACTGCGCACCAGCTGCAGACGGTTCAGCGCCTGCTTGCCGCAATAGATGGCCAGCGCCGGCTCCAGGCCTTGCTCGTTGAGCATCTGGGAGTGGAAGATGTTCGCTTCTCGCAACTGATCGCCCACAGCAATGGCAAGCGGCAAAGCCTGGTTGTAACTTTTAACTGCTTGCGCACTCTCTCCTTGACTGCGGTAAACATCGCCGATATCGTTCAGTGCTTCAGCTTCAAAGTTGCGGTCGCCCACATCCTGCCACAGGGTTAACGCTTGGTTCAGATAGTCGAGCGCCTTCTGCCGATCACCCAGGTGAAAGTAGATGGTACCCATCATGTCCAGCGCATCAGCCTCACCGTCTCGGGCGCCAACCTCATGGAAGACTGGAAGGGCCTGATTCAGAAAGCCGAGAGCCTTGTCGTTCTCACCCAACTCGCTGTAATCGTCAGCAATGTTGACCAGCACTAGTGCTTCCTTGCTGCGGTCGTGCACCTGCCGAAGGAGAGGCAACGCCTGATTGCTGAAGTCCAATGACTTCTGGTGGTCGCCAAGGTCAGAATAGACGGTTGCAATATTCGCGAAAATGGAGGCTTGATTCTCAACGTCGTCGATCTGCCGGAAAATAGGAAGCGCCTGGTTGAAGGCATCGAGCGCCTCCTGTATCTTGCCCTGAACGCGGTAGACGGTGCCAATATTCTCCAGCGTCAAGGCTTCAGCACCCAGGCGGCCCATCTGCCGCAACATCGGTAGCGCTTGGCTGTAATAGGTCAGCGCCTGTTTCATATCCCCCATTACGTTGTAAACATTGGCCGTGTTAGCCAGGGTTGCCGCTTCGTCGTAGCGATCGCCAGTCTGACGAAGCAGTGGCAGGGCAAGGTTGTAGTAGTCGAGAGCCTTTTGCAAATCTCCAGACTCTTCTTCGGCGCTCCCGGTGTTGGTCATTGTGATTGCTTCCCCAGAACGGTCGCCCACTTCACGAAAGGTCTTCAGAGCCTGGCCGTAGTATTCGAACGCCTGGCGGAGGTCATTCTCGTCGTCATACACAACACCGATACCGCGCAGGATGCCGGCCGTCAGGTCCTTGTCTCCAACTGTCTGGGCAAGCTTCACAGCCCGCTGAAAATACTCCAGCGCATCATCGGGTTTCCCGGTGCTTTGATTAATCCAACCCAACCCGCTCAATGCCACTGCTTGTCCTTCCAAGTCGGCGGAAACTGTGGCGGTTTCAAGTGCTGTATGAAATGCATGCGATGCTTGGCCTACCCGGGACTGCTTCCGGTCGCAGGTTCCTACGCCATTGAGCGCGGCCGCTTCCTGCACTGGGTCTTTTGCCGCCCGGGCCTGCGTCAAGGCCTGGTTGTAGTCCTCCAGGGCTTGCTGGAACGCGGAGACTCCAACGTAAAGTTCTCCAATCGAGTTGAGAGCCGCGGCCTCGACTTTGGCGTCGCCTTTGGCGCGCGCAGCCTTGAGCTCAGCCTGCAGCTTGTCGAGCTTCGCCTGAATGTCGGCGGGCAGCGCGGGGCCGGGGCTTGTCGAGGCCGCGCCGGACGGCTGTTGCGCGTAAAGCGGAGCGATGATCGTTGCATTCAGCGCGGTGAAAGTCAGAAGGGCGGGGATGACTGCGGCGGGAAAGGCAATACCTCGTGCGCGCATGGCCACGCCTGGAGCCGGTCGAGCGTCCGCACCGTCAACGTGCGAGTGCCCATCGGACAATGAAATCAAGCCGGCTGCGGACGCTCGCGGCCCGGGGGCGAAGGAGACGGTTGAGGCTTCAGCACCTGAGTCGTTTCCGACTCGGGTGGTTTCGGAGGCGCCGGCCGGACGATCTCGGGCAGCGGCTTGCCTTCCACCAGCAGCTTCACTTCGTTGGCGTCGAGCACCTCGCGGATCAGCAGCGCGTCGGCAATGCGGACCAGCGCCTCGCGATGCGTGGAGAGGATGTCTTTGGCGCGCTGGTAGCCGGTCATGATCAGCCGTTTCACTTCCTGGTCGATCTTGATGGCCGTATCCTCGCTGAAATCGCGCTGGGTAGCCAAGTCGCGCCCGAGGAAGATCTCTCCCTGATTCTTTCCGTAGGCCAGCGGTCCGAGGTCCGACATGCCCCACTCGCAGACCATGCGGCGTGCAAGCTCCGTCGCCTGCTCGATGTCATTGCCGGCTCCGGTGGTGATGTGGTCGAGGAACGTCTCCTCGGCGACGCGCCCACCCATCATGATGGCGAGCTGACTCTCCAGCTGATCGCGCGTGTAGGTGTGGCGATCGTCGAGCGGCAACTGCATGGTGACGCCCAGGGCCATGCCACGCGGAATGATCGTCACCTTGTGCAGCGGATCGGCGTGCGGAACCATGAGCGCCACCAGCGCGTGGCCGCCCTCATGATAAGCGGTATTCTTCTTCTCCTCGTCGGAGAGGATCAGCGATTTGCGTTCGGCGCCCATCAGGACTTTGTCCTTGGAAGACTCAAAGTCCCACATGGTGACCTGCTTGCGGTTCTGCCGCGCCGCGAGCAAGGCGGCCTCGTTCACGAGGTTTGCGAGATCGGCGCCGGAAAATCCGGGCGTGCCCCGGGCGAGCACGGGCAAATCCACGTCTTCCCCCAGAGGGATCTTCTTCGTGTGGACTTTGAGAATGCCCTCGCGCCCACCCACGTCCGGGCGCGGCACCACCACGCGGCGATCGAAGCGTCCGGGCCGCAGCAGGGCGGGGTCGAGCACGTCGGGCCGGTTGGTGGCAGCAATGAGGATGACGCCTTCGTTCGACTCGAAGCCATCCATCTCAACCAGCAGCGCGTTCAGCGTCTGCTCGCGCTCGTCGTGGCCGCCCCCAAGGCCGGCACCGCGATGGCGTCCGACGGCGTCAATTTCGTCGATGAAGATGATGCAGGGCGCGTTCTTCTTGCCCTGCTCGAAGAGGTCGCGGACGCGCGAGGCGCCCACGCCCACGAACATCTCCACGAAGTCGGAGCCGGAGATCGAGAAGAACGGCACGTTGGCTTCCCCGGCGATGGCGCGGGCCAGCATGGTCTTGCCGGTTCCCGGCGGGCCCACCAGCAGCACGCCCTTGGGAATGCGCCCGCCGAGTTTCTGGAACTTCTGCGGCTCGCGCAGGAATTCGATGATCTCCTGCAGTTCTTCCTTGGCCTCGTCCACGCCCGCAACGTCTTTGAATGTGACTTTCTTCTGCTGGCTCGACAGTAATCGCGCCCGGCTCTTGCCGAACGAAAGCGCCTTGTTGCCACCGCTCTGCATCTGGCGGAAGAAGAATATCCAGAAGCCTACGAGCACCATGATGGGCAGGAGCAGGTTGCCGACCCAGGTCAGCCACGGGCTGGCCTGGTCGCTTTTCACGTTAGTGCTAACACCTTTATCGATAAGGGCCTTGTACAGGTCGGGGTAGTTGGCAGGGATGGTCGTCTTGAACTTACTGTTGTCCTTCTTCAGGCTTCCGCTGACGTCTGTGCCGGCGATGGTGACGTCTTTCACCTCGCTGTTGTTCACCATATTGGTGAACTGGCTGAAGCTCAGCTCCTGCACCCTCTCGCGGGTGCTGCTGATCCAGACTTCCCACAGCACCAAAGCCGTGACAACCATCACGACCCAGAAAATTATGTTCTTAACTGCCGAATTCACCGCCAACCTCCTGCGCTGCTTGGCGTCCGCGCCATCCTACCCTCTAACTGCTTGGATGCCTTCCGCGTCAATTCGTGACGAGGCCAACGCGGCACCGCCTGTTTCTTCAATAACCCGGATTACGCCTTCACACCGCGCCTGCAAGGAGTTCTTCACTGATCAGTAACTGCTTTTCTGGCTCTCCGCCGGCACGGCGAACGGGCGCAAACCCTCTGACCCAAACAATCGTCCCGGCACACTCCAACACCGGCCACCAAGCGCGTTCGGCGGAGGGAATGCGACGTCGCTGAAACAGCTCTTTCAACTTTACCGGGTTCGTATTCGCGAAGGCGTGGTAGCGGTCCCCCGCCCGCCAACTCCGGAGAATCAGTGGAGCCGCCGGACTTAGGGAATCCAGCCACACAGCCTCAGTACGAGTATACTCCGCTTCCGCCCCGTTGGCATCCACCTTATCCGCAAAGCTAAAGCGTAACCGCAGTCCAAGCCTGGGGATCACCACCACGGCTGGTGGCTGGATTCGATAGTGGAAGCCACTGGCTCTGCCGGATGGCGCGTTGTCCTCCCGCTGCCCTCCACTGACCACTAACCACTCAAACTCCTTCCGCGCCTCGGCGCCTGCCCCGAGCACCACTCGTTTCCCGCTCTGGCCTTCGGCGGCCAGCCGGCGCAGATCCTCCATCTCGGCATGGCTGATCGCGACCGGCCCCGGCGCTTGGCCTTCGCCATGCATTACCCCTGCGACCATCTGGCGCAAAATGCGTCGGGCGATAGCCGGCGGAAACTCGCTGAGGCGTCCGGCCGGAATCCGCAGGGTGCTCCCTTCGCGCCGCAACCAGGGATGGGATCGCTCGCGAGCCTGTTCCTGGAGAAACGCTTCGTCGTCACGGGCGTGATCAGCGAAAGCAGCAAGCGATTCCACTACGCGAGGGTTGAATTCACTCTCCAGCACAGGCATCACCAACTCACGGAGGCGGTTGCGCGTGAAGCGGACTTCGCGGTTGCTGGCGTCCGCGCGGGAAACGAGTCCGCGGAGGGCAAGTTCAGCCTCGACCTCGGCGCGCGTCAGCGTCAGAAACGGCCGCACCACGCCGCCTTCGAGCGCGGGATGAATTCCGCCCAGACCTCGCGTGCCGGCGCCGCGAATCAGGCGCAGCAGCACGGTCTCGGCCTGGTCATTGGCGGTGTGAGCGGTCGCGACTTTGTCCAGCTTGCCCTGGCGAACCAGTGAGAAGAAGAAAGCGTAGCGCAGGTCGCGGGCCGTGGCCTCGAGATTCCGCTTCTTCGCCCTCGCCATTGCCGCCACGTCGGCGCCCGAACCGTGGAAGTCGAGACCAAGCTGCCGGGCACGCTCCCGAACAAAGAGCTCGTCAGCGTCAGACTCCGCCCCTCGCAGATGGTGATTGAAATGAACGACTGAGAGAGCCAGGCCTGCTTCCCTGGCATAGGCCAGAGCGAAATCGAGCAAAAGCACCGAGTCAGGCCCACCCGAGACAGCGATGCCGATGCGCTCGCCGGGTCCGAAGAACCGCGCGCGGCGCATGGCCAACCGCCAGCGCCGGTAGGTTTCCGTAAGTCTCTGCGCGCCTTTAGAAGTCAACGCCGCAGCCCTCAAAAGCAGTGGCGAGTGTCAAGTGACAAGTGGCCAGAAGACCTTTTCGGCCTGCCGCCGGCACTTCTGCTCATGCAACGCACGCTGACTTTCAGCGAGCCGGTGCACTTTCAGAGTCAGTCTACCGCGCACTCAAGCGGCTTGGTAGGGAATACGTGCGAGAAAAGGGCTACAGGGCGGGGGTGAGCCGGCGCCGGCCGGCTCGGTTCTCCTGTCATTCCAGTCCAAAACGCAAGACGATCTACGACGCGGGCGGCGCCGGGGGTTCCGCAGCGCTGGCTTCACTCGGGGTCGCCGGCGCTTCCGCCGCTTCCGGGGCTGCAGCCGCAGGCTGGGCAGGGCCACCCTCGGCTTCGACCCTGACCTTGATCGTCGCTGTAACGTCGCGATGCAATCGAACGGGGATGTCGTACTCGCCGATCACTTTGAGCGGATTGGGAAGCTGAATCTTGCGCCGGTCGATCTTATAGCCCTGCGCGCTCAGGCCCTCACCGATGTCGATCGCCGTCACGGAGCCGAACAGGGCGCCCTGCTCGCCGGACTTGCGGACAAAGGTGAGGCTCACGCCTTCCAGAATCTGCGCCAAGTCGGAGGCTTCGCCTTTCTCCTTCGCCTCCAGCTTCAGAAACCGGACGCGCTGCTGCTCCACCCACTTCCGGTTCTGAGGAGTAGCCGCGACAGCGAGCTTCTTCGGCAGAAGATAATTGCGGCCGTAACCGTCAGCCACCTTGACCAGTTGGCCGCGGTGCCCGAGTTTATCGACGTTTTCAATCAGAATGACTTCCATTTTTGTACCTCGAATGTCAGTTGGTCAGTATGTCAGTTTCCCGTACTGACGAACTGTGCTGACAAGCTGACCGAGTCTATCTGCCCGACGCAAACGGAATGAACGCCAGATTGCGCGCGCGCTTGATGGCTACGGTCAGCAGCCGTTGGTGCGGCGAGCAGGTTCCGGTGAGCCGCCGCGGCAGGATTTTGCCGCGATCGGAGACGAACTGGCTCACCAGCCGGACGTCCTTGTAGTCGATGACGTCGATCTTCTCATCGCAGAATTTGCAGACCTTGCGCCGCCGGAAATACTGCCGCCGGCCGCCTCCCGGACCTCCGCCCGGACCTCTGCGCCCTGGACGATCCGAGCTCCGGCCCCCGCCGCCCGGCCCCGTGCCGCCGGCTGGAGGAGTGCTGCCACCCGGAGTTCCGCTGCCGCCACTAATCGCTGTTCCCATACATGCTCCTTAAGGTCTGGGCTTCTCGAAAACTCTGTGCCCTGCAACGCCACGTCGTGGCGACGATGAGAACATCGCGCCGATTATTCGGCGGTGAGGACCGCCGCTACAGGGACGCTCGCTAGCTCGACGCTTCAGCCTGCTGCTGGGCTTCGCCGCCGCTCGGCCGCGGCCGCGGCTTGCGGGTCGCCTGTTTCGCCCGCCAGGCTTTCGCCTTTTCGGCCCGCTTCAATTCTTCGTCGACGCGCACCGACAGGTACTTGATGACCGCGTCGTTCACCTTGAGCCGGCGCTCGAATTCCTTCACCGTCTCGCCGCTGCCCTCAATCACGAAGAGCACGTAAAAGCCTTCGCGCTGCCGCTCCACGCGATAGGCCAGGCGGCGCTTGCCCATCTTCTCCACCTTTTCGATCTTGCCGCCCTGGCCGGTCACCACGCCTTCCATCTGGGTGATGAGCTTGCCGAGTTCCTCCTCGGGCACGTCCGGCCGCACGATGAAAATCAGTTCGTATTTACGCATCAGACCCTCGCTATTCCCCTTGTTTCGAGCCGGGCTCCGGCGATTCCGGCCGGCGATTGAACCGGTTCATGGCCGGCTCCGCGCCCTCGCGTACGATCACTTCCACCGCGTCCGCCGCGCGGTCAACCATGTCCGCCACCAACTCCAACTGGTCGCGGCGGAAACGCCCGAGGACATGCGCGGCGCGGTCCGTCACGGGATGGTCCGGCTGAACTCCCATGCGGACGCGGACAAAATCGACCGATCCCAGGGCGCCGATAATCGACTTCAAGCCGTTGTGGCCGCCGGCGCTGCCCCGCGGGCGAATGCGAAGCGTGCCGAACGGCAGGTCCGCCTCGTCCACCAGGACAATCACGTCGGTCGGCGGGACCTCGTAGCGCTCCATGAGCCGCCGCACCGCCACGCCGCTGAGATTCATGAACGTCATCGGCTTGGCGAGAACCACGTCCGAGCCCCCGAAGTTCACATGCGCAGTCAGCGCCTGCGCTTCGGGCCGCGAGATTTCCGCGCCGCACTGCTCGGCCAGCCGGTCCGCCACCATGAAACCGAGATTGTGCGGCGTGAGCACGTACTCGTAACCCGGATTTCCGAGACCGACCACAAGTTTCACAAACAGTTTGTCAGTCGTTCAGTTCATCAGTACGTCAGGCCGTCGGTTCGCTGCTGAACAACTGCGTCGGTGAAACACTGACAGACTGATGAACTGACACACTGACGCCCTGAATTACTTCTTCTCCTTCTTCTCGGCCTTTTCGGGCTTTTTCTCCGCCTTTTCGCCTTCGGCCCCGGCCTCCTCACCCTCCTCGGCCTTGCCCTTGCGGATCACTTCCGGCTCTGCTGCTTCTGCCCCGGCTACGGCTTCCTCAGCGGGCTTCTCCTCCTCAACCCTGAGAGCGATAACATGCGCCAGCATGCGCGTGGCATCGGTCAGCAGCTTCACACGCTCGCCGAGCGGCAAATCGCCGGCGCGCAGATTGCGGCCGATCTTGAAGTCGGAGATATCCACGGTGATGTGGTCGGGAATATCATCGGGCAGGCACTCGATCTCGACCTCGCGGGTGATGAATTCCAGAATGCCGCCCTCGGTCTTCACGCCGTAAGGCTCGCCGGTGAGGTGGACCGGCACCTTGAGCTTCAGACGCGTGTCGGCCGAGACGCGGAACAGGTCCACATGCAACAACCCTCCGTCGACAGGATCCACCTGCCAGTCGCTCAGCAGCACGCGCGCCGGCGCCCGGCCCTTGATTTCCAGCGTCAGGACAGTGTTGTGCCCGGCTTCGGAGTAAAGCACCTGGGTGATCGCCTTGGGATCGAGCACAACCGGGATGGCCTGACCACCGCCGCCGTAAACCACCGCCGGAATGCGCCCGGCATGACGCAGGCGGCGCGACGCGTTTTTGCCGAAGTCCTCACGCGGCTCGGCTTGGATTGTGTTCATAACTCTCTAGCTCCTGGACTAATCTCGGCGTACGCCGGAATCAGCACGCTACCACTCAAATAAAAAGCTTGCTGACCGAAGTCTCATCGTGGATCGAGCGGATGGCTTCGGCGAAAAGTCCTGCGATGCTCAGAATGTGGATGCGCTCGCACTGCAGCGCTTCGGGCGAGGGTGGAATCGAATTGGTGGCCACCACCTGCTCGAGTTCCGAATTGCCCAGCTTCTCCACGGCGCTCCCGGCGAAGACCCCGTGGACGCAGCAGGCGAGAACGCGCTCGGCGCCCTTGAGCTTCAAGGCTCCCGCCGCGCGCGCGATGGTGCCGGCGGTGTCGATCAGATCGTCGACCAGCAGGCATACCCGGCCGTCCACCTCGCCGATCACGTTCATCACTTCCACCGTGTGGGCGTCCTCGCGGCGCTTGTCGATGATGGCCAGCGGCGCTCCCAGGCGCTTGGCGAACGCTCGCGCACGCTCGACGCCCCCGGTATCGGGCGAAACCACCGTCAGGTTGTGCAAGTTCAGCTTCTTGAAGTACTCGACGGTGACCGGTGTCGCGTACAGGTGGTCCACCGGAATGTTGAAGTAGCCCTGGATCTGCCCGGCGTGCAAGTCGAGAGCCAGTACCCGATTAGCTCCGGCCGAGGTCAGCAGATCCGCCACCACTTTGGACGAAATCGGCACGCGCGGGCGGTCCTTGCGGTCCTGCCGGGCGTAGCCGTAATACGGCATCACCGCCGTGATGCGGTCGGCCGAGGCGCGCCGGAGCGCGTCCAGCATAATCAGCAGCTCAACGAGGTTGTCGTTCACCGGCCGGCAAGTCGGCTGAACCACAAAAACGTCGGCCCCGCGGACGTTTTCGAGGATCTGGACGCGCACTTCACCGTCCGGAAAGCGTCCGACGTCAGCCTCGCCGAGCTTCATGCCGAGGTTGCGGGCAATCTCGGTCGCCAATTCCGGATGGGCGTTACCGCTGAAGATCTTGAGCGCGTTTTTCTTCTGACTGGCCATCGTTTGAGGTGACAACCCCCTCGCCGCTAACCGCTTCCCGCGTGCTCCCGCGTGCCACTCGTTCTCAGCTCTCGTCCTCGGTTCTTCTAGCCACTAACCACTAGCCACTGCTTTTCTGGCTGGGAGGCCTGGATTCGAACCAGGGTTCCATGCTCCAAAGGCATGTGTCCTACCACTGGACGACCTCCCAGTTTCGGCCCGCTTCGGTGAAGCTACAGGCGAATCTAACGTGAGCGAGAGGTAGGTCCTTTGGTTTCATGAACATCGTGGGACTACCTCGTCTTTCGAGTCCGATCCTTTGTTTTCAACAACATCGTGGGACTTACCTTCATTTTTTAATCTCGAATTATTTTCTTAGCCCAAATTTAACCAAACGGATTATACAAAAGGAGTTTAATCGGCCCACTGCCGGGCCCGGTACTCGGATCGCGACAGCGTGCGCTCGGCAAAGCTGCGCCATTCGCCTGGAAGCAGCCTTCGCGCAGAAGCCAGTTTTCGGGCGGAGGAAAAAATGGCGTAGACGGCTGTGCCGCTACCCGTCAGGGATGCCATTTCGGCGCCGGCCCGGAGGAGCTGTCGCTTCAGCCTTGACAACTCCGGCCACTTAGCGAAAACGATGCTTTCGAAATCGTTTTCGGCCGCTTCCCAATCTTCCCAGGGGAACTGTGGCCACTTGCCGAAAGAGTATATGTTACGGCCTGGGCGCTCGCCTGTCAATTGCGAATCGATGGCGGCGTAGGCCTCGCGGGTCGATTGCGAAAAGCCGGGATATACCACCAGGCAATCGCGTGGCGGCAAATCCGGCAATGGATAGATCTCTTCGCCGCGCCCGCAGCCGAGCGCGCGTCCTCCGAAAAGAAAGAACGGAACGTCGGACCCGAGCCCGGCGGCGATCTCGAGCCGCGCGTCCACACGCAGCCGGTCGCCGCTCAGGCGCTCGAGCGCGGCGATCGCCGCAGCGGCATCGCTGCTTGCGCCGCCCAGGCCGCTGCCGGCGGGAATCGTCTTCCGGATCGCCACCCGGATTCCGCGCCGCGTCCGGCGCGCCTCGCGCCAGCGATCGCAGGCCCTGTACACGAGATTGGCCGGGCCGCCGGGCACGTCCGGGGCGTCAGTCTCGATCTGGATTTCGCCGGGGCGCGAAGCGAGCGACACCTGCAGATGGTCCGCGAGAGAGATTGCCTGATAAACCGTGCGGATTTCGTGGAATTCGTCGGGCCGGCGCCCCAGGATCCGCAGACCGAGGTTGATTTTCGCAAAAGCGCGGACACCGACGGTGGACATAGGGCAAATCAGAAAATCAGAAGTCAGAAAGAAGCCGTGGTTTCTTGCTTCTGACTTCTTACTTCTGACTTCTGATTTACGGTTGCGGCTTTTCGTTCGCCTGTCCGTTGGCGATGCGGACCTTCAGTTCGTCGAGCTTCTTCTGCAGGCTGGCGGCTTCGGCGTCGTCGAAGTCGCTGCTGACGGCTCCCGGCCACTGCTGCAGGGCGCGCTCCCAGTCCTGCTCGGCGGCCTGCGGCCGGCCCAGCGCCAGGTCCAGGCTGCCCAGGTGCTCGAGGATGGTGGGATCGTCGGTAATGAGGTGCGCGGCCCGCTTCAGCGGAGCTTCCGCGAGGTCGGGGCGGCGCATCTTCAGGTAAGCCCATCCGAGGCTATCGAGGTAGGCCCCGTTGTTGGGTTCGGTCTGCAGCGCCTTCTGGATGTAGCGCACCGATTCGTCAAGCCGCACGCCGCGGTCGGCCAGCATATAGCCGAGGTAGTTGGCCGCCGGACCGTTGAGCGGGTCGGCGGCCAGCACCTTCTTGAACGCCGCCTCAGCCTGGTCGTACTGCTTTTCGCGCTCGTAGATGGAGCCCAGGGTGAACTCGGCATTCTCCTGGTCGTCCGGCTTTGAACTGGCTGCCAATGCCTTCTGTCCGGCCGCCAGGGCATCGTCAAAACGCTTGGCCTGCAGGTCGACCTGCGCCAAAGTGATGAGCACTTCGAAATCCGAGGAGTTGCCGGTGAGCATGCCGTTCAACTGCTTGACCGCCTCATCCGGCTTGCCCTGCTCTCCCAGCAGCGAGGCGCGGACCAGCGCGAGTTGCTGGTCCTTGGGGTACTTGGCCACGGCCGCGTCCGCCTCCGTCATGGCCTTGGCGGGCTGGCGGCTGATGCGCAGCGTGTCGATCACCAGGGCTTCGCCGCGCGGCCCCTGGCTGGGACCCAGATCCGCGACCTGGCGGAAAGCGGCGACCGCCTGATCGTACTTCTCTTCGTTGCGATAGATCAGGCCTAGACGCTCGAGAAAGACGGAGCGGTTCGCCGCCTCGCCCATGGTGTAGTGGCCGTCGGGCTTCTCGGAGTTCTTGAGCAGAGTCTGCAGGATTCCGGCCGCCTTATCATCGTTGCCGGCGGCCTCCTCGAGCGTGGCCTGTTCATAGGCCACCTCGGCGTTGTCCGGCAGGAGCGTCTGGGCCTTGGCCAGTTCCTCCCGCCCTTCGTCGAATTTGCCTTCGACGCGGTCGAGATGGCCGAGGCGCAGCCAAGCCGCACCGTCGTTGGGGTCCGTCCTCAGGATCTTCTGGAATTCGGCCCGCGCTTCGTTGTTCTTGCCTGCATTCAGCAGCGCCTCGGCGTAGTACTGGCGCAATTCCTGGTTCTCTGGATCCTGCTCCAGGGCCTGGTTATAGGCATCTACGGCCTTGTCGTAGTCGCGGTTCTCGAGATACGCCTGGCCGAGCATCACGAGCGCTGACGGATCCATATCGGCGGGCGGGATGCGCTCCAGGGTCGCGATGGCATCGGCGTAATTTCCCTGATCGAGATAAAGCTGCGCCAGATAGCTGAGCGCCGGCTTCGAGCCGGGATCGGCGCCCAGCGCCTTGCGGAAGGCCTCTTCGGCCTTGGAATTCTGGTTGGTCACGCGGTAGAGCCGCCCGAGCGCGATCAGCGAATCGGTGTCCTTGGGATCGAGGCGCGTAACCGCCTCAAACTCGGTGACGGCCTTGCGAATGGTCTCTTCGGAATTCGCCGCCGCCTCGTTATCACCCAGGCTGTGCAGATAGATACCGGCCAGCAGCCGGTGCGCGTCGACTTCGTCGGGATTCACCTGCAGGACGGCCTGGGCCTCGCGCACCGCATCGCCGATGCGGTCGGCGCGGTAGTAAAGCTCGGCAAGCTGCGTGCGCAGGAAGAGGGAATCGGGGTCGGCGGCCATGGCGGCCTTGTATTCGGCAATCGCCTTGTCAACCAGATCGGAGCGGTTGCTGATTCCAGCCAGTTCCTCGTAGCGCCGCGCCAGCATGAAGTGGAAGTAGGACGCGGCGTGGTCGGGAGTGGTCTGCGGGGCGCTCGCCGCCTGCGGCGTGTTGTCGCTGTTCGCAGACCTGGCAGGGGACGCGCCCGGAGCCGGCTTCCCCTGGCCCCAGAGCGCTGCCGCTCCGCAAAGAAAAACAAGGAGACTGATACCCGTCCCGACCCAATTACGGATTTTCTTCATAGGATCCCTTCGTTCGCCCCTGACCTTCGCCTATCGGCGATTATTGCATACGGTCCCAAGCGTGTAAATACGAACACTTACCCCGCCCTCCGCGGACCTCTCTTAAGTTGATGGGAATCGGCGGCGCGGAGTTGCAACCTGAAGGGGCCTGGGTGCTGGCGTCGTTTCACGGCTGCCCTTGGAAATTCGTCATTCAATCAGCGCAAGCGCGATTCCACGTTTCGAGATCTTGCCCTAATTTCCTTATGGATTCCCGCTTGCGCGGGAATGACAAATGGAGTCAGGCGGAGCCGGTTTGCAGGACTGGTATAATGTCCCCGCGCCGTCACACAATCCGTTCTCGCCGGCTGAAGGTCTACCGTGAGCGAAAGATCGTTGCCGCAAAATCTGGAGGCCGAACGCGCTCTGATCGGCTCCATTCTTCTCGATAACGCCGCGCTCAATGTGGTGGGCGGAATGCTCCGCGCCGAGGATTTCTTCGCGGACGGCCACCGCCTCATCTTCGAGCAAGTCGTGGGCCTGTCGGAGAAGAATCGGACGGTGGACGTGGTGACTCTCTCCGACGAGCTCAAGAAGGGCGGACTGCTGGAGAAGGCGGGCGGCATCGTGTATCTGGCGGGCCTGAGCGACGGCGTGCCCGTCGGAGACTACGCTTTCGTCCTCAATTACGCGCGCATCATCAAAGAGAAGTCCATCCTGCGCCGCCTGATCAATGCTTCCAGCAACGTGATGAGCCGCGCCTTCGAGGCGTCGGAAGACCCTGAAGTGCTTATCGACGACGCCCAGCGTCAGATTTACGAAATCGCCGGGGAGAAGACGCAGTCCGGATTCCTCGGCATCAAGGACATCGTCAAGTCGAGCTTCGGCACCATCGATGTGCTGCTCGACCGCGGGCAGCGCGTCACCGGCGTCGAGACGGGATTCACCGACCTCGACACCATGACCTCCGGCCTCCAGCCCGGCGAGCTGATTATCGTGGCGGCGCGGCCGTCGCTCGGCAAGACGGCGCTGGCCATGAACATTGCCGCCTACGCGGCCCTGCGCGGCAAGTCCGTCGGCATGTTCTCGCTCGAAATGAGCAAGGAGTCGCTCGTCATCCGGCTGCTGTGCTCCGAGGCGCGCGTCGACAGCCACAAGCTGCGCACCGGGTTCTCAAGCAAAGGCGACTGGGGCAAGATGACCGAGGCACTGGGGAAGCTCGCGGAAGCGCCGCTCTTCATCGAAGACACGCCGTCGCTCAGCGTGCTGCAGATTCGCGCCAAGGCCCGGCAACTGGCGCACGAGCGCGGCCTGGACCTGCTGATCATCGACTATCTGCAGCTCGCCACCGGGCACGGGCGCTTCGAGAACCGGACGCAGGAGGTGAGCTACATCTCGCGCAACCTGAAGGCCATCGCCAAGGAACTGAATATTCCCGTGCTGGCGCTCTCGCAGTTGAGCCGCGCCTCCGAACCGCGCGGCAAGGAAGGCGGCGGCCCGCCGCAACTCTTCCATTTGCGCGAATCCGGCTCTATCGAGCAGGACGCCGACGTGGTAATCTTCATTCATCGCGACCGCAAACAGGTGACCGAGGCGGAGGAATTCGACCCGAACGCAGGCATCGAGACCAAACTCATCATCGGCAAGCAGCGCAACGGTCCGACAGGCGAGGTCAACGTGGTGTTCCAGAAGCCATTCGTGAGATTTGAGAACGGGCCGCTCGAGCGGGAGCCGGATGGGAGTTACTGAAGACCGGGTCTCGGGGTTCGGGATTCGGGGCTCGGGA
>Ga0187781_10001973_pt1 | contig 15617 bp, 8 predicted proteins | sample 0715_SJ02_MP02_2_FD_132447 | JGI IMG/M metagenome (GOLD analysis project Ga0187781, IMG submission 132447) | Tropical peat soil microbial communities from peatlands in Department of Meta, Colombia - 0715_SJ02_MP02_20_MG | ecosystem: Environmental > Terrestrial > Soil > Wetlands > Peat | place...
CACGCGGGCGACCGATGTCCAGCCGGTAATCTCACGGCAGCCATGCCAGCGCTGCGCGCCATGCTGCTCGGGCACCTTGCGATGGCGCTGGCCGATTGTTCCGGACTCGAGCAGCGCGCGCCGCACGTTGCTCAGGAGCACATCGCGCGCCAGCGTCGATTTGCCGCTTCCGGAGACGCCTGCTATCACGATCAGGCGCCCCAGGGGAAAATCTACGTCGATGTCGCGCAGATTGTGCAGCGCCGCTCCGCGCAAACTTAGCAACTGCGTGGTGCTATGCATTGGCCGAGTTGCGGCGATCTGACGCGGCCCATCGCGTCGCAAGTGCTGACCCGTGACCGAGTCGGGGCAGTCAATCAGATCCTTGATCCCACCCTGGGCCACGACCCGACCACCGCGGGTGCCGGCGCCGGGCCCAATGTCGATCAGGTGCTGCGCGGCACGAATCGTGTCTTCGTCGTGTTCCACTACCACCAAGGTATTGCCGCGGGACTCGAGCTTTCGCAGCGCGCGCAGCAAGATGCCGTTATCGCGTGCGTGCAAGCCGATAGTCGGTTCGTCGAGTATGTAGCACACGCCTTGCAGATTCGATCCGAGCTGCGCTGCGAGCCGGATGCGCTGCGCCTCTCCGCCCGAAAGCGTGGGCGCGGCTCGATCCAGCTCCAGGTAGGCAAGTCCGACCTCGCCAAGAAAATCCAGGCGCGCGCGAATCTCCGCTACCAGATCCCGGGCGATAAGCGCGGCGCGTTCGCTCAGATCCAACGCGCCGATCCACGCACCTGCTTGCTCCACCGTCATGGCGCCCAGGTCGGCGATCGAGTGTCCGTCAAAGCGCACGCAAAGCGAAACGGGATTTAGCCGCCGGCCTTCACATTGCGGGCAGGGCGTCTCCTCGCCCTCGTACCATTCGTTCCACCAGATCTCCTCGCCGGTGTTTTCTTCGGCGAAGCCCGCCAACTGCAGTCCCGTGCCGAAGCAGCGCGTGCACCACCCGTGCTTGGAGTTATACGAGAACATGCGCGGGTCGGGCTCGGGAAACGACTTGCCGCAACCCGAGCAAGCACGGTGAATCGAAAAGGCGCGCCGTTCGAGGGTTGGATCGGTGCGGCCCTCCTCGATGGCTTGGCGCAGTGCCTGCATTGGCCAGGTGACCTCGACGAGGCCATGACCCTGTTCGAGCGCCGCCTGCACCAGGGTGCGAAGTTGGTCCTCATGTTCGGTTCGCACCACAAGACTGCCGACCGGCAGGTCGATCGAATGTTCCTGGAAACGGTCGAGCCGCGCCCACGGTCGGGTGGACACAAAGCGTCCATCCACGCGCAAGTGGGTGTGTCCCTTGTTGGCGGCCCAGCGTGCAAGCTCCGTGTACAGGCCTTTTCGGTGGACGATGAGCGGCGCAAGAACGCCGATCTCGCGTCCTTGGAATTCGCGCAAAATGGATGCGACGATGGCGTCGAAGGACTGTGGCTGCACGGGCAGCTGGCACTTCGGACAGTATTGCGTGCCGAGCTTTACGAAAAGCAGGCGCAGAAAATGATGCAGCTCGGTCTGCGTGGCCACGGTGCTCTTGCGGCCGCCGCGGCTGACACGCTGTTCGATGGAAACAGTGGGCGGAATCCCATAGATGGCGTCCACGCTGGGGCGCGCCGCCGGCTGCACCATGGAGCGCGCGTAGGCGTTGAGCGACTCCAGGTATCGGCGTTGGCCCTCATGGAACAAGATGTCGAAGGCGAGCGTCGATTTTCCGCTGCCCGATACTCCGGTGATTACGGTAAAGGTGTCACGAGGAATGGAGACATCGATCCCTTTGAGATTGTGTTCGCGCGCGTTGCGCAGCTCAATGGCACCGGTGTCAACATACAACACGGCTGGGTCCGCGGGGGCCGCCGAAACACTCGCCGTGGCCATCATCCCGCTCGTGTGCATGTATTCGCGTAGCGCCCGGGCCGTGTGCGATAGCGGATCGCGGGCAACCTCGGCGGGTTGGCCGGCCACGACGATGCTGCCACCGGCATCGCCCCCTTCGGGTCCCAGGTCGATGATCCAGTCTGAAGCGCGGATCACGTCCAAATTGTGTTCGATGATGATCAAGGAATGGCCCGCCGCAACAAGCTTGCGCAACGCATACATCAGGCGCGCGATATCCTCGAAATGCAAACCCGTCGTGGGTTCGTCAAAGAGCAGCAGCGAACCGCGGCGCTCATTGCCACGCGTCGAAGGTGCGGCCTTGATCGCTTGGGCAAGAAAGGCTGCAATCTTCAGCCGCTGGGCCTCGCCGCCGGAGAGCGTGGGCACCGGCTGGCCCAGGCGCAAATAGTCCAGGCCAACGTCGGCCAGGTGCGCCAGGCTGCGCAGGACGTCGGCATCTGCGGCAAACACCTGCAGCGCCTCGGCAACCGTGAGCTCTAACGTGTCCGCGATCGACATCGATCGGCCCGCGCGCTGCAACTGCACTTCGAGCACCTCGGGGCGAAAGCGCTTGCCGTTACAGTCGGGACAGCGCAAATACACATCGGAGAGAAACTGCATTTCCACATGTTCAAAGCCGTTTCCTCCGCAGGTTGGACAACGGCCGGCACCGGTGTTAAAGCTAAACGTCCCGGCGGTGTAGTGACGTTCCTTGGCGAGCGGTGTCTGGGCGAAAAGCCGGCGTATCGGATCAAAGGCGCCGACGACGCTGGCGGGATTGGAGCGGGTGGTCTTGCCGATGGGCGACTGATCGACCAGCGCAACGTCCTCGATCCAGTCCGCCCCCAGGCAGCGATCGTATGCACCCGTACTGGCCAACGCAGCCCCCGCGGACTTTCGTAGTGCCTTGCGCAGCGCCGGATACAAGACGTCTTGTATGAGGGTCGATTTTCCCGATCCGGAAACGCCCGTTACGGTCACTAAGCGGTTCAAAGGAAACTCGACGTTAATCGACTTCAGGTTGTGCTCGCGCACGCCTTCGAGCACGATGCGAGGCGTCGCCGCGTGCACTGCGAGTGCACTGGGTGCTTCGATGCGCCGGCGCCCGCCCAGATAGGCCCCGGTGATGGTGTCCGCCCTTTGCAGCTGCGCTGGAGTGCCTTGAAAAACGATCTGCCCACCGCGCTCACCCGGGCCTGGTCCCATGTCAATGATGCGATCGGCCGCCAGCATGATCTGCGGGTCGTGCTCCACGACAACCAGCGAGTTGCCGTTGCTGCGCAGCCGCTGCATGACACCGATGACACGTTGCATGTCGCGCGGGTGCAGGCCGATCGACGGCTCATCGAGCACGAAAAGCGTATTGACCAGGGAGGTACCCAGCGCGGTCGTCAGATTGATGCGCTGCACTTCGCCGCCGGAGAGCGTGCGGCTTTGCCGATCGAGCGTCAGATAGCCCAGCCCGACTTCGCACAAAAAGCGCAGGCGCGAGCGGATTTCGTCAATCAATATCTGCGTTGCGGCGTCCTGGGCGCCACTCATTGCCCGCGGCCCTGCCAAGGGTTGCGCAAAGGCAATTGCCCGCCACTGATCGAAAAGCGCGCGCAGGCGCTGCGCGGGAATCAGCATCAGCTCATGCAGCGTGTAGCCGGGCGCCGCCGCGTCCAGGTGTAAGCGCCAAAGCAGCGCATCGGGCTTTAGGCGCGTTCCGGCGCATGCTGGACAAGTTGTGTACGACCGGTAGCGCGACAGCAGCACACGAATATGCATTTTGTAGGCACGTGACTCCAACCACTCGAAAAAGCGATCGAGCCCATACCACTGCGTTTTCCAATTGCCCTTCCACTTGGGGTCGCCCGCGAGCACCCAACGTCTTGCGTTCTCATCGAGTTGCTGCCAGGGCGTGTCCAGGTCCACGCCTTCGCGCACCGCGTACTTCTCCATGTCCTGCTGGCATTCGCGAAAGCTGCTCGTCTGCCATGGCTTGATGGCGCCGTCGCGCAACGTCTTTCGGGGATCGGGGATGACCAGATCGTGATCGATGCCGATCACGCGGCCAAATCCACGGCAGGTATCGCACGCGCCCAGCGGCGAATTAAACGAAAATGTGCTGGGCGATGGCTCGTTATATTGAATGTCGCAGTGTGCGCAATGAAGCCCTGAGGAAAAGCGTGCCCAGGGTTGCTGGGGTGCCACCGCCAGCAAAGCGGCGCTTTGCCCCGCGGCGTCTTTTGCCGCCGAGCTCGTGGGTGTCGCGTCTTCTTGCTCGATCCAAGCATCGACACGCCCGCCACCTAAGCGCAGCGCTTCTTCGATTGACTCGAGCAGGCGCTGGCGCTGATCCGGTTCGAGGCGCAGTCGATCGCGAAGTACATCAAGCGTGAGCGCAGCACCTTGCGCCGCATCGGTGCGCTGCGCGTGCACCCGGCTGTAGCCTTGCGCCCGCAGGTAATCGCGGATCTCCTCGGGCGTGAAATTCGCGGGAACTCGCACGCAGAAGGTGATGATCACGCGCCGCCGGCCCACTTCGTCCCTTCGTCGCAGCAACTCCTCGACGATGCTGGCGGCGGTGTCGCGACGCACCTCCCGACCGCACTTGCGGCAATACAGGTGGCTGGCTCGGGCAAACAGCAACTTAAGGTGATCGTTGATCTCGGTCATCGTTCCCACGGTGCTGCGGGAGGTGCGAACCGGGTTGGTCTGATCGATCGCAATTGCTGGCGGAACGCCTTCGATGCGGTCCACCGCAGGGCGATCCATCCGGTCGAGGAACTGTCGCGCATACGGCGAGAAGGTCTCGACATAGCGTCGCTGCCCCTCCGCGTACAGCGTGTCAAAGACCAGCGAGCTTTTGCCCGAGCCCGATACGCCGGTGACGACGATCAGCTCTCCCGTGGGCAAATCCAAGTCCAGATTGCGCAGGTTGTTTTGTCGGGCTCCGCGGATGCGGATCCAGCTAAGGCGTGAACTCATGAGCACTTTTCGGGCGCGGCAAGGCCGCGTATGGGAAAACGGGAATTGGCGGGCAAAGGCCCCGCAATTCTCCTTTCCCCCTACACCTTCATGGAATTAAGTCGAAATTAGCCGCGAGCCGAGCGGCCAAATCGAGCGATCGAGGCCGTACCGGTGTCGCCGGTTCCGAGTTGCTTGCGCGACGCGGCGGATGTGCGATGTCAGCTCCGGCCGTTTGTTGTCGCGCGACCTTCGATTGGGAGTTTTGTCCATGAAGAGCATGTTGCGTACTTTCCTCGTCGCGACGTTCGCCGCCGGGGTTCTCGCGGCTTGTGGCGGCGGCAGTTCCAACTCGAACTCTACGCCAACGCAGATTACCGGCGTTGCGACCCCTCAGGCCGTATCGGCCGTCACGGCCAACTAAGCAAAGGGGCAGTTTCATGGACCGCAAACTACTTCGCGGCGCGGCACTCGTTGGGGCCATTTGCGCCGGCGCAGCCTCCCACGCGCAGATTCCTGCGACCGCACCGTACTATACCGATCCGCAAAATGTGTACGTGCAAGACGACACCTCGCAAGGCATCGCAAGCTTGAACATGGTGCTTTGTGTGGTCGCTGGCATGGATCCGGGCGACATGGTCAATGTCGGCCCCTACATCGCGTTAGTGGATATCAACGGTTGCAACGCTAAGGGCGGCGGAAACGTCAGCTCCGCAGCCGGGGCGACCGACTTCGCCACCGCGGTGGTGAACGTCACGCGCACCAGCAACTCCGATCCGATGATCGCCAAAGTCTGGCTCTCCTTCACGCAGCAAGGCGCAACAACCAACGTGTACGCGTACCTCAGCGCTTCGCAATCGCCCGCGGCGGTTCCGCCGTACGGAGTGTTCCGCTTAGATTACATCGGCATGCAAAATGGTCAGGTCGGCTTTAACGGTTATATCAACGCGCAGCCGGGCGTCATCAACTACCTGGAGACCGGTAACAACTCAAGCAATACGGCGCTGGCGATGAACGCGGGTACCACCACATCGGGCTCCGGAAGCATGCAGGTCGGCGGCGGCAATAGCGGCAACCCCGTGACGAATTTTAATTTTGCCTACAACACAAATTACTTTCATCGCAACGACGGCACGAACGATGAGTGCTTTGACCGCTCCAAGGCGGACGCTTCGATCTCGGTATGGGAGTACGGCACCTACAACGCCAACGATGGAACACGCGTGGATCAGGCCTACCCCGGATTTCCGGTTCTTGCGACCTACGCCGGCAGTTCGTACTACGGCTACGCCAACTACTGGGGCATTAACTTTCAGGGTTTGTCGATACCCGACGGCGTACCGGTCTCGGGTCTTAGCGTCGCGGACCAGCGGCAAGGAAATACCACCACCTATCAGCTAAGCAAGGTCGGCGGCAAACTCACCCAGTGGACGCAGCAAACCGCAACCCTTGGCGCATTGGACCAGATACCGTTTACGACCAACATGGACCTGACGGGCTTGATCAGCAATCCGAGCGTCAACCCCTCGGTGACCGGCATGAACAACTGGGTAATGCAATGGAACTCGAGTAGCCTGAGTTTCACCGTCATAGGAACGCAGAATTGCAGCAGCAATGGCTGCGTGGATGTGAACTACCCAGCCAATCAGATTGTGACCGTGATCGCTGGGGCCTTTAACAGCATTCCCGTCAACGGCTGGGCCAATTCCTACGGTGGCAACATCAACATTCCGCCCACCGGCTCCGCCCACGGCGTTGGCGACGCGGTGTATTACTACACGCAATCGACGGTCATTCCGGGCACGGTTTCGAGTTTTGCCTTGACCTGCCTGAGCCAGTGTCCGACGGCAGCGCAGTTGGCCGCGTTTGCCGGCGGCGCCGCCACCCCGTTTGGAAACGGCACGGACACCCAGTGGTTTAGCGCGCCCAGCGGCGGTACGGTCAGCTACACGTTCGATGCCGGCGGTCTGGAAGACAACAGCAGCGGCTCGCCCTTTCCGGTCATCCTCGAGCAGATCTCCTCGTCTTCGCCGTTTTCTAACGGCATCAATAGCGGCCAGCTGTTCGATAACGCCAATGCGCCTAGCTCCGCCAACTGCCCCTCCGGCTACCCGGTGGGAACCGTGTGCGCACCGGCGAACCCGACCGTTTACTACACTTGGCAAACAGGGCCCAACCAGTGGAACCAGTCGCTTTGGCTGACAACGGGCGGCGCGGTGGTGCCGTTTGATCCCCCGGTAAATATCGCGTACACGGTGCCCACGGGGGCGGCGTACGGCAGCTATGCCGGTTTGCCGATCCTTTTGCAGTTCAATGGCTTTGGCAATTTGAACGGCATCCCGGGCTACTGCGTCAGCCCGGTGGATAACAGCACGGTCAGTTGCAGTACGGCAAACGCGCGCTACGTGCCGCTGTTTTCCATCCCCGACGGCACCTTGCTGAGTTTGCCCAACACCTCAGGACCGGCAACGCCGCTGATCGTGAAGGCGCTGAACGCGGAACTTCGCTTGAGCCTTCTGACCGGTGGTCAATGCTCGTCAATGACCCTGACCCCGCTCACACTGCCCTCGGGCGGATTTCACGACCCAAGCAACCCGTCCGATTCGGAATACTTGGGCACGATGCCCACGGTAACCGGGACGCCAAGCGTGATCAACGGCGTCGTACAGTAGCTCGAGCCGATCGGCACCGTCAGTCCAAAGGCGCGGACACCCGCGCCTTTGGGCTTTTACGCATCGCTTAAAAAGCGCTCAACCAGACGCACCCAGTAACTTGCGCCGATCGCAATGAGCTCGTCGTTAAAGTCGTAACTGGCATTGTGCAACGTGCAAGGGCCGGCACCGTGGCCCGCGTCGCGATGACTTCCCGTCGTGCCGTTGCCAAGAAGCAGGTAGGCCCCCGGACACTGGCGCAGCAGGAAGGAAAAGTCCTCCGCCCCCATCGTCGGCTCCATGTCGCGTCGCACGTTCGCTGCCCCGAGCACCTCCTCGCCGACCTCAGCGGCAAATTGCGCTTCCCGCGCGTGATTCACGGTGGGGGGATAGCTGCGCTCAAAGCGCAGCTGTGCCTGTGCCGCGTGCGCTTGCGCGGTTGCCTGTGCGATCCGTTGCATGCCTTCTTCGATAAGGTCGGTGACGGTATCGTCAAAGGTGCGCACCGTCCCACTGATCTTTGCCGTATCGGGAATCACGTTGGTGGTATCGCCGGCGTGGATCATGGTGATCGACAGCACGGCCCGGTCGATAGGGCGCTTGACGCGCGTCACCAGCGCCTGCAGCCCTTGGACGATTTGTACCGCCACGAAAATGGGATCGATCCCCTGGTCCGGCATCGCCGCATGCGCGCCGCGGCCTTGCACGAGGATTTCGAACTCGCTTGTCGATGCCATAGCGGGTCCGTTGCAAACGCCCAGCGTTCCGAGCGCCAGTCCAGGCCAGTTATGCACCGCAAAGACGGCATCACAGGGGAAGCGTTCAAAAAGGCCGTCATCGAGCATTTTCTGCGCCCCGGCGCCTCCTTCTTCTGCCGGCTGAAATATTAAGACCACGTTGCCGGAAAAGTTCGGCGCTTTGGTCAGATATTGTGCGGCCGCAAGCAGCATCGCGGTATGCCCATCGTGTCCGCAGGCGTGCATGCGCCCGGCGTATTGCGAGCGGTGGGCAAATTCATTTGCCTCCTGCACGGGAAGTGCGTCCATGTCCGCGCGCAGCCCGATCGTGCGCCGGAGAATCACGCCGCTGGTCCGGGCTGGGTCGGAGCCTTCGCCACGGATCACGCCAACCACTCCGGTGCCACCGATCCCGCGATGCACCTCAACACCCCAGCGCTTTAGCGTGGTGGCGACGATTTCGCTGGTGCGATGTTCGGCAAATCGCAGCTCCGGATGCGCGTGAATGTCGCGGCGGATCGATTGGATCTGCGGTTTGGCCGCGACAATGTCATCGAGCAGGCGCATCTGGTGCTCCCTTAGGCTGCCGCGCGATACTGAGTCTTGCAGTTCATCGGGCTCGTGCCACGCCCGGCGCTAGCGCACGACCTGATCGATCGTAACGCTAACCGAGTTTGCGCCGACCGCCACCGGCTTGCTAAAGCCCTGTAGGTCACCGGGCGCCGCGATTGCATCGCCGGAGCGTGAAATGCGCGCACCGATGATGACGGGAGAATACTTGGAGACCGTGAAATCGGGCATCATCGCCATCGAGTCATCGAGGGCAAATTCAAAGGGTAAATCTTTGACCTGGCGGCGCACCAGTGCCAGCGGAACGCGCGGCCCTTGCGCTGCGCGCGCGAAGACAAACACCGTATCGCCCGGCGCTGCCTTGGTGGCCAGGTTGGCAGCTAGCATCACCTTGCCGCGTACCGAACCCAAAACCGCGGCAGTTGTTTCCTGCTTTGCCGTCTCGGGCCTGTCCGTGACGGAACCTTGCGCGGTCGATGAGGCGAACGAAGCAGCGCCGCCGCCCGCAAGCCGGCGGGCTTCCTCCAGGCTGTTGCGCAGGTTCTGCGAGAATTCCGCATCGTTGGGCGCAACCTGCAGCGCGCGTTGCCAATAATCCACGGCTTTCGCGTATTGCTGATGGTCAAAGGCCGCAGTGCCGGCCAGTGCAAGGGCCTTTAGCTCTTGTGGATCGATCTGCAATGCACGTTCGATCAACTTGAGCGGCTCACCATCGAGGCGCTGCCCGTTGGTCATTGCCAGCGCGTCGGCCAAATCGGCGAGCAGGTGAGCGTCCTTGGGGCGCAAGGCGATGGCTCTGGTGTATGCGCGCACGGATTCCGGAAACTGGCGTTGATAGGCATACGCACGTGCGAGCATGGCCCAGCCTTCGGCATCACCCGGAGACTGCTTGAGTTTTGCCTCTAGTGACTCAATCATCTTTTGGACCTGCACGCTCGTAAGCGGACGCGCCGCATTTCGTTCGCTTGCATGGTCGCTCGCCCCGGACTGCATACCCGGGATCAGTGCATCGGGTGTGCCCAGCGTCGCGTACAGCACCATCGGCACCAAGAGGACAAACACGCCCACGAGTGCGGCGCTGAGGCGCGCCCGCCGTGGACCCGAGGCCGGAGTATCGACTTGAGCAACTTCCTCTAACAGATTGTGTTCAATATCGTGTCGACTTTGCCGGTATTGCCCCTCCTCGATTGCGCCGGCCTTGCGCTCTGCATCGAGCTCGCGCAGCTGATCGCGAAACAGCGCGACGATCGCCCCGGCGCGCCGATCCGGCGAGATCTTTTGACCTCGCAGCAGGGGCCAGAGCAAGGCGGCCGCACCCGTTGCAAGCAAGATGGCAGCAGCGAGCAAAAATCCGGTCATGACAGACCGCCCTCCTCGACCTCTTTTTCGAGCAGATGCTGCGCGCGTGCGGACTCTGCGTCAGCAACTTGGGGATTGGACTGGGCCGAATCCAGTCGCGCCAGACGCCGCTTCAGGGTCAGATAAAGCGCCCCAAGTCCAACAAGTAGCACCACCGCGGGTCCAAACCAGAGCAACAGCGTATTGCTCTTTAACGGCGGTCGATACAGGACGAAATCCCCATAGCGCGCAACCAGGTACTGCTTGACCTGTTCATCGCTTTCACCCTTGGCAAGCAACTCGCGGATTTGCTGGCGCAGGTCCACGGCGAGCGGTGCATTGGAATCGGCGAGGGTCTGGTTCTGGCATTGCAGGCAGCGCAACTCGGCTGCGAGCTGCATCATGTGGCGCTCGGCGGCCGGATCCTCGCCAACTTCTGGAGCTTCCCTTGCGCTTACCGGTGCCACGGCGCCAAACGTCAGGGCTGCCAATATCAGCGCGAATGCAGCAAAAATGCGCGCCGCACGGCAGGCGCGCAGACCGTGCAGGCGGGCTCCCCGCATGGGCTCGTCCATCGGATCTGTCTCCTCGTTTCAGGCGTTTAGGCGCTGGATCAGCGGAAGGATCTTCTCGTGCAGCAGCTCCGGTGTGACGGGGCCAATCTGCTTAAATCGCACCACGCCCTGCTTGTCAATAAGAAATGTCTCCGGTACCGCATACACGCCAAAGTCGATTCCGACGCGGCCGGCTTCGTCAAACAGCGAAGTGACGTAGGGATTGCCAAACTGCGCCAGCCAGCGCATCCCATCCACGCGCGTGTCCTTGTAGTTCAGACCGACGATCGGAATCGCCGAGCTGCGAGCAAATTCCACCAGCACCGGATGCTCTTCGCGGCATGCGACGCACCACGACGCCCATGCGTTAAGCAGCCAGACCTTGCCTAGCATGTCTTTGCGATCGATCTGCCGCGCCGGGTCTTCTAGCGATTGGAGTCGAAATTCCGGTGCTGGCTTGTCAATCAGCGGCGATGGAATCTCGCGAGGATCCAGCCACAAGCCTTTGAGTAAAAACCCGGCGATCGCGAAAAATATGAACAGCGGCAGCAAAAAACGCAATGACTTGAACAGCGGGGACATCGACTCGGCCCTCATGCACCCGAGGCCGCACCGGCCTCGGTAACGTCACTGGACGTGGCGCGCCGCTGGGCTAGGCGGTAGCGCCGATCACTGAGTGCGAGCACTCCCCCGGCGGCCATCAGCAGGCAACCGCACCAGATCCAGTCGATGAAAGGCTTGTAGTACACGCGCACCACCCAGGCCGTTTGACTCACGGCCTCACCCAAAGAGATGTACAGATCGCCCGTGATGCCGGGAGCGATCGCGGCATCGGTCATCGGTTCATTGCGGGCATTGAACTGGTGCTTTTCCGGATGCATCGTGCGCACCAGATGCTCGCCTTTGAGAATCTCAAACTGGCCACGCAAGTATGCGTAATTGGGTCCCTCACCCTCCGTGGTGCCGTCAAACTTCGCGGTATACGGACCCACTGCAACCGTGTCGCCAACATCCATGCGCACGTCCTTTTCCACTTCGTAGCCTTTTACGAGCGTGACTCCCACAACAAAGACCGCCACTCCGACGTGCGCAACCAGCATGCCCACGTATCCACGCGGTAGCGCCGCGAGCTTGGCGCGCAGTTCTCCGCCGGCACCGGGGCGCACGCGTGACCACAAGTTCACGACACTGGTGCCGAATATCCAGGCTGCCAGCAAAATGCCCAGCGCCACGAGAGGCGACCAGCGTCCCTCGACGAGCGGCACGACAACAGCGCAGATCACGCTCACTGCGAAGGCCCATTTGAGCCGAGCTGCGATCTCCGGCAGGTTGGCCTTGCGCCAGCGAGCAAGCGGGCCCAGGCCCATCAGGAACAGCGCCGGGGCCATCAAGGGCACAAAAACGGTATCAAAGTACGGTGGGCCCACGGAAATCTTGCCCAGTCCCAAGGCATCGAGTATCAGCGGGTAGAGCGTGCCAAGCAGCACGCAGGCTGCCGCGGCCAAAAACAGCACATTGTTGGTCAACAACATGGACTCGCGCGAGATCATCTCAAAGCGCTCTCCCAGACCAACTTTTGGCGCACGCCAGGCAAACAGTGCCAGGGAGCCGCCGATGACCGTCGCGAGAAACAGCAAGATGAACACCCCGCGCCGCGGATCCGAAGCAAAGGCATGCACCGAGGTGAGCACGCCAGAGCGAACCAAAAAGGTACCCAGCAGCGACAGCGAGAACGCGAAAATCGCTAGCAGCACGGTCCAAACCTTGAAGCCACCTCGCTTTTCCGTGACTGCCAGCGAATGCATCAGCGCCGTGCCCGCAAGCCACGGCATGAACGAGGCGTTTTCGACCGGATCCCAGAACCACCAACCGCCCCAGCCCAGCGTGTAGTACGCCCAGGCACCACCCATGCAGATGCCGATCGTCAAAAAAGTCCAAGCAACAGTAGTCCAGGGGCGCGACCAGCGCGCCCAGGTCGCGTCCAGATTGCCGCCCAATAGCGCGGCAATGGCAAACGCGAATGCCACCGAAAAGCCTACGTAGCCCATGTACAGCATCGGAGGATGAACGACCATTCCCGGGTCTTGCAGCAGCGGATTGAGGTCGTTGCCCTCTGCCGCGGCCGGTAGCAAGCGGTCAAATGGATCGGAAGTAAGGATGATGAAGAGCAAAAACCCTAGTGCCACCAACCCCATGACGCCCAAAATGCGCGCGACCATCTCGCGAGGCAAGTGGGCGCTAAAGATGCTCACGGCGAAAATCCAAAAGCTCAGGATCTGCAGCCACAGCAGCATCGAGCCTTCATGCCCGCCCCAGAACGCGGCCAGCTTGTAGGGCAGTGGCAGCGCATGTGTGGAATTATTTGCGACATACACGTCGGAGAAGTCATCGTGCAAAAAGCTCGCCACAAGGCACGACGAGGCGACCACCACGAGCAAAAAAAGCACCCGCGCTGCGGGCCGCGCTAGCTCCATCCAGCGCACGTTGCCGCGGGCGGCCCCGATGATGGGCAAGGTGCCCAGCACGACGGCAACGGCCGTGGCCACCATGAGCGCGAAGTTGCCGATCTCCGGAATCATTGCGCCTTACCTGCTGCAGCGCCCACCGGCGACTTTGCGCCCGGCTGCGCAACGATCAGCGTCGCAGTCGAATCGGGCTGCCCGCTGCGGGCCCGCTTTAGCGCATCGGCCGCCTCCGGTGGCATGTAGTTTTCGTCGTGTTTGGCCAGTACTTCGGAGGCGTGAAATACGCCGTCGGTTTCGAGACGGCCTTGTGCGACCACGCCCTTGCCTTCGCGAAACAAGTCAGGAAGGATGCCCTCGTAGGTCACCGCAACGGATTTGGCCGTGTCTGTCACGGTGAAATGAACCGTGGTTCCGTCGCGGTGCACGCTTCCTTTCTCGACCAACCCGCCGACACGAAAAGCGCGGTTTCTGGGCGCTTCGTCGGCAGCGATCTGCGAAGGGGTGAAGAAAAACACCAAATTGCTACGAAAGGCGTTGATGATTAGGGTCACCGCCACACCGGCCGCCGCAAGTGCGGCGAGCACCACTGTCAGTCTCTTGGTTCTGGGTTTCATCGCTGCGTAAGCGGGATTTACCCGCAGGAGTTGCTCAAAACAGTCCCGGCGCCGAGTTGGGCCCTGTTTGAGCCGGGAACGCCAAAACCGCTATTGTCGCTCAAACGAGGAACGGTTTTTTTGGGGTCTCTGGCTGTCCTGTTGTTGGGAAAGCACCGACAATAATGGCCAGACCCCGCAGCCAGGAGACCCCCGGGCCCCCATGGTAATTGCGATCGCGGCGTGATCCATCGCAATTTAAGCCGTAAGTGGGCTCGCGTCGTTTGGCCCCCGCTTTCCTCGGTCGCGCAGGCGCCCAGGGACCCGACGCCCGCAAGCCACGTGCGGGCAGTGCACATCGGCGCTGCGCGCGTTGCGCCGTATCCGCACGCGCGTATGCTGGCACCGTCTTTTTGGCGGCGCCGGCGATGGTGGGACGATGAATTTGCAAAAGCGCGTATCGGCAATGCCTGCGGCGGCATCGAGTGCACAGCGCCATATCGTGCAGGCGGCCTGCCCGCACGATTGTCCAGACACTTGCGCGATGCAGGTAACGGTCGAGCAACAGGCCGGGCGCCGTGTCGCCGTGCGCATCACGGGTGACCCGAATCACCCGCCCACGGGCGGGACGCTGTGCACCAAGGTCAGCCGCTACCTGGAGCGCACCTATCACCCCGAACGCGTGCTCACACCGCTGCGCCGCGTGGGAAAAAAAGGTGCCGGCGAATTTGAAGCGGTTTCCTGGGATCAGGCGCTTAGAGAAATTGCGCAGCGCCTGGCGCAACTCGCCGCCCGCGATCCGCAGGCCATTGTTCCCTACAGCTACGCCGGCACCATGGGATTGGTGCAGGGCGAGGCGATGGCGCAGCGCTTTTTCAACCGGCTCGGGGCGAGTCGGCTGGATCGGACAATTTGTTCAACTGCTGGCGCCGAGGCCCTGCGGTACACCTTGGGCGGACGCATCGGCACGGACCTGGAGCAATTTGCCAACTGCCGCCAGATCATATTCTGGGGTGCCAATGCGGTTGTCTCCAACTTGCACTTGTGGAGCCGTGCCCAGCAAGCTAAGCGTTGTGGCGCTCGCCTGATCGCGATTGATCCGTATTGCTCGCTTACGGCGCAGCGGTGCCATGAGCACATCGCGCTGCTGCCCGGCACCGATGGCGCGCTGGCGCTGGGCATCATGCACGTGCTAATTCGCGAAGGCTGGCTCGATGAGGACTACATCGAGCGCTATACGCTGGGCTTCGAGGCGCTGGCTGAGCGAGCTCGCAGCTTCGATCCACAGCGCGTCGCCCAGATCTGTGGCATCGGTGCCGAGGCCATCGAGCGTCTGGCGCACGACTATTGGCACGTGCGCCCCACGGCCATACGTCTGAACTACGGCATGCAACGTGCGCGCGGAGGTGGCAACGCGGTTCGCGCCATCGCTTGTCTGCCGGCGCTTGCCGGGCATTGGCGCGATCCGGCAGGCGGTTTGCTGCTATCGAGTTCGGACGCCTTTGAGGTCAATGACGCTGCATTGACGCGGCCGGATCTGTTGGCCGGCCGCACTCCCCGGACCATCAACATGAGCGCGATCGGCGAGGCGTTGGCTTCGGCGCAGCCGGCCATTGAGGCACTTATCGTTTACAACAGCAATCCGGTTGCCGTCGCGCCGCACTCACCCCAGGTTGCCAGCGGTTTTGCGCGCACGGACCTGTTTACCGTCGTGCTGGAGCACTTTCTTACGGACACGGCGGACTACGCTGATCTGGTTTTACCTGCGACGACCCAGCTCGAGCACCTGGATGTGCACAAGTCCTATGGACACATGTACATCGTCGCCAACAACCCGGCCATCGAGCCC
>Ga0187781_10001974_pt1 | contig 15615 bp, 14 predicted proteins | sample 0715_SJ02_MP02_2_FD_132447 | JGI IMG/M metagenome (GOLD analysis project Ga0187781, IMG submission 132447) | Tropical peat soil microbial communities from peatlands in Department of Meta, Colombia - 0715_SJ02_MP02_20_MG | ecosystem: Environmental > Terrestrial > Soil > Wetlands > Peat | place...
TTCTCAGGTTGGGCACGACGTGGTGATCGTCGATAACCTGTCGCGCCGCAATATCGACAACGAGCTCGAGGCGACCTCGTTAACCCCGATTGCACCGATGTCGGCCCGACTAGAGGCCTGGAAGGAAATCTCTGGAAAATCGATCGAGTTTCACAACTTCGACGTCGCGCATGAATATGACCGGCTATTGCACATGTTGCATCACTACCGGCCCGATGCGGTCGTCCATTTTGCCGAGCAACGTGCGGCGCCTTACTCAATGAAGTCCGAGCGGCATAAGCGCTACACGGTCGACAACAACTTGAATGCGACACATAACGTTCTGTGCGCAATCGTTGACTGTGGGATCGATATCCATCTGGTGCACTTGGGGACCATGGGGGTGTACGGATACGGAACGGCCGGGATGAAAATTCCCGAGGGTTATCTCACGATCCAAGTAAAGACGGACAACGGCGATTTGATTGAAAACCAGATTCTTTATCCTGCCAACCCGGGAAGCGTCTATCACCTGACCAAGACTCAGGACCAGCTGTTTTTCTTTTACTACAATAAAAATGACTGCGTCCGCATTACGGATCTGCACCAGGGAATTGTGTGGGGGACCAACACGACGGAAACAAAGCTCGACCCTCGACTCATTAATCGGTTCGACTACGACGGCGACTATGGAACCGTCTTGAATCGATTTTTGATGCAGGCCGCAGTTGGGCATCCCCTGACGGTTCACGGGACTGGCGGCCAGACACGAGCCTTCATCCATATTCAGGACTCCGTCAAATGCATCGAGATTGCCATTGCCAATCCGCCGGCGCGTGGCGAAAAGGTCAAGATATTTAATCAAATGACGGAGACCCATCGCGTGAGGGACCTGGCGAGGATGGTCGCAGAAATGACGGGCGCGAAAATCGAATATGTTACGAACCCGCGAGTAGAGGCCGCCGAGAACGATCTGCACGTGGAGAACAAATGCTTCCTCGAGTTGGGTTTGAATCCGACGAAACTAAATTCCGGCTTATTGCGGGAGGTCACGGAGATAGCGCGTAAGTACAAAGACCGTTGCGATCTGAGCAAGATTCCTTGCGTCTCCAGATGGCGCAAGTAGTTTTTGGTCTTTTGCTCGCTCCTTTCGTGTACCTACGAGAGGAGGACAGGTAGGCAGTCGATCAACCGCTGTGCGCTCACACTCCCGTTTCTGCCGCGCGCCAGAAAGAACGGGGGATTCTTGATGACCTCGAAAAGTGTTCAATGATAGCTTGATTGCATTTCAATCCCGTTGCCTCGATGTTCTCTTTCGACAAGAATCTGAGGCGTCCCCTGCGAAGGGAATTGTTTCGCCAAATTTGGGCAGCGCGCTAGGTCACTCGCAATGATGTACCTCGCCGTTGCGCTTGCGATGATCTTTCTTTCGAACGCCATCGCCGTTCAACTTGCGTTCGAAATGGATGTTTCGCGGTATTTTGATCTCATGGTGATTTGTGATCGCCTGGGCGAGTCGGCGGAAAATTGCAAGGCAAATTCAGAAGCGGCGGGCATAGTGAGCTGTGCGGGCGCGGTTATTGTCGGCATCTTGCTAATTCTGGCGGCACGGCGCTTTCCGCAAGGAAAAACCACCGGTTGGGCATCGAGTGGAGCATTTTGCGCAGTCGGATTGTTGGTTCTGGCCGTTGCTGCATACAACGGTGCGATGGAGGCGCTACTGCCGATTCCGATCTACAGAGACGAGGCGTTTACGACGCGATCGGCGGTCATTTCGCTTAGTAACCTCTTGTGGCCCATATGCCTGCAAATGAGCAATCGCGCGAGTTCGTTGAGATGGCGGATCGCTTTCATGGCACTACTTTTTCCAATACTGGAGCTTTCTGCGTTTCGCGGCGTATTTTTCGCGGTCGCTGTTTTTGGTATTGCCGTTCCGAGCGCAGAGATTGGGTTGCAATTCCTTAAGAGGGGTCTCATCAAAAAAAATCAGATCGTCAAATACGGAGCCGTGGCCGGCCTTGTGGGAATGCTACTGATCTCGCAAATCATTTTGGAAACCATGCAACGCAGCAGTAATCTGAATTTGGCGGGAAAATCCGCGACCGCACGTCTTTCCGAGACCCTGGCGCAACGTTTAACGATTCCAATATTTCAATCGCACCTTGCTCTTTCCGAAAATCTTGATCCGGCAATTCCCTCCATCGGGGGAGAAATTGCGGCCAAAGTGCGGATTGGCGACTCGTTGAACATCAATCAGTTTTTGTTCGCAAAAACTCACAATGGAGCGTCGTTTGGCGAAACCACCAGCCAATTCCTTGGTGAAGGTGCGCTGCGAACTGAGTCCGACCCCATCGTATGGGTCGTTGTTGCGCCCTGGATTTTGGTTTTGACGTGGGCGATCTTCCGCCAAATCGGGGTGGAGATCGAAACACTGATAGGTGTCGCCGTCTGGCGAAGTTCACTAAGTGGGTTGGTAGCAGTGCTGCCCGCATTGGTAATCCAGATTGTGCTCTATGTCGCTTTATGGGCGCGACAAAAATCCAAAAAGGAAGCTTTATGCGCCGTCTAATGGAGTTTGCTAGCTGGAAAGCCATGGATCGCGGAGATAAAGCGGCAATTCTTATTCTTTGTGGAATCCTTGCAGTGACTGTTGCGCAAGTTTTTTTGGGTTTTCTCGTCGGCAACTATAGTCTCGTTGAGGCAAGCTTTGCAACGAACGAACCACCCGGAAAAAATTTGTCGACCGAAAAGTTCGCAAGTTTGGTGGACGCTAGGTTACGAGGTGATTATCCGCGATTTCGATCACGACCTTTGCAACTGGATGTATCGGCCAACAGCGTAACTGTGCGGGTCATCGTAAGGCATGGCGAGCGATCGTGTGCAACGTTAGCAGGTGCGGAAGCGGAACTAAATCAGCTTGCTATGGAGACAAAATCTGGCAAGCAATTCTCGCCCTCGGCGCCCGTCAACTCGGATGGCAACGCACCGAAAAAGCAAAGACCGATAGTCTTGAACGAATGTCGTTCAGTTCCGCACTCCTGGTTCAAACCATTCGACTTGGTGGTCATGATTGTGCTGCTGTTTTCTATTGGCTTTTGGCTCGTCCGAGGAAAGACCGAGAACCCTACAAATGTGACGGCTCGGCTTTCATGAAGTTGCCACTGCGCTTAACCAATTGGTGTAGTGCCATCGGGAGTCTGTTAACACCGTGAAGTTTTTCGACAGCTGGTTCGTATCCTGGGCATCTGAAGGGAGCGGCGAGTTCCGCGCTACAGCGCTCGCTTTTTGTCTTCTTGGGAGCGCGTTCTTCGCATGCCTGCTGACTTCTCTGCTAGTGCCGGGCCTTGGCGTTTGGCTTAGCCTGGCCTTGATCGGAACGACCATTCTTGTCGCGCCGCCGCTCGGTTTTGGAATGGTTCTGCTGGTCTCGCCGATACAGCAGTTCCCCGGCACGACTGTTAATGAGATGCGGTTGATCGTCGGTTTGACCTATGGCCTTTTCGCGCTTCGAGTCCTGCCTTTTTGCGTCGTGGCCGTCGGCACTAGTCCCTTGAAGGTTCGTGCTGCGACCATGTTGTTTAGCGCATTCACGTTTTTGGTGATAGTTCACAACGCGAACCCATTGCTTTCTCAGAGCTATTGGATCGGTGTGGGGTTTACGGTGAGCATTTTGGTGATCATCACATTTCTTGGTGTGGGGGACCAAGAGGGGCAATTTCTCAAAGCGGGATTGGTAGCCATAGCTTTTATCGCGGTATCCACCGTTGTTTACGACGCGTTTGTTCTTTACTACCCTTTGCCGCAATTCGCGAAGCCAACGCCGCGATGGCCGACGGACAGGCTTCGCTTGGCAGGGCTGCATTCGAATCCTTTGGCGACGGCGAAGTTCTTGCTCTTACCCCTGAGTATTATCGCTATTGCGATCGTCCATAGAACCCCGAAGCTCAGCAGTGGCTATCGCTTGTTGGCGTGGATCATGTTGGGAATCTTTGAACTTGCCATAGTTGCCACGGCTTCGAAGTCGGTTATGTTGGCCTTTCTGGCCGTTGCGGTATGCCTTCTTCTGGCGGCAACATGGACAAAACACTTGAATTCTGGTGCGATTTTGCGAATTTGCTGGGTGATTGGCGCATTTGTGCTTTGCGTACCAATTTGGGCGTTAGCGATCGCGCCGCCCTTGAAACTGCATGCGGCGACGTCTTGGCTCATCGCTGCACCGAAAGCGGGACGCGCTGACCTTTTGGAGCTGGCGTGCAGTGCTCCAAGGGCAAAGGAACAGCTTCCGGTCGAACCGGCATCAAATCAAACGATTGAACTGCCAACAAGTGCTTCGGGGGCAACAAACGGATCCGTTTCCTCTGCGGCGACTCCGGTCGAGACCTCATCGTCGAGGACGCGAACCGCCCAAGATGCCAAGCCTTCAACCGACCTGCCAGGCCGGCGACCGGCAAACGCGCCGCCGGGGTGCCCGCAAGGTACTGGAAACGACATGGCGGAGGAGGAGGGGTGGATTGAGAAAATTAAAGGGGAATTTCGTGTTGGAAAATCATTCAAGATGGAGCAACCGGACATAGCTGCCGAAAGCCTTGCCGATCCGCTTAGTACGGAACCAAGAAGTTACAGCGCAACCAAGCGAGATTGTGGCTTACGCTGTACCGGGCAGCGCGATCTGCTTTGGAGTGCAGGTTGGGAGGTGGTCCAGGACAACTGGGGGTCCGGCGTTGGGTTCGGAGCATGGAAAGCGCAACTACATAAGATACTGGGATATCCCTTCGACTCTCCTCACAATGGTTTGCTAGAGGTTTGGGGCGAATTCGGTCTAGCGGGTCTGGTTCTATACGTCACCTTCGCTGTCATTCTCGTGCGGAAGGCCTGGCTTGCTTTCTGGTTGGAGCCAAATAGTTGGACTTCAACGTTCGCGGCTGGATGCTCTTTGTTTTTTCTGGGGTTGCTGATCACGGAATTATTCGAGGGAACCAAATTTTTCGCGATTAGCCCACACGCGATTTGGATCTGGTCGCTTCTTGTCCTTCAGGAGCGTGCAATGCTCCGAGCGAGGGCTGTGCGTTAGCGAAATGGGGGAGTAACGCGGGTGAAGAAGACGTTGATTACGGGGGGCTGCGGATTTATCGGGCTGAATCTGATTGACTACATCTTGCGAACAAACGGCCCGCAAATAGTGGTCCTTGACAATCTATCACTTGGGCGGAGGGAGTATTTGGACCCTTATGACGTTGAATTCATAGAGGGTGACATCCGGGATGAGGCGCTCGTCGCTCGCGTGATGCGGAGCGTGTCTGGAGTCATTCACCTTGCGGCGGACACGCGAGTAATTGAATCCGTTGAAAACCCACGGCACAATTTTGATGTCAACGTTGTGGGAACGTTCAATGTGCTGGAGGCGGCACGCCGTGCCGGAGTCGCGTCTTTTGCGTTTGCTTCCACTGGGGGCGCAATCACAGGAAACGCTGAACCGCCGGTTCATGAAGAAATGGTGCCTAAGCCGATATCGCCGTACGGTGCAAGCAAACTTTTTGGGGAAGGATACTTGTCGGCGTACTTTGGCGCGTACGGGATGAAGACCATCGGACTCCGGTTTTCGAATGTCTACGGACCTCGTTCCTACCACAAGGGCAGCGTGGTAGCGCAGTTCATGAAAAGCATACTGGCAAACAAAGAACTCGTTGTTTTTGGCGATGGCTCGCAGACGCGCGACTTCGTTTATGTCGATGACGTCTGCAAAGCAATTATGCAGGCGGTTGTTAGCGGAACCGGTGGGGAGTCGTATCAACTGGGGTCGGGAGTTCCGACGTCGATCAGCGAATTGCTCGATCGGATTAGAGTTGCGGTAGCACCACACCCGTTTCCTAGTGTCCAGTACCTTCCCTTTCGCCCAGGAGAAATCGTCCATACGTATACAAGAGTGGATAAAGCAAGGCGCGCGCTCGGGTATGTCCCATCGGTGAAATTCGATGAGGGTCTAGCGAAGACTTGGGAATGGTTTGTTTCGCGCGCAAGAAGCATCTGAACGTCATGAACGCGCTAGGATGGCAATGGGCATTTTGGATCAGCGTTTCCTTGGCGCTGTATCCCTACGCAATTTACGCTGCCTTGTTATGGATCGGCTGCCGACTCCTAAAGCGTGACGCGATAGCCCCTACGAAAGAGAGTTCGATTTGGGAAGAATCCGTACCAGCAGTTTCCGTGATCGTGGCCGCATACAACGAAGAAAGACTGGTGGGTCGAAAGATCGAGCAAGTTCTGGAGACGATCCGGGGCAAGGCGGCCAATGAGCTGATTGTTGTTTCGGATCACTCGACTGACCGTACTCTTGATGTCGCGGGCGCGATTGCAAACTCGCAACTTCGCGTTTTTTCCAACGAGGGCGATCGGGGCAGGGCGGGCGCGCACAATTTTGCGGTCTCGCATGCCATGAATGAGGTTCTGGTTTTCACCGACGTGGAGACGAGGGTTCCGCGGGAAACGCTCATTCGTATGGCAGCGGCATTTCGGCAGCGCGAGGTGGGATGCGCGAACGCGGAGATTTCCTTTTCCCGGGACGAGAATGATGAGGTCGCTGAGGCATCCGGCAGCTACTGGCGCTTCGAGATGTGGCTACGAGCGATGGAAACAAAATTGAATTTGTATGCGACGTCCAGTGGCCCTTGTATGGCGTTGCGCCGAGCCCTGTACCGGGAGCTCCCTGTGACCGGCGACGTGGACTTCACCTCTCCGCTGGACGTTGTCGATCAAGGAAGCCTTTGCGTTCACCTGAGCGGTGCCTTGGCCTTTGACGTCATGCCGGCCAATGACCGCGCTGAGTTCCGGGTTCGCGTGCGCATGGTGGCAAAAAATTTCTCGGGTACTCTCCAGCGTTGGGGACTCGTCAATCTGGTGAAACGTCCGGGGTATTCGTGGGCAATTTACTCCCATAAGATCCTTCGCTGGTTGACGCCTTTTTTCATGTTGGGGGCCTTGATAAGCAATATTGCCCTCGCGGGACGCGCCTGGTGGTACGGAGGTTTCTTGTTTTTGCAATTTGCCTTTTATCTTGCCGCGCTCGTTGGGTGGTACGCATATCGGCGAAAGACGCGGTGGCCCATCGTCGGGCAAATGTACGCCTTTGTCTTGGCAAACGTGGCTTTTGCCGCGGGAATCTTAAAAGTTCTAATGGGTACGGTGCCGACGTTTTATGTTCCGACGCGGCAATTCGATGTTTGAGCAACGAAACGAGGAAAGCGGAATCCTTGCGTACGCGGTCCTGTGATCCCCAAGAAGTGAATTTTACTGTGCAAAAGCAAGTCCATGCGTGAATTTCTGCCATTTGCTGCTCCCGATATCGGGGAAGAGGAGATCGCGGAGGTTGTCGACTCGATGCGGTCGGGATGGATCACGACCGGGCCAAAGACAAAGCGCTTCGAAACCGACTTTGTTGAATTTTTGGGAGGAGGCGTAGAGGCAGTTGCGGTCAACTCGGCAACGGCGGGATTGCATCTCGCGGTCGAGGCGCTCGGGATCGGTCCGGGAGACGAGGTTATTACAACCACGCATACATTTACTGCAACGGCCGAAGTGGTCCGATATGTTGGCGCCGATCCGGTCTTGGTCGACGTTGATTCGGCGACGATAAATATCGATCCAGAATCGATTCGCAAAGCGATTACCCGCCGCACCAAGGCGCTGATACCCGTCCACTATGGCGGTTTGGCGTGTGATATGGCGGCAATAACGCGAATTGCGCGGGATCATGGCTTGTTCATCATCGAGGATGCGGCACACGCCCTGCCCGCGACATGGGGCGGGCGCTTGGTCGGAGCGCTCGAAAGCGATGCGACCGTTTTCAGTTTTTATGCAACCAAGCCCGTCGCAACGGGTGAGGGCGGAATGTTGGTTACCCGCAATAGCGCACTTGCACGGCGCGCACGGACGATGCGTTTACACGGAATCAATCGGGATGCGTTTGATCGCTATAGGACCAAAGGTGCGTCGTGGTCTTATGAGGTAATTGCGCCGGGCTTCAAGTACAACATGACCGATTTGGCGGCGGCGATAGGGATTCATCAGCTCAAGAAGGCGTATCGCTTTCAAAAGGAAAGAGAGGCACTAGCCTCCGAATACAACGACGCGTTTTGCGATCTCAAGGTGATATTGCCACCCGTACCGCCTAGCACCGAGGTGCATGCCTGGCATCTGTACCCGCTGCGACTGCGGCGCGATTGTGGGGTCGGCCGCGATGAATTCATCGGCAAAATGCTGGAGCGGGGCATCGGCTGCAGTGTTCACTATATTCCCTTGCACTTGCATCCCTACTGGCGTGATACCTACCGCTTAAGTCCGACCAACTTCCCCAACTCGCAGGAGATTTTTGAGACCTCGATCAGTCTGCCGCTATATACCAAGATGACGCCGCAGGACCGTCGGGACGTAATTGCGGCCGTACGCGGAATTCTTCGCGGTTGACCGCGGTGATCAAGCGAGCCTTTGATCTGTTGATTTCTGGCGTCGGACTTATCGCGCTCTCTCCGGTATTAGTCCTCGTGGCCATCTGGATCCGTTTCGACTCGCCGGGACCCGTCCTGTTTCGCCAGGAGCGAGTCGGCCGCAATGGCGTAGCGTTCCGCATCCACAAATTTCGCACGATGTACTGGAATCGGCCGCAACCCGGACCCTCCTTAACGGTCGGTGACGATTCCCGGATTACTCGGTGCGGACGCATCCTTCGACGCACAAAGCTCGATGAGTTGCCGCAGCTACTGGACGTGCTCGTCGGCGCCATGAGCTTAGTAGGACCCCGACCCGAGGTCCCCAGCTACGTTGCCCATTGGTCCGAAGATGACCGGCGCGTGATTTTGTCGGTTCGTCCGGGCATCACCGATCTGGCGTCCATTCGCTTTCGAAGGGAAAGCGAGGTTCTTGGGCAATCGAGCGATCCGGTCAACGCCTACCTGAACGAGATTATGCCGGAGAAACTTCGCCTTTACCGAGAGTACGTTGAACACCGATCGCTGGCATTCGACCTTCAGGTACTGTTTCACACAGCTGTTGCCTTGCTTTTTTATGCCAATCACAGCTGTATCCGAGCCCAGAGGCGCCGTTTGGGAGCGCACCCCGAAACCGGCGCCCCGGCGGACAAGACTGACAAGGCCGACGCCAATGTTGGCACAAGACTATCGTCCCGCGAATGACGTTTGGATTGCGGAGGGGATCCCGCATCGGCTCGGGATGACGATGGTCGGATTTGGTAACGAGCCTTCGGGACACGGTGTCCGGGAAAGCGGGGAGCTTGCTGTATATTCCTGCAAAAACGAAGGCGGCCTTTCTGCAGCTTACGGCTTCTCGCAAACTGCGTAGGCGATAAACGGGCGTCGTCGGGCACTGGACCCGCGGTTGGGGCGTATCCGGCCAAAAAACTAGCCGTACCGCTCCCGAAGGGAAAGGCTTTTGTCGACGATGATTAATGCTGTCCGTGCGCTGTTCACAGTTGGACTGATAGGCTGCTTTATATCGCCGGCACTGACCAGTATTGCCCTCGGTCTAGCACTGCTCACGCTATTAGTTGCGCGATCGGAATGGGGGCGCTTCGCGCGGATAGCCCGAGAGCCGCTCTTCGTTGGGGCTCTTGCGTTGCTCGGGGTGATGGCAGTCGCGATGCTTTGGGCCAATGTCGATTGGCAGCATCGATTCGATGCCTGGTGGCACTGGCGAACGCTCTTACTCGTCGTAATCGGAATGGCCATATTCGACGAGGCGCGCTGGAAGCAGTGGTGTTGTTTCGCCGTCATTGCCGTGCTAGCGGTGGCAAACGTGATTTCACTGGTCATGTGGTATCGAGGAATCGAGACGACGCTGGGCGACCCTGGGGTCATTTTGCGCAATCATGTCGTGCAGGGGATGGCATTTACGATCGGTGCACTGCTCTCGATTGTTCTGGCCCTAAGGATGGATACCTATCGAGTCCTCGTGCGTCGCCTGCTACTGCTTGCCGGAGTACTCTTCATTACGAACGTCACCCTTGTGAGTACCGGGCGAAGCGGTCAAATCGCGCTGCTTGTGTGCGCGACTGGCATTGCCTTCGCGTTGATTCGCAGCAAGTGGCGCTGGCTGGCGCTGGTCGCGGTTCCGATTACTTGCGCTACGCTATTAGCGACTTCGCCGATGGTTCGAAAGCATTTCGAAGACGTATTTGAGCAGGTCGGAACCGCAACGAGTGGCTCGAACTGGACCGGTACTAGGCTGCGGCTGATAATCTGGCGCACAACGGTCGACTTGATCGAACGCAAGCCAGTGTTCGGCTACGGTGTCGGCGCATTCGCGCCGACGTACGCACGCGAAGTGCGGCAACACTACACGGGTTGGCAGGCAATGGATGTGGAGGACCCCCACAATCAGTACCTGCGGATTGCGGTGGAGGCTGGCGTATTCGGACTTTTCGCTTTTTCGGCGTTCGTCGTCGGCGCGTTCCGACAAGACGCTCCGCAGCCGTTCCGTGCTTGCGGACTGGCGCTGCTTTCCGCCTGGCTGGTAACGAGCCTGTTCAGTTCGCACTTCGAGACGTTCTCCGAAGGGCACATGATTGCCTTGTCACTTGGAATACTGTTGGCACCTGATGCGCGTCGTCGCGTGGTGCCCGAGGGATAGACGATGACTGCTGCTGTCTCGCCGGCGCTGACCGGAGCTAACTCCGCTAAGCGTCCCTCCGAACGAAGTTTCGGCTTACAGTTTTCTCTTGTGCTTGCCGGTGCTGGGGCATTTGGGTTTTTCAAGGGTTGGGGTGCCCTCTCAATCGTGTCGCTCTTTGCCTCGAGCCTGATCCTGGCGCTAGTGACCTTCCGCGTGCCCAGGGTTTTGGCTCCGTTCAACAAAGTGTGGTTTAGGCTCGGACAAACGCTCGGGCGGATCGTAAATCCCATCGTGCTCGGCGCGATCTTTTTTCTCGTCGTGACTCCTGTTGCGGTAATTTCCCGGGCGCTCGGTCGGGACGAGTTGCGACTCAAACGTCGCAAGGTGGGGTCGTATTGGGTGGATCGAGTTCCGGCGGGACCTACTAGTGAATCACTAAAAAACCAGTTCTGAGAAATCATGGCCTCGTTCGTCAAAGAGCTTTGGGCTTTTCTCCAGGCCCGCAAAAAGCTCTGGCTACTTCCGATTCTTGTTGTCATGGTCGCCTTGGGTGCCTTGCTGATCATCGCCCAGAACTCCGTCATCGCGCCATTTATCTACACACTTTTTTGAGTGATGAGGATTCTGGGAATTTCGGCTTACTACCACGACTCCGCGGCGTGTCTAGTGGTCGACGGTCAAATCGTTGCCGCGGCCCAGGAGGAATGGTTTACGCGAATAAAGCACGACCTGCGCTTCCCCATCCATGCAGTGCAGTATTGCCTGAATTACGGTGGAGTGACGCTTCGCGATATCGATTTGATAGTTTTCTACGAAAAACCCTTCCTCAAATTCGAGCGCTTGTTTGAGACCTACCTAGCCTTTGCACCTCGAGGCTTTAGAACCTTTGCCGAATCACTTCCCGTTTGGCTCCAGGAAAAGCTCTTTCAAAAGACTGTCATTGCGAACACGTTGCAGCAACATTTGGGAAAGGACATTGATTGGACGAAGCGCCTAGCATTTTCGGAACACCATCTGAGCCACGCTGCAAGCGCATTTTTCCCCTCGCCGTTTGAGGAGGCCGCCGTTTTGACGATGGACGGGGTCGGGGAATGGACGACAACGTCCTTGGCGATCGGCACGGGGAACCAACTCCTCATCAATAAGGAAATCCATTTTCCTCACTCCCTTGGTCTCCTGTACTCGGCCTTTACGTATTACACGGGCTTTAAGGTGAATTCCGGCGAATATAAGGTCATGGGATTGGCGCCGTATGGCGAGCCCAAGTATGTACATCTCATAAAGGATCACCTGATCGATATAAAGGAAGATGGCTCATTCGCCCTGGATGTGAGCTACTTCGATTACTGCACTGGGCTTACGATGACGAACGAGCGCTTTGATGCGATCTTTGGCGGACCGCGCCGCAAACCGGAATCCCTGCTTACGCGGCGGGAAATGGACTTGGCGGCATCCATCCAAGCCGTGGCCGAAGAGGTCGTAGTCAAACTCGCCCGGGGAATTGCCAAGTCTACTGGCCAACGAAACCTTTGCCTGGCTGGTGGCGTTGCTCTGAACTGCGTCGCGAACGGTAAACTTCTGAAGGAGAAAATTTTTGACGGCATCTGGATTCAGCCGGCATCAGGTGATGCGGGAGGTGCGCTCGGGGCGGCTCTAGTTGGATACCATCTGGCCCGTGGCCAACCGAGGACGCGTAATCCTAGTGACGCCATGAGCGGATCTTATTTGGGTCCTGAATTTACCCAGCGGGACATTGAGCAACGTCTGACAGCAGTGGGAGCGGTGTTCACTACCGCGTCAGAAGAGGAGTTGATCATTTTCGCCGCCAACGCCTTGGCCGCTGGCAAGGCGGTTGGCTGGCACCAAGGTCGCATGGAGTTCGGACCGAGAGCTCTTGGTGCGCGATCAATACTGGCGGATCCCCGGTCGCCCGATACGCAGAAGCAGTTGAATCTGAAAGTGAAGCGCCGGGAATCCTTTCGCCCTTTTGCGCCAAGCGTGCTCAAAGAGGACGCTTCCGCTTGGTTCGATATTGACTGCGAAAGTCCGTACATGCTTCTGGTTGCCGATGTCGCTAGTTCAAGGCGGATCGAGATGACCAAGAAGCAACAGCAGCTCTTTGGCATTGAGAAGTTAAATGTGGCGAGATCGACTATTCCGGCTGTTACCCATGTCGATTACTCCGCACGGATCCAAACCGTCGACAAGGAGACAAATCCCCGTTATCACGCCTTGTTGTCGAAATTCAAGGAAATCACTGGCTGCCCAGTTCTTGTCAACACGTCATTCAACGTACGCGGCGAGCCGATTGTCTGCACCCCCGAGGACGCCTTTCGCTGCTTTATGGCTTCGGAGATTGACCTGCTAGTTATTGGCAACTGTTTGTTGGAAAAGACCGAGCAGGACCGCAGCCTTACTAAGAATTACCTGAACGAATATGAGTTGGATTAAGAAAAGTATTTTTCTGCTGATCGGGTGGGCGCTACCCCTAGTCGTAATACTCATTGCCTTTGAGTTGATTTTTGGGTTGTGGCTCAAAAACGATCCTTGGGCAGTGGCCGAGAGTTTGAATATTATTCGCAATCGGACAATCTTCTACGACGTGAGGAATCTTGGATACCAGGACAAACCTGTCGTGTACACGAGAGACGGGTATGGACTGAGAGGAAGTTGCAAAGACTTGGCATTGGCGAAGATCGTAACTGTGGGCGGAAGCACGACCGACGAGCGCTATATTTCTGAGGGACAAACTTGGCAGGATGTATTGCAGGAAAAGATTCGCTCCAAGCTGCATTCGGATTCGTTTTGCATTGCAAATGCTGGCGTGGATGGCCATTCCACGTTTGGTCACATTCAATCATTTCGATACTGGTTTCCGCTCGTCGATGGTCTAAAGCCGGATTACTATTTGCTCTACATCGGACTCAACGACGCCGGGTTTCGGTTCGAACAAAACCGCGACTATGAAAGTCGCCAGAATGCCTCGATGGGCGAACGGTTCAAGGCAGCTATTCGGAGGAACTCCGCGTTGTATCGACTCGTGAGGCTCGGCGAGTCACAACTGGAAACCAGAAAGGTGGACTTCGCTGGTCACTTTCGGATTGTCAAATCGAGGGAGTTATACAAGAGCGTCCGGAATACGGATGGGGTCGAGCAACTGATTTTGGAGAACACGAAGCGATTCGAGAATAGGCTCCAAGTAATCCTGCGTCAAATTGAGAGCACGGGGGCAAAGGCAATTTGCGTTTCTCAACCGCATGCTCTGGCATGGGACTTTGGCGATGGGCCGCGCGGAGTTGAAAGCGCGTTCGAATTCAGGGGTCAAAAATATAACGGGCTTGATTTGCGCGCTTCCATCTTATCGATTAATCGCTCGATGGAAACATTGTGCAAAAAGTCGGGTGGGTACTATATCGATTTAGCGATGGAGCCATTTGCGATCGATGATTTTTACGACTTCACTCATATGACGCCCGAGGCAGAAAAGAAGGTCGCTGAATATCTATTCCGGAATTTTGAGAGCCTGGGGCTAGTGCAATAGCTGCCGGTCGAATGCGCATTGGGCGCGGTTTGAAGCTAGGTCTGTAGCCTAATTCGGTATTCGAGCGAGAGATGACTGCCTAGTTGAGGTCGGATCGGGTGTTCACTGTTTTGCCTTTTCAGGAGACAGACGACCTGTGGGGAGGTGGCTGCAAACGCCCTTGCGGCGGGAAAAGAGACAGTTCCGTTCCTATCGCTCTACTGCAGTTAATTGGGATCAGGTCATTGGAATCAAGGTCGCTGAACGGGAGTTGTCTGTACGGCACTTCGGTTTTGACGAATTACTGCCCAAGGCGCACGAGACACTGACCTACTTTGCCTTTCCGAGCAATCACTGGCGCCAGGTGCGAACCAACAATCCACTCGAGCGAATCATCCGCGAGATTCGAAGGCGCACACGAGTGGTAGGAGCATTTCCCGATGGCCACTCGGCATTGATGCTGGTCGCGGCACGATTGCGACACGTCGCGAGCACCAAGTGGGGCACGCGCCGCTATCTGGCAATGGAATCCCTTCTGAACCCACTTTCCGAGGAGGCAGCTGCCTAAGAACCGATCAGGCTACCGCTCAAAAAGTGCGAAAGATCGTTGGCACAACCAAACCGATCAGGCTTCCCCTCAAAAATGTGCGAAAAAATCGTTGACACAATCGTCTTCATTGGTGCGTCGCAGCGAAATCGAGTTTTTTTGTTCATTCGATCCGAATTTCAACTGCGTTCGCCGTTGGCGCTCGACCTCCTACCCCGGGCAACTTCGGCACGGTTCAGCAAGCGCTATACAAGACAATAGCCCGTCAAATCGCGTAAGGGCAGCGCTGCCCCATGCTTTATGCAACCGATCAAAGAGTTTTTGGGCAGACTGTCGTGAGCCCTTATGCCTGTATGTAACTTCTGCTTCGTACAGTATTGACATCGCTCAGAATTAGAATTTAACTTTAGTTTGCGTTCACCTGTTTACCGCTGTCGGGTGCTTCTCATGTAGCCCGCAAGACAACGCGTCGTCAGATTGCTGCGGCTGACAACGCGGGGCATTTGCGGCAACGCGTAGTCTGATTCGGCCCGGTAAGGGCCGGTACTAACTGTCATCGGAGGGAAGAATGGCATCTCGACTAACAACTTTGGTTTTTGCCGCTGCACCCGCTGTTTATGGGATTTTTTCAGCTAACGCCGTGGCCTGCACGGCTACACTTAGCTCAACGGGAGCAAGTTATGCGACAGTGACGGCGGCCGTGGATGCAGCGCAATCCGTCGACACAATTACGGTCGGCGGCACATGCACCGAGAATGTGACTGTCAATAATCAGCACGTGCATATCACTATCCAAGGCGCCAGCACCGGCACCCCGACCATCACGGGAGCCGTAACGACGAGTCCCACCCTTCTTCTGCGAGCCAAGGGCAACCAAGTTCAGAATTTGACGGTGACCGGTGGCTCCCAAGGCATCATTGTCGAGCGTAACGCCAACGTAGCCATTCAA
>Ga0187781_10001975_pt1 | contig 15613 bp, 16 predicted proteins | sample 0715_SJ02_MP02_2_FD_132447 | JGI IMG/M metagenome (GOLD analysis project Ga0187781, IMG submission 132447) | Tropical peat soil microbial communities from peatlands in Department of Meta, Colombia - 0715_SJ02_MP02_20_MG | ecosystem: Environmental > Terrestrial > Soil > Wetlands > Peat | place...
CCGCGCTCGATGGCCATGCGGACCAGCCGGTCGAGGTGGCCCTGGCGGAGGACGTCATAGGCAGTCACGTCGTCTGTGCAGAATCCGATGCGGTCCGTCTTCGCGCCGGCTTCGGTGACGGCCTTGATGTTCTCCTCCAGCAGATGCGCGACCGATGATTCCCGCAGCATCACGTACATGCCGCTGCGCAGCTTCTCCAAGGTCTCGGCGGCCGAATAGCACTCATGGTCAGCCCTGACGCCGGCGCACAACAGCGTCGACAGGCGCGACCCGCTCGCCATCGGTGCGCAACCGAACACGGGCAGCCTGTTCCGAGCGGCCAGATCCAGGGCTTCCAGTACGTTGGCGTCGCGCTCGGAGATGAACTCCTGCACCGTCTCCCAGACGCCGACGCATTCTGGCCATCCCTGGGCCTCCCGGTGCTCGCCGGGACCGAAGGTGAATCCGACGGTGGACTCGGGGAAGGTGTAGGGCATCTTCGCCGGGGCTGCCCAGAACAGGGACAGGGGGCTGTGCTGGGCTTCGTCCAAGAACTCGCGCACACCCTCAAGCCCGGCTACAACGAATACCTGATCCAGCCCAGAGATCACGGTCGTCGTGCCGAAGGGCACCACGGCTTCGGCGAACATGGTCACCGACAGCTTGCTGCACTCGAGGTGAAGGTGCCCGTCGATCAGGCCGGGGACAAGGTGCCGTCCCTCGGCTTCGATGAACGACGTCTCCCCGCCGACCCAACTGCTGACATCCCCCACCGCTACAATCCGGTCTCCGGCCACGGCCACGTCCGCCGGATAGATCTCCTCGGTGAACACGTTGACCAGGCGGCCGCGCCGTACGATCAGATCGGCTGGCCTGGCTGCCGAAGCGGCGTCGAGCAGATTGAGATCCATTGCCCGCTCCTTTCGGGCTGACCGCCTCCGCCGGAACGCCGTTGTCCGATCGGCCATTGCCCACGAAACGCTCCCAGCGTATGACCGGCTGGGCGAATCAACTCCACTACCACAAGCCGACCTTTGCGAGATCCGTGTCTCAGGCTGACTAGCGACGCGAACTCGGCTGCTGCATCGGCGACGCTGGCGCGGCACGGAAGCCCAGGGCACCGAACCGTTCGCCCGTGGCCCTGACGGCGGTCACCAGGCTTATAGATCTGCGCCGATGCTTCGCCCGGAACGCACGGATCTGGCTCCCCCTTTATGTCAAGAGGCTGCCCGGACTGGTGTTCTAGGCTGCGGTGCAGCGGGTCCGGGAAGTGGCTTGTCCGAAGGGCCGATGTCCGGGGTCAGGTCGGTCACGGCGCGGCGCCACAGGCGTACGCGCCCGTCTATGCCGCCGATCCGGACTTCAGCCAGGCGCACCCGGGCTGGCTACTGTACCGAAGCGACGGCGAGGCGCAGCGGCTCGGCGATCTCCTGCAGATCACCGATCCGGGCAGCCCGGACTGGCAGCGGCACTGGCTCGAGAACTACGGCCCGGGCGCCGACGCCCTCGGTTTCGGAGGCTTCCACCTCGACACGTACGGCTATCCGCGCCAGCCGCTGGACAGCGCCGGTCGGCCGGTGTCGATGGCGGCCGCCTACACGCGGTTCCTGCAGGTCGTGCGCGCCGCCAGGCCTGCCGACGTGCTGAGCTTCAACCAGGTCAACGGCGTGCCGCGCGGTCTTGAGCTGCCGGGACCGCCGGGGTACCGGTATGTCGAGGTATGGCCGCCAAACGATCGCTGGCGGCATCTTGAGGGGCTGCTCCAGCGCAGCGGGGAAGGCGGAGCCTCGGTCGGATTGGCCGGATCGAAGGCAGGTTTCCTTGCGCCATCCCAGGCAGCGGGAGTGCTCGCCCTGTACCCGCCAGTATGGACGGCCGATCGGGCCGGGGCGCTCCGGACTGTCGTGCTGACCGAGGCGATCGCCACGACGCTGGGGGTCGGCCTGCTGGTCTTCGGAGATGATCGGGGATGCCTCCAGCATCCCTATTATCCCGACTACCAGCGGCTAGCGGCGGACGAGAGCGAGTTGGCGCTGCGCTGGCACCGGTTCGCGTTGCGCTGCCGCGACCTGTTCACTGGTGGAACCGACACTAGCTGGTACGACATCGGCGATGAGAACGGCGCGATCTCGGTGCACTGCGACGCGGCGGCGAGCGCGACGCCAGTAATGCCCGAACCAGATGGCGGCGCGGTGTGCGCCAGGATGGTGCGGCACGCGGACTGGCTCGCCGTCAGCGTGCTTGACCTCACAGGCAGCCAGTCCGGCTCCTGGCAGGAGCCAACCGGGCCCGGTCACTGCGAGCGGGTGACGATCACGGCGCTCGTCCACCAGCCGGGGCGCTGGATTGCGGAGGCCGCCGTGCTCGGGCAGGACGGCGACCGGTTCGGGCCTGTCCCCGCGGGGCAGCGGCCGCACCGGGAGGGCATCTCTATCGAGGTCGTGCTCCCGGTCCAAGCCGGGTGGTCTGTGCTGCGGCTCACGCGTGCCGCTGGCGGGTAATTCGGAGGGCTCACGACAGGGAGGCCAGCGGACGAGGGCTTGCGCGGTCACCGGCTGCGCCGGCCAGGGCCCTGGCATAATCGCGGCCAGGCCCCGCAGGTCAGGCCAGGTGGCGAAGCTTGCGGCAGACGGTCTCCGGAGCCGTGTGCGCAGGTTCGAATCCTGCTGGGGGCGCCCATGCGATGTCTCGGGACCAGCTCGTGTTCAGCGGTGCCACGCTAGCCTTCGCCGTCTTCGCCCAGGCCGCGCTGCACACTGGCGGGCGGAGGAGCCACCGCGCTTGACCTTCGTACTGGGAGCGGTCAGCTCCCATCTCTTCTCCCCTGCAAAGTCAATCCTCATGATCGCGTCCGTCGCCTGCGTTAACGCTCGCAGCTGCTCAGGCGAAGGGCTTGCGGTTGATCTTCTGCGGCAGCGACGATGAGCGCGTGCGGTACGAACGCTGTGTTACATCGTTATCGTGGATCCCGTCGGAGGCCGTGGTCGGCCCTGCCAGGGCAGCCTTCGATGCTGGGCTGACCCACTATGACCATCCGCCGCCAGCCGAACTTGGCGACCTCGAGGAGTTGCGGGCGGCGGACCGGTTCCGGTTCGCCAACGTGCTGCGCGCGTGGATTGACGTCGATGACTCGGGTCGTGCCACCGGAGCCGGGTACTCCGGCGGCGGGCTGATTGGCTCGAGTACCGTCCGGGTTGGCGGTCTGCCGTTCATCTTCCAGCCCGTTCAGCTTCCCGTTATCCAGCGCGATCCTGAAGTCGTCAGCGACCGGGTGCGGTTCTGGCAGACCGTCGGCGGGCGAACGGGGCTCCCGGCGCCAAGGCGGGTACGGCGCAAGCCGTTCGTCCAGTGGCTGCCCCCGCTGGTATGGACGACCCTGTCGCTGACGTTGCACACCGACGGGCGAGCTGAGTTCTCGCTGGCTGGGGCGAGCCGGTTTCCCCGGCACTGGGTGTACGACGATGCCGGCCGCGTTGCGCTCAAGTCCGGGTTGACTGACTTTCAGGACTGGTTCCGCACGTCGTTTGGCCGTCACAGCCCGTGGGGCGATGCGGATTCCTCGGCGCTGGTGATGGCGGTCGAGACCGCGCTGGAGCGCTCCTTGTCGACGCAGCTGATGCATGGCGGGAGTAGGCCGAGGATCGAGCGGCTTCCCGCGGGGACAACGCTGGCCCGGCAGGGACAGCCGGGAGCCGACGTCTACCTGCTGCTGGACGGCGTGATGCGGGTTGAGCGGGACGGTGAGCGGCTGGCCGAGTACGGACCGGGAGCGCTGCTGGGCGAACGGGCATGCCTGGAGGGCGGCATTCGCACTGCGTCCCTGGTGGCAGTGACGCCATGCCGACTGGCGGCGGTACCGGCCAGTCATTTCCAGCGGGACGCGCTCGAGGAGCTGGCCGCTGGTCATCGGCGCGAACAGGCTCGCGAACCGAACCCATCGTTCTGACCTGGCCCAGTGGCGAGCCTCAGCGAGTCCATCTGCCGCCATGAGCAACCTGCAGTAGTGCTCTTGCTCGCGCAAGCCGTGGATCAGCTGAAGACCGGTCGGCACGAGCTTGAGGCCGCACGCCTTCGTCCGCTCGGGATGGGTGGCGGCGAACAGGGCGCTGGCCGCTGCGCCTTCTGAGACGCCGAGAACCAGAGGCTGAGCTGAGCCTGCAGCAGCGAGCCTGTCAGGAACCGGGCAAGGGACGGCTCTTCGCGGTTCATCTCAAGATCGGTAACCGCCCCAGCGCGGCGATGAGATCGAGGTCACCAGCCCCCACCACCTGATAGGCGATCGCGCCGCCACCGTGGACCGGCAAGCAGAGTGCCTCCAGCCAATGGTCCTGCCCGCACCGCAGCCGTCACGGTGCGTGAGGTCTGCGCGTGTCACGTCCCGGGCGTGTGCCTCGTCGTGGCGGCGCTTGCCGGGCGGCATCGGTCACTCCTGTCGCTGAGCGGCCCTGCCCAGGACGACTGCCGCGGGCGAAATTCGCTAGCGCGCACATCCTGTTCGAGCCGATACTTCCTGGTCATGACGGAACAACTTCCCGAGCGCACCTTCGGCTGGGCGAACATGTTCGTCGCCACCCGGGAGTCCGATCCGCGGGAACGAGGCGATCCCCCGGTCGGCGAGCATGACACCCTGGTGCGGTTCCTGCGCGACTACCGCCTGACGCTGGAGCTGAAGTGCGAGGGGCTCGACGCGGCCGCCATGGCGGCCCGGTCGGTGCCGCCGTCCGACCTGTCGCTGCTCGGCCTGGTGCGGCATCTGGCCGCGGTCGAGCACTTCTGGTTCCGCCGGGTGCTGGCTGGCCAGGACGCGCCCCGGCTGTATCGCTCCGCCGACGGCCGCAACGAGGCGTTTGACGGCGCGGTCGCCGATCCGGCTGTCGTCGCGGAAGCCTGGGACAGCTGGCGGGGCGAGGTTGCCTTCGCCGAGCAGCTGGTGGCTGCCGAGGAAGACCTCAGCGCCATCGCCAGTTTCGACAACGGCCTGGGCGAACGACAAAGCATCTCGGTGCGCGAACTGCTGGTGCACATGATCGAGGAGTACGCACGGCACATGGGTCACGCGGACTTCCTGCGCGAGCGCATCGACGGGCGAGTCGGCCAGTAAGCTCACGCGCCCCGGTCAGTGAAGCATCGGGAACCCGCGATCTGGCACGATCGCCCACGCGCTCCGCGCCAGCGATCAGTGCTCGCACCGCCTAATACCGACAGGACCGAGCAGCTCACCAGCGGACGTCCTGTCGTGCCGATGAGCAGACCTACTGGCCACGGGCCTGGCTGTCGCCCGCCAGCCGCAGATGGATGTGCCCGTCGGTGAACCAGTGCGGCGGATTGGCCGGGCTGAGCTCCCGGAACGGGTACCCGGCCTTCTCCGCGACGCGGCAGGACGCGGGGTTGTCGACATCATGCACGAGCATGATCTGCCGCAGGATTGTCCCGGCGAACGCATCGAAGACCCAGTCGGTCACCGCCCTGACCGCAGCCGGCGCTATGCCGCGGCCGCGCGCTGCCACGGCGGTCCAGTAGCCGATCTCTGCGGTCTCGCGCTCGCCGATCCGGCCGGTCTCGTCGCGATTCTTCAGTCCGACGTTTCCCGCCAGGGCACAGCTGCCGGCATCGTCGGTCTCGAGTACGGCGAAGCTCAGCCGGTCACCGTCGCGCCAGCCGCGGTCCTGGCTCGCGAGCCACCGGGCCGCGTCGCGCTCGTCCATTGGCCCGGTCCGCTCCGCCCCGCCGCCCAGCACGGTCCTGAACGGGCGTTCGTCCGGTCTTGACCACATGCCACCAAGGAGGTAATCGCGGCTCATATCAGCGGCCAGTGCCGGGATGTCCGCCGCTCGCCAGGGCCGCAAGATGAGCGCTGGCTGGCGGCTCACCGCCGGAACGTACAGCTCAGGGAAGCCCTGCCCGTCTGTCATGCCGCGAATAGTGCTCGACGACCGGCATCGCGCTCAACCGGTTTCCGGCTGGTGAACGGCTAGTGCCGCGCACAGATGCAGGTCGGCGGGCGGCGGTCTCCCGAAGCGAGAGGACACCCGCTACTGCCGCGATCCGCGGTCGGATTTCGCAGGTCAGTTGGCGGGCGACCGTCGCAACATCAGCCGACGGAGGACAATCTGGAGTGTGACAGCCGGCCGAGGCTTGTGCTCCTGCACGCTGGGTGTCTGCCATGCCCGGTGAGGAGTCGGCTGCGGTCGGCGAAGCATCCTCGACGCCGGTGTTCCGGCCGACGGCGCGGGCAATGGTCATCGATGATGCAGGTCAGCTGCTGCTGTTCAGCGGCGCGGTCAGCAACACCGGGCTGACCGAGCCGCGCTGGTTCACTCCTGGCGGTGGGGTCACGGCTGGGGAGTCGCCGCGTGATGCGGCGAGCAGGGAGCTGGCTGAAGAGACGGGCCTGATCTGTCCGGCACCCGCGCTGGGGCCGGTGGTGGCGGTGTGTGCCGGGCTCTGGTGGGCCGGCGAGCAGCCGTTCTTCGGAGCCGACTCGTTCTTCGCGGTCCGGGTCGGCGGCCTGACCGTGAGCGACGCCGGGCAGGAGGACGCCGAGCGGGCCGCCCTGAAGGTGCACCGCTGGTGGACCGTCGCTGAGTTGGAGCAGGCCGCCGATGCGGTGTTTCCGCTCGGCGCCGCCGATGTGCTGCGCCAAATCCTTGCGGGCGGCCCGCCGTCAAGGCCGGTCTGGCTACCGTGGCGCGAGCACCGAGTGGCCGCCCGGCGTTGACCGCGTCGATCGAGCGGACGCGCTGCGTGGGCGCATTAGCAGGCGGCTAAGCCCCGGCCCAGATACGCCGCGACCGCATCCTCGTGGGGGCGCCGCACCGCCGATCCAGTCCGCCTCGTGACCCTGTTTGGCATCAGCGCCAAGACCGCCATGAGCTACGTCCAGGCTGCCCACCTAAGCGACGACCGGCACTACCGCGATAACAGGCCCCGGCTCGGCATGACCAGCGTGCGCACCCGCCGACCGCTGGAATAACTCAAGATCTTGAGTTACCGCTATGCCGCTCCGGGTGCGGGGCGCTCGCTCGATGACCTTGCCAAGATGGGGACGGTTCGGCAGCACGCGGACCTGGCCAGCGGGCAGCGAGCTGTTGCGACCCGAGACAGTGTTTCCGGGCGAGCCGGGACCTTCGGCCCGTGCCGTGCTCGATCAGGCTGGCCACCATGGCGACAACAACGAACATCAGGAGGGCTGCCATGGGTGACAAGCGCGCGGACTTGGCGGGACCGGGCATCGGCGACTACGCAGAACTCGAGCACGTGCTGCCCACCGGCTACCGGTCGCTGCTGACACCGCGGGACACCCAGCGGGCAATGTGGGCTGTCAAGAACTACATCGAGCAGGAGCTTTGCCAGGAGCTCAATCTGGAGATGGTCACTGTCCCGCTGATCGTCAGTGCTGACAGCGGCATCAACGACATGCTCGACCGGGACGGCTCACGGACGCCGGTCTGCTTTCACGTCAGTAACGACCGCGACCAGCACCCGGTTGAGGCCCAGATAGTGCAGGCCGCCACCAAGTGGAAGCGAACAGCGCTCAGGCAGTTCGACTGCGGCCCAGGCGAGGGCATCTGCACCGATATGCGGGCAGTCCGCAAGGACTACTTCCTCGACCATGACCACAGCTGCTACGTCGACCAGTGGGACTGGGAGAAGGTGATCACAGCCGATCAGCGCAACCTTGCCTACCTGAGGGAGAGCGTCGGCAAGATCTGGCGAGTGCTGGTGGATGCGGAGCAGTTCGTCAAGGACATGTTCCCGGCGCTGAAAGATCCCCGCTATCCCGGCCTGCCCGAACAGCTCACGTTCCTGCACGCCGAGGACATCCTCCAGATGTACCCCGACCTGCCGCGCAAGCAGCGGGAGACGATGGTGCTTCAGCAATATCCGGCCATCTTCATCGTCGGGATCGGCTGGCCGCTGGCCGACGGCTATCCGCACGAGATGCGCGCAGCCGACTACGACGACTGGATCACCGACACCAGCGGCGAGACCGGCAGGCCGACTCATGGTCTCAATGGCGACATCCTGGTCTGGAACCACGTCACCAGGCGCCGCCACGAGCTGACATCCATGGGCATCCGGGTCACCGCGCAGACGCTCCGGCAGCAGCTGGACTACAGCGGACAGCTCGCCTCCCTCCGGTTGCCCTACCACCAGGGCATAGTGACTGGTGAGCTGCCGCTATCGATCGGCGGCGGCATCGGCCAGTCGCGCACGCTGATGCTCCTGCTGCGCAAGGCACACCTCGGCGAGGTCAGCGTGTCAGTATGGCCCAAGATCCTCACCGACATGTGCGCCGCCAAGAACATCCATGTGCTGACCTGACGAGCGATCGCCGTGACGTCACTGCTCATAACGTGTCCGGCGTGCGGCAGGCGGTACCCTCTCGGACAATGGCGTGATCGAAGCTGCGCCCGAAGGTGGCTCGGATCGAGGCTGACCTCGCATCCGAAGCTGCCGCGCGCAGCTCGCGGCAGATGGGATGGCGGTGGCCGGACCGGATGATCGTGGGATGCGCCCCGCCGACCAGCATGTGCATACGGAGTGGTCGCTTGACGCGCCTGCCGGCTCGATGCGTGCGGCGTGCGTACGCGCGGCTGAGCTTGGCCTACCTGCGGTTACCTTCACCGATCACGCTGACCTGACCACGCTGGTCGTCTCCGAGTCTGCCGCCGCCTACATCCAGTCCGTCGGCGGCCAGGTCGCCGACGGGATTTTCCGGCCGCCGCCGCTGGATGTTGTCGGCTACCTGGAGTGCGTGGACCGCTGCCGGTCGGAGTTCGGCGGCCAGCTGCGGATCCGGGCAGGCGTAGAGATCGGTGACCCGCACCTGCATCCGCAGGCGGCCGCGACGCTGGCCAGCAGCGGATTCGAACTGATCGTCGGGTCGGTGCACTCGCTGCACCGCGCGGCCGGGTTCGCCGATGCCGCGGACCGCTACGCCGACCGGCCAGACGCAGAGGTCATCCGGGAATACCTGACCGAGGTCACCACGATGGCCCAGACATCCGATCACTTCGACGTGCTCGCACACATCAACTACGCGGCCAGGTACTGGCCAGGCCGCCAGGGCCGCTACCGCAGCAGCGACTTCGAAGACGAGTACCGGGCAGCGCTGCGCGCGCTGGCCGACACCGGCCGCGCGATGGAGATCAACACCAGCGGCTGGCTCCCGCCCGACGCTAACCTGCTCGCCTGGTGGCACGCAGAAGGCGGCAAGGCGATCAGCTTCGGTAGCGACGCACACGACCCAGCTACGGTGGGTCGCGAGTTCGCCCGCGCAGCCGCCATGGCGCAGGCCGCCGGCTTCGGCCCCGACAGCCACCCATCGGGTTTGTGGCGACGCCGCTGACGGGCGAGCAAGCCATAGCTGGCCCGGCCAACTAGGCCGAGCCGACCGCGACCACAGATGGGCGCTGCAAAACGCAGTCCGCCGTCTGGACTAGGGGATGGCCACCGCGACAAACTCCATCCACAAGTAGAGTTCAGCCTTTCGTTGCCTACCTCCGGCCGCTCACGCGCTAGCTGACCAGCTGCCCGGAAGCTTGGCCCTTGAGCGCAATCCCGCTGGGGGCGGCGAGACCCGGAGTGTTGGAACTGCCGGTTTAAGCAGCTCCTGCACTGCGCGTGATCGCCCGCTTCTGCCACCGACCGCCGGGTGTCAGAGCGCGAGCAGCCGGTTGAGAGCGGCCGAGTCGGCACCGGTCACGTCGACGATCTTCATCCGGCTTGCCGCTCCGGATACCAGGGTCACCGCGTGCGGCCGGACGCCAAATGCCGCTGCCACGGCAGTCAGGGCTGCTGCCGTGGCGCGACCTTCCACGGCCCTCTGGTGGACGCGGACTACGAGCGCGCCGTCATGCTCGCCGCCTACCCTGACATGGGCTGAGCCTGGCTGAACCCAGATGGTGATCCGCACGACCCGCATCCGCCGCTTACGTCATTCCGAGTTCCGCGCGGATACGCGCAAGACGCTCATGGCTCGGCCTGTCATGCGCGCCCAGTAGCTTGCCGTCAGTCAACGCCTCCAGCAGCGCGGTCTCGTAAGCGTCATCATGCCGCCGGTAGCTACTGCCATCGCCTTCCACTACGGCGGCCACAATTCGCCACCCACCCGGAACCCGCACCAACTGCGCCTCGTAGCTACCGCGGCCAGTCCAGCTTCGGTGCAGGTACAGCCTGTCTTCTACGACCAGGGCGTGCCACTTGTCGTCCATATCACCGGACTTGTGGCCCTGGCCGATCACGCGCCAGTCCGCATCCGACCAGATGCGACCCGGCGGCGGAATGGCCTCTGCGACTATCAACGCCCTGAGCCCGTCGAAGTCATCCCGCGGAGCGTGTACGCGTCGTTCACGCCATCCAGCATGCAGCATCAGCCGAACGCGGCGATGGTCTGAACATCCTGTCGTGCCGCTAGGAGGTAGCTGGATCTTCTCGCGGCGGGGGGTCGTAGAGGTGTACTTCCCAGTCTTCGAACGGGGGGTCAACGCTATAGCCGGGCTCGATGTACGAGCGCAGCCATTGCGCGGCGCGCCGTTCTGCGTACTTCGCATTCAGCACGTTGCCGACGTCATCAATCTCGATCACGTTGGCGAAAATCGCGTAAACGCGTTCAAGCGCACTGGGTTCCTCGGACAGGACGAAGCTGTAGTCGATCCCGTCAAGGACGGACTGGCCAAGCGTCCCGTTCGCCACCCAGTAGGAAAAGGTGCGCAGTGCTCCGCTGAACGAGTGACTGAGGCGAGTGGTCATGGCTACAGGCTGCCAGCCGTTGACGAGGAGAGTCATCCGCAATTGCCGCGGTGCGAGCGGTGCTGCGTGCGCTCGAGCTGACCTCTGGAGCGAGCGACCTGGCGCGATAGTCTTGCCCGTTCAGCTGCCAATAAGTGCTGCGGTGGTCCCGGTCTGTGCGCCACACCAGTCCGTCGCATTCGAATCGGGAGGCATCTTGAAGCTTCTTCTCACGTCCGGGGGCGTGACGAACCCGAGCATCCGCGATGCGCTGGTCGGCCTGCTGGGCAAGCCGACCGCTGACGCCACCGCGCTCTGCATCCCCACCGCGCAGTGGGGCCACCCCATGTGCGGGCCGGTCTCGGCGCGGGGGTTCGTCAGCGGCCTGCCCCCGTGGGGTGGCATGACCTCGATGGAGTGGAAGTCGCTGGGCCTCCTCGAGCTGTCGGCGCTGCCCACGATCGGCACGGAGCGCTGGGTGCCCTGGGTCCGGGAGGCCGACGTCCTGCTGGTCGACGGCGGCGATGCCACGTACCTGTGCCACTGGATGCGAGAGTCCGGGCTGGCCGACCTCCTGCCGTCGCTGCCCGACACGGTCTGGGTGGGGGTGAGCGCCGGGAGCATGGTGATGTCACCCCGGATTGGCGCCGACTTCGTGGAATGGCCGTCCGCGCCGGACGACCGCACCCTCGGCGTCGTCGACTTCTCGATCTTCCCCCACCTGGACGTCTTCCCGGAGAACACCACCGCCGAGGCGGAGCGCTGGGCCACCGAGATCGGCGGCCGGGCGTACGCCATCGACGACCAGACCGCGATCAAGGTGACCGGCGGTGCCGTAGAGGTCGTCTCCGAGGGGCGCTGGAAGCAGTTCCCGTGACAGCCGCGGCCACCAGCGATCGGCGGGGGGCGGAGTGCCGGTCATGCCGCTCGTCGGACGTCTCGAAGCTCTGACTTGGATCTTTTATGCCACGCTTGCCGAGTGAGATCAGAACTAGGTGGTGCGCGCGGGCAGGTACTGGATCGTTTGGCGTCGCTGCGCCAGCATCAGCGTGATGGTCAGCGCTCTCCGCATAAGCCGCTGCTGGTTTTGCTTGCGCTGGGCCGCCTGGCCGCGACTGGCTCCAGCGAGTTGCCGTGGTCCGCGGCCGAGTCGGAGCTTGCTGACCTCATCGCGGAGTTCGGGCCGCCGTCGCGCACTAGCCGTGCGCAGAGCGCCGCCTACCCGTTCACCCGGCTGCGCGCTGACGGCGTCTGGGTTCTGGACCACGACGTGCAAATGGATCTTGTAGGCCCGCTTGCCAGTGAGCATGTGACCGGCCACCTTGAGCCATCTGTGGAGTCAGCGCTGCGAGGTGATCCGGCGCTTATCCGCACCGCAGCGCGGGCCCTGGTGCTGAGCAACTTCCCTGAGACTGTGGCCCCGGATGTGCTGGCTGCCGTCGGTCTCGACCCCGATGTGGTGCTGACCGCGGCAGACGATCTGGGAGATGACAGTGCGGCCGTGCGGCGCCGCCGGAATCCAGCGTGGCGAACTGCTGTACTACAGGCATGGGACCGCCAGTGTGCATTCTGCGGATATGACGGCCAGCTGGCCGGGGCAAGCGCCGGTATCGACGCTGCGCATGTGCGCTGGTTCAACTTCGACGGGCCGGACGACTTGGACAATGGTCTGGCCCTGTGCGCCCTGCATCACAAGTTGTTCGACCTCGGAGCCCTAGGCCTGGACCTGAGCCTGAGCGTGCTGGTGTCAGCCGTGTTCACTGCCCGCACGTCAGCAGGCCGGGCAGTGTACGAACTGCACGGACGACTACTGACCCCGCGGCCCGGCACCATTGCCCCTTCGGCTGACCACATCACTTGGCACGCGCGCGAGGTCTTCAAAGGCAAGCCATTGGCCGCGTGAGCCAAGCAGGCTACATGCCCGACGGCCGCCGGCCGGAGCGGCCAAGCCTCTTCGGCCTACGCACTCTCTTGGCCGCCGAGCAATCACAGTGCACTTGGCCAGGCTGAGGTGTGAACCTAGCAGGATTCCCGCACGACGAGCATCACGTGATGGAGGTCGTTGCCGAATTCGGCGACGGCCAAGTCGGGCGTGGGCGGGGCCGAGCCAGCAAGGACGTGCTCGATACGGCCGATCAGCTGGTCGCGTTCCAGCCCCGAAACCACGAGGAGGCCGGAGCCATAAACGTGCAAGCAGCGAGACGTCGCCAGCCCGAGGGAGTCGCGACCGCGGGCGTGGGCGCTCTTCGTGGACCAATCCTCCGCTACATGTGTAGAGTTCAGGTGTGAGGATGACCGGGCCGCTGGAGCGCGTGCTGAGCGCGTTCCTGGCAGACCCGGTTGCGCCCCGTTACGGCTACGACCTCATGAGGGCGGCCCGGCTGCCAAGCGGCACCCTGTACCCGCTGCTGGCCCGGCTTGAGCGACAGAAGCTGGTCGCCTCCGCGTGGGAAACCCCGCAGCAGGACGGCGAGCGGCCCCGGAAGTACTACCAGCTGACCGGCGAGGGCATCCGGACCGCCCGGCTTGAGCTCGCGCGAGCCTCCTCCCGCAGCCGGGGCGCGCCAGCCCGCCCCGGCTGCGCGGCACCCGGCAGCCTGGGATGAGGGCAGAGCAGCAGCTGCTGCGTGTCGGCGAGTACCTGGTGGGCCGGGCTAGCCAGCGCCTGCCGCGGGACATCCGGGCGGAGCGGTACCGGGAATGGGCGGCCGAGCTGCCCGTCATCCTGAATGATCCCCAGATCCGCTTCGGCCCGCGCCGCGTGGTCCGGATGCTGGGCTACGCTGCCGACACCCTCCGGGCCGTCGCCCGGACCGACGTCACGGTCCGGCGGAGGTCGGCCGCCATGACCGCGATGCTCCGCAGCCTTCTTCTCGCTGACCTGGCCATTGTGGGCTGGGACATCTGGAACATCGTGCAGGCACCCGGGGAGCCGCTGAACTACCTACGGCTGGGCTGGGGCCTGCTGCTCGTCGCCTATCCCATCGCCATGCTCGCAAGCTCCGCCGTCCACGCCGGCGCGCTGATCGTCATCAGCGGCAACCTGCTGGGCGTGGCCGTCAACCTCTGGGATGCCGCGCTGGCACCGCGGGACTGGGTGAACTACTGTGCGGCAGCGTTGCTGCTTTTCCTCGTTCCGGCGTTGTGGCTCGCCAGCCGATGGACCCGTGCCAGGCGCGCATAACCCGCACGCGACAAGGTGGCCGTGCCTCACAAGCCCAGAAAGACCTGCGAAGCCGAGCACACGCCGGCGCATGACACGTTCGACCGGGGAGGCATCCTGACATGACTAGCGGCCACACCTCCTACGAGGACCTCGCCGGCCAGCGCCGCTGTGGCGACGGATACCGCCAGGCCGGGCTGAGGCCGAGCGCGCCTACCTGCTCTGCCGCGCCGTGCGCAAACGGCGGCTCGCTCTGGGCCTGTCCAGGTCGAGGTTGCGATCCGAGCCGGCCTGACCCAGCCAGCGCTATCCCGCCCTCGAAGCCGGGGGCGTCATTCCTACCATCCCGCTCCGGATCGGAATCTCCGCCGCGCTGGACGCCGATCTCATCGTCGAAATTGCACCGCACGCGGCCTAGTTCTCGGCGCAACTGCCGTTGACACGCGTTGTCCGAGCGTCTAGTCATACGTTGTTCGGAATATTCGATCGAATCCTGTCGGCCGTGAGATCGCCGACTCGACCGCCTCCTTTTTGTTATCTGGGCAACCCGAATGCTTCAGCTTGGCGGGCGTCGGCCCCAGGCGGTTATGGTCGCGGGCCCCTGGAACCATCGCTGCTCGTCGCTGAGCTCGGCCTGCCCCTGGTCGATGAGGTGAGCTGGCTCGCCGACCGCGGTCAGGCGGTCGCGAACCTGCTGCCAGGTCAGGCTCCAGAACCGGGCGTGGGCTGACCCGCCGCGGAACAGCGGCACGTCGAGTTCGACGTCGATGCCGGCCAGGCCGTGCCGGCGCAGCCGCAGCGGCAGGTCGCGGGTCCAGTCAGGGTCTGTTCCCGCCGCGCGGCACGCCCGGATGAACGCCAGCCACGCCTCTCGGTAAGCGCCGGTCGCGGTGGCCAGCACCGGGAAAGCGTCTTGCTCCTCGATCATCAAGATTCCGCCGGGCCGCAGCGCCGCGCATAGCCGGGCGAGCACCTGTTCGCGGGCCGGGATGTGCATCAGCACCAGGCGGGTGTGGACAAAGTCGAACTCGCCGGTCGGCAGCGGGTCGCTGACCAGGTCTCTCTGACGGACCTCGATGTTAGGCTCGGTGACGCCGGCCAGCAGCCGGGTGTCCAGGTCCGCTGCGATGACGCTGCCTGCTGCTCTGACCTGGGTGCTCAGCCAGCGGGCAAACGAGCCGTGGCCCGCCCCGGCGTCCAGGCACCGCCAGCCCTCGCGCACGCCCAGCCTGCTGGCCCGGTTGAAGCTGGCCGCGTCGTAGCACGCCTCCAGCAGCTCCAGCCGCTGGCGCGCGTGTTCCAGGAGTTCGGCACGACGTAGGACGGAGTTGGCCCGCTGTCCTGGCGCAACTCGTCGTGCCTGGGCCTGGCGGTGCTGGCGGGTGCCATGGGTCCTTCTCAGCTGCCCGGCGGGTCAGCCGGGGTGCCGGTCGGTCCACGCGTCGATGACGTCGAGCACGGTGTGGGTGGGCTCGGGCGGCACGAAGCCGAGCATGTCCTGCAGGATCGGGTGCACGACGGGGTGCAGCCGGTTCTCGGCGAAGGCCTCGTGGTCGTCCTTGGACTGCCAGACATCGACGTAGCGCAGCCCGGACTCGGTGCGCCAGGCCAGGTGGGCGATGAGGCCGGGCGGCCGCTCGGGGCCCAGGCCCTGCTTGATGCGGTCGTAGGTCTCGGCGTTGATCGGCACGTCGTAGGTGTAGGCGTAGGTCACCGGGTCCTCCCCCCATATTAGAC
>Ga0187781_10001976_pt1 | contig 15612 bp, 13 predicted proteins | sample 0715_SJ02_MP02_2_FD_132447 | JGI IMG/M metagenome (GOLD analysis project Ga0187781, IMG submission 132447) | Tropical peat soil microbial communities from peatlands in Department of Meta, Colombia - 0715_SJ02_MP02_20_MG | ecosystem: Environmental > Terrestrial > Soil > Wetlands > Peat | place...
GCCGGCGGTTCGTTATTGCCCGTTCCTTAGGGCCGCTGGCGAATGCGGTAAGCGAACGAGACAAGCATGTAGTCTCCTGACCGTTCGGCTCTTCGGACGGGGGTTCGACTCCCCCCGCCTCCAGAATTTTCGGGATTCGAAAACTCTGTCTCGAGCTTGCCGAGGGGGACCTCTCCAGTCGATCGCTATGCGCTACTCTTATATCTCCCAGCGCGGACAGGGGGTGGTGGGCACAAGGGCTATGCGTCGCCCAACCAGCCCCTCACCCCCTCCCTGTCGAAGGAAGGGGGTCACAAACCTATTTTAATGGTTTCTGGGTGCCGTCGACAGCATGGCGGACTGACATAGGTTGTGCGCCCCGGCTTTCACCTATTTTCCCGTCCAGACCGTAATATAATTAACGGTTGCAAAAACCAAGTGAAGTGGCTCACAGAGGAGGACCAAGGTGAGTTATCTGGAGCGGTTTCGAGTAGCGCCCGGCACGCGCGTCAAGCTCAAAAATATCGACCCAACATTCAAGGACCCCAAACGCCGCAAGCAGGCGGATGAAGAACTTGAACATTACAAGAAGAGGCTGTGCGAACTTCAGGAAATGCTTTATGCGGAGCAGCGGCATGCGTTGCTGATCGTTCTGCAGGCCTTGGACACTGGTGGCAAGGATGGGACCATCTATCACGTCCTGGGTGCGATGAATCCCCAGGGCTGTCGGGTAGCGAAGTTTCGACAGCCGTCCGCCGAGGAGGCCGCACACGACTTTCTATGGCGAGTGCATCGAGTCGCACCCGCCACAGGAGAAGTGGTCATCCTCAACCGCTCTCATTACGAGGACGTGCTGGTTGTGCGAGTCCACAATCTGGTTCCGAAGAATGTCTGGTCCCGTCGTTACGACCTGATTAACGACTTCGAGCGGGGCCTCGCCGAGCACGACACCCAAATTCTCAAATTCTACTTCCATATCTCCAAACAGGAGCAACTGGCACGCTTCAAGGACCGTCTGGATGACCCCTCCAAGCAGTGGAAGATCAGCGAGGATGACTACAAAGAGCGAGATTTCTGGGACAAGTACATGGCCGCGTACGAGGAGGCCTTGTGGCGGTGCAGCACCGAATACGCGCCCTGGTTCGTCATCCCTGCCGACCACAAGTGGTTCCGGAATCTGGCCGTCGCCGGGATCGTTGTGGAACACCTGGAAGGATTGAAGATGAAGTACCCGGCGCCCACGGTCAATATCGAGCACATTCGCAGTGAGTATCATGCGGCAAAAAAGGTGTAGGCACTGACGTGAAAAAGCCTTGGAGCAGACTGGTGCTCTTCAAAGACGCATCCGTTGACAGCTCGCGGGGAGGAAACTCTCAACCAGTTTTACAATGAGCTTGGGCAATTGTTAGCTGCCGAATATGGCATGGCTGGGTTCACGAACAGCCGCTCCTGCCTGCTCCCGTCTCCCTTCAGCACAACCTCAATCATATGATTAGGGGGAGCGTTCAAGAGAAAATGGCGGCGATTCTGCGATTCTCTGCCACCTGGTCCGTCAGCCGACGGACGAGCGGTTTTGGCTTTTTCACACATTCTGTTGCGGTGGGCTAAAAGAGGTCGCCGTTTATGGGGCTTGAGGCGACCTGACCTAACTAACCCAAGAGGTATCGCGATAAGGAGGAGACAGGTTTTATGGCGATGAAAGGTGATGAAGACGAGAGCCGGGTGAATATCGGCGGTCGGGTGCGAAGCTTGGGGAATGACCTGAGAGGATTTATTCGGCCCATCGCCTACTTTAGCCAGAATTGGATCAGCCGCATTGGAGTCGTTGTCACCACTACCACGGCGATCACTCTGATTATCGCATATGCTTCCCAGATTCTTGGCTACGGCTTCAGCCCATACTCGGGCATCATCATTTTCCTGATTCTGCCTGGCTTTTTTGTACTCGGGTTGGTTTTGATTCCCCTGGGCATCTACCGGGAATTTCGGAGGCAGCGGCGTTTGGGCATTTTACCCAGCGAGTATCCGGTGGTGTCTCTTTCCAGCGAGGACCTTCGTCGTACCGTCGTTTTTGTAGCGGTGTTGACCGCCATTAATGTGCCCTTGTTTGCTCTGGCGAGCTATCACGGGGTGGTCTATATGGATTCGGTGAGCTTCTGTGGAACAACGTGCCACACTGTGATGCTGCCCGAGTACACAGCCTACCTGCGCTCGCCCCATGCCGGCGTGGCTTGCGTGGGGTGCCACATCGGCCCTGGCGCGCCGTGGTTCGTGCGCTCGAAGTTGTCAGGCACTTATCAGGTGCTGGCCGTGACCTTCAACCTTTACCCGCGGCCCATTCCCATCCCCATTGAAAACCTGCGGCCTGCCACCGAAACCTGCGATCAATGTCACTGGCCGGAGAAATTCTCAGGGGACAAGCTCATGATCAAGACGAAATTCGGGGATGACGAGAAGAACTCCGCGAGCAAGACCGTCCTTCTTATGCACATCGGGGGGTTGAGTCCGGCCCTGAAGTATACCGGCATCCACGGGTGGCATTTGGGGCGCATCACGTACATCGCGTCCGACGAGAAAAGACAAGTCATTCCTTGGGTTGATCACCGGAATCCAGATGGCTCGTTCACGCAATTCGTCTCCACCGACAACCCACCCAGGCCCGATCTGCTGGCCCACGGTGAACGGCGCTTGATGGACTGCATGGATTGCCACAATCAGCCCAGTCACACCTTCCACCTCCCGGAAGAAGCCGTGGACTCAGAAATGTCTGCCGGGCGCATCAGCCCTTCACTTCCTTACGTCCACAAAGTTTCCATACAGCTGCTCAAACGGGACTACCCCAGCCAGCTTGAGGCGGAAACTCAAATTCCACAATTGCTGCGCGAGTATTATCGCACCAACTATTTCAGTATTTACAATGCCCAAACCCCCGAGATCGAGCAGGCCTCCAAGGCCCTTGTATACATTTACGATGGAAATGTTTTCCCTGCCATGCGTGTCACCTGGAGCACCTACCCCAACAACCTCGGTCATATGGATTTCCCAGGCTGTTTTCGCTGCCACGATGGCAATCACAAGTCGAAGGACGGCCAGGTCGTCACACAGGATTGCAACACTTGTCACAGCTTGTTGGCGATGGACGACCCCAACCCGAAGATCTTGCAGGAACTGGGCGAAGGGAACTAACAGGCTTGGCCGGCGAAGTGCGCGGAGTGGGTCGTCGCAGCAAGTCCAACGCTCGAAGAAGTTGTGCGTCACCGCTTCGGAGAAACTGCTCGGTATTCATGGTGCGCTCGAACTCCGGGAACACGGGCGCCACGCCTTCTGGCAGCGCGACGACAACGTCCGGCGATATACCTTTGTGCCAGATGACGTGCCCCGCGGGGGTCAGCCATTCTTCAATGGCCAACAGCAGCGCCGAGCCATCAGCGAGCTTGAACTCGCTAAGTACGGTGCCGGTGCCAAACGTGGGCTCACCAACCAATGGCGCTCGGTGCCCATCTTGCAACGCGCCCGCCACGATCTCGGCGCCACTAGCTGCACCTCCATTCACCAAAACCACCATGGGGATGTCCGTGGCTTCGCCCCCGGATTTTACTGGAACAGGACTTTCCTGGCCGCGCTGGTTTTTCACCAGGAGTACGTTGCCGCTCGCGAGAAACTGACTGGCCGAGTCGACCGCCTCTCCCAGCAAACCCCCAGGATTGTTACGTAGATCCAAGACGAGTCCGGTGGCGCTTCCTTTCTTAATGTCGATCAGCGCCTTTTGCAGGTCTCCGCTAACGCCTTGGTCGAAGCCTGAAATGCGCAGGTGGGCGTCTCTCGAGCCGGGCAGCATTTGCCAAGTGACGTTGTGCAATTTGATCGTGGCCCGCGTCAGGGTGACTTGGCTCGTGCGCCCCGAAGCGGCCGCAAGGATGGTCAGTGTGACCGAGGTGCCGGCCGGCCCGGATATTTTTCCGATCACTTGGTCAAGCGGCAAACCGGTAACATCCTGACCGTTGACCTGCAAAATGATGTCGCCGGGTTTTAACCCCGCCTTTTGTGCAGGCGACCCGTCCAACGGCACGGCGATCACGACATGACCAGCCTTTGACTCGACTTCGGCGCCGATCCCTTGAAATTTGTTCTGCTCCATGCTGGTAAGTTCCTTTACATTTGTCGGGCTGAGGAACCGGCTGTGACCCGTATCGCCGAGCGCGTCCACCATTCCATTGATCGCCCCGTAAGTCATCGTGCGGGGTTGAACTGCCGGGCGATCCACATAGAACTGCTGGATAAGGCCCCATGCCTGAGATATCAACCTAAGACTGGACGGCGCGTTCGGCCCAAGAAACCAGCGGTCCAACGCCACACCCCCGACCAATCCCAAAACTAAAACGATGAGCGTCCCCGAGCCAAACCACCTGCGGCGTTTTTCTTGTTGTTGCATACGATACCCCTCGTTACTTGATCAACTGAGATCCTTGTCATCGACGGATATATTTCTTTTGGCAATGGATTTGTCTAGCGCAGCAGTTCTCAAGCCGTTCGGCATCTCGCTCCCCACAGTACGACTCGCAGGGGACTCGCGCCAGCCAGAATGGGCCGGTGTCTTCTCAACGGGAAGGTCGCGCGAAGCGGGCGTGAACCTCCCTCCCTAGATGCGGCATCATCAAATTCGGAGGGAAAGGTATTAGGCGTACACTTTCCCGTGTCGCCTGGCCTTCAGAACACCCCTGATAGGAGCATAGCACAAAACAGCGAGCGCCAGCGTGCCGTAAACGGGTCTACCCGGGGATGTCCACTGTGCAGCGGTTTTCGACAGTTCCCCCGGCATATTTGTTGATTCTGTTTTCCGTTTTGGGGTAAGTTTAGATAGGGACAAATGACATTAAATCAACGACAGAAGAGGGCGGGATAGCGCCATGAGGATCCTCAGAGCCTACGGACTCGCTCTCCTAAGCGTTACCATAGCTCTACTACTCACGCTGGTCATCACTCCGATACGGCAGCAGTTCAGATTTCTCCTGTTCATCCTGGCCGTGTTTGTCAGCGCGACAGGGGGATTCTGGCCGGGCGTTTTCGCCACGCTGCTCAGTGTGGTGGCGGGCGTCTTTTTCGTATTCGAGTCCATGCGGTTTTCCGAGATTTCCAGTCCCGCAGTCCTGATCCCATTGTTTGTGTTTTGCGGTGAGGGATTCGTGATCACATGGATTACCCATCGCTTACACCGTTCGGAGGAAGAGGCTCGCGCAGAAGCAGCGGTGATAGAATCCTCAGCCGACAGTATAATCCGAGCAGGGTTGGATGACACGATCCTGAGCTGGAACAAAGCTGCCGAGCGGACTTATGGCTATACGGCCGAGGAGGTGATCGGCCGGCCTGTATCGCTGATTGTTCCGGAAGAGTACACCGAGGACTTCCGCCGCCTGACGGAACGCGTACATCATGGCGCCTCGGTGCAGAGCCACGAAACCCTGGGCGTCAGAAAGGATGGCGCGCGCCTCAATGTTGCATTGACGTTATCTCCCGTTCGGGACCGGGATGGAAAAACCGTTGCCATCTCCACTATCGCCCGGGACATCACGCAGCGCAAACAGGCAGAGGAGGCCTTACGCGAATCCATCGAGAAACTGGAGCGGCGAACGCATCAACTGAGGGTTCTGACGGAGATGGGCCACCTGCTGCAAGCAAGTTCTACCCCAGCGGACGCCTACGCGGTTGCTGCCCGCTTCGCCCAAACACTCATTGCGGCCACATCGGGCGCGCTGTATGTGTACTCCGCGGCCACAAAGGACTTGGAACTGGTCAGCCGATGGGGAGAGCAGCAACCGACCGAGCGGGAGTTCCTGGTCCCTGACGACTGTTGGGGACTTCGCACGGGGCGCGCGCATTTCGTCGAGGAACCTCAAGGCGACTTGCTCTGCCGACATCTGGCGGATCCTCCCCCGGACTGCTACCTCTGTGCTCCCATGATTGCCCACGGTGAGACTTTTGGCCTGCTCCATTTGCGTCTGAGCCGCCCGCAATCCTTATCCGGAGCAACACCCCCGGACCCCGTGGAGTTCCCTTGGCTGGCCACCTCCATCGCAGAGCACTTGGCGTTAGCCGTGGCTAATATGAATTTGCGGGAGGCTTTGCGGGCGCAGTCTATCCGCGATCCGCTCACCGGATGGTTCAACCGCCGCTACATGGAAGAAACGCTGGAGCGTGAGATCTCCCGGGCAGCCAGAAACAGGCGGCCCCTGGCGCTCATTATGCTCGACGTGGACAACTTCAAGCAGTTCAATGACTCTTTCGGACACGAAGCGGGTGATCTGGCCTTGCAGAATTTGTGCGACAGGCTGAAAAGCCATGTTCGCAATGAAGACGTGGCCTGCCGTTTGGGAGGTGATGAGTTCGTGCTCGTCCTTCCCGACACTTCCGCGCAACTCGCGGCGCAACGCGTGGAGGAATTGCGCAACGCCGTCGCACATATGGACGTGCAATATCAGGGGCGCCTGCTGGAGCCAATGGCGCTATCGTTTGGTATTGCCACCTTCCCCGAAAATGGCAGAACTCTTAAAGACCTGCTGCGCGCCTCCGATAACGCCCTTTTCCGCGCCAAAGAAGTTGGGCGCAATGGGGTGCGGCCGCGCGAATAGTCCCTCGGCGGCATCTCATCAGGGTCGGCAGGGCGGAGTTCTTCCGTATATCAGGCAGCAGAAGTGCATTCGGTGGGCCAACCATGGCCGGCAAATGGAAAAGTTCCGGATTCCTCGCTAAAGCGGCCGACAGCTATGGCTTCCAGTCCGTCTTTGTGCCAACGCAGCGCATGCGCTTCTTGCCTTCCCCCACCACTGCGTTCAAGGAGTACTCAAGCCCGTCCAGGGAGCAGGTGGGCACAGGGAGCAGCCCCTCTTCATCGGGGGCTTGTCGGCTTGGCGGGAGGACTCGAGGATGCTGAAGCCCCCATTGCCGTCTCATCAGTGAGCCCCGGGAGCCGAACGCGAAAGAACCGTTCGATCTTCGCCCTCAGGTCGGGACCGTAGGCTCCCACCCAGTTCGCCATGACCCTTCCGGAAGGGGAGACGACTATTGTTTGAGGTGTGCTGCCGAGTCCCAAAGATCGCTTCGCGGCTTCAGGCAGGTCAGTATAAACAGGAAAAGCAATGCGGTTAGCTGTCAGATATTGTCTATCTACGTCAGTTGAAAGTGATATGCCTATGAAACGGAAAGTTGGTTCCAGCTTCCTCGCAAGCATCGTTACATTCGCGGCGTTTCGTTTGCACCATTCGCAGGCGGGCGTGAAAACGTACAACACGGTTGGGCGACCATCATTAGCGTAATCGATAACACGGACGTTCCCTTCAAGATCCTTGGCCCTTATACTGGGTAAAGCGGCACCCACCGTGAGCTTCGTTATGTGCGGGGCCTTGTTTGCTTCACTTCTGAAGCGGTGGACCTGCCAGCCCAGAGTCACGTTGAAATAGAGGGAGACGGCAAACAGGGCTAGCTCGCATGCCTTACCCGCCTCTCTTCTTGCCCAACTAACTCCTTCTGAAAGCGGAAGTCTGCCCACCACAGATTGCCTTCTCTTTCCAGAACGGTTGCCGCCTTACGACCGCCCCTAGCCGCTCTAACGGCTGTTATTGTGACTTTGTCCGACACGGGCAGGAAGCCAATCGAAGCGCCCAGCCACGTAAGTTAAAGCGCCACAGCGGCCTTCCCGCCCGCGTCTTGGGACATCTTCCCTCCAAAGGACCCAAGGAAATCAACTAATCCTTGCGTGTTTTAGGGCTGATTAGGACAATATTGGGGTTCATTCCTCCAGTTACCGTTATCGCACATCTGTCCATTGAGACAGGCCCCAGAGCTGTAACACTGACCCGCATAGACACACTCACCATCGGAGCACGAGCCGCCAGCAATCGCAGGACGTGGGGCGCCGAAAAGATAGATGGCGGCACTGAGCAACGCGAGCGCCGGATACACCAACCAACCGCGTCGAGCAAGATGTTCGATCATGGGTTTACCTCCTGAACCAAGAATACCTGGTGAGAATCTCACAAGGCACTAGAATTGTCGTTGTTTTGAGTCGCGGCGACGAACAGGGTCGAGACTCGCACAAGCATGCTCAGCGCCTGCTCGCCGCCTAATAATTTATCCCGCTGGACGGCGACAGATTTCTACTGGCTTGAAAGCCAGCTGGCGGGTCGGACGGACGACGTAAATCCGATCCCACAGGTGGAGGCCCGTGGGGTGCAGGGGCCCCGCGATTTCGCTACTCCGGCCCGGGCCCTCTGGCTTCCCCTTTGGCCCCGGCCGGAACGCCGAGCCGAGCGGCGTGTCATGGGCTGAGCCCCCGGACGGGGGCGGCGCTGGATTGGAGAACTTAGGCGAAGCGATTCGGACACGTCGGGCGGGAGGGCGAGCATGGCGAGGACACGATCCAAGGCGCAGCGCGGATGTTCCGTGCGCATCGGCAAATGGTGAGACAGGTATCGAGCAGTGGGTTGTTGGTGAAGCCGAAGCAGGTGGAACGTACGTGCCCGTGGCTGGTGGCGGAGCGGACTCGCACCGTATTCGGAGATGGTCGGACAGGCGCAAAACAAGACCCACTGATTGTTGATGAGAGGCGAATGCCCTTTCCCGCTCCTATTGTGGCCTAGCCCTGTGCGCTGCGCCCGTCGGGGTGCGCAGGACCCGGCAACAGGCGCAGCAGGAGAAACAAGGAAGTGATCGAAAGTATTACTTCGACAAAGAGGAATAAGGGACGAGGCGTGAAGAGCCGCCATGAAGTTGAGTGTTATTTCTTGCTTCAGTGCTAACTCGACACCTCACCTCCACTTGGGCCGATGCGCCTAGCGGCCCGTAGCTGTCATTCATCGCGCAACGCACTCATTGGTTTCAACCTCGTCACCCGGTGGGCTGAAATGTAACTTGCTACCAAGGCTACGGAGAACAACACAGCAACTGACCAAGCGTACGTCGGGGCGTCGGTAGCACTAATCCCGAATAGCAGGCCTGATATAGATCTCTTCAGGGCAACGGCCGCAACAAGCCCAACCGATACGCCCACAAGGGCTCGGCGCAGGTTTTCCCCGAGAATCATCAACAGAACATCCCTTGGTTGGGCTCCGAGGGAGAGGCGGATGCCAATTTCGTGGGTTCTAAGGGCAACCGAATACGCCACTACGCCATAAACTCCGATCCCCGCCAGAGTCAGGCCAAGGACGGAGAAGAGGCTGAATAGAAGCCCTCGGAACCGCTCCGGAGCAACGTATTCGGACAGAACTTGTTCCATTGTCTTAACATTGAAAAGCGGCAGGTCCTTGTCCAATGCGAACACCAGGCTTCGCAGGGGGGGGATGACGTCCTTCGGGTCGGAACTTGTCCGGACGACTAGCGTCTCTCCTGGTGGAGCTACCCCAGCTTGACGGTACCCCTGGAACTGCGGCAGATAGAAGTGCCATGCGCCCGTGATGGATTCCCCAACTAATGTCACATCCTGCACCACTCCCACGATCTGCCGGGGTCCGTCCTCACCTTCAATGACAAACTGGTCGCCAACCGGATTCTTATCTCCCCACACACCGTGGGCAAGACTCTGGCTGATGATCACAACTCTCGGCGCGGTTCCGCTGTCGGCCTTCCCGAAAGTCCGGCCAGCAAGGAGCGGAATTCCCATCGCACGAAAGTAGTCGCCACAGATCTCAAACAAGCGAGCCTCGCCCTTAGGGGTCCCTTGAACGTCAAAGTACACGCTTCCGCCCCTGTCTTTCAATGGGAGGTTACTCGTTGAACCCACTGCCACAACCTCTGGAAGGCTTCCTATCGCTTCGAGGAGGCGCTCCTGGAAGACAGCAAAGGAAACTCGGAATGACTCGTCAGCCAAAATGGCGGATCCGCCGCTTACGGCGTGGTGCGGCGACGCGAGAGGGAGAACCTGATCCCTTTGCCCCTCCTGCTCGGATCTGACTCCTGTACCCGTCATGTACTTTGCACGCGGCAGAGCGATCTCCATCGTCAAAACGTTCTGAGGACGAAAGCCCAGCGCGGTGCCGGTCAGCCGGTAAAGGCTGCGGATCATCAACCCCGCGCCCACCAGAAGGAGCAGCGCAATCGACAGCTCGCCGGTGACCAGGGCGACCCGCAAAGATGTACGCGTGGCTACTGGAGACCCATGCCCTTCCTCTTTCAGGGCCTCGGCGAGATAGGGCCTCAGGGTCTGTAAGGCGGGCGCTAAGCCGACTAGAACCCCAGTCAATGATGAGGCACCAAGCATGAATAACAGCACGCGAGAGTCGACGCGGACGTTTTCAACACGAGGGAGGCTGGCTGGAGCAATCGCACGGATGGCGCCAACAAACCACAGGGCTAACACTAAGCCAAGGAGTCCCGCCACTATCGCCACGCAGAGGCTTTCCGTAAGTAACTGTCGTACCACACGCTGTCGGCTAGCCCCCATGCAAACACGGATAGCAAATTCCCTTCGCCTCACGGCTGCGCGGGCCAGGAACATGTTGGCCGTGTTAGCACACGCAATTAACAGGACAAAGAGGATTGCGCCAAACAGCGCGAGGAGAGCCGGGCGCACGGTGCCAACAATCGCGTCCTGAAGAGGCTCGACGTCGACGTACCGATTCGCCACGACGTGTCGCTCATCGCCGTATCGTTCCTGTAGCCGTCGAGATAGAGCTGCCATTTCCGCTTCCGCCTGAACGCGGGACACCCCAGCTTGGAGGCGGCCGACCGTCCAGTGGCCTCCGTGGAAGCCCATTGGGTCTGGCCCTACGTCCAATGAGCCCCTGCCAAGCAACCGGGGTACACGAGGTACCCAGACGCGCGTGTGCCCTGGAAAATTGAAGCCAGGAGGCATCACGCCAACAATAGCATGAGGGACGCCGTTCAGGCGAAGAGTGCCACCGAGTACGCTCCTCTCATTACCGAACCTTTCAGTCCAGAGGCCGTAGCCCAGGACGACGACGTGGTTGTGACCGGGTGATTCTTCGTTCGCGAGAAACCCGCGTCCCAGCATTGGCCTCACTCCCAAAACCGCGAAGAAGTTAGCTGAGACGACAGCGGCTGAAGTACGTTCCGCCCTTCCTTCCCAGCTCAGATTGGCCCCACCTGAATAACAGTCGGCCAGTTGATCGAATGAATGATTGTGCCCCCACCAGACCAACGGATCGACCATCCCTGGTTCAGTCAGGCCCGAAACAGCCATGAGTTGTCCAGGATTTGGGAGCATTAGGGGTCGCAGCAGCACGCCGTCAACAACCGTGAACATAGCGGTGGTGGTGCCAATTCCAAGCGCCAATGTGATGACCACAGCGGTGGTGAAACCGAGATTCTTCACCGAGATCCGCCACTCGTGCCGAAGGTCCTGAAGTAGGGTTCCCATCGGAATATCCTCCTGATGAAGCGGCAACCGGCAGCCGCGACCCTGCACACTTGCTTGACTTCCTGGTCGTTTAACCGCCAAAATTGATCCTCTTCGGCAGCGCGAGGAGTTGCCGTGCCACTTGCTGCCGCTTGCTGACCCGAGCAGACGCCCGTCAGCTCATCCCGTCTGTCTGTCACACGTCGCCGCCCTCGCACCAGTGAAGGCATACCTCGCGTGTTCACGCTGACCCGCAGGAAGCGGACCCGTCTGTAGGACATCCACCGCAGAGTACCGGTCATGCACTCCTAATTTAGCGAAAACATTACCAAGGTGGAATCTGACTGTCCGCTCGGAGATCCCTAACACCGTACTGATTTCTTTGTTTGACATCCTCCGCTCCAACAATCCCAGGACCAGTTCTTCTATGTGGGTGAGCTGCCCGAGGTCGCCAACCTGCACGTTCTTCAGTCCCGCGACGTATCGGGGGAACTTCTCCAGCACGTTTGCGGGAAACCAGAGATGACCTTCACTGACGGAACGAATCGCCGCGATTAGGTTGCGCTCGACATCTTCGTAGGAGCAGAATCCTTGAAGGCCCATGAGCAGCAGGCGGCATAAATCCTCTTCCGTGCCCGGCCTTCCAAGGGCGAGGATGGTCGCCCCCGGGAAGTTTGCCTTCAGGGTACGTACGTGCACCTCCAGCGGAACGCGCTCTGACGCCGCATCTAGGAGGAAGATTGGCGGCTGTTTTCCCTGTTCACGGACTGCCCGCAGGCTCTCGCGGCCCGGGAAGAGTCGGACGACCTTCTTATTGAGAACCGTCAGAAGGTACCTAGCTGCGAGCGGATGCTCCTCCACAATCCACAATGAAACTCTAGCACTTCTGTGGACCATTGGTCCTCCCGCCGGCTCCCCACCAGGGAAACATGGAATGGAATCGGGGCGTGGCTTCCGAGCGGCAACACTCGCCGGACAGAAACCCCAGGTTATTATAGCCGGAAAACTCTTACAGCGAGTACGCCGTGGCGTACGCAGCCGGGCTACGAGGAGCACCGCACCCGGACCCGCTACCGGCTGCTCCCGGGCGTGTGGTAAGGTCGGGCGAGCTTCTCTATGGCGGCATCGGTCACATCCGTCGTGGTCGAGCAGCCACCTAGGTCGGACGTGCGCGACCTTCCTTCAAGTTGGCGCCCACGGCGCTTTCCAGCGCCGGCGCTCCCGCCCGCCGCTGCCCTGCTGCTTGCCGCAACCGCGTGGCGCTGCAAGTTAGCCCGCCGAAAATGACAGCATACTCGCTAAAGGAGAACGATCGCTCTCCATTTCACGCTGAATCAGCACAGTTCGAGCATGCTTGCCTGCTCCGGCAAAGGTGGGTCGGCTCGTTCAGCGGAACTCCGTCGATCGTTCCACTTGATCGTGTCAAGTCCAAACCGCTAATCCGGATCAGCCTTGCTGCCGACAGCGCAAAGTATCGCTCTACGAAAACTCTGCGGCTTGCGCTCAATGGCGCCCCTCGTGCTTATTCTCGTGCTTCTCCTCCTTGGGCGCCTTGTTGTGCTCTTCTCTGACCGGCCGCCCTGCCCGGGCGTCGGCGCGTTCCTGCGGCGTCCGTCTTACTAGTTCATGCTGCTCAGGCGGGCGCGGCGCCGATGCCGCAAAGCGCCGGACCGTGTACGGATGCACGTAGGTCGTGCGGTTTACCCAAGTCCTGCCCCACGGATGGTTGTTAACTATGACGACATGATGGCCCCAGTCGAAGTGAGTCCAGCCGAAGCCCCAACCCCAAGGACGAAAGGCAAGGCCAATGGCGACGCCAAAACCGAACCGGATCGCGGCGCCCACAGCAAAGCCGATTCGTGGAGCGGCAAAAACTATGGCGGGACTATAGGCGGGCACTACGATGAAAGCGGGGTTCACCGGCATGATCGTAATGTAGGGCCCCGTCGTCACCACAATCGATGGATTCGTTCTCAGATACCCATAGTCATACGCTCTCCTGCGCATCACCTGTACTGCGTCCATCACGTCAGGGCGTTGCGCCAGGACGGCATCGCCCAGTTCCTGCGTCCACGGCATGTCAGAAGCCATCATATCGAGGACTGAAGGAAAGGGCAGAAGGGCCTGTACGCTCGGATCCCACGGCAGTTGGTCCTCAGTGATGGCTTGCGCTAAGGCGTCGCCTGTCAAATAATGGTGCTCGTCCGCCCACTGCGCGGCGGGGGGAATGTCGTTAGAAAAGGTCGACGCCGTAAGAATCTGCGCCAGCAATGGGTCAGGATACAGAGCTATGGGGGACACTAACCTCTGAAGTTCCTGAGGCGGATAGTGAGGCGGCGCTTGCTCCGGCGGCGCTTGTTCGGGCGGCGGTTGCGGCAGCGGCGCTTGTGCGAATGACACGGCAGTGAATACCTGTACCGCAAAAAAGGAAGCCAAAGAGGCGGCAATCACTCGAATCTTCATTTTTGTTTTTCCTGTGCTTCCGATCACCATTGTTCTATTCCTCCTCGTCGAATATAACATTGCGCGACTGTTTCTCTACTTAAGTGCGAAAAAGAATAGCTCGGAGGCCGCCGAAGTATTGCGCCATCACGAAACGCCATTGGGTCACCTCTGGTTCTTGGCGGACCTCGCGAGTGGCTTTCAAATGGCATCGTCTCTTCATGGCACGAGCACCGCGATCAATAAGGCAAGTCCGTTGCCAATCCTGTCGCTTGGCCAACATTCTATTATACGTTTTTTGTGTGGGTTAGCGTTGGTCCACGGTGTCGTGGGGACCACATCAACGAGCTATGGCCGAACTCAGCCAACCATTGGCCGATTTCAGGCACGATTTCGGAGGGCATATTATCAGACAGTTCGCTAAATTTGGAATCCCGCCAGCAGGTTGTTTGATTCTTAAGGGGCTCATTGACCGCTCTTGACCGCGCTGCGTCGAAGCGGGGTTGCCACGAAATCTTGGGTGATGTAAAGGTTGCCATCCGGCCCTGGCACTATGCCGACGCCCACGTCGGTATAGAGCGCGTTCAAGATGTTGTAGCGATGATCGGGCTCGCCCATGAATGTGGCTTCGGCGCCGTCAACCGTATCCCACTTGGCGATATTCTCCCCCCCTGCCAGCCAAGGAATTCCAGCCTGGTCAATTCGCATCTGGTAGGTCCTACCATCCGAGCCCACATGGGAAAAGAATCGTTGCTCGACCATGTTACGCGAATGCGCTCGCGCCACTGCAGCCAGACTTTCGTTCCACTTGAGCGGCTGCGCTCGCCCACCTCTCTCGGCGAAGGTCTCTGAGTTCGATCGGTCCTGGTTGACGAGCCGCCACATCTGCTTTTCCAAATCGGCCATGCGGTTCGGATCGAAGTTCTGCTGGGGCATCCCTGCGCCGGTGCTGACCTTTGGTGTGCGGGGATTCGGACCGAAAGGATGCCAGATACCCGACTGACTTTGGGTACCTCCTGAGGGGCTATCCCTCAAGGCAGACTGATGCTTCGAACCCGATTTTGTGGGCTTTTTGTTCGGGGCGTTTGGCGTTGCCGAGGGTTCACTCTGCTGAGGGTTGGCGGCGTTTTGTTGGGGAACAGTTTGGGCCTGGTCCGCGAGCGCGCAGGCGAGATTCACAACCCCAACAAACCCAAGCACAAGAAAGCTGGAACGGCCAAGCGGGGTATGAACGAAAAAGTACCGTCGCACCATGGTAGATACACCTCAAGTAACGTTATAGGTCGAGCAATTGGACTGCCAAGTACCACCCTGGCTCAGAAATCTATCGCCCATTGTTTGCTTGAGATAGCGCTCCCGCGCGAGGCATGGTGACGCTTTGTGGCTATTCTCAGCCCAAATGTCTGGCCAATTTCGGGCATCGCCCTGGATGTTCGGCCGCCAGGATACATCGCCGGTCGGCTAAACCTGCTCCGAAGACGACTCACTTCCACCGCGGCAAGAGGGGGGGAGGCGTGGTGGGTGCCGCAATCACAGGTGGTCCAACCTCCCCTATCTCCCAACCCTTATCCAAGGAGGTCGGCTGCGAACGGGTTCTCGTTGTTTCCGGGTGCCCGTCGGCCAACGGTCATGCACGACTTCACATGCCTGACACTCACCCGCTGGAACCCGGGGCCTTACATCTTGCTAGAAGCCCATAGCGACGCAAAGGGCCGCGACGTCGCCGATATGTTCGCCGAGGGCTGCCGGGACGACTTCGCAGTGTGCCAGCGCAGGGGCTAGCGCTTCTCGCCGTATGACGGAACGAGCCGGCTCGAGCAGCAAGTCCCCCAACCGCATTGCCA
>Ga0187781_10001978_pt1 | contig 15610 bp, 12 predicted proteins | sample 0715_SJ02_MP02_2_FD_132447 | JGI IMG/M metagenome (GOLD analysis project Ga0187781, IMG submission 132447) | Tropical peat soil microbial communities from peatlands in Department of Meta, Colombia - 0715_SJ02_MP02_20_MG | ecosystem: Environmental > Terrestrial > Soil > Wetlands > Peat | place...
ATGTACTCCGGATTCACAATGGGCGGCCTGAACGTCACAGTCGACGGTGAGGTGCAACGCCCCGATGACAGCGTAATCCCGGGCCTTTATGCGGTCGGCGCGTGCGCATCCAATATCGCCCAGGACGGCAAGGGGTACGCCAGCGGCACGCAGCTCGGCGAGGGATCGTTCTTCGGCCGCCGCGCCGGAACGCACGCGGCCCGCGGGGCCGGGCGCGCCTAGGCGCGCTAAAACTCAGCGCCGGAACGCACGCGGCGGGCTAGACCCGGGCGGGCTCGCCTTCCAGCGGGCCCAGCCGCCATTGGCCTGCGCCGAGCAGCTCGAGCCGCTGATTGTGGTGGTGTTCGACCGTGCTGCGGTGACTGACGCTGACCAGGATGGTGTCCGGCAACTCGCTGCGTAGGAGCCGGTACATCGCCAACTCCAGCCCCTCATCCATCGCTGACGTGGCTTCGTCGAGAAATACTGCCTTGGGTTTGGTCAACAGGACCCGAGCGAACGCGACCCGCTGCTGCTCTCCGGGTGACAAAACCTTCACCCAGTCCTGAATCTCGTCGAGCTGGTCGACCAGATGCCCCAACACAACCTTGTTCAGCACGTCGCGAAGTTGGTCGTCAGACACGTCGCCCTCGGCCGCCGGATAAGACACCACTGCCCGCAGATCACCCAGCGGCACGTAGGGAAGCTGCGAGAGGAACATGGTGGCGGGGCCGTCGGGTCGGCGCAGTGTTCCGGTCGCGTACGGCCACAGCTGAGCGAGGCTGCGCAGCAGCGTCGTCTTGCCGCTGCCGGACGGGCCGGTGATTACCAGTGCGTCGCCGGTGGTCAAGTGCACGTCCAGTGGGTCGATGAGCTGGTCGCCGTCCGGGGTGCGGACCTCTACGCTCTCGATGTCGACTTCGCCGTCGAGGCTTGATTTGACCAGCAGCTCGGGCAGCTCGCGGGCCTTCTCGTCGGCCTCCACCAGGCCGTTGAGCCGGATGATCGCCGCGCGATAGCTCGCGAACTGGTCGTAGGCGTTACGGAAGAAGGACAGCCCGTCGCTGATGCTGCCGAACGCGACCGCGGTCTGCGTGACGTCGCCGAACCGGATCTGGCCGGCGAACAGCCGCGGCGCCTGGATCACCCAGGGCAGCGGGACGATCGCCTGGCTCACCGACAGGTTGAAGCCGAACCAGCCGACGGTCCGGTTCACAAACCGCAGATAGTTGTCGATGATCGGGCGGAACCGGCCGTTCAGCTGCGCGCGTTCGGCCCGCTCGCCCCGGTAGAAGCCCACTGCCTCAGCGGCGTCGCGCACGCGCACCAGCGCATAACGGAAGGCGGCGTTGGTCAGCTCGTTGCGGAAGCTGAGCCAGATCAGCGGCCGTCCGATCCGGAAGCCGACGATCGTGGCGAACAACACGTAGACGATGACGATCCAGAACATCGCTTTGGGCAGGCTGACACCGAACAAGTTGAGTGGTCCGGACAGATTCCACAGAATCGCCGTGAACGAGACCACCGACAACATCGCATTGACCGCACCGAACAACAGCACGCTGCTGGTGCCGTTGGACGGCACGTTGGGGGTGGCTCCCACGTTGGCGGTCAAAACGTCGATGTCTTGCTGAATACGCTGGTCGGGGTTGTCGATGGTGCTGTCGATGAACCTGCCGCGGTAATACGCCCGCCCCTCCAGCCAGTCGCCGGTGAGCCGCTCGGTGAGCCAAACCCGCCACGCCACGACGAAGCGCTGCATGAGATAGATGTCGAGCATGAAGCGAGCGATATGCAGTACCGCCATGATGCTGAAGATCAAAATCGACATCCAAAAGCCATGTACACCCGACTGTTTCACGGCCTTGTCGTGAATGGCCATGCCCTGCACGGCGGTCTGGACGGACGAGCTCAGATCGTTGGCCTGATAGCTGAACAGCACATTGAGGCGCACAGCAACGACGACCGACAACAGCAGCGTCCCGAGCATCAGCCACACCCGGAAGCTGTGCCGACCGATGAAGTAATCGCCGGTGATCCGCCAGAATTGGTGACCCCACGGCGTGAGCGCTCGCAGTAGCGCCAGCACGGCGACCACGCACACCGCGCTGATCAGCCATGCCAGCGCCACCCAGGACAATGAATCGGCCAGCGCGTGACCCCAGTTGATGGATGGCTTGAACAGCTCCACGGTGCGCCTGCTCCTCTGGTTTTGGGCTAGCGGTACTAGGTGTGCGTCGAACGCTCGCCAGACGGACTTGCTCGCGAAGCTACCGCAGGGGGGTGGTCAACGCGTTGGCGAGGCGGGCAGCTTCGCCGCCGAAGCCCGGTCGTACGCTCGGCGGATGGACACCGACGCGGAGAACACCTTCCACGCGGGCCGGCTGGTCGCGCGCCGGCTGAAGGCCAGCGGGATCGACACGGTTTTCACCTTGTCGGGTGGCCATCTGTTTTCGATATATGACGGCTGCAAGCATGAGGGTATCCGGCTGATCGACACCCGGCACGAGCAGACCGCCGCCTTCGCGGCCGAAGGCTGGTCGAAGGTGACGCGCCAGCCGGGTGTCGCCGCGCTGACCGCCGGTCCGGGCGTGACCAACGGGATGAGCGCGATGGCCGCCGCGCAGCAGAACTCCTCGCCGCTATTGGTTCTCGGAGGTCGGGCGCCGGCGCAGCGCTGGGGGATGGGATCGCTGCAGGAGATCGACCACGTTCCGTTCGTGGCACCGCTGACCCGCTTCGCTGCCACCGCGCCGTCGGCCGAGGCCGTCAGCGGGCTTGTCGACGAGGCGCTGCGGGCCACCGTCGGCGCGCCGTCGGGTGTCGCGTTCGTCGACTTCCCGATGGACCATGTCTTTTCCGTGGCCGCCGACGACGGGCACCCCGGTGCGCTGACCGACACGCCGGCACCACCTCTGGCCGACGGCGACACACTCGACCGCGCGGCTGGTTTGCTGGCCGCCGCGCGGCGTCCGGTGATCATGGCGGGCACCAACGTGTGGTGGGGGCACGCGGAAGCGGCGCTGCTACGCCTGGCCGAGCAGCGACGGATACCGGTGCTGATGAACGGCATGGCCCGCGGCACCGTGCCCGCAGACCATCCGCTGGCCTTTTCACGGGCACGGTCAAAAGCGTTGGCGGAGGCTGACGTTGCGGTCGTCGTGGGGGTGCCAATGGATTTCCGGCTGGGCTTCGGCGGGGTGTTCGGAGCAGAAACCCAACTGATCGTGGCTGATCGCGCCCGACCCGACCGTGACCATCCACGGCCGATCGCCGCCGGTCTCTACGGTGACCTGTCGGCCACCTTGACCGCGCTGGGTGAAACGATCGCCGCCGGCGCGGCCGGTCATGGTGACTGGCTCGCCGCGTTGCGGGCGGCCGAGACGACGGCTCGAGACCGCGAACGGGCCGATCTGGCTGACGACCGCAGCCCGCTGCATCCGATGCGGGTCTACGCCGAACTGGCGCCACTGCTGGACCGCAACGCGATCATCGTCGTCGACGCCGGTGATTTCGGGTCCTACGCGGGCCGGGTCATCGACAGCTATGTGCCGGGCGCGTGGCTCGACAGCGGCCCGTTCGGCTGCCTCGGTTCGGGCCCGGGCTACGCGCTGGCCGCCAAACTGGCCCGGCCTGATCGACAGGTGGTCTTGCTGCAAGGCGACGGCGCTTTCGGATTCAGCGGCATGGAATGGGACACGCTGGCCCGGCACAACGTGCCGGTGGTGTCGCTGATCGGCAACAACGGGATCTGGGCCCTCGAAAAGCACCCGATGGAAGCGTTGTACGGCTATTCGGTGGTGGCCGAACTGCGCCCCGAGACCCGCTATGACGAGGTGGTGCGTGCGCTGGGTGGACACGGCGAGCTGGTGTCGACGCCCGCCGAGCTTCGACCCGCGCTGTTACGCGCCTTCGGCAGCGGCCTACCCGCCGTCGTCAACGTGCTGACCGACCCCGCAGTCGCTTATCCACGCCGATCCAATCTGGCGTGATGCGGCTTCGGCCCAATGGCCGACTCCTTCTCAGGGCGTCCCGCCCTGCATCGTCGCCGGCCGGTACCGTTGATCTGTGCCAAAGACCACCAGCGCGCTGTCGGGCCGCATGAGTAGCCGATTCTGGCGGCTGCTGGGCGCCAGCGCGGAGAAGAATCAAAGCCATTCGCTTGCCCAGGCCAGCGCCTCCTCGGAGTATGACGAGAAGGCCGCCGGCCTCGACGACGAGCAATTACGTAAAGCCGCCGGCCTGCTCGACCTTGACGACCTCGCCGAATCCGACGACATTCCACAGTTCCTCGCCATCGCGCGGGAAGCGGCCGAACGCTCCACCGGACTACGGCCGTTCGATGTGCAACTCCTCGGCGCGCTGCGCATGCTGGCCGGCGACGTGATCGAAATGGCAACCGGCGAGGGCAAAACCCTGGCCGGAGCGATCGCCGCCGCCGGGTATGCGTTGGGCGGCCGGCACGTTCACGTCGTCACCATCAACGACTATCTGGCCCACCGTGACGCCGAGTGGATGGGTCCGCTGCTGGAGGCGCTGGGTCTGACGGTCGGCTGGGTCACCGCGGAGTCGACGGCGAAGGAGCGTCGCGCGGCCTACCAGTGCAACGTCACCTATGCCTCGGTCAATGAGATCGGGTTCGATGTACTGCGCGATCAGCTGGTCACCGACGTCGCCGACCTGGTGTCGCCGAACCCGGACGTCGCGCTGATCGACGAGGCCGACTCGGTGCTGGTCGACGAGGCGCTTGTCCCGTTGGTGCTGGCCGGAACCACCCACCGCGAGACGCCGCGGCTGGAGATCATTCGGCTGGTCGGTGAATTGCAGGCCGGTGAGGATTACGACACCGACTCCGACAGCCGCAACGTCCACCTGACCGAGGCCGGGGCTCACAAAGTCGAAAAGGAACTCGGCGGAATCGATTTGTACTCCGAAGAGCATGTCGGCACCACACTCACCGAGGTCAACGTTGCGCTGCACGCGCATGTCCTGCTGCACCGCGACGTGCACTACATCGTGCGGGACGAGGCGGTGCACCTGATCAACGCCTCCCGCGGCCGTATCGCCCAGCTGCAACGCTGGCCCGACGGTCTGCAGGCAGCAGTCGAGGCCAAGGAAGGCATCGAGACCACCGAGACCGGTGAGGTGCTGGACACCATCACGGTGCAGGCGCTGATCAACCGGTATCCGACGGTCTGCGGCATGACCGGCACCGCACTGGCCGCCGGTGAGCAGCTGCGGCAGTTCTACAAACTCGGTGTTTCCCCGATACCGCCGAACACGCCGAACATCCGCGAGGACGAGACCGACCGGGTGTATATCACGGCTGCGGCGAAAAACGACGCGATCGTCGCCCACATCATCGAGGTGCACGAAACCGGACAGCCGGTGCTGGTCGGCACCCACGACGTGGCCGAATCCGAAGAGCTGCACGAGCGGCTGCAACGTCGCGGTGTGCCGGCGGTGGTGCTCAACGCCAAGAACGACGCCGAAGAGGCCCGGGTGATCGCCGAGGCTGGCAAGCTGGGCGCGGTCACCGTGTCGACCCAGATGGCTGGCCGCGGCACCGACATCCGGCTCGGCGGCTCCGACGAGGCCGATCACGACAAGGTGGTCGAGCTGGGTGGGCTGCACGTGGTCGGGACCGGTCGGCACAACACCGAGCGGTTGGACAACCAGCTCCGCGGACGCGCCGGCCGCCAGGGCGATCCGGGTTCATCGGTGTTCTTCTCCAGCTGGGAGGACGATGTTGCCGCGGCCAACCTCGAACCCAACAAGCTGCCGACGCGGACCGACGAGGACGGCCGCATCGTCAGCAACAAAGTGGCCGGACTGCTGGAGCATGCCCAGCGGGTCGCCGAGGGCCGGCTGCTCGACGTGCACGCGAACACCTGGCGCTACAACCAGTTGATCGCTCAGCAGCGCGCCATCATCGTCGAGCGGCGCAACACCCTGCTGAGCACCGCCGCCGCCCGCAAGGAGCTGGCCGAGCTGGCGCCCGAGCGGTATGAGGAGCTCTCCGAGAGCATGTCGGAAGACCGCCTGGAAACGATCTGCCGGCTGATCATGCTGTATCACCTCGACCGCGGCTGGGCCGACCACCTGGCCTACCTGGCCGACATCCGGGAAAGCATCCATTTGCGCGCCCTTGGTCGGCAGAACCCGCTGGACGAGTTTCACCGGATGGCCGTGGACGCTTTCGCGTCCCTGGCGGCCGACGCGATCGAAGCCGCCCAGCAGACGTTCGAAACCTCTCCAACGATCGAGGAGGAGCCGGGTGTGGACCTGTCCAAGCTGGCCCGCCCGACGTCGACGTGGACGTACATGGTGCACGACAACCCGTTGGCCGACGATTCGCTTTCCGCGCTGAGCCTGCCCGGTATCTTCCGCTGAGGCTGAAGCGAGCTAAGGTCACGCGTCATGGAGCGCGCCGACGACGATGCAGAGTGCTGCGATAGGCAGGAGCGGCGCTGATGAACCAGGGGCCCGCACACGACCGGCTCCTGACGGTGCCCAATGTGCTCAGCGCGATCCGGTTGATGTTGATCCCGGTCTTCGTCTACTTGCTGCTGGTTGACCATGCGAATGCCTGGGCGGTGGCCATCTTGATGTTCAGCGGCGCATCCGACTGGGCGGACGGGAAGATCGCCCGACTGCTGAACCAGTCGTCGAAATTGGGGGAGTTGCTGGATCCGGCGGTCGACCGGCTTTACATGGTGACCGTTCCGGTCGCGTTGGGGCTGCGCGGCGTCGTGCCGTGGTGGATCATCGCTGTCCTGCTGGCCCGCGATGTGCTGCTGGCCGCGGAACTGCCGCTGCTGCGCACCCGCGGGTTCACCGCGCTACCCGTGATCTATATCGGCAAGGCCGCGACTTTCGCTCTGATGTCGGCCTTTCCGCTTATTTTGCTTGGCCATTACGACACCACGTGGAGTCGTGTCATCTTGGCCTGCGGCTGGGCCTTTTTGATCTGGGGCACGTACTTCTACCTGTGGTCGTTCGTGTTGTACACGGTGCAGGTGGTGTTGGTGATGCGGCGGCTGCCCCCGGTGCGGGCCGGCCGCGCAAAGCCGCTGCCGAGCAGGGCAGACGCAGATGGCTGACCAGGCGCTCGGCGGCTACGACCCCGACGCGGGCCTCAGCGCGCACGAAGCGGGACGACCGCAGTTGATACCGGTGCCGTCGTTGCTGCGTGCCTTGCTTTCCGAGCATCTGGATCCCGGTTACGCGGCGGCGGCGGCCAAGCGGGGCCGCTCCGGCGAGCCACGGACCGGTCGGGCCCGCGTTCAGAACTGGGTCTGGCAAGGGTTGGCAGCGTTGCTGGTAGCGACGGTGTTCGCCGCCGCCGTTGCTCAGGCTCGGCTGGTCGCGCCGGGGGTGAGCGCGGCCCAACGGGTGCTGGCGGGCAGCGTTCGCTCGGAGGAGGCGGCGACAAGCGACTTAGCGGGACGCCGGAATGCGCTTACGGCGCAACGTGATGACGTTCAGCGGCGGGCGTTGGCCGACGACGCGCAGGGCCAGCGGCTGCTCGCCAATCTCGACAGGCTCAGCCTGGCCGCGGCGAGCACGCCTGTCACCGGTCCGGGTCTGAGTGTGACGGTGACCGACCCCGGCCTCGGCCCGAATCTTTCCGACGTGTCCAAGCAGCGGGTGGCCGGCAGTCGGCAGATCATCCTTGACCGGGATCTGCAACTGGTGGTCAATTCATTGTGGGCCAGCGGCGCTGAAGCGATCTCTGTCGGCGGCGTCCGCATCGGGCCGAACGTGACCATCCGGCAGGCAGGCGGCGCGATTCTGGTTGACAATAATCCGATCAGCAGCCCCTATACGGTCCTTGCGGTCGGACCCCCGCACTCGATGCAGGATGTCTTCAACGGCAGCCCCGGCCTGCGGCGACTACGGCTCTTGGAGGCGTCTTACGGCGTCGGTGTCAACGTCAGCGCCCGCGACGACCTCACGCTGCCCGCGGGGGCGGTCCGAGATGTCAAGTTCGCCAAAAAGATTGGGCCTTAATGTTGAAATTCCTAGTGGCAGGACGAGCAGCGTCGAAACGGCCGGTGAGGGGGTAGGGCGCCGATGATCGGTATTGCGGCGTTGGTCGTCGGGATCGTGCTGGGCTTGGTATTTCATCCCAGCGTGCCGGAAGTCGTCCAGCCGTACTTGCCGATCGCGGTAGTTGCCGCGCTCGATGCGGTGTTCGGCGGGCTACGGGCTTATCTGGAGCGGATTTTCGACCCGAAAGTTTTCGTGGTGTCGTTCGTCTTCAACGTTCTGGTCGCCGCGCTGATCGTCTACGTCGGCGACCAGTTGGGCGTCGGCACACAATTGTCGACAGCGATCATCGTCGTGCTCGGCATCCGGATCTTCGGTAACGCCGCGGCACTGCGGCGCCGGCTATTCGGGGCGTAACAGGCATGAGGCCGACATGAGCGACCCCAATTCCGAAGGCGCACCGCAGGGCAACGAGTCCGGGGCTAAAGCCGAGGAGACTACGGCGCAGCAGCACCAACATGCCGCCGACGACGCCGCGCAGCACGGCCGCCATGAACTGCAGCCGCACCAGCCGCGGCCCGAGATCGGGGAGCTGCAGCCACGTGGATTTCTCGGCATGCTGGGACAGGGCCGCAGGGTCTTCGGCACGCTGGCGGTGATGCTGTGCCTGCTGCTTGGTCTCGCCATCGCGACCCAGGTCCGGCAGAACAATTCCGGTGACTCGTTGGACACCGCCCGTCCGGCGGATCTGCTGGTGCTACTGGACTCCCTACATCAGCGGGAGGCGACGCTGAGCACCGAAGTCGCTGAGCTGCAGCGCACGTTATCCGCGCTGCAGGCGTCGGGCAGCAGCGACCAGGCCGCCATCCAAAATGCGCAGGATCGACTGGCCGCGCTGTCGATCCTGATCGGAACCGTCGGGGCCACCGGTCCGGGCGTCACCGTGCGGATCGAAGACCCCGGACCAGGTCTGGCACCCGAGGCGATGCTCGACGTGATCAACGAGCTACGGGCGGCCGGTGCGGAGGCGATCCAGATCGGCGACGGCCACCAGGTGGTGCGAGCAGGTGTCGACACCTGGATCGCCGGGGCGCCCGGCGCGCTGACCGTCGACGGCAAAACGCTCATGCCACCGTATTCGGTTCTGGCCATTGGTGATCCACCGACACTCGCTGCGGCGATGAACATTCCCGGCGGCGCGGCGGACAGCGTCAAACGCGTCGGTGGCACCATGTCGGTCCAACAGAGCGACAAAGTGGACATCACCGCCTTGCGACAACCAAAACCGCGCCAATACGCTCAGCCAGTCAAGTGAGCAACCAAGGAGGAACAGGAACACCGTGAGCGAAATTCCGCCTGATTTGCACTACACCGCCGAACACGAGTGGATTCGTCGTACCGGGGACAACACCGTTCGGGTAGGGATCACGGACTTCGCGCAGTCGGCGCTCGGCGACGTCGTGTTTGTCCAGCTGCCCGATGTGGGTACCGAGTTGACAGCGGGCGAGTCCTTCGGCGAGGTCGAGTCGACCAAGTCGGTGTCGGATTTGTTCGCCCCCGTTTCGGCGAAAGTCGTTGCGGTGAACAGCGATCTGGATGGCAACTCGCAGCTGGTGAATTCCGATCCCTACGGTGCCGGTTGGCTGATCGACCTCGAAGTCGACGACGGAGAGTCATTCGAGCAGGACTTCACGGCGCTGCTGGACGCCGATGCCTACCGCGCCACACTGGCCGAATGACCCTTGTTATCGCTCCCCGCGCCGGCGACGATGCGCTGCGGTGGGGAGACGCGTTGGCCGATCCGGCGGGGGAGGGCACATTGGGGTCCCATGCGCGGTACGGTCGACACATCGACGGTCAAGGCGGGTGGGAAGCCGGTCGAGCGGGCCCAACCAGACAACGCAGCAGCGGCCAGTGAGGAGTACCGGGTGACGGAGAAGGACAACGACCAGACCTCTGACGAAGTCACCGTGGAGACGACATCCGTCTTCCGCGCCGACTTCCTCAATGAACTGGACGCTCCCGCGCAAGCGGGGACTGAGAGCGCGGTCTCCGGCGTCGAGGGACTGCCGGTCGGTTCGGCGTTGCTGGTTGTCAAACGGGGACCCAACGCCGGGTCCCGCTTCCTACTCGACCAGCCGACGACCTCGGCGGGTCGCCATCCCGACAGCGACATCTTCCTCGATGACGTCACCGTCAGCCGCCGGCACGCGGAATTCCGGTTGGAATCCGATGAGTTTCAGGTCGTGGACGTCGGCAGCCTCAACGGCACCTACGTCAACCGGGAGCCGGTTGATTCGGCCGTCCTGGCAAACGGCGACGAGGTTCAGATCGGAAAGTTCCGCCTGGTGTTCCTGACGGGACCCAAGGTCGGCGACGACAACGGAGGGCCCGGAAGCTAGTGACCGCGCCCGAGACCCCCGGGCTGGCCGGGATGTCGATCGGAGCGGTCCTCGACCTGCTACGGCCAGACTTTCCGGACGTCACGATCTCCAAGATCCGCTTCTTGGAGGCCGAGGGTCTCGTCGCGCCACAGCGCGCGGCATCGGGTTATCGCCGGTTCACCGCTTATGACTGCGCACGACTGCGCTTCATCCTGACTGCCCAGCGGGATCAGTACCTGCCGCTCAAGGTGATCAAAGCGCAGCTAGACGCCCAGCCGGATGGCGAGTTGCCGCTCGCCGGATCGCCTTATGGTGTACCGCGATTGGTGTCGGTCGGCAACGGGGAGTCGGGTCAATCGGGCTCGGACCCCGCAGCGGTGGCGCCCACCCGCATCCGGCTGAGCCGCGAGGATTTGCTTGAGGGCTCGGGGGTGGACGCCGAGCTGTTGACCGCGCTACTCAAGGCGGGGGTGATCACCACCGGGCCGGGGGGTTTCTTCGACGAGCATGCGGTGGTGATCTTGCAGTGCGCCCGCGCGCTTGCCGAGTACGGCGTCGAACCCCGTCACCTGAGGGCATTCCGTTCGGCGGCTGATCGGCAATCCGATCTGATCGCCCAAATTGCCGGGCCTCTTGTCAAGGCCGGCAAGACCGGGGCTCGTGACCGCGCCGATGACCTGGCACGGGAAGTCGCCGCGCTGGCAATCACGTTACACACGTCGTTGATCAAGTCGGCAGTGCGCGACGTTCTGCACCGTTGAAGGACTAGACTTCGGACGACAGCTTGTGTTCGGCGGCTTGGTCTTCCACCGCGGCGTCGAGGCAGGTCTGGTACGGACACGGCAGCACGTGCGGAGGGCAGACACAGATGGGTGAAGTTCGCGTCGTCGGCATTCGCGTCGAGCAGCCGCAGAACCAGCCGGTCCTGTTGCTGCGCGAGGCCAACGGTGACCGGTACCTGCCGATCTGGATCGGCCAATCCGAGGCTGCGGCGATCGCCCTTGAACAGCAGGGAGTCGAGCCGCCACGCCCGTTGACACATGACCTGATCCGGGATCTCATTGCCGCGCTTGGTCATTCGCTCAAAGAGGTGCGGATCGTCGACTTGCAAGAGGGCACGTTCTATGCCGACCTGGTCTTCGACCGCAATATCACCGTCTCGGCGCGGCCATCGGACTCGGTTGCCATTGCCTTGCGGGTCGGCGTGCCGATTTACGTCGAGGAGGCGGTTCTGGCCGAGGCGGGGCTACTGATTCCCGACGAGAGCGACGACGAGCCTTCCAGCGCCGTCCGAGAGGACGAGGTGGAGAAGTTCAAGGAGTTTTTGGACAGCGTGTCGCCCGACGATTTCAAAGCCACCTGACCCGACGACGGCGGGCTGATCGCGCCGACGATGCACGTCAGCACCGTTGTCGGCGTGCTCGGGTTCCGTTCTGCCGACGGCGGCAACATCACGGATCCGTCTCATCTGCGAGTTCGGCCCCGACACGCCCTTTCGATAGCGTGGAGTCATCGCTGAGAGCGCCATACTCTGATCGCGACCTGATTAGTACGCGATTAGTTCTAGAAACACCACAGCGTGTCGAAAAGCGTATGCTCACAAGCACTCGGCTGAGCAAACGCGGCTACCGGCAGCCCGTAACGAGCGTGATCGGCGAGAGGAAGCACCGTGGGAGACCAACCACGTCACGACCAATTGGACCTCGAGTCCGTCACCGCGATCGACGACAACGCAGCAACGCACCCCGACCAGGCCGTCCGCACCCCTAGCGAACCTGTGCAAGCCGGCTTGTTCCCCGACGACTCGGTGCCCGACGAGCTGGTCGGCTACCGGGGTCCGAGTGCGTGCCAAATCGCCGGCATCACCTACCGCCAACTGGACTACTGGGCACGCACGTCGCTTGTGGTGCCGTCGATTCGCAGCGCGGCGGGATCGGGCAGCCAGCGGCTGTATTCGTTCAAGGACATCCTGGTCCTCAAGATCGTCAAGCGACTGCTGGACACCGGTATCTCGCTGCACAACATCCGCGTCGCCGTCGACCATCTGCGCCAGCGCGGTGTGCAGGACCTGGCCAACATCACGCTGTTCTCCGACGGCACCACGGTCTACGAGTGCACCTCGGCCGAAGAGGTCGTTGACCTGCTGCAGGGCGGGCAGGGCGTCTTCGGAATCGCCGTCTCCGGAGCGATGCGGGAGCTGACCGGCGCTATCGCCGACTTCCCCGGCGAACGCGCAGACGGCGGCGAGTCGATTGCCGCCCCGGAAGACGAGCTGGCCTCTCGGCGGAAGCATCGCGACCTCAAAATCGGCTGACCCGCGCAGTGTCGTGAGGGCGGCAAGTCGGTAAAATCGGTACCGCATCGCCCTTGCGCGGGAGAGTTCCGTGACTGCCAGCCACGGACGCCGAAGGAGCAACACCTCTCCGTCAACCTCTCAGGCACCCGGACCGCGCCAGACCCCGATGCCTCTGGAAAGCGGTGGCCCTGCATTCGGGTCACCCGCCCATGGGGAAAGACGTCGCGCCGCCGCGGACGTCGAATCTCTCAGGCGCCCGGTGCGGGTAGACGACAGAGGGAGAGGAACACGTAGCGGTTCCGCCTCACGTCAGGAGTCCCAGAGTGTCCGACCACACCAACCCGCTTTTCGCCGACCGGCACATTGGACCGGACAGCGACGCCATCGCGGCCATGCTTGAGGTCGTCGGCGTTGACTCCCTGGAAGAGTTGGCGCGTCGTGCGGTGCCCGCCGGCATTCTCGACAAGCTCACCGAAAACGGTGCGGCGCCGGGCCGTGCGGCGCCGGGCCTGGAAAAGCTGCCCCCGCCGGCCAGTGAAGACCAGGCACTGGCCGAGCTGCGGGCACTGGCCGACGCCAATACGGTCGCGGTGTCGATGATCGGGCAGGGTTACTACGACACGCTCACGCCGCCGGTGCTGCTACGCAACATCATGGAGAACCCGGCCTGGTACACCGCCTACACCCCCTATCAGCCGGAGATCAGCCAGGGCCGGCTAGAGGCGCTGCTGAACTTCCAGACCATGGTGGCCGATCTGACCGGTCTCGAAGTGGCCAACTCGTCGATGCTCGACGAAGGCACCGCCGCTGCCGAGGCGATGACGCTGATGCACCGCGCAGTCAAGGGCAGCGCCAACCGGCTGGCAGTCGACGTCGACGTGTTCGCTCAGACCGCTGCGGTGCTGGCCACCCGCGCCGAGCCGCTGGGCATCGAGATTGTCACCGCTGACTTGCGTGACGGCCTGCCGGACGGCGAGTTCTTCGGTGTCATCGCGCAGCTGCCCGGCGCCAGCGGCCGGATCACCGACTGGTCTGCGCTGGTATCGGAGGCGCACGACCGCGGTGCATTGGTGGCCATCGGCGCGGACCTGTTAGCGCTGACGTTGATCACCCCGCCGGGGGAGATCGGCGCCGACGTAGTGTTCGGCAACACCCAACGCTTCGGCGTGCCAATGGGATTCGGCGGTCCACATGCCGGTTACCTGGTGGTGCACACCAAGCATGCCCGTCAGCTGCCTGGCCGGCTGGTCGGTGTATCCCGTGATGCGGATGGGTCGCCGGCCTTCCGCCTGGCGCTGCAGACCCGCGAACAGCACATCCGTCGGGACAAGGCGACCAGCAACATTTGCACCGCCCAGGTGCTGTTGGCGGTGATGGCCGCGATGTATGCCAGCTACCACGGCGCCGACGGGCTGGCCGGGATCGCCCAGCGGGTGCACGCCCACGCCGAGACGATCGCCGCCGCACTCGGTGACGCGGTGGTGCACGACACGTACTTCGATACCGTGCTGGCTCGGGTACCCGGGCGCGCCGACAACGTGATCGCCGCCGCTAAGGCCAACGGCATCAACGTCTGGCGCGTCGACGACGACCACGTCTCAGTGGCTTGCGACGAAGCCACCACCGACGAGCACGTCGCGGCGGTAGTCAAGGCCTTCGGGGTGTCGCCCGCCGAATCGGCCGGCGCCAACATCGCGACCCGCACGTCGGAGTTCCTGACCCATCCGGCGTTCACGGGCTACCGGACGGAGACGTCGATGATGCGGTACCTGCGTGCGCTTGCCGACAAGGATCTTGCCTTGGACCGCAGCATGATTCCGCTCGGCTCCTGCACGATGAAACTCAACGCGGCCGCCGAGATGGAGTCGATCACCTGGCCGGAGTTCGCCCGTCTGCATCCGTTCGCGCCGACCTCTGACACGGCGGGGGTGCGTCGGCTCATCGACCAACTGGGCACCTGGCTGGTGCAGATGACCGGCTACGACGCAGTCTCGCTGCAACCCAACGCGGGATCGCAGGGCGAGTACGGGGGCCTGCTGGCGATTCACGCCTACCATGCCAGCCGCGGCGAACCGCAGCGCGACGTCTGCCTGATCCCGTCCAGCGCGCACGGCACCAACGCCGCGTCCGCGGCATTGGCGGGCATGCGGGTAGTCGTGGTGGCCTGCCGCGACAACGGCGACGTCGACCTCGACGACCTACGCGCCAAAGTCACCGAGCACGCCGACCGGCTGTCGACGCTGATGATCACCTACCCGTCGACGCACGGCGTGTACGAGCACGACATCGCCGAGATCTGCGCAGCGGTGCACGACGCCGGCGGTCAGGTGTATGTCGACGGCGCCAACCTCAACGCGTTGGTGGGCCTGGCTCGGCCAGGGCAGTTCGGCGGCGACGTCAGTCACTTGAATCTGCACAAGACGTTCTGCATCCCACATGGTGGCGGCGGCCCGGGCGTCGGGCCGGTGGTGGCGCGCTCGCATCTGGCGCCGTTCCTGCCCGGGCATCCGCTGGCTGCCGACCTGCCGCAGGGTCCGCCGGTGTCGTCGGCGCCGTACGGGTCGGCGTCGATCCTGCCGATCACCTGGGCCTACATCCGGATGATGGGCGCGGACGGCTTGCGGAGAGCGTCGTTGACGGCGATCACGTCGGCCAACTACATCGCCCGCCGGCTCGACGAGTACTACCCGGTGCTCTACACCGGCGAGAACGGCATGGTCGCCCACGAGTGCATCCTGGATCTGCGGCCGATCACCAAGTCGACCGGCGTGAGCGTCGACGATGTCGCAAAGCGCTTGGCGGACTACGGTTTCCATGCCCCGACCATGAGCTTCCCGGTGGCCGGCACGCTGATGGTGGAGCCCACCGAGAGCGAGAGTCTGGCCGAGATCGACGCGTTCTGCGACGCGATGATCGCCATCCGCGGCGAGATCGACCGGGTCGGCGCGGGGGAGTGGCC
>Ga0187781_10001979_pt1 | contig 15608 bp, 12 predicted proteins | sample 0715_SJ02_MP02_2_FD_132447 | JGI IMG/M metagenome (GOLD analysis project Ga0187781, IMG submission 132447) | Tropical peat soil microbial communities from peatlands in Department of Meta, Colombia - 0715_SJ02_MP02_20_MG | ecosystem: Environmental > Terrestrial > Soil > Wetlands > Peat | place...
CGGCGACAAAGACGTACAGCTGCTCGACGACCTGCGGTCCGAGCCCCATGGAGAGCTCGTCGCAGACGAGCGTCCGCACTCCGGGTCGTAGCGCCCGTGCGAGAGCGAGCATCTGGCGTTCGCCGCCGGAGAGCGAGCCGGCCAGCTGGCTCCTGCGCGACGCCAGCGCGGGAAAACGCCCCGACATCGCCTCCAGCAACTCCCGCCGGCTCTGCCGGTGCCGACCGGCCCAGAGTGCCAGGTGCTCCTCGACCGTGAGGTTGGGGAAGATGCCGCGACCCTCGGGGATGCAGCACATCCCCCTGGCGGCCAGGCGCTCAGGCTGGGGGCTGCGGACGGCCTCGCCATCGACGACGAGCAGGCCGGACTCGAGCCCGAGCCGGCCCGAGATGACCCGCAGCATCGTCGACTTGCCGGCACCGTTCGGGCCGAGCAGGACGCAGACGTCGCCAGGCCCGGCGAAGAGATGGACGCCGTGCAGCACCTCGATGCCGTCGTAGCCGGCGCGGACGCCCTCGAGAGAGATCGCCATTCCCCTGACGGGCTCGGGGGCCTTCACGACACCGCCAGCTGACCGAGATAGGCCTCCACCACTTCGCGCCGCTGGTGGACGGCTGCCGGCGACCCGGCGGCCAGCACAGCGCCACGGTCGAGCACGACCACCTCGGAGGAGATCCGCATCACGAGCTCGACGTCGTGCTCGACGAGGAGCACCGCAATGCCGTCGGCGGCGAGGGAGACGAGGACAGCGCCGAGGCGATCGGTCTCGGTCGGGTCGAGACCCGACGCCGGCTCGTCGAGGAGGAGCACCGTCGGGCGGGCAGCCAGGGCGCGGGCGACCTCGACGAGGCGGGCGGTGCCCGTCGAGAGGGTGTCCACCCGAGCCGAGGCGCTCGCCGTCAAGCCCACCCGCTCGAGCTGCTGATCGACGATCGCCGAGGCGTCCGACTCGAGCAGACGCCAGCGCCGCGGCCGCAGGCGGGCCGGATCGGCGGCCTCGGCGGCGACCGCGACGTTCTCCAAGACGGTGAGCGACGAGAAGAGCTCGAGGCGTTGGAAGGTCCGGCCGAGACCGAGCCGGGCACGAGTGGCCGGGCGCGACCGGGTGATGTCGCGGCCGTGCAGGAGCACGCGCCCGGCACTTGGGCGGGTGAGACCGGTGACGACATCGAAGAGGCTCGTCTTGCCGGCGCCGTTCGGGCCGATGAGCCCGGTGATCCGGCCGGCCTGCACGCTCAGGTCGACCCCGGACAGGGCCACGAGTCCCCCGTAGGCGAGCCCGACGGACTCGAGCTCGAGAGCGGCCTGCCCGGGACCGGACGCCCCGAAGCGCCCGGCGCCGGCGGAGGCGTCGGCCGTCTCAGCCGTCGCCATCGATCACCGCCGGGGTCATGGGCGTCCCCGCCGGGGCGGGCGCCAGCGAGGCTGCCCGGGCGCCTCGCAGGCCGCCGAGCCCGGGACCGCGTCGCCCCAGTCGCGAGACGAGGTCGCCGATGACGCCCTCGGGCTGCCGGCTGATGCCGATGGCGCCCAGCCCCGTGAGCAGGTACAGCCACGAGTAATTGCCGTTCAGCCAGTACGGGATCAGATAGAGGCCCAAGCCGGCCACGAGCACGCCGGAGACGGAGCGGATGCCCCACACCGTGAGGAGGAGGAGGAGCGCCAGGCTGGAGAGCATCTGATAGTCGTTCGGCTCGGCGATGAAGTCCACGCCGCCGAGGAGGGCTCCCCCGAGCCCCGCCAGGGCGGCCGAGAGGGCGAAGACGGCGAGACGCGTCCGCGCCACCCGAACGCCGGTCGTCGAGGCGGCCACGGCGCTGTCGTGCGCCGCCACGAGCCGGCGCCCGAAGCGGCCACGGCGGAGCGCCAGCACCCCGATGGCGGCGAGGGCATAGACGACGAGGAGGAAGAGGAGATAGGCCCGCCCGGAGGACAGCTCCAGCCCCAGCACGGGGGCGCGGCCGACCGCCAGGTACCCGCCGTAGCCGCCGAAATGGCTCGTTTCGAAGAAGCCGGCATCCATGGAGGCGGCGAACGCCAGGGTGGCGAGCGCCAGGTAGAGGCCCTGGAGGCGGATCGCCGGCAGGGCGATGACTGCTCCCACGGCGCCGGCAAGGGCCACGGCGGCGAGCAAGCCGAGGGGCGAGTCGTCGCCTCCCACTTTCGCCATGGCGAAGGCGCCGATCCCGGCGAAGGTAAGTTGGCAACAGGAGATCTGGCCGGCGTAGCCCGTGAGGGGCACGAGGGAGAGGCCGATGATCGCGAAGGCGACGCCGTAGGACAGGAGGAGGATGTCGTTCGACGGGAGCAGGCGCGAGGCGAGGAGGCCGACGGCGAGGAGGGCGCCCGCGCCGGCGAGCGAGTTCCGCAGGCTGGCGACGGGCATGCGGAAGCTAGGCACCCGCTCGGCGACCCGCAGCCGGCGTTGCGGGACGATGAGCAGGGCCACGAACAACAGGACCATCGGGATGGTCGCCTGCAGGTCCTGCCAGCTCTGCGGCAGGTAGCCGACGCCCATGTTGACGGCGATGCCGAGCACGATGGCGCCGAGGAACGTGAGGGGGAGGCTGCGGAGCCGCCCCACGACGGCCGCCGAAATGGTGCTGAGCACGGCCAGGGTGAGCGTCAGGATGACGAGGTTCTGGTCGGCGTAGAAGTCCACCAGGAGCACGCCGGCAAGAGCCGCCAGAGAGCACCCGAGCATCCATCCCGCCCGAGCAGTGGCGGCCGGTGAGATGCCTGAGAGCGCCAGCAGCTCCGGATCGTCCACCACCGCCCGCATCGCCACACCGAGCCGGGTCCGGTGCAGGAGGAGCCAGAGGGCACCACCCACGACCACGGCAATGGCGAGAACGGTCAGCTGGTCGTAGCTGATGGCGACGCCCAGCACGGTGACGGCGCTCGTCGGACCGAAGAAACCCGGCACGACCCGCGACTCGTTCTGGTTCCACAGGAACGACGCCGCCCCCACGAGCGCCAGCAGGAGCCCGATCGTCACGCCGATGGTGGAGAGCGTGGGCGCCCCCCGCAGGCGTCGCATGAGGGACCGCTCCAGCAGCGCTCCGGTCATCGGGCCCCCGCCGATGACCACGAGGAGGAGGGCGGGCACGGCCGGCCACCCGAGGGCGACGTGCAGCGCCCAGTAGGAGAAGGCGGCGACCATGCCGAGGGCGCCGTGGGCGAAGTTGAACACGCCCGAGGTGGAGTACGTGACGACGAGCCCGCTGGCGGCGACGAAGTAGATCGCCCCGGCGACGACACCGAGGACGAGGAACTGGAGGAACTCTTGCACGTCAGCCCGGGCGCGGGTCCTGCCGGAACCTCACGGGAGGGACGGGTCGTAGATGTAGGTGCCGGCGCACATGAAGCCCGTGGACGGCGACACCCGCTCCCAGTGGCCGTTGGCGACCTTGGCGACGACGAAGCAGTCCGGCGGCACCTTGCCGGCGGGGTTGTCGGGGGCGATGAGCCCGCCGGCGTCGAAGGTCGTGATCCTCTCCAGCGCCGCCAGCACGGTCGCCCGCGTCGGATCCGGACCGGCGTTCTGTAGCGCCTGCACGAAGAGCATGGCCGAAGCCCAGCCGAAGACCGAATAGATGTCGGGCGTATACCCCGGGTGGGCAACGTCGATCCAGTGGTCGAACAGTTTCACCTCGGGCACGGTGTTGGCGTCCTGGCCGAGGTAGAGCGACTCGTGGATGGCGACGACGATGTTGCTGGCGGCCGCCCCCGCCTTGGCGATGAAGGTGCCGTCGTAGGCAGAGCCGGAGTTGAAGAAGATGGCCGGGCGGAAGCCCTCGAGCGAGGCGGCGTCGAGGAAGGCGGCGATGGCGTTCACGTCCGCCTGGTCGAGGAGGACAATCTGCACACCGTCGTGCTTCATGCGGATGACGGAGGCCTGGAAGGCCGTCTGACCGACGTCGTAGTCCTCCACGTCGGCGATGTGGAAGCCGAGGCTTTTGAGGGCGTACTCCTCGCCCTCCCAGGAGCTCAGCACGGTGGAGACGTCGCCCACGAGAGCGCCTACATGACCGATGTCCGAGCCGTAGTGCTCCTTCAGCCACAGCAACGGCCCGGTCCCCCAGCCGTTCTGGATGGGCTGGGGGCTGAAGGTGTTCGCCAGCTTCGTGACGACGGGGTCGAGCGAGTCCGAGATGTTGGCGATCGTGTCGGGGATGACGACGCCGCCGCAGTCGTCCTCGATCGAGAAGGAGCCGACGAAGGCGACGACTTTCGGGATCAGCGCCTCGGTGTCGGTCTTGTTGTTCGTGCAGAAGAGCTCGTCGTCCTTGTTGTCAACCACGAGCCTGCGGTGGTCGATGCCGCCGGTCGAATTGATGTAGTCGAAGTACGCCTGCACGCCCACCTGGGCTCCGAGGAACAGCCCGGGCACGATGCCGCCCGTCGTCGAGACGTTCCCGACGGTGATCGTGCTGGCGCTCACGCCCGGACTCGGGGTCTGCGGCCCCGTCGTGCCCGGCAGCGACGTCGTCGTGGCGGCCGACGAGGCGGTCGTCGTCGTGCTGCCGGAGACGCCGCTGCCGCAGCCGGCTGCCACGAGCGTGAGGGCGCTCGCCGCCACTGCGGTCCGAAGCACACGTGCTGCTCTCGCCACTGCTCTCGCCCCCCCTCGTGCGCCCGCTCCCACCTTCGAGAACCAGGCGACAACCCGCAGCACCACCCTTGCATCGCCGTCCGGGTGAGAGAATGGAACACGTTCTCGTTTTGCGGCATGGTACGCCAGCCCGCCGCCCCGCGCACGCCGGCCGCCACCGCCGCGATCACTCAGGTCAACCCGTGGTGGAAGTTGATCGACCTCGGCAACTTCCGGAACAGGACGGTCATGACAACCCGCTCCTTCGCCGGGCGTACCACCACGATGGCGGCCCGGTAGGGTCCGGGCACCGGCGCCCAACCTCGCTCCACACGGGCGACGGTGAATTCGCCCCGATAGGCCACAAGACACGTCGCGTCGTGCTTCACGTCCCTCAACGAGAGGGGGAGAGGCCGATGATTCCGCATGCGCTCGACCGCCCGCACGACGGTGTCGCCGGAAGTCGAGACGACGCCCGCGAAGATCGCCCGCTTTCCGACGGCTGCCTTCGCCTCCGGGAGGACACGAAAGCACAGGCTGGTGTGGGTGCCGAGCTCGTTTCGGGCCACGGCACAGCCCCCGAGCGCCGAGCCGCCGAGCGTGCCGGCCACGAGGACGGCGGCAACGGCGAGGAGGCGACGGGGCGGCCTCACGTCGAGCCCTTCACATCGGCCACGGCGTGGGCGACGGCGAGCCCATCGGGCACGGGCCTTGCTACGGCGCGGTCGCGAGCCCGATCCGCCCGGCGGTCGCGGATGGTCTTCACGGCCCACACGAGCCAGCCCACCGGCAGGAAACCCCAGAAACTGATGATCCGGTAGAGGATGACGGCTGCCACCGTCGAGACCTGCACGCCGCCATAGGCGACCAGGGCAACCGTCAGGCTGCCTTCCACCACGCCGAGGCCGCCCGGCGTGATCGGCAGGTTCGACGCCAGCTGGGCGGCACCGTAGGCGAGCAGCAGTCCTCGCCAGGGGATCCCCGCGCCAATGGCGGCATAGCCGAGGGCAAGCGCCCCGCAGTCGAAGATCCAGTTGCCGAGCGACCAACCGAGCACGGGCACGAGATCTCGCAGACTGAGCTTCACCTGGCTCAGCTGCTGGGCGACGCGGGTCAGATGGGCCTCGGCGTCACCCCGGGGGAACCCGGTGAGCCGCTTCGACAAGCGGATGCCGAGGACCGCCGCCTTGGCGACGAACTTGCGCTGAGAGAACACCGCCATGGCGAGCAGCGCGATGACGAGGGCCGACACGATGACGCCGATGAGGTCGAGAGCCGCCCCCTCCCGCTCGGCCAGCAGGACGCCTGCTCCGGCGACAAGAGTGAGGCCGAGCGCCGAGCAGAGCAGGTTGGCGAGGAGGGCCCAGGCGGCAATGGGTTCGTCTGCCCCGGCCCGCCGGTACTGCCGGTAGGCGTACACGGTGGCGACGGCCGGGCCTGCCGGGATGGAGCTCGAGATCGCCGAGGCGGCCACCGTGAGGCTGAGGGCGCGGCCCGTGCGGAGACGGACTCCGGCGGCTCGGAGCAGGCGCTGTTGCATGAGGGCGAACGACAGGAACGAGGTCGCCTCGGAGGCGACGGCCGCCACGACGAAACCGACGTTCAACCGACTCAGCTCGCTCGTTGCGCCCACGAGCTCACCGCGCTGGCCGCTCACGGCCCAGAGGGCGGCTGCTCCGAGGCCGATGCCGACGACGTAGCGAACCCAGGGGGCGATTCGCTTTCGCCCTCGGGCGCGACCGGGCGGCTTGGCAGGTTCGGAAGGAGCCCCGGGCGACCGCTCGGCGGGCCCGGAGAGCTCAGCAGCGTCAGGCACCCGGTGGCCGCACCTCGCTCAGCTCACAGCTGCAGCGATTTGATCTCGAGGAACTCCTCGAGCCCGAACCGCCCGAGCTCTCTGCCATGGCCGGACTGCTTGAAGCCGCCGAAGGGGGCGAGCGGGTTGAAGCTACCGCCGTTGATGTCGACCTGCCCCGTGCGGATGCGGCGGGCGACGTGCTTGGCACGCTCGGCGTCTCCGGCCCACACCGCCCCGGCCAGCCCGTAGGCGGAGTCGTTGGCGATGGCGATGGCCTCTTCCTCGGTGTCGTAGGGCAGGATGGCGAGCACCGGGCCGAAGATCTCCTCTTGGGCGATGGTCATGTCGCTCCGCACTTCGGAGAAGACGGTGGGGCGCACGTAATAGCCGACTTCGAGGCCCTCGGGTGGCTCGACGCCGCCCGTCAGGAGCTTGGCGCCCTCGTCGACGCCCTTTTGGATGTAGGCGCGCACACGCTCGCGCTGGACGGCCGACACGAGCGGACCTAGCCGGGTCGTGTCGGCAAAGGGGCTCCCGGGCGTGGCCGCCTCCGCTTCGCGCACGGCAATCTCCTCCACCTCGGCCAGGCGGCTGCGGGGGACGACCATGCGCGTGAGGGCGCTGCAGGTCTGCCCGGAGTTCAGGTAGCACATCGTCACGCCCGTGGCGACGGCTTTGGCGAGATCGGCGTCTGCCAGGATGACGTTGGCGGACTTGCCGCCGAGCTCGAGCGCCACCCGCTTGACCGTCTGGGCGGCGAGCTCGCCCACGCGGCGCCCGGCACGGGTGGAGCCGGTGAACGACACCATGTCGATACCCGGATGGGCGGCGATGGCCTCGCCGACGACCGGTCCCAGGCCCGACACGAGGTTGAAGACACCCGCGGGCAGGCCGACGTCATGAATCACGTCGGTCAGGAGGAAGGCGTTGAGGGGCGCCACCTCACTCGGCTTCAGCACGACGGTGCACCCCGCCGCGAGGGCGGGCGCCACCTTGGCGGCGATCTGATGCAACGGGTAGTTCCACGGCGTGATGGCTCCCACCACCCCGACGGGCTCGCGCACGACGAGCGAGTTGCCGACTTGCTCCTCCCAGACGACCTGCTCGACGAGGTCGGCCATCGACAGGAACGTGCTGATGGGCAAGCCTGCCTGGATGAGCATGGAGAGATTGAGCGGCATGCCGACCTCGTGAGCGATCAGCTCACCGATGTCGGCCATGCGCGCCCCGAGGGCCTCGCCGATGCGGGAGGTGAACTTCGCCCGTTCCGAGACGGAGACCTTCGACCACTCCTCGAAGGCCGCCCGCGCGGCCGCGACGGCGGCGTCCACATCGGACGCCGACCCGAGGGGCACTCGACCGATGACCTCTTCGGTGGCCGAGTCGGTCACCTCGCCGGAATCGGTGCTGCTCGGTGCCACCCACGCACCGTCGATGTAGAGCTTGTCGCGGACGTCCATCTCGACCACCCTCCTCGTCGCCAGTTCGCCCTCGAGCCTACTGCTGGGCTCTTGCAGCCGGCCGGAGGGGGAGCTGGCCCGTGGGCGGCCTGAAGCCAGGCAAGCCATCTCCGGGCTGCCCCGCGGCGGCGGGGCGGGCGGCGGCGAGGCGGGCGGGGGCACGACCAGCGCCCGGCGGTGGCGGGGCACCCGGGCCGTCGGTGACGGTGAACATGGTCGAGGCAAGGCCGAAGTCCCCCGCGAAGGTCGCCCCGCTCGCCGTCACCGTCGCCTCCGTGCCGACGATCTCGATCTCGGTGACCCGACCCGAAGCGTCCGTCGAGACCGCCTGCACGGACTCGAGCGTGCCTACGGCGAATTGGCGTTCGAGCTTCGTCACCGGGATGGAGTCCGTCCAGGTGTGCCAGGGGTTGCACCCAAGGCTCTGGGGGCCGCCGAGGCAGACGGCATCGCCCGGATCCGCCACGGCGTCGAAGATCGACTGGCCGTTCCAGTACTCGAATGCCTCGGTGTATCCCCCGTCCGAGGAGCCGTACTCGGTCGGGGCGGGGCCGCCGTTCTGCACGAGGTACTGGCCGGCCGTGTCGAGCACGGCGAGGCTGGCGAGCGGGCTTTCCCACATGATGCCCTGGGCGTACCACTCGCAGGAGTCGTCACAGATGTCCGCGTAGCCGTGCCAGCCGCCGGTCGCCATCGAGTAGAGGACGTAGGTGCGGGCGGCGACGGCCTGCGCCTCGAGCTCCTGGAAGCCCCACGGCTCACCCTGCGGGGATCCCTGGCTCCCCCCGTAGGCGCCCCAGCCCGCAGGCGATTCACCCGGCGTGACGTCTGCGACGTACTGCTCGAGGGCGACGAGGTTGAGGGTGCGCTCGAGGTGCTCGTCGGCGGTGCTGGGGCCGTAGTAGTCGTAGGCCTCCAGGCGGCCGCGGTAGGTGACGTCCTGGTCGTCCGCTCGGCAGAGAGTGAGGAGGTCGGTGCTCGGTGCCGTCGCCGCCAGCGACGCCGGCACGGCGATGGGATCGGTGAGGCCCGTGGCAACCTCCTCCCACTTGGCGGCCGTGCACGAGGTCGCCTTCTCGAGCTCCCACAGCCCGGTGAGAGAGCCCTTCTTCTTGATCTCGAGGGCGCGAGCAGCATGGCCGGCCGGGATGCTGGCGAGCTTCTTGCCGGCGGAGTTGACGTAGGTGAAACGCGAAGGCGAGGTCACCGTGACGGCGCGGTTGTCGTTCTCGTCGATCGCGACCCTGACGATCTCCCTGTCGGCCTTGGCATTGAGGGTCGCATCGCTCACGGGGTAGGCGATGTCGGAGTAGTAGTGCGCAAGGATCTGCTCGTAGGTGAGGTGGCCGAGGGTGGCCAAGCCGAAGGCACCCCACTGACCCATGCCGTAGCCCGGACCGAGGCCATGACCGCTGAGGGTCACGACGCCGGAGGGGAAGGGGGCCTGGGCGCCGGCCCTGTCGGCGGCGATTCCGGCTGCGACGCTTGCCAGGAGCACACAGCCGGCCGTCGTCAACGTCGCCGCCCGGGCGCGCGCCCTCCAACGAGAGCCGGAGGGTCGACCGTTGGCGGTCGACCTGTGCCTCCTGCGCGTGATGGGGCCAATGTTAGTCGTGTGAACTGGGCGGGACCAAGGGGACCGCCGATCAGGAGGAATCGCCGAGCACGCCCTCGATGGCGGCCGAGAATGCGCCCCGAGCGGCCTCGAGGCTGAACCCTCGAGCCCTCTCCCTGCCGCGATCGACCAGGACCTCGCGGAGGGGCGCGTCGGAGAGGACCCTTTGGGTGGCCGTCGCCACGAGAATCGAGGGTTTCGCCGGCAGGACGATGCCGGCATCGAGGACGGTTTCCGGCACGGCGGCGACGCCGTAGGCGACCACGGGGACGCCGTGGTGCATGGCCTCGAGCAGGGGGGCGCAGAAGCCCTCGTGCTCGGAACAGCACACGAGGACGTCGGCCTCCAGGTAGTACGCCGCCAGCTCGCCTGCGCTGACCGACCCGGCGAAGTCGACGGAGGCGGCGATGCCGAGCTCCTCGGCGAAACGCCGGACGGCGAGGGCGTACGGGGCGCAACTCGGCCGACCGACGAGATGGAGGCGGGCGTTGGGATCGAAGAGCTCGAGGAAGGCAGCGAACGCTTTCACGACGTCCTGGTGCGCCTTGTGGGGAAGCATCTGTCCGACAAAGAGCCAGTCCGACCCGGACGTCTCCTTGGCGGTCTCCAGCTCGGCGTGCAGGCCCGGGTCGACGGCCCCGTCGAGCGCAGACAGGTCCATCATGAGGGGCGCCACCGCCGTCCTCCGGTAACCCCAGGCATCCAGCTCGGCGGCGTTGTAGCGGGAGACGCCGATCCCGAGGTCGCACAGCGGAGCCAGCTCCTCCAGCTGGCGGCGTCCGAGACGCACCTCCTCGCCGAGCGACGGCATCCACGCCTCCACGTGCTCCGCCGGGGTGATGTTGTGATAGTTGACGATCTTCGGCCCGGGGTGCTCGGCCACGACCTCGGCCGCCGGGCTCCCGATCGAGGCCTGGTAGCAGACCCACTGGTTCCCACCCGGCTCTCGCGGCAGCTCACCGAGGGGACGGACGTGGCCGTTGAGCCCAGGGCCCCAGTTGCCGGCGAAGATCTCCGACACGAACCCCATCGAGCGCAGGACGCGTTGAGCCTCCAGCGTGTGGTGGCTGACGGCGTCGCGCTCGACGATGGAAGGGATGACCTGGTCGATGCGGACCGGCCGCCCCGTCACGGCCGCCTCGTCACCGCAAGCCCCGTCACCCTCGGCGGCCGGCGACGGCATAGAGCGCCCCCGGCGCGCCGGCGGCGGACGTCCCTGCCGGGTCGAACACGGTGATCTCGGCAAAGCCGTAACGGGCGAGCAGGTGGCACCACGTCACCGGGTGCAGCGGCCGCCTGAGGGAGAGGTCGGACGTGATCGGATCATCGCCGCCGGGCGGGCGGGGATGAGCGCTCACGATGACGACGACGCCCCCCGACTGCAGCCGGCTGGAGGCGAGGTGGGCGATAGCCCGGGCGCTCGCCGGGCTCACCTGGTCGGTCATGCCCGAGACGACCAGGCCACCGAGCGACGAGCGCCGCTCGGCCCCGAGGCGCTCGAGAGCGCTGCCTCGGGCGATCCTCCCCGAGGCCACTGCAGCCGGATCCGCCCCGGCGGCGTCGTAGCCGCAAGCCGCCATCCGGCGGACGAGGCCGCCGTCGGCGCACTCGACATGCAAGACGCGGCCGCCGGGACCGCGTCCGATCCGTTCCAAGGCCCAGTCCGCCAGGGCTGCCGCGGACGTGTCCGGTTGGCTGCACCCGACCCTGGCCGATCCCGAGCTCCCCGCCGCTCGCGTCGGGGCGGGCGGGAGCGTGCGCCCGCCCGGCAAGAGGCGATCGAGCCGGCTCGAGCTCCCCCCCGAGCTCGCCAGCCTTCGCGCGTGGTCGGCGGAGACCTGAGCGCGGGTGGCGAGGACCTCGGCGAGGCGTCCCGCCTGGTCGAGCGTCTGTCGTTGCAGCGATCGCAGCCGAGGGCCGGCCACCCGCCTCGCCGCCGTCGCCCCGCGCCGCCCGACTCCCTCGGCGGTGCGGAGGGACCGGTGGGAGGCACTTGCGGCCATCTGGCGCAGGCCTCGCCGACCGCCTGCGGGGACATCGAGCTGCGCCCGCCCGGCGGAATCGCTCTGGCGAAAGCGATACGCCTGCGGGCGCGTCAGCGCCCCGCCATCGACCTGCCTCGCGAGGGCTTCGGGATCGCTCGCGACAGCAGCGAAGCGCCCGTCGAGGTCCTCCTCGTAGCCCGCTGGCAACCGTCCGGACGCCCGCAGGCGGTCGGCCTCGGCGACGACCTCCGAGATGGCGTCTGCGACGATGTCACTTTCCGGCGCCACGCGGCTCACTCGTCGCGTCGTTGCGTCTTCAGGTGGACCGTGAACGGCAAGGCCACGACGCCGGTCGTCTTGCCGGGGTTGACCACCTCGAAGGTGGCCGCCGGTTCTCTGAACGCGTGCACGACGCCGCCGCCTCCGTCCTGCACGCGGACGTTGACGGTGTAGCGGCCGTCGAGCAACGGCAGCTCCTCGAACTGGAAGATCAGCGTGGAGGAGCCGGCCTCGAGGTCGAACTGGTCACCCAGCATCGTGGAGTCCCCTTCGAAGAGCAGGGACCCGTTCTCGGCGAAGATGGCGCACCCGAAGGCGACGTTGGCCAGGCGTTCACGGACCTTCAGGTCGAGGAGGATCGTCAGGCCCTCGCCCGGAAGGACGTACTCGCGGTCGACCGCCGGCAGCTCCAGCCGGCACTCGGTGATCGCCACCCGCCGCTCGCCGAGGATGACGGGCTGCGGACTGGCGCTGCGGCCTCCGGCGGCCTGCTCCGCCGCCAGGGCGGCGCCCTCCTCCTCGCCCCCCGGCAACGCCCCCGCCTCACCCGTCTCGATGAGACGGTCGCGAAATGCCCGGATCGCCTCACCAGGCGGCGCATAGCTGATCACCTCGCCGGCGTCGAGCACGGCCACCCGGCTGCACATGGAGCGCATCATGTCGGCCGCGTGGGAGACGACGACGATCGTGCGGCCCTCCTCCTGGAACTGATGGATGCGCTCCATGCACTTGGCCTGGAAACGTTCGTCACCGACGGCCAGCACCTCGTCGACGAGGAGGATGTCGGGGTCGACGTTCACCGCCACGGCGAAGCCCAGCCGGACGTACATGCCCGAGGAGTAGAAACGCACCTGGTTGTCGATGAACTGCTCGAGCTCGGCAAAAGCGACGATCTCGTCGAAGCTGCGCTCGATCTGTTTGCGGGACAAGCCGAGCAGCGAGGCGTTGAGGAAGATGTTGTCCCTCCCCGACATCTCCGGCTGGAAGCCTGCGCCCAGCTCGAGCATGGCGGCCAGCTGGCCCCGCAGGAGGATCTGGCCCGAGGTGGGCTGGAGGATGCCCGCGATGCATTTGAGCAGGGTCGACTTGCCCGACCCGTTGCGGCCGAGGATGCCGAGCGTCTCGCCCGGGTTGACTTCGAGGTCGATGTCCTTGAGCGCCCAGAACTCCTCGAAGGGCAGGTGGCCGGCATGCACCACCCGCTCCTTCAGGGAGGTGTACTTCTCCTTGTAGAGGCGGAAGCGTTTCGAGACGTGCTGAACCTCGATGGCGGCGCTCATCGAGGCGTCACAGCTCCTCGGCGAAGTTGCCCTCGACCCGACCGAAGATGACCATGGCGATCAGCAGCATCGCGATCGAGCCGACGAGGACGCAGGCCAACCCTGTCCAGTAGGGCGTGGCCCCCCACGTCGGCAGCACGTGGTAGGGCTGCAATCTGCCGTTCACGAGCGGCGAGACGTTCTTCACGATCTTGCCGGCAGGCGGGATGACCTTTCCGAAGAGGCACCGTTGGAAGGACACGACGATCCACATGAGGGGGTTGGCCTCGTAGATCCACCGGAACCAGGCGTGGTCGTGGAGCGCCTTGGCGACGTCGGCAAAGGCGTAGACGATGGGCGGGCTGAAGAACAGCGCCACGAGGAGCACCTCGACGAGGTGCTGCACGTCCCGCAGGTAGACGTTCACGGCCGAGAGGAAGACCGCCAGGGCGGCGGACAGGATGACGTCGCAGACGAGGGCGAACAACAGCAGCGGGATGTAGCCGAACGCAGGCAGGACCTGGAAACCGGCGAGGAAGACGACGAGTATGCAGGTCTGGAAGAAGAAGTAGCAGATGGCCGTGCCCACCTGGGACAGCGCCAGGATCTCGCGGGGGAAGGCGACCTTCTTCACGATGCCGGCGTGAGCCACGAGGACGCCGGACGAAGAGAGCAAGGAGTTGTTGAAGAGGTTCCAGGGCAACAAGCCTGCGAAGAGGAAGAGGGCGAAGTCGGGCGTCGGGTTGTGCAGGAAGTACTTGAAGACGACGTAGTAGATCATGAGGATCAGCGCCGGGTTGAGGAACGACCACACGAAGCCGAGCACGCTGTTCTTGTAGCGGACCTTCAACTCCTTGCGGACGAGGAAACCCAGCAGCTCGCGAGACCCCCAGATCTCGAGGATTCGGCGCCTCAGGCTGACCTTGGCGGAGACGACCCGCTGCGGCAGCTCTCCGCGGTCTCGGGCGAGGTCGGAGCGGGGATCCCGCGCCGCCTCGGCGCCGGGTCCGTAGCTGATGCCGCCGACCGTCGCCTGTGTCGCCGCGGCGCTGCGCGCCAGGCTCATCGTGTCTTGTTCCTCCCGTGCACACCGATGCGGAGCTCGCGATCGGCCGGTGACTCCTGATCCTACTCGTGAGCAGCCCTAACCAGCGGTGCATAGGCCGCAAAGAGCGCGAGCACTCCCTGCTCAGGGCCATTGACACAGCGGATCAGGCGGGGCACACAGCTAGGCTGGCCGCCTCCGCCGCTGTGCCGGAGCGGCTCCGCAGACCTGTCTGCGAACACCTAGGAGAGGGAGCCTCGTGACTTCGATCACTCGCTCGGTGTGGGACCGAATGCGGGCCAGTGTCGTCACCGACGTGGCGGAGCGCGGCACTGACAAAGAGACCGAGCTGCTTCGCCAGATGGCCGACGTCTTCAAGGAGCTCGCCCGCCTCTCTGTCGACCTGGGCGCCCTTTGGAGCTCTCTCGAGGAGACCAAGGGCAAACTTGACGAGGTCGGCAGGAAGCTCGACGTGCAGGCGAGCGTCCTTGCGGAGTTGACCGACACCGTGAACGAGCAGATCGAGGTCGGCAACGAGTCGACAGAGCTGCTCGGGCGCCTCCTGCAGTCGGCCCGCGCCCGGATCGAGGTGCTCGAAGGGGCGCGTGAGAGCCTGACGTGAGCGATCCATGACCGCCGCCATGGGCGGGCCTGTCGTCATCGATCTGAGCGCCCTCGGCACCTCCGGTCGGATCGGCCGGCGGATCGCCCGCCACAGCCGGGACTTCGCTGCCGCCATGGAGCGTCACCGCCCCGACCTCGTCGGGCGATATCTCCTCGCACCCGAGCAACGCGTGGACGAGGATCTCGCCGAGCTGCTGGCGGGCAAGCTCGCCGTCGCCGGCTCCACCGGCGCCGTTCCCGAGAGCGCCCGCGTCTTCCACAGCATGAGCGTGCTCGATCTCGCCCGGCCCATGGGCGCTATCTGGCCAGCCGAGGTCGAGCGCCTCGGTCTCTGGTTCTCGGCGAGCGTGCCGGACCTCCATCTTCGCCACGGCGGATCTCGCCAAGTCGACGGCGAGCGGAGGCGGCGCCGCCAACGGGCGCGCTGCGAGGTGTTCCGGCAGGCGGACGCCCTGCTGGCAACTTCGCCCGCCATCGAGCGCGAGCTCGTGGAAGAGGTCGGGGCCGAGGCGGCCCGCGTGGCCGTCGTCGGCTCCGGCGAGCCGTGGCAGGACGTCGTGGCGCGTTCCGCCGCGGTCTTCGAGGGCCTGGCCTCACGCGAGCGCCGCCCCTGGCGGCGGGAGCTTCGCCTCGCCTTCGTGTCGCCGTTCCCGCCGATCCCCTCCGGCGTGGCCCGCTACAGCTCTCGTCTCGTCGAGGCGCTCAGCGACGAGCTCGGGACCGTCGCCGCAGGCGCCGAGCTCGACTGCTTCGCCGACGGGCTGGATCGCCGGGACGGCGAGCCGGTCGTGCCGGCGGCGGGGGGCGAATTGTTCGACGCCCGGCAGTTCCTCACCGTGGAGCGGGCCATCGGCGGTTACGACCGGGTCGTGTACGTGCTCGGCAACAGCGAGTTCCACACCGGCGCCTTGGTGGCGCTCCGCCAACGGAGCGGGACCGTGATCGCACA
>Ga0187781_10001980_pt1 | contig 15608 bp, 11 predicted proteins | sample 0715_SJ02_MP02_2_FD_132447 | JGI IMG/M metagenome (GOLD analysis project Ga0187781, IMG submission 132447) | Tropical peat soil microbial communities from peatlands in Department of Meta, Colombia - 0715_SJ02_MP02_20_MG | ecosystem: Environmental > Terrestrial > Soil > Wetlands > Peat | place...
ATCACTCCGCGTCTGCCGTGTCCCTCATCGGGGGAGGCACTGCCTACCTGCGACCAGGCGAGATCAGCCTGGCGACCAACGGCGTGCTGTTTCTCGACGAGCTGGCCGAGTTCCCGGCCGCCGTGTTGGACGCCCTGCGGCAACCGCTCGAAGAGGGGGTCGTGCGGATCGCCCGGGCGCGGGCGATGGTCACCCTGCCGGCGGCGTTCCTCCTCGTCGGGGCGATGAACCCCTGCCCCTGCGGCCAGGGCGGGCCCTACCGCCCCTGCGAGTGCTCAGAGGCACAGCTGGACCGGTACGCCCGGAGGTTGTCAGGGCCATTGCTGGACCGCTTCGACCTGCACATCGCCGTCGAGCGACTCGGTACGAACGACCTCTTCGGGACTTCGCCGGGCGAGTCCTCGGCGACCGTGGCCGCTCGCGTGGCGGCCGCCCGCGAGATCGCTCGCTCCCGGGGCGTTTCGTGCAACGCCGCCATCCCAGCACACGAGTTGGACGAGCTGGCGCCGCTCGACCCGAAGGCGACGGCCTTGCTTCGCCGGCGAGTGAACCAGAGCTCGCTCAGCGCCCGCGGGCTCGATCGGGTGCGACGAGTCGCGCGAACGCTCGCCGACCTGGCACAGGTCGAGGGTCCCGTGCCCGCTGAGGCGGCGGCGACGGCGCTGGAGCTGCGCGCCGGGCGTCGGGCCGTGGTCCGGGCGCGGTGGGTGGCATGAGCGAGGGGGAGCCTCGACTACCGAGCGGGCGCGAGCCGGATCTGCCCGACGTCGCCTATGCCGTCGCCTTGGCCGGCCTTCGCGAGATGACGCCAGCCCGCTTGCGAGTGTTGCTGGAGGATCGGCCGGCTCGAGAGGTCTACGAGCAGCTCCTCAGCGGCCATCCGTCCCTGCGCGATCGGGTCGCAGGGGCCGATGGCCCGGCACGCGCCCCTTCCTCGCAAGCGTCGCTCGACCTCGGGACGAGCTGGGGCGCCACGGGTTCTCCCCACGCGACGGAGCGGGCGCGTGCCCAGACCCGCGCTTGGCTCGTTGCATGGCGCCGCCAAGCCCGGAGCACGCCGGTTGCCCGTGTGTGGCAGGACCTGCGGGCCCGGGGCATCGACGCCGTCCGCCGGGGCGACGCTGCCTACCCCGCCCGTCTGCTACGAGCTCGGCAGGTCCCCGAGTTGCTCTACGTGCGCGGCCGGATCCATCAGGCCTCCGCTCCCTGCGTCGCCATCGTCGGCACGAGGCGCGCCACGCACTACGGCCTCGAAGTGGCCTTCGCGTTCGGCCGCGAGCTGGCGGAACGTGGCGTGGTCGTTGTCTCCGGTCTGGCACGCGGCATCGACGCCTCCGCTCACCAGGGCGTGCTTGCCGCCGCCGCTCGACCGAGGGGGCCGCTCGCGGTCGTCGGGGGCGGCGTCGACATGGTGTACCCGAGAGAGAACCGCCGACTCTGGGAGGGCGTGCTCGAGACCGGGGGCATCCTGTCCGAGGCGCCGCCCGGGGCAGCACCGGAGAGCTGGCGTTTCCCCCTCCGTAACCGAATCATCGCCGCCCTCAGCCAGGTGCTCGTGGTGGTGGAGTCCTCCCGCCAAGGGGGCGCCATCCACACGGTGCTGGCGGCGGATGCCTACGGCGTGCCCGTGCTGGCCGTGCCCGGCTCCGTGCGAAGCCCCCAGTCCGAGGGCACCAACGCCATCATCCAAGAAGGCGGTGCCGGCGTCGCGCTCGACGTGCACGACGTACTCGCCGTGCTCTCGATGGCCTGCGAGGAGGACGGGACGCCCATCTCGTTCACCCCGCCACGGCTGGCGAGCGATCTGCCCGAGGCGGTGAGCAGATCCTGGAGGTCGCAGCCGCGCCGTCCGGGCGGGACAGACTCGCCGGAGGAGGCCGCCGTGGTCCGGGCGCCGGGGCCCCTGCTGCTCCGGGCTCCGATCGGCCGCCACCCGGGCGGAGCACAGCAGGCGATGGACCTCGGGCCCCCGCGGCGCCCCGGGGCACCCCGATCGGGCGGCAGGCGGTCAGACGGCACGCGGCCGGCCGGAGCGCCGGGCGGCTCGGTGACAGGTACGGGCGCGGAGGCGCCGGGCGACTCGGTGACAGGTACGGGCGCGGAGGCGCCGTGCACGCCGGCCGAGCGGGCGGTGCTGGAGGCCGTCGACTACAGCGCCACGCTCGTCGATCTTGTCTGCTTGCGCACGCAGCTCGACCTTGGGGTGGTGGCGCTCGCCATCGACCATCTGGAGGAACTCGGGCTCGTGCGTTGCGAGGGGGCAGCCTGGGTCCGCTGCTGAGCCGCTGGTCCCCACGGATCGCTAGCGCCGGAGCAGCTGTACGGGATCGCCTGCTTCGACGCCGAGCGCTTCGGCCACGGCGGTGTTGGCGCAGACGCCGTCGACCGTGTTGACGCCACCGCGCAGCGCCGCGTCGCCGGCCACAGCATCGGCGACCCCGTGCTCGGCGAGGGCCAGCACGTAGGGCAGGGTGGCATTCGTGAGGGCATAGGTCGAGGTGTGCGGCACCGCCGCCGGCATGTTGCCGACGGCGTAGTGGAGGACGTCGTGCACGAAGTAAGTCGGATTCTCGTGCGTCGTCTCGTGCGTCGTCTCGATGCAGCCGCCCTGGTCGACCGCGACGTCGACGATCACCGAACCGGGGCGCATCGTCGCCACCATGTCCTCGCTCACGACGATGGGGGCCCGGCCGCCGGCGACGAGCACGGCGCCGATGAGGAGATCCGCCTCGAGGAGCGCCCGCTCGATGGATCCCCGGTTGGAGGTGAGCGTCAGGATGCGGCCCCTGTGGATCTGGTCGACCCAGCGAAGGCGGTCGATGTTGCGGTCGAGGAGGAGCACCTCAGCCTCCATGCCCTGGGCGATCCAGGCGGCATTCCAGCCGACGTGGCCGGCTCCGATGACCACGACGCGAGCGGCCCGCACGCCTGGCACCCCGCCGAGGAGGATGCCTCGCGTGCCGTTGCGCTTCTCCAGCAGGGATGCTCCCACCTGCGTGGCGATCCGGCCGGCCACCTCACTCATCGGCGCCAGCAGCGGGAGGTCGCCGTTAGCGGTCTGGACCGTCTCGTAGGCAATTCCTGTCGTCTTGGCCTCGAAGAGCGCTTTGGCCACCTCCGGGTAGGCGGCCAGGTGAAGGTAGGTGAAGAGCACGAGGTCGTCCCGCAGGTACTTGAACTCCGACTCCTGAGGCTCCTTCACCTTGCACACGAGCTGCGACGCCCACGCCTCTTCAGCCGTCACCATCGTGCCGCCGGCGGCCATGAAGTCGGCGTCGGAGAAGGACGAGCCCTCGCCGGCGCCTGACTGCACCCGCACCTCGTGGCCGAGTGCACTGAGCCCGCGCACACCGTCGGGCGTCATGGCCACGCGGTTCTCGGCTGTCTTCACCTCAGTCGGAATGCCGATGATCATCTGCCGCCATCCTCCTATTGGGGTTGCATCGTGATCCGCTCGGGGCGGATCCGGGTCTTGATGTCCTGCTCAGGTTCGCGAAGGTTCGGGTAAGCGGTCCCGAGGTACCTGCGAGCAAGGCGATCGAGGTGCGCGGACGTTCCTCGTCCTGACTCGGCCTTCGGCCGTGTTGAAGACGAAGTCGTCGCCGTCGACGTCGATCCGGAAGGTGTGATGTCGGGTCGTCCCTCGAAGTCGGTACGGGCGACGCCGGCGAGGACGGGCTCGCAGAGGAAGGCTTTCGCGCTTTCAGTCAGTCCCTGCGACACTGCAGTTCCTCCCCTGTTGGCCCCGGCCCGACACGCTACCCGCGGCGGGCGGCCCTGGGCAGGGTCGCGAGAAGGTGACCGCCCGGCGAGGACCGGCCATGGCGTCTACACCCACGGTGCCTTCCATCCGGGTAGCCTCTATCAGCGCATGCCGGACGCAGCGGGCGCCCTTTCGACACCATGATCCTCGACCACATCCACACTCCGAGCGACGTGAAGGCCCTCTCGCACGCTGAGTGCGAGATCCTGTCGGCGGAGATACGCGACTTCCTCGTCGAGTCCGTCTCGAGGACCGGTGGCCACCTCGGATCGAACCTTGGCGTCGTCGAGCTGACGATCGCCCTCCACCGGGTCTTTGACTCCCCCCGCGACCTGCTCTTGTTCGACACCGGGCACCAGGCCTATGTGCACAAGCTGTTGACGGGGAGGCGAGCGGGCTTCGAGCACCTGAAACAGGAGGGCGGCCTGTCGGGCTATCCCAATCGCAGCGAGTCCCCCCACGACCTCGTCGAGAACTCCCACGCCTCGACGGCCCTGTCCTACGCCTACGGGATGGCGACGGCGCTGCGGCTGGAGGCTGCAGCCGAACCGACGAAAGGCGGGCGACGCGTCGTTGCCGTCGTGGGCGATGGTGCCCTCACCGGCGGCCTCGCCTACGAGGCCCTCAACAACCTCGGCCACTCCGGCGCCCGCGTTCTCGTCATCTTGAACGACAACGGCCGCAGCTACGCACCGACCATCTCGAAACTCTCCGGCTCGCTCACGCACCTCCGACTCGACCCCCGCTACGTGCAGCTGCGCGAGCGCCTCCGTCAGGGCTTGCGCGACCTGCCCGGCGTCGGCCCGGTCGCGTACACCTCGATCCACGGGTTCACCTCGGCGCTGCGCGAGGTCGTGGAGCCGCACGTGTTCTTTGAGGCGCTCGGGGTCCGTTACACGGGCCCGCTGGATGGCCACGACATTCCGGCCATGGAGCAGGCCATGCGCCGGGCCGCAGCCTGGGAAGGGCCCATCGTCCTGCACGTCCTCACGAAGAAAGGCAAGGGTTACGGGCCGGCCGAGGACGACGAGGTGCAGAAGCTCCACGACTTCCGAGCGGCGCCCGTGAGCGCCTCGACCGCCGGGCACGGCACGGCTGCCGTCCAGAGCGGTGGAGCCCTCCCTCGCGTGGGGGCGTCGACGGACGACCCCGGGGCCCTGCCGCCGCCGAGTCTCGTGGGGGAGAGCTACACCGACGCCTTCACGAAAGCGCTCCTGGCGGCGGCAGAGGCCGACTCCCGGATCGTCGCCATCACGGCCGCCATGCCGGGGCCAACGGGCTTGCTCAGCTTCCAGGACCACTTCCCCGAACGCTTCTTCGACGTGGGGATCGCCGAGCAGCACGCCCTTACGGCGGCCGCCGGCATGGCGATGGCGGGGCTCCATCCTGTTGTGGCCATCTACTCGACGTTTCTCGCGCGGGCAGTCGACCAATGGAACCTCGACGTCGGCTTGCATGGCCTGCCCGTCGTCGTGGTTGCCGACCGTGCGGGCATCACGGGCGACGACGGGCCGTCCCACCATGGGTTGTACGACATGGTGCAGGCGCTGCAGGTGCCGAACCTTGCCATCTTCGCCCCGTCGGAGCCGGCCGAGATCGGGCCCGCCCTCACGGCGGCACTTGCCTGCAGCGGGCCGACCCTCGTCCGTTACCCGAAGACTCCGTCGCCAGGTCCTCTTGCTCCGCCAGGCTCGGGCCTTGAGGCTCGCACCCTTCGGGAGGGCTCCGGCGAAATCGTGCTCGTCGGGATCGGCAAGCTCGCCCGGGCCTGCCTCGAGGCGGCTGACCTGCTCGAAGCCGATGGGCTCGACGTCACGGTGATCGACCCCCGCGTGATCCGTCCCCCTGACGAGGCGCTGCTCGAACAGATGGCAACGGCTCGCCTCGTGGTGACCGCCGAGGACGGACTCGCCCACGGCGGCGCCGGCTCCTACCTCTGCGGCGAAGCCGAAACCCTTGCCGCCTCGCGCGATCTGCCGGAAGCCCGGCGGGCGGTCCTCGGCGTGCCCACCGTCTACATCCCCCACGGGAAGCCGGATGCGATCCTGTCACGACTCGGGCTCGACGGGCCGGGGATCGCCGCCTCGACGGCCGCCGCCGCCCGGCGGCTCGCGCTCATCCCGGTCTGAGTCGCCCAGAGCGATCGGCGGCCTCTCCCCGCCGCGTCCCGGTCTTTCGGCCGAGCTCTTCGGGGATCTGGGGAGGGTTCGTCGGCAGATCGCCAGCGGTCGGGCCCTTCTCAGCGGAGGGGGAGCAGGCGGGGTTGGTCTCCGTCGCCTTCGCCGTGGACGTCGCCGCCGCCTTGGCCGCCGCCGGCCGAGCGGGCGGGCAGCGGTGCCACCAGCTCCGGTCCCTCCGAGCGCGTGTTGTTCACCGCGGGTGAGACCGGGTAGGAGCAAAGCAGCCCATCGGGTGGCGGCCGCAGCAGAGCGTTGAGCTCACGGGGGTCGAGTCGACCCGGGTCGAGCCAGACCGCCCAGTCCTCGGGCGGCAAGATCACGGGCATGCGGTCATGCAGTGGCTCGACGAGGGCGTTCGCCGTCGTGGTGATGATCGTGCACGACAGCAGCCAGTGGTCATGCCATCCGGGACCGGCAAGGGCGGCCTCCGGGTCACGGTTGGCAGGGGCTTTCCAGGCCTCCCACAACCCGGCAAAGGCGAGCAACCCACCGTCGGCGGCGGCGAAGCACCACGGCTGGCGGCGGACGACGCGCCCACCCAGAGCGATCTTCTCCCATTCGTAGAAGGCGTCCGCGGGGACGAGGCAGCGGCGCTTGACGAGGGCGGTGCGAAAGGCGGGCCGGTCCGTCAGCGACTCTGCCCGCGCGTTGAACGCCCGTATCCCGACGTGGGGATCCTTGGCCCACGAGGGCACGAGGCCCCACCGATAGTCCGTCAGGCGCCTGCGAGGCTCGGGTCCGTCGCTGCGGACACGCGTGGCCACGGCGAGCACGCCGTCGGTCGGAGCCACGTTCCAGCGCGGGGTCGTCAGCTCCTCGGGCACCTCGATGTCATCGACGTCGAGGAGAGCGGCGATGTCCTCCACCGGCCGGCTGGCGACGAAACGACCGCACATCGCTTGCGAACCTACCGTCCAGCTTCCACCCTGCCCACCGGCCGCAGGATCGACGAGGCCGGCGGTCCCGGGTCCAATCGGGTCACCGGCGCTACGCCTCGAAACCCTGCCAGTACGTCCCGGCCATCATCTCCTCGAGCGTCCGCCGGTGCAGGATCAGGTCGTTCGGGTCGTCCGGCATGACGGACTGGCCGAAGGCGATCTGCCGCCGCGACACCCGGAACATGATGATGCCGTGGTGCAGGGCGGCGTAGAACAGGAAAAACCTCATGTCCCGCATGGTCGTGCCGCTCTCGGCCTCGTAGGTAGCGACGGCCTCCGGCACCCGCATGAAGTGCCGCATCGGTTCGATCTCCATCATGGCGGTGATGTCGTCGAACCATCGGTGCAGGTAGATCATCCAGCCGAGGTCGACCTCCCGGGGGGCGAGGCCCACCATCTCCCAGTCGAGCAGCGCCACGGGAGCGAAGTCGCAAAAGACCATGTTGCCGATGCGGGCATCGCCCCAGCTGAGGACGAAGTCGTCCACCGCTTCGGGCCAGTGGTCCTGCAGCCACGAGAAACCCTCCTCGATCACCGACGACCTCACCCCATCAGCAGAGCACCACTCGTAGTAGCTGCGGACCTGGGCGACGTGGCGGTGGAGGGCCGTGCGACCGTGCCGATCGAAGGCGAGGCGCGCCTCGAGCTCGGGCGGCAGCTCGACCCGGTGGACGGAGGCCAAGGCGGCGAGGGCGCTGTCCTGCAACCGCCGCTGGTCCGCCCGGTCCGCCTCCGTCAGCCAGGAGCCGAAGGGATAGGGGAGGATGTCGGGCGGGATCTCGCCGTCGACGCGGTCCATGACGAAGAACGGCACCCCGAGCGGCCCGACGTCGAGCTCCAAGCGGTGCACGCGAGGTACGGGGACGGCGCTGTGGCGAGCGAGATGGTCGAGGACGAGGAACTGCTTCTCCAGGTCATAGGTCGGGAAGACGGGCACGCCCTCGGCATCGGGGGCGAGGCGGGCCACGAGCCTGTCCGGCGCCGCCCGGCCGCCCTCCACCTCGAGCAGGACCGAGAGGCTCGAGACCCCCGTGTGCTCGGGGATGTCGAGTGAGACCACACGAGTCCCGAGACCGGAGGCGGACAGCCAGGCCTCCAGGGCGAGGCGCAGCTCGTCACGGTCCCTGCTGGAGGACTGCAGCCCGAGGGCGTCGTTCGTAGCGCCCGCCTCGTTGCCGGCCCCGGGCTCGGTCACGGCGCCACGCTCTCCCAGCCGGCGAAGCCCGAAGGCTCGTGGCGCCCGAAGCTGGCGTGCTCGAACAGCCCGTAGCCCAGGTGCCCCTCGCAGGAGGCCCGCGCGACGTGGTCGATGACCCCGAAGGCCGTCTGACCGGCGAGGGCGGGATCGCTCAGGTCGGCATCGACGCGGGCGGTCCAGGCACGCCCACGCCACCGCCCGTGCGACCAGCCAGGGTCGCCGTTGTAGCCAGGACCGGCACTGAGCAGCACGTAGCCGAGGGTCTCGATCTCGACGATCGTCGGAGCGCCGCGTTTTGACATCGTCATGGTCGCCCCAGTGGGCAGGCGGGTGCCCGGGCGGTAGCGCACCTCGATGTCGGCCCAGCCGAGCTGCTCGGGTGGGCGGCCCGTTTCGGCCGGCCAGATGCGGACGGCCTCGGCCGTCGTGCGGGTGCCCGCGCCGTCCTCCTGGGCGATCACGACGAGGGCGAACTCATCGAATCGCAACGGGACGTAGGTCCACCAGAAGCCGAAGCTTTCCACCGGCTCAGCGGCGCCCCGGCCGGCAGGCTCGCTCTCGCCGACCGGGCGGATGCCCCAGGACCGGTCCCGCGTGCCGGCGGAGGACTCCGTCACGATGCGGACGTCCTCACCGTCGAGATGGACAACACCCTCGCACGTTCCCACCTGGGCGAACCGGGCTCCGTCGAGGATGATCCGCCCTCCGGCGCGGATCGTGTGGAGGGGCTCGTCGATGGGCGGGAAGGACCCCGTCCAGAGGAGGTCGAGGCCGATCCCGAGCTCACCCGGCTCACAGATCAGCCGGAGCTGCCGCAACGGCTCGATGACCTCGATGCGGTAGGGACCGACCCGCTGGGCCATGCGATCGCCCTCGAGGGCGTCGGACAGCTGCAGCGTGCACTGCCGGCCCGCACGCATCACCGTGACGAAGGCGTCGGTCACACCGAGGTTGGGGTAGACGCCCATGCCGCTCACGACGAACAGCTCGCCCGTGCGGTCGTGGACATTGACGTAGCACCGGTCGTAGGCGTTGCGATCGCTCGTGGCCACATAAGCCATCGACAGTGGCACCTGGTGGACCGGGTATTCGTCGAGCGGAACCGGCATCGCACCCTCCCCGTGGCGGTCGCACGCATCTTTTCAGACCTGCCCTGCATGCTTGCTGCAAAAACAAGAACATGTTCTACTTAGCGCCGGTGGACTTCAACCTGGCCGACCTGTTCGAGCACGCCGTCGACGTGTTTTCCGAACGTGAGTACCTCGTGGCCAACGGCGTCCGGCGGACCTATGCCGAGATGGAGGCGCGCGCCAATCAGCTCGCCCACCACCTCGCCGCCGAGGGTGTCGGCCCGGGTGACCACGTCGGCATCTACGCCTACAACCGGGTCGAATGGGTCGAGACGCTCTGGGCGGTCTTCAAGCTGCGGGCGGTCTGGATCAACATCAACTACCGCTACGTCGAGGACGAGCTCCGCTACCTGTTCGCCAGCTCTGACGTCGTGGCGATGGTGGTGGACAGACGATTCGCCCCCCTCGTAGCCGCCTGCGGGGACGCCCTCCCGAAGCTGCGGCACTTGCTCGTCGTCGAAGACGGCACGGGGGAGGGGGACGGGAGCCTAGAGACGGTGGAGGGTTTCGGTCAGGTGGGCATCACCGACTATGAGAGCGCCCTCGAGCCGCAGTCGCCCGTCCGCGACTTCGCCCCGCGCTCGCCCGACGACCGCTACGTCCTGTTCACCGGCGGCACGACCGGCCTCCCGAAGGGCGTCGTCTGGCGCCATGAGGACGTCCTGTTCGCCCTCGGCGGGGGCATCGACCCGCTCACGAACATCCGGATAGACGAGCCCGAGGGACTCGCCCGCAAGGCGGTCGACGACAACTTCGCCGTCACGTTCCTCCCGATCGCCCCCCTCATGCACGGCGCCACCCAGTGGGGGGTCATGGGGCAGAGCTTCAAAGGGAACCGCGTCGTCCTCGTCGATCGCTTCGACCCGGCGGCCGTCTGGCGGCTCGTCGGTGAGCTCGGCGTCAACCTCGTCATGCTCACCGGCGATGCGATGGCCCGCCCCTTGATCGAGGAGTACGAGGCCAAGGCACTGGCGGGCGAGCCGTACGACACGTCGTCGCTGTTCGGGCTCTCCTCGACGGCGGCCGTTTTCTCACCGGACGTGAAAGAGGCGTTCTTCCGCCACTTCCCGCATCTGATCGTGACCGATGCCATCGGATCGTCGGAGAGCGGCGCCAACGGAATCGTCATCGTGAAGCCTGGGGAGACGGCCATGCGCGGCGGCCCGACCGTCACCGCCGTGCGCGACTCGGTCGTGCTCGGCACCGACCTGAGACCCTTGCCGCCGGGCACGGGGGAGATCGGTCGCCTCGCCCGCTCCGGCAACATCCCCATCGGCTACTACAAGGATCCGGAGAAGACAGCCGAGGTGTTCATCGAGTCCGGGGGCGTCCGTTACGTGATGACCGGCGATCTCGCCCTCGTCGAGCCGGACGGGTCGATCAGCCTGCTCGGGCGAGGCTCCGTGTCGATCAACACCGGCGGCGAGAAGGTGTTCCCCGAGGAGGTGGAGGCGGCGGTGAAGGCGCACCCGGATGTCTACGACGCCACCGTCGTGGGCGTGCCCGACCCGCGTTGGGGGCAGCGAGTTGCCGCCGTCGTGCAGGCCCGCGGCGGGTCCCAACCGGAGCTGGCGTCCATCCAGGAGCACTGCCGCACCCGCATCGCCGGTTACAAAGTGCCCCGCGAGCTCCATCTCGTGGATGACTTCGTGCGCTCCCCCGCGGGGAAGCCCGACTACCGCTGGGCGCTCGAGGTCGCCCTCGGGGGCCGCGTGGCGCCGGAGGGGGCGACGCTCTCGGCGGCCGATCTGGCGGGCGCCGCCTCGCCCGCCGAGCACGAGGCCACGGAGGTGTCATGAAGACGCGACTCTCGGAGTCCCTCGGCATCGAGTTCCCCATCTTCGCCTTCTCCCACTGCCGTGACGTCGTGGCGGCTGTCACGAACGCCGGGGGTTTCGGGGTGCTCGGTGCCTTGGCGTTCACGCCCGAGCAGCTCGAGATCGAGCTCGACTGGATCGATGCCCATGTCACCGGCAGGCCGTACGGCGTCGACGTCGTCATGCCGGCTTCCTACGCGGGCTCCGGCGATCTCCCGCCTGATGCCTCCAACGCCGAGATGGCCTCCATCCTCGACGGGCTCATCCCCGCCCGCCACCGTGCCTACGTCGAGGAGGTGCTCGACCGCTACGGCGTGCCCCCGCTGCCGCCGGACGAGGACGTCCATCGCTTGCTGGGCTGGACCCACGAGGGTGCCCGGCCGCTCGTCGAGGTCGCCCTCGAGCACCCGATCAAGCTGCTGGCCAACGCCCTCGGGCCACCCCCGCCGGACGTCGTGCAGCAGGCGCACGAGCACGGCGTCGTAGTCGCCGCCCTCGTCGGGTCCGTCTCGCAGGCGGAGAGCCAGGTACGCAACGGTGTCGACATCATCGTCGCCTCCGGCTACGAAGCCGGCGGCCACACCGGTGAGATCACCTCCATGGTGCTCGTGCCCGACGTCGTCGATGCCGTCGCCCCGGTCCCCGTGCTGGCGGCGGGGGGCATCGGTGACGGCCGCCAGGTCGCCGCCGCCCTCGCCCTCGGTGCCGAGGGTGTCTGGTGCGGGTCCATCTGGCTGACGACGACCGAGAGCGACATGTCGCCGAAGCTCGTCTCCAAGCTGCTGTCCGCAGGCTCGAGGGACACGGCCCGCTCCCGGGCGCTCACCGGCAAGCCCGCCCGCCAGCTGCGCACCGCCTGGACGGAGGCCTGGGAGGCGCCCGAGTCACCGGGAACCCTGCCGATGCCCCTCCAGTACATGCTCACCGCGGGCGCCCAGCGCCGCATCGCCCGCTCCGACGTGGAGGAGCTGCAGGGCATCCCTGTCGGTCAGATCGTCTCCCGCATGAACGCCGTCAAGCCGGCGCGGCAGGTTGTCTTCGAGATGGTGGAGGGTTTCGCCGGGGCGGCGGAACGGCTGGCGGAGCTGCTCGAGACCTAGCGCCCGAGACGCTCGGCCGCCACGATCTTGCGCACGAGGGGGACGTCGGCAGGGTGCGTGAGCCCGACGCAGCGGCCGCTCGTCTGCACGACCCGTACGCGGGCGAGGTCCGTTGCCACCAAGTGGCCGACGACGTCCGGGAGGAGGAGCTCGGGCGGCTTTCCCTCGGCATGCGGGGCGGTGGCCGGGTCGAAGCGGTCGATTGCCCGGTTGAGGTCGTCGTAGATCCCCTCCGAGAAGCCCCACAGGTTCATGGACACGACCTCCTCCCCGGTCAGCTCGTCGGGCGGCTGGTCGGCAGGCGCACCGATCGTCCGTCCCGTGAAGCCTTCGCCGGACGGCTTGCGCGCCACCGTCTCCTCACGCAGGACGACGAGATAACCCTCCGGTGTGGTGATGCACACGCCGCGGGTGACGGGGGCGTCCGTCAGCACGGTGTGGTCGAGCCGGTACCCGACGATGAGGTGCTCGTCCGGACCGAGTCCCTCGATTGCGGACGCCAGCTGTCTCATGGCTTCCCCGCCGTAGAGGTCGTCGGCGTTGACCACGCCGAAGGAGCCTTCCACTTGCGACTCGGTCGAGGCCACCGCCTGCGCCGTGCCCGCCACGGGACCCTGGGTCACCGGCGTCACCCTCAACTCGGGCGGCCAGTACGTCACGATGTGGTCGAGGAGCGGCTGCCGGACCTCTTCCCGCACGACGAGCACGACATGGTCGAAACCTGCGGCCACGGCGTCCTCCGCCGTGTAGTCCATGAGGGCCTCACCCTTCGGGCCGATCGGTGCCAGCTGCTTCAACCCGCCAAAGCGCGTACCGTGGCCCGCGGCCATGAGGACGAGTTGCACGCGAGCACTGTACGGCGCCGCGTCCGGCGTTCGTATCATTCATGGGGGCCAGCGAGGGGCCGAAGGAGCGCGAGGTGCCAGAGGCCGAGACGACCGAGACGACCGAGAACATCGAGAACACCGAGAACACCGAGGCGGAGAGCGACTCGGCCGAGGCGGCGACCGCCGGCGGGCACATCGATGACGCCGAGCGGGCCGCGCGCCAGGCAGCTCTCGACCAGCTCATGGAACTCATGCGACCAGCCGTGCAGGCAGACGGGGGAGACCTCGTCGTCGTGGATGTCGATTACGACGCCGGCATCGTCGAGGTGCAGCTGCAGGGCGCCTGCGGTTCCTGCGCCATCTCCGCCCTGACGTTGCAAGGCGGAGTGGAGCGACTCCTGCGGCAGCGCCTCAGCTGGGTGACCGAGGTCCGCGGGGACGTCGACGAGTCCATCGACTTCCTCGAGAGCTCCTCGCTCGGCCGCGGCGGCTACGTTCCCCGAGCCGAGTAGGCGTCGGCCGAAGCTGCCCTTTGATGGCGGCACTCTGCCGGGAGATTTTTCTTCGCAACCAAACGGCCTCCGTGAGCGTCTGACGCGGTAAGGAGCCGGCACGGACCGGCTCGGGAGGCGCCGGAGGCGTCATGGGGATTCGAGCGCAGAGCCAGGCCGGCCCACAACGGCCTTCGACGAAGCCGATTCTCATGGTCGCGGGCCTGCTCATGTCCGCCGCCCTGGGCGCCGCCGTCACGACCCGAGCGGTACCTGCACCCATTCGCCATGTCCACCCGACGCAGCCCATCGTGGTGACCCGTGTCACTCGCCTCGGGGGCAGCGGGCAGATGCAGGCGCTGAGCGGGCCGAGATGGATCTGAAGCTGGACGGGGCCCCTCAGGCCGGAGCTGCCACCGACCGCCCCGCCACCGTAAGCGCCTCCACCGGGTCGATCCCGCCGTAGCGAACGATGGGTTCGAACAGGTCGAGGACCGTCCGGTCCAGGGCGGTGATGCCCCGAAGTGGTTGAGTGGCGAGTCGCCGGCCAGCGAAGCGACGGGCGATGACGGCCTTGCGGGCGTCCCCGTCGCGGCCGAGGGTGAAGGCCGCCTCCTCGCACAGCAAGGCGCCTTCGAGGGTGTCCGCCATCAGGTACGAGAAACGCCGCAGCTGCAGCAAGGCCAGATCTTCCGGAGCGGAGCGGAGGTAGGTGACGGCCTCGGCCAGCTCGTTGCGAGCGCTGCGAACGGCCGCCAGCGGCTCGTCGAGCACACCTCGAGCCCCGGGCGCCGCCGCCCCCTCCTCGAGCGCCCGGTCGATCCGCCGCAGGACGGCCTCGTCGGCGTTCTCCGCTCGCATGGCGCGGCGCACGTCGATGCAGCAGATGTTCTCCGTGCCTTCCCAGATCGTGTGGCACTGAGCGTCCCGCAACTGCCGGGCGAGCGGCCAGTCCTCCATGTACCCGTTGCCGCCGAGCACCTCGAGGGCGTGCATCGTCGACTCGAGCCCCACGCGGCAGGCGCGCAGCTTGGCGAGAGGGATGGCGATGCGGCGGAGCATCGCCCCCTCTTCGGCCGAAGGCGCCGTCCGGTTGGCCGCCGCGCACTCGAAGCTCAGGCTGAGGCCGGCCTCGAGGTCGGTGAGGAGGTCGACGAGGGTTTCGCGGACGAGCGGGTAGGAGTCGATGCGGTGGCCGAACTGGTGGCGGTTGGCCGCGTAGATGGCCGCCTCGAGCCACGAGCGCCGGTGGATGCCGAGGCTCATGAGGGCGACGCCGAAGCGGCTGCCGTTCACCATCTCCATCATGCGGTTGAGGCCTCTGCCGTCGCGGGCGGCGTCCTGGCCGTTGGAGGCCGTCCCGTCGGCTGGGCTTACCTCCGGCCCCGCCAGCCAGGCGAGCGCGCCCTCGAGGGTGACCTCGCCGGTGGGCACGGCGACGGTGCCGAGCTTCGGCTTCAGGCGCTTGACGTGAAAGCCGTTCTCGCGGCCGTCGCTCAGGTGGCGAGGCATGATGAAGGTGGCCAGCCCACGGCTGCCCGGTGGGGCACCCTCGGGACGGGCGAGGACGATGAAGACGTCGGCGTCCACGTTCGAGCAGAAGTGCTTGTCGCCGAACAGCCTCCACTCCTCTCCGTCCTTGACGGCGCGGGTCGTGTTCGCCCCGACATCGCTCCCGCCCTGCCGCTCGGTGAGGAACATCCCTCCCTCCCAGGACTCCTCCGGATCGAGCGAGGTCAGCCTGGCGAGGATGTCGTCGCGGACCGAGCTCGGTGCGTAGCGCTCCACGATGTCGGCGGCGCCTCCGGTCATGCCGAGGGCGCAGTAGGCGGCCGTCTCGGCCTGCGAGACGAGGTAGGAGATGGCGGCCGTGACGACCGCCGGCACGGGCCGGCCGGCATGAGCCTGCAGCCCGCCGGCGAAACCCGCCCGGATCAGCTCGGCCTTGTTCTCCGCCCACGTGGCGCTGTGCGCGACGAGGCCGATGTCGTTGCCCCAGCGGTCATAGCGGACGAGCACCGGCCCGTGCTTGTCGCTCGCCTCGGCGTTCGCAGCCACCGTGCGCCCGACGAGCCCGCCATAGCGCGAGACGACGCCTTCGGCGAACTCCCGGTCGGCGGGGTCCGGGAGGAGGCGGTCGAGCAAGAGAGCCAGGTTCGGGTCG
>Ga0187781_10001981_pt1 | contig 15600 bp, 10 predicted proteins | sample 0715_SJ02_MP02_2_FD_132447 | JGI IMG/M metagenome (GOLD analysis project Ga0187781, IMG submission 132447) | Tropical peat soil microbial communities from peatlands in Department of Meta, Colombia - 0715_SJ02_MP02_20_MG | ecosystem: Environmental > Terrestrial > Soil > Wetlands > Peat | place...
CGTGACGTCCCATGCGACGCGCTCCTCGGGGCGCAAGGATCTGCAGGATCTGCGCAACCTCTCGCGCAAGCCGTTCCTGTCCTATCTGCAAAAGCAGGTGCAGCCATCGCTGCGGCGGTCGCGGCCCGCGGTCTTGAAGCCGGCCAAATATCCTCTGCTCGCCGCCTTTGCGCCCACCCATCTCTGGGCCTGGGTCACCCGGTATCTCGGCCATCGCATCGGCCGGCGTCACTCTTTCCCGCACTATGCCCAAGGCGATGGGGACAGCGGCGTCTACCGGCTGGAGGGCGATGGCGACGAGATTCGCATCGCCCTTGCCGGCGACTGGGCAACGGGCACCGATGAGGCGGAGGACGTCGCCCGGCTGATCGCGGCGTTCAAGCCGCATTACTCGATCCATCTCGGCGACGTCTATTATGTCGGCGATGCCGCGGAGACGAACGAGAATTTCCTCGGCATCCGCAATCCGCACAACAATTACGAGCCGTGCCGTTGGCCCCCCGGGTCGCGCGGCAGCTTCGCGCTCAACGGCAATCACGAAATGTACGCGCTGGGCAAGGCCTATTTCGACCGCATCCTGTCGCGGATGGGGCTCGTTATCGACGAGCGCCCGCAAGGCCAGGGGGCGAGCTATTTCTGTCTCGAGAACGAGCATTGGCGCATCATCGCGCTCGACACCGGCTATAATTCCATCGGCCTGCCGGTCATCGAGTATCTCCTGCCGCCGGATTGCGGATTGAACGCGGTGCAGATCGATTGGCTGCGCGGCGTCGTGCGGCCCCGCCGCGACGATCCTCGCGGCATCGTCCTGCTGACCCATCACCCTTGCATCTCGCGCTTCGATCGCAGCTATCGGAAGCCGGCCCGGCAATTGGCCGAATTCTTCTCGGGGCCCGTCCTGTGGTTCTGGGGCCACGAGCACCGGATCGCGATTTACGAGGAGGCCGCCCCCGCCCGCGGCCTCAGGGCCTTCGGGCGATGCGTCGGCCATGGCGGCATGCCGGTCGATCTGTCGCCGCAGGAGCCGCCGCATCCCCAATACCGCGTCGAGTTCGTCGACGACCGGCTCTATCCCAACGACGAGCATTTGACCGTCGGCTTCAACGGCTTTGCGCAGTTGGTGCTGCAGGGCAAGCGGCTGACGGTGCGATATCTCGACGTTTTCGGCACGGTAGTTTTCACCGAGAGCTGGAGCGCCGATCGCGGCACGCTGACGCGCTTGCATCCGCCGCCGGCGGCGTCGGGGCCTCCGTCCTTTTGACAAAAGAAAATTATCGCCATCGACGATCGCCGATCGACAAGCCGCGAAAGGGTCCGGTGTCCGGCTTGTGAATCAGCGGCTTGGGGTAGATTGCGCAGGCCGGATTTGGCCTTCGAAGGCTTTCGGCGCAACGAAAGTCACGTCGTCCTGCCGGCAGCCTTCTCGGCGGTTCTCTCGGCGAGAGCCGCGATGGTCATGCAGGGGTGAAAGCCGATCGAGCTCGGCACGACGGAGCCATCGGCGATGAACAGGCCGGGATAGGAATGCACTTCGCCATGCGTGCTGACGACGCCGCCGTCCGGGGTGTCGGAAAGATGACAGCCGCCGAGCGAGTGCACGCTGAGGATGCGCTTGAAGAGGCGCCAACTGAACAGCGGCGCGAAGGTTCCGCCATAGGCGGCCGCGATTTCCTGCATGCCCCGCTCCATCCTCTCGACCAGCGCCGCGTTCTCGGCGGCGTAGTTCCAGACGATATCGAGATCATCGCCATCGAGGCGCATGACGCCATTTGCATTGTCCCGTCCGATCGCGAAAAGATTGGTCATGTGCTCGGCGGCGTTCGGATCGGCGTGATCGCGAACGCGGCCGAGCAATCCGGATCGGCAAATGAGCGGCACGAGGAAGTGTAGTCCGCGCCAGAGCAGCGGCGCCGCTGGCCGCAGCCAGTTGCCGCCCCCGCCCTGGCCGAGCCCGGCCAGGAACAGCATGGTGTCGTGGTTGAATGTCGGGGCCGCCAGAGTGAACTCGGGCGCGGCGTCAAAGAACCGAATGACCGACGTGACGTCGCTGCCGTGCGAGGGCTGCAAATCCGCGCGCGCGCCGAAGATTGCGCCGAGAAAGTCGCCGTTGCCGGAATAACCATGGCCGAGTCGGGGGCTGAGCCGGGGCAGCGAGCCAAGCCGGTCGCGACTGCGGAGCAGAATTTGATTGGTGCCGAGCGTGCCGGCGGCGAGGACGACGAGCGGCGCGACGAATTCGGTCGAGCGGCCGCTCTGTACCTCGCGACAGAGAAGCCGATATCCGCCGGCGACCGGCACGATGCCATCCACCTCAGTGAGGGGTGCGATCGTGGCTCCCCGGCTCTCGGCGACGGCGAGATAAGTGCGGTCGACGGAGCGCTTCGCGCCGAATCGGCATCCGAACTCGCATTCCGCGACATAGCGGCACGACGCCCAATCGACGGCCTGCTCGGGATCGAAGACTTCGCGGCCGATCGCCGCCGCCGCGGCGCGAAAAAGGTCGCGTTTCGCGATCGGCTGGTCGGCCGGAAGGGGAGCCAGTTCGAGCATGGCGGCGACGCGGTCGAAATAGGGATCGAGCGTCGCGCGGGTGATCGAGGTCGGCCAGGATGCGCTGGCAAAGATCAGCGGATCGGGACGGATATGGATATTGGCGTAGATGAGCGAGCCGCCGCCAACGCCGCTCGCGACGACCGCGCCAAGGCCCGAGAAAAACCGAACATCGTACAATCCGAGCGACCGCCGCCGCTTGGGATAGCGCCAAAACACGCGGTCGACGTCGGTGATGTCGCGCGGAAACTCCGTCGGCTCCCAGCGCCGTCCGCGTTCCAGCACGAGCACGCGCTTGCCGGATTGAGCGAGGCGGCAGGCAGCGATCGAGCCGCCGAAGCCCGAACCGACGACAAGGGCATCCCAGGAGCCGTCCATCTTCAAAGCCTCCCCGTGAAACCCGGCTTCGCGCCGTGTTCGTCCTCTCAGACGAAGTGAGTACGAAAAGCCCGCGGTTCTGTCGCCATTACCGCTTCTTCTCAGGCGGTCTGCTCGAGATGGGCGAGAATATGCGGGAAAACATCGCGCGCCGCATCGCGCCCGAAAATGCAATCGATGTGGCCATAACCGTCGATGACCTTGCGGTTGTAAAGGGCGGCGCCATTCGCCGCGCAGAGAAGGTCATAGGTCGTCTTCGTGCTTTCCGGCAGGAAGCATTGATTGTCGCCCCCGTGGATGAAGGCGATCGGCAGCTTCATTCGATCGAGATGAGGCAGGTAGTCGTCGGTGCCGCTTGCCGCGACGACATGACCGACCCGCGCCATCAACGCCAGATGCTCGAAGGTCTCTACGCTGCACACGCCGAAGAGCTCATGGAGATTGTCGTGAAAGTGCTGCGACAGATTCTTGTGATTGTAGAGCAGCGCATACATGAAGGTTATGCGATGGCATACGGCGCTGCGGCAGTCCTCGCCATGCTTGATCGGATAAAGGCGCAATGCGTCGTCGAAAAGCCGTTGGGTCCAATCGGCTTGCGTGTCGCGATAGGCGGTCAGGTTGGTCACGCCCAGCTCCGCCACGATGTCGGGCAGATGAAGCCCGGCCTTGACCCGGCCGATCAACGGTACCTTGAGATGGGTCGAGACCTGCGACAGGACGACCGACCGCACGCCGGCGATGCCGGCGAGCAGCGCCATCGTAAAGGTGGTGGCGCCGTAGCAATGGGCGACGACCTGGACGTCCGCCTTGCCGGTCAGCGCGCGGACGCGGTCGAGCGTCGCCGGATGGTCGCAGCGAGCGATCTGGTCGGCATTCGATGGCTGCGCGGCCGAAGGAAGCGCGGTGCTTACGCGGAAATCCGAGAGCCAGCAGTCGTAGCCATGGGAGTACAGATATTCGAGGAGATTGGTATCGATGAGGTCGGTCGAGAATATCTCGCTCGAAACGCCGGCGCCGTGCAGCAGCACGACCGGCCCCTTGCTGCCGCCCTTGTAGCGGGTCAGCCGCAGCGTGAGGCCGTCTTGCGTCTGCACCGGATGGATTTCGGGCGCGCCGACGCGCAGAGCGCGCCTGACGCGCGGTGGCGCATCGGGATTGAAGATCGTCTCGCGCGCGAAAATGCCGCCATAGGCGTCCCACATCACGCCGGCGAAGAATTCGCCGAATTTGGCAATTCCCTTCAGCCGCGCGGCGATGTCCGGCGCATTGGTGACTTCGATCGTCCGAAGCTGCGTCAGGAAGTCGAGCGGCGCGATGTGCAGGGTGCCGGTTCCCACCACGGGGCCGCGCTCGTCGACGCCGGCGTAGACGGTGACGGCGAGGGTCGTCGTTTGCGACCAGGCATCGGTCATCGGCGAGTCGGTGATGGTCTTTACGCCATGGAAGTAAAAATCCTTTCCTTCGATCGCGTGAAGAACCATGCGGTAGACCATCAAACGGTGGTCGACCCGTGCCGGGTCGTCGACAAAGAGGCTGAACCGCCCGTCGGCGACGGAGAGCGGCTGTGCCGACAACGTCGCGCAGGTGACCGTTCCCATCATGGCGGCGAGGTGCGTCTTGTCTTGCAGCATCGCATCGAGGTCATCCGATGCGATCGTCAAGGTGAAGCTCATCGGCGCCGGACCGCTCTGCTCGCTCGCAAAGGTGCCGCGCATTGTCTCGGTGAAGGTCAAGCCGAGGCGCGGTGTGCCCGCCGCTGCCGGAGCGGCGCCGAACGAATAGTCGATGGTCCAGCCTCGCGCCTCGGCGAGGATCGCGCAACTCCGCTCGGCAAGCGCGGAGATCGTGAGCAGGGGATTGACGCCGAGCGAGGTGGGCATCACCGAGCCGTCTGCGACCAGAAGTCCATCATGAACTTCCGCTCCCGTCGCGCCCGAGAATACCCTGCCTGCATGGTCGACGACGCCGTCCTCCGCGCGTTCCGCCATGGCGCATCCGCCGAGCGGGTGGACGGTGATGAGTTTCTTTCCGAGCAGCTTGCTCCAGATCGGGTTCGGCACCTGCACGCCGGCGCCGAGCGCGGCGGTCGCCCTTGCCAGCGTGTCGTTGACGACCGTGAAGATCGGCTCGCTGCCGACGCCCGGCCAGGAGATGCGCAGACGGTCGTCGACCAGCGACATCCTGCCGCCCGCGCCGTCATGCGCCATGACGAGATAGGTCTGCGTGTTTGCAATCGCCCCGTGATAGGGACCGCGCAATAGGCTTTCGGCCGCACGTTCCTTCTCGTGCAGCCATTCGCCAACGCCGACCGCCGTGGCTTTGCCGACGACCTCGGCGGAAGCTCCGAGAATCTCGGGCATCATGCCGCCGATGGCGCCCGGGATCGATCCTTCCTCTATGACGAACCCGTCCCTCACATCGGCGGTGTCGCGGTTGTCGATGAGGCCGGTGATGCAGGGACCAACGGGAGCGATCTCGCCGGGCGGCTTCGTCCCGAATCCGATGCCGTTGATCGGGCTGTCGGTGTTGTAGCCGAAGGCGAGAACGTCGCCGTTGCCGGTAAGACCGGCGCCGATGCGGTCCGACAGGGCAAGGCCGCGAGCCTTCGAGCGCAGAAGGATCTCCGTCGAGCCGAGCGTCCCCGCCGCGATGACCACGATATCGGCGGTGATGAACAGCTCGGGTGCTGCGAAATCCTCACGTCCCACGCCTACCGGCTGATAATAGACGATCCACCTTTCGCCGCGCCGGGCGATCGCCCGAACATCCACGCCGGTGAAAAGCGCCGTTCCGTGCGCCGCCGCATCGGGCAGATAGTTCATCAATGTCGTGTTCTTGGCGGCGTAGTTGCACCCCGACACGCAGTCGCCGCAGCCGACGCAGCGTTTTTGCTCGACCCCGACATGATTGATCCCGTCGGCAAACGTGACATTGATCGGCGGGCGGCTGAATTTTTTCCCCATGTCGAGCCCGACGGCCGATTTCTCCAGCGCCTCGAGCTTCGGCAGATGCGGGTAGTCGGCCGGTAACGGCGTCGGGCGCAACATTTCGGTGGCGCGCCGATAGCCGTCCTCGAGCCGGGTCGTAAGATCTTCGAGCAGCGCGCGCGGCCATCTCGCCTGCTGCCATAGCCGGGGATCCGGTCGCAACGAAACATTGGCATTGATCAGCGAGGTGCCGCCCAGACCGCAACCGACGAGCGCGTTCATGTCGTCATTGAGATGCAGTTCGAAGAGCCCAAGCCGCGAACCGAGATGGCCGAGCGGCGTGTTGTATTGGATCTCGCGCAGCCCCTCGAACTGCGAACGCGGATATTCGCCGGGCTGGAACTCTCTCCCGCGCTCGAGCAGGCAGACCTGCCGTTTCGCGCGCGCCAGCCGCGAAGCAGCGATCGCCCCGCCATAGCCGGACCCGACGACGACGATCTCGTAATGATCCCTGAGCCGCTCTGCTGGTTGCGATAGGCGGTGCATGCGCATCTCCCCCTCCCCATGAGCTTGCCGAGATCAGTATATTGTCATCTTATGGTTGCGTCACGCGCCGTTAAGCTCTGCAACGACCGTCGGGCGAAGTGCCTCCCCAGGGAAATGAGGCACGGCCCGACTCGATTTCATGACGGGCCCTTGACGTTCCGATTGAGGAAGAGGAGCACGTGCCAGATCGCGCCGGCCCCCCAAGCGGCGGCCGGCTATTCGGCCGCGCTTGTCTTGCGCGCGCGCTCGGCGGCCGATGGCGTCTTGAAGCGCTCGCGCAGGCCGTCCCATTCCTCGGCGCCGACGCGGCGGAATTTCTCCCTGAGGCTCACCTTCATGTCGGGATGGCGGCGCCGGGTCTTGACCTCGGCCAGCGCCGCATCGAAGGCGTCGATCGCGGTCTGGAACAGAATCCCCGGCAGGATCGCCAGCTTGAAGCCGATGCGCTCGGCAAGGGCGAGATCCACCAGCGGCGTCTTGCCGCCGGAGACGACGTTGAGCAGGCAGGGGCCGTTGACCAGCCGCGGCACCGCCTCGATTTCCGCCTGCGTCTGCGGCGCCTCGAGAAAAGCCATGTCGGCGCCGGCGGCGACCGCCGCGTTCATCCGCCGCACCGCCTCCTCGAAACCGATCACCGCGCGCGCATCCGTGCGCGCGATCAGCAGGAAGTCGGGATCGGTCCTGGCTGCGGCGGCGGCGCGGATCTTGGCGAGGAAGTCGTCGAGCGGGATCACCGCCTTGTCGTCGAGATGGCCGCATTTCTTGGGAAAGCCCTGATCCTCGATATGCAGTCCGGCGACGCCGCGGCGCTCGTACTCGCGCACCGTGCGCGTGACGTTAAGCTCGTTGCCGTAGCCGGTATCGGCATCGGCGATGACCGGCAGCCGCACCGCGGCGGCGAGCCGCCCGGCATTCTCCGCCATCTCGGTCATGGTGACGAGGCCGTAATCGGGATATCCCAGCGTCGCCGCCGTGCCGGCGCCGGTCATGTAGAGGGCGTCGAAGCCCGCCTGCTCGACGACGCGCGCGCCGATGCATTCATAGGCGCCGGGCGCGATCAGCATCCCGTCTTGGCGCAGCAACGCGCGCAACCGCGTCGTGGGGGCAGTGGGAGAAGTCATGAGTTGCCTCCTGCCCGGGCAAGGCCATCGGCCCGGCGCTACAAGCTCAGCGTGAACATCGGTACCGGCGGGCCGCCGTCGCTGGGCTTGAACACCAGCGACACCTTGCGGCCGATGCGAATCTGACCGATATCGCAATCGACGATGTTGGTCATCATGGTCACGCCTTCCTCGAGCGTGACATAGGCGATGGCGTAAGGGACCGCCGTGCGCCGCATCACGCTATAGGAATAGATCGTGCCGCGGCCCGAGACGGTTTCCCATTCCGTCCGGCCGCTGAAGCAGAAGGGGCAGATCGCCCGCGGATAGTAATGGCGCTCGCCGCAGGCGAGGCATCTCTTGATCAGCAGCCGGCCTTCGGCAGCGGCGTCCCAGAACGGCTTGGTCTCGGAATTGACCGGCGGCGCGGCGATGGTCCTTTGTCTTTCGGCCATCGTCGCTACTCCCGTTCCAGGATCAAGGTGGCGCTGACGTGCCGCGTGCCGAGCGAGCCGCCGGTGCCGTGCGCCAACGCCAGGTCGCAATTCCTCACCTGGACGCCGGGATGCGCCTCGCCGCAAAGCTGGCGCACCGCCTCGATCACCTTGGTCATGCTGCCGCGGTTGCCGGGATGGTTGTTGCAGAGGCCGCCGCCATCGGTGTTGAACGGCAGCTTGCCGTTGCCCGAGATCAGATTGCCGTCGGCGACGAAGCGCCCGCCCTTGCCCTTCTCGCAGAAGCCGAGATCCTCGAGCGTCATCAGCACGGTGATGGTGAAGCTGTCGTAGATCGATACGTATTTGATGTCGGCGGGCGCGATGCCGGCTTCGGCGAAGGCCGGCGGTCCCGACCACACCGCTCCGGAATAGGTGAGATCGATCCTGCCGCCCCTCTGGTTCTTCGACGCCTCGCCGGCGCCGAGCAGCCTCACCCGCGGCCGCTTCAGGCTCTTGGCCACTTCGGGCGCCGCGACGATCAGCGCGCCGCCGCCGTCGGTGATGACGCAGCAATCGAGCCGATGCAGCGGGTCGGCGATCATCGGCGAATTGACCACGTCCGCGACGGTGACGACCTCGCGCAACAAGGCGTGGGGATTGTGTTGCGCGTGATGCGAGGCCGCGACCTTGATCCAGGCGAGCTGCTCGCTGGTGGTGCCGTATTGATGCATGTGGCGCATCGCGCACATGGCGTACATGTTGGCGACGACCGGCGCGAAAGGCGCTTCGAAGCCGACATCGGGCGCGGCGGCGCCGTAGCTGCGCGGCGCGGTGCCGGTGGCCATGCCCTCGGCGCGCGGCCTGCCGGCGAGGGTGATCAGCGCCACCGTGCATTTGCCGGCGGCGATCGCCTGCGCCGCGTGCGCGACGTGAATGGTGTAGGAGGAGCCGCCGGTCTCGGTCGAATCCACGTGGCGGACGCGAAGGCCCATATAGTCGATCATCGACAGCGGCCCGAGGCCGGGCGCGTCGCCGGCGCAGAAATAGCCGTCGACGTCCGACTTGTCGAGGCCGGCGTCTTCGAGCGCGCCTTTGGCGACCTCGGCGTGGAGCTGCGCCAGCGACTTGTCCGGAGCATGCCGCGTCGGGTGCTCATAGGCGCCCGCGATGTAGGCGTGACCCTTGATGGTCATGCTCGCCGCTTCAGCGCGCCAGAGCGGTATCGACGAAGCGCTGGGCGTCGAACGCCTCGGCGATGCGGCTGTCCTCCTCCAGCATGGCGGCGCTGTCGCGGTCGGCGAATTGCATGGCGCCGAGATCCTCGAAGGCGTTGCGCACGCGCGATCCCCACAACCCGATGTCGCGCACCGTCGGCACGATGCGGCTGAACAGGCGCGATCGGAACTTGTGGGTGGCGAGCGCCGCCTCGTGGATGGCGCGGCACTGCTTGACGTCGAGACCGACCGACGCCCAGACGTCGGACGGATCCATGCGGTCGCGCATGAGATAGCAGGCCTCGACCAGGAACTCCTCGCGCAGGTCGCGCTCGGCCTCGGTCAGCGTCGGGTAGTAGTCGCGGAGCGCGAGGCGCCCGAAGGCGACGTGGCGTGCCTCGTCTTGCATGACATAGGCGTTGACCTGCGCGGCGAGCGGGTTTTGCGCCTTGTCGCGGATGCTTTGAAAGGAAGCCAGCGCCAGGCCCTCGATGACCACCTGCATCCCGAGATAGGTGAAGTCCCACTCCTTGCGTTCGATGACGTCCTGGAGCAGGGCCTGCAGCGGCTTGTTCACCGGGAACACCATGTTGAACTTGTCGTGCAGCAGGCGGCTATAGGCCTCGACGTGCCGCGCCTCGTCGATCACCTGCGTCGCCGCGTAGAATTTCGCGTCCATCCTCTCCACCTGCTGCACGATCTTGGCGGCGCAGATCAGCGCGCCCTGCTCGCCGTGGAGGAATTGCGAGATCTGCCAGGCCTGGGAATGCCGGCGAAACTCCGCCACCTGCTGCGCCGTGAGCTTGCTCCAGAGATCGGAGCCGCAGAGCGAGATGGTCTCGTCCGGCAGCATCATCGGGTTGTCGGCGTCGAGCTCGCGCGACCAGTCGATGCGCTCCTGCGCGTTCCATTGCTGGCGCTTGCCTTTGTCGTAAAGCGCCAGCAACTCGGCCCGGCCGTCGTCGTATTCCCAGCGGAAATCCGTCTGTTGCGGCGCGCTGAGCGTCCAGCTCATGGCGTCCGGCGGCGGGGTGTAGCGGAATTTGGTGCTCATCTGGTCTCCTGCTTCGGCATGCTACAACACCGCGACGGCGGCGCGAAGGCCGCGCGGACCGCGGCGGCTTCGACCCCCGGCACCCCGGCGGACCGCCGCGCCCCGCATCGCGGGCGCGGCGACCCGCCGGCTTTCCCGGCAGGTTCGGCCGATCAATAGATCAGCGGCTCGGTCACGCGCACCCACCGTCCGCCCTTCACCACCGCCAGGAAGGACGAGTTCGCCCCCTGGTGCTTATCGGGCCCATAGCTCTGCTCCGGCCCGTTGAAGATGTCGCGGTAGTTCCTGATCGATTCGAGCCCCTTGAGGAAGCTGTCGAGGGTCAGGTTCGCGCCGGCGCGGTCGAGCCCGAGCACGGTCAAGTCCGCGGCGATCTGGCCGTAGACCGCGCCGATGTTGGGGTCGGCCTTGAACCGCTCCTTATAGCGGTCGAACCACACCTGGGCGACCGGGCTCAGCGTGTCGCGATAGGGCATGTCCGTGAGACCCATGGCATAAAGCCCCTCGGTCACGCCGCCCTGGGCGCCGGCGACGAACATGTCATAGGCCGCGGCCGAACCAAGGAAATCGACATCGGTCCAGCCGATCTTGCGCGCCGTCGCGTAGGGCACGATCGAATCCCGCACGATAGTGCCGAGCACGACCAGATCGCAGGCCGCGGCCTTGAGCTTGGTGATCTGCGCGGTGAAGTCCTGGTCGGTCGGCTTATGAGTCGTGGTTTCGACCAGCTTCATCTTCATGTCGTCGAGCTGCATCTGCGCGCCGTCCAGCACTTCCTTGCCGAAATCGGTGTCCTGATACATCGCGCAGATGGCCTTCTTGCCCCTTTGCGTGACGAAATACTTGATGCCGGCGCGGATCTCGTCGACATAGGTGGCGGCGCCGTAGAATTTCAGCCGGTTGAACGGCAAATACATAGAGCGGGCGGCGGACAGCGGGAAAAGGTTGGGCACGCCGGCCTCGAACTGCTCCTTGAACAAGGCGTTGTTCATCGGCGTGCCGAGCGGCGCGACCATGGCGAAGATGTGATCGCGGTTGATGAGCTTGGTGCCGGCCTGCACCGCGCGCGGCACCTGGTACTGGGTGTCTTCGACGATCAGCCTGATCTTCCGGCCGTAAATGCCGCCGGCGGCGTTGACCTCGTCGAATCGCATCTTGACCGCGTTCGAGGACGACACGCCGTAGGTGGCGGCCGGACCCGAAAGATCGGTGTGCATTCCGAGGACGATCTCGGTCTTGGTGACCCCGCGCAGCTCCTGCGCGGCCGCTCCGCCGGCCAGCGCCGCGATGCCGAGCAACACGCCCACTCCCAGACATTTCTTCATGGTTTCCTCCACTTCGCTACGTAAATCCTCGTCGCGGCCTATGCCTCCGCGTACATGCCGTCGATCAGCTCCTTGTACTTCCGGCCTACCAGGCTTCGCTTCAGCTTCATGGTCGGCGTCAGCTCCTCGTCCTCCGGCGTCAGAATCTGCTCGATCAGGCGGAACTTCTTGATGGTCTCGACCCGCGCGAACTGGCTGTTCACCGCCTCGACCTCGTCGGAGATCAGCTTCTGGATCGGGGTCGACCGGCACAGCGACGCGAAATTCGTGAAGGGAACGTTGTGCTCCTGGGCGTACTGCGCCACCGTTTCGTGATCGAGCATGATGAGGCAGGTGAGGTATTTCCGGCGATCGCCGATCACGACGGCATCGGCGATATAGGGCGAGAATTTGAGTTGATTCTCGATCTCCGACGGCGTGATGTTCTTGCCGCCGGCGGTGATGATGATGTCCTTCATCCGGTCGGTGATTCTAAGGAAGCCCTCGTTGTCGATCGTGCCGACGTCGCCGGTGTACAGCCAGCCGTCGACGATGGCCTCGGCCGTGCCCTTTGGATTCTTGTAGTACCCCATGAAGACGTGCGGCCCCTTGACCAGGATCTCGCCGTTGGGCGCGAGCCTGACCTCGGTATCGGGCCGGGCGGGCCCGACGGTGCCGAGCTTGATGCGATCGGTCGGCACGCCGGTCGCGAGGCCGCAGGTTTCGGTCTGGCCGTAAACCTCGCGCATGTCGATGCCGAGCGCCATGTACCACTTGATCAGCTCGGGCGCGATCGGTGCCGCCCCGGTGGCGGCGCCGCGCGCGCGATAGAGCCCGAGCGCGCGGCGGATGTTGTCCAGCACCAGGAAATCGGCGAGGCGATGCAGCAGCTCGAGGCCGGCGCCCGGGGTCGTGCCCGCGATGCGGTGATCGGCGATGCACATGCCGATGCCGATCGCCCAGCGGTAGGCGAGTTTGCCCAAGGGCGTCGCGTCCTTCATGCGCAGCACGATGGCGGAATAGAACCGCTCCCAGACCCTTGGCACGGCAAAGAACAGCGCCGGCCCGACTTCGCGGATGTTCTCCGGCACCGTCTCGATGCTTTCGGCGAAATTGACCGTGGCGCCGGATTCGAGCGGACCGAACACCGAGAAGGTGCGCTCCGCGATGTGGCAAAGCGGCAGGAAAGAGAGTTGCTGATCGCCCTCGTCAAGGCGCGTGATGACGTCGGGATAGCCGAGCTGGAAGAGAATGTTCCTATGGCTGAGCATGGCGCCCTTGGGCGGGCCGGTGGTGCCGGAGGTGTAGACCAGGATGGCGAGATCCTCCGGCGTGGCGAGTTCCACCGTCCGGTCCCAGGCGCCGGGATGTTCGCGCTCATAGGCGGCGCCGAGCTCCAAAAGCGCCGCGAACGGCATCACCTGATCGTCGCTGAACCGGTGCAAGCCCTCCATGTCGAAGACGAAGATCTTGGCCAGACGCGGACAGCGGCCGCGGACCTCGAGGATCTTGTCGAGCTGCTCTTCGTCCTCGGCGAAGAAGAAGCGGGAGTCGCTGTCGTTGACGATGTATTCGACCTGCTTGGCGGAATCCGTGGTGTAGATGCCGTTGGAGACGCCGCCGACGGAGAGCACCCCCATGTCGGTGTAGAGCCATTCCGGACAGTTGTCGGCGATGATCGACACCACGTCGCGGGGCCGCAGCCCCAGCGCGACGAGCCCGAGGCCGACGTGCTTCGCCTTCTCGCCATATTCGCGCCACGCGATCGAGCGCCAGATGCCGAGATTCTTCTCGCGCATCGCCACTTTGTCGCCGCGCTCGCTCGTCACGTGACGGAAGAGCCTGGGCAGCGTGTTCTGGCCGTGGATGAGCCATTCGCGCACGGGCGGCGCGGCTTCGGTGCGGGGCAGGGGCTTTACCGCGGTCGGGGCGTCCATGGGCAATTCCTTCGATCCTCCGCCTCAGCGCCAGGTCTTCTTCTTCTTCCAGCGCCGCGTGCCGCGAATGCTCGAGCTTTTCATGCCAAGGTAGAACTCCTTGATGTCGTCTTTTTCGAGCAGCCGGGCGCAACTGTCTTCCATCACGATGCGGCCGACTTCGAGCACATAGCCGTAATCGGCGGTCTCGAGCGCCGTCTTCGCGTTCTGCTCCACGAGAAGGACGCTGACGCCGCGCTCGCGGTTTATGCGCAGGATGATCTCGAAAATATCCTTCACCAGCTTCGGCGACAGGCCCAGCGAAGGCTCGTCCAGCAGCATCATCTTCGGCCGCGACATCAGCGCCCGGCTGATCGCCAGCATCTGCTGCTCGCCGCCGGAAAGCTGGCCCGCGCGCTGGTGGGCACGCTCCTTCAACACCGGAAAGTAGCCGTAGACCATCTCCAGATCCCGGGCGACCTCCTCCGTGTCCGTGCGGATGAAGGCGCCCATCTGCAGATTGTCCTTGACCGTCAGGAAAGGGAAGACCTCGCGCCCTTCCGGCACGTGGCTGAGGCCGAGGCGCGCGATCCGGTCGGGGTCCATGCGTTGAATCTCGCGCCCGGCGAAGTTCACCGCGCCCTTTTGGGGGTCCATCACGCCCGACACGGTCTTCAGGATGGTGGTCTTGCCGGCGCCGTTGGCGCCGAGAATCGTCACGATGCCGCCTTCGGCGACGGTGAAGCTCACGCCGCGGATGGCCATGATCGGGCCGTAATAGGTCTCGAGGTTGGCGACTGAAAGAATAGCGTCCGCCACGGCGCCTCAGCTCCCGAGAAAGGCGGCGATCACGTCGGGATGCGCCTGCACTTCGCTGGCGGTGCCCATCGCGATCGGCCGGCCGTAGTTGAGCGCCAGCACCCGGTCCGACACGGCGCCGACGAGGGTCATGTCATGCTCCACCATGAGCACGGTGATGCCGAGCAGTTCCCTGATGTCTTGGATCCAGAACGCCATGTCCTCCGTCTCCTCGACATTGAGGCCGGAGGAAGGTTCGTCCAACAGCAGCAGCCTGGGCTCGGTGCAGAGCGCGCGCGCCAGCTCCACCACCTTGCGCACGCCATAGGGCAGGTTGACGATCAGGCTGTCGCGATGGGGCTGCAGATCGAGGAAATCGATGACCTTTTCGACCGCTTCGCGGTGACCGAGCTCGCGCCTGCGAACCTCCGGCAAGAACAGGAGTTCCTTGAAGAAGTTCGAGCGGTTGTGGGCGTGGCGGCCGAGCAGCAGGTTTTGCAGCACCGTTGCCTGCTCGAAAAGCTCGATATTCTGGAAGGTCCGGGCGATGCCGCGCCTGGCGATCTCGTGCGGCGGCGCCCCGGTGATGTCCTCATCCTCGAAGATCAAGCGCCCGCCCGTCGGATCATAGATGCGGCTCACCAGATTGAAGATCGTCGTCTTGCCGGCGCCGTTCGGGCCGATGAGGGTAAATACCTCCCCCTGCTTGACCTCGAAACTCACGTCGTCGACCGCCTTGATGCCGCCGAACTGCTTGGCCAGCGCGTCCGCCTTGAAGAAGCTCATCGCAGGCGCTCCGATCTCGCATAGGACTTTTGCCGCTTGAACGTTGCGCGCCTGTAGAGAGGGAACTCCGAGAAATAGAGCTTGATCTTGACCCAGCGGCCATAGAACCCATGCGGCTCGAACAGGATGAACAGGACCAGGACGAGCCCGAAGATCCCGGGCTCGAGGCCGGGCTGCTTGACGAAGCCGTCGACGGCGGCGGCGACGGCGAAGCCCGTATCCTGGCCGAAGACGGAGAAGAGCCGGCCGAGCCAGTCCGGCAGGACGTCGCGAGCCTCGGAGATCGCCACCGGCAGAAGAGCGACAAAGATCGCGCCGAAAATCGCGCCGTGCAGGCTGCCGAGCCCGCCAACCACGACCATGAGCAGGAATTGGATCGACAGCAGCACCGTGAAGATGTCGGGCGCAAGGAAGCCCACCTGATGCGCGAACAGCGCTCCGGCAACCCCCATCAGCGCGGCGGAGTAGCTGAAGGCCAGGGTCTTGTAGATCGCGAGGTTGACGCCCATCGACTGCGCGGCGATCTCGCTGTCGCGGATTGCCACCCAAGCCCGTCCGGTCGGCGCGCGCAGCAGGTTGCGGGTGAGCCA
>Ga0187781_10001982_pt1 | contig 15598 bp, 17 predicted proteins | sample 0715_SJ02_MP02_2_FD_132447 | JGI IMG/M metagenome (GOLD analysis project Ga0187781, IMG submission 132447) | Tropical peat soil microbial communities from peatlands in Department of Meta, Colombia - 0715_SJ02_MP02_20_MG | ecosystem: Environmental > Terrestrial > Soil > Wetlands > Peat | place...
GGCCTTGTCGACGACGTAGATCAACACCGACCGCGTCGTGACCACGTCGGCCGAGGCGTCCGCGATGCCGACGAGATCCTCGGCCGGCGACGCCACGAAGCGGGCTCGCGCGAGATCGCCCTGAGCCGCCACGAGCTCGCGGCAGCGGTCGAGCAGCGGCTCGGACACGTCCGAGAAGATCACTTCGCCGGCCTGGCCGACGCGCCCGAGCGCGGCGAGCCCGATCAGCCCGTCGCCGGTCCCGACGTCGAGCAGCGTCGCGCCGGCCAGGGGCTCGGCAGCGTCGAGCACGCGGTCGCGGATCGCCGATAGTCGATCGAGCGATGCCGCTCGCTGGCGCTCATTGCCTCCGTCGCGGCGCTCGAGCAGCCAGCGGGACCACCGATCTTGATGAGTCGACATAAGATCGATTATCGAGCGTTGAAGTACGCGATCTGCGGGTCCCTGGATAGTGCCAAGATGGCGTAGTGATGAGCAGCAGACCGCTGGCATTCCCCGCGTCGCAGTCGCTCGAGCGAGCGCTCGAGTTCGGGCGCACGATGCTGGTCAGGACCGTCGACGAGGTCCGGCCGATTCCGGCCGGCCTGGTCGTGCGGACGCCGTCGCTCCCGTCGGTGTGGTCGGGCAATCAACTACGTGCGACCGAGGCGCTCGGCTTCGCCGGGCTGGTCGACCTGGCCCAAGAACAGCTGCCTGGGCTCGGGTACCTCGACATCGCCTTCGAGCACCAGGAATCCGGTCCCGCAGTCGAACACGCGTTTCGTAACGCGAGCTGGAAGGTCCAGCGCGACCTTCTGATGATCCTGTCCAGCGGCCCCGATCGCGTGGTCGACACGGGCGTCGTGATCGACGCCGGTGAGGACGAGATGATGGACCTGATGGGCCGCTGGTACGCGGAGGACCCCGGCCCCGACCCGATGGAGCGCGCTCAGCTGGTCGAATTCACACGGCGCGAGGCTCGCGTCCACGGCGACCGCATGCTCGGTGTAAGGAGCACCGACGATCAGCTGGTCTCGATGACCAAGCTCCGCTCGGACGGCCGCACGGTGCAGATCGAGGACGTTTACACGGTGCCCGAGGCCCGCGGGCGCGGGTATGCGCGGGCGATGGTGAGCCACGCCGTCGAGCTCGCCCGGGAGGACGGCGCTGAGCTGATCTTCATCACCGCCGACGACAACGACTGGCCCAAGCTGCTGTACGCCCGGATCGGCTTCCGGCCGGTCGGCCACGTCTGGCACTTCCACCACGAGTAGCTATCAAGCGGCGGCACGCTCGCTCCCGACGGACGCCGGCGCAGCCGGGGCAGGTACGTGCGGCCGGCAAGAGCGAAGGGTTACCCCCGATCCCCTCGCTCCACTCGTGGCGCAACTTCCACCCCAGCTGCGGGTATAGAGCCTCCAGATTCGGCCTACCAGGGAGGCAGGGATGAAGCGCACGTTGGCAATGTTGCTGGCGGTGGTCGCGGCGTCATCGGTGCTGGTGGTGACGGCAGTCGCGCTGGCGGCGTCGTCGCCGACGGTCGCGACCGGGACACACACGCAGGTGACCGATACGAGCGCGGTGCTCCACGGCACGATCAACCCGAACGGGAGCGCAACGACGTACTACTTCCAATGGGGGCTGACGAACGCCTACGGGGTGGATAGCGTTGCGCATTCGGCGGGCCACGGGACCGCACCCGCGTCGGTCACCGCCACCGCCACCGGCCTGATCCCGGGCACGATCTACCACTACCGGCTCGTCGCGACCAACGGCTCGGGCCTGAGCGTCGGTGCCGATCGCACGCTCAAGACCACAGGCAATCCTCCTCCCCTCGTAGCCACCGGGCCGCCGGCGCAGGTGGCCGGCAACAGCGTCACGATGACCGCGGTGATCAATCCCAACGAGCAGGCCACCACCTATTACTTCCAGTACGGGATCATGAACTCGTTGCTGCAGCAGACGCAGGTCGGCACGGTTCCGGCTGGCGCCGCGCCGGTGACGGTCGCGCTCACCGTTCAGGGCCTCGAGGCCCAGACGATCTTCGAGTACCGGGTGGTGGCGCAGCACTCCAACTCGGCTCCGCAGGCCGGCGCGACCGCGTCGTTCATGACCCTTCCCCGCCAGCGACAGGTGCCGCACATCAGGGCGAGGACGAGGCCTCGCACCGTGCGCAAAGCGCCGTACACATTGACGACGACAGGATCTGTCAAGGGACCCGGGTGGATTCCCGCCCAGTACGACTGCGTCGGCGACGTGAAGGTCAAGTTTCTGCGCGGCGGGCGGCGAGTCGCCTCCACGCTGCTGCCACTCCAGCCGAACTGCACGTTCTCCGGCCAGACGCTGTTCGCCCATCTCCCTCCGGGCAGACGACGGCCCGTCGGCCTGACGGTGGTGGCTCAGTTCGCCGGCAACGGTTACCTGACGCCGCGCCGCACGACGCAGCAGACGATCATCGTGGGATAGCGGCGTCGCCGGCTACCGGGGCCGGTCGCGGAGACGGTAGACCAGCCGCAGTCCGGACCACACCTGGTCCAGCGCGCACACCTTGTTGTCGACCAGCCCGGTGGCGAGACCCAATGAGCGCACCTCGACGTCGGTGAGGTCAGTCAGCACCCCCGAGGCGCGCTTGGGCCATGCGAGCCACAGGCCGCCGGCCAGATCGAGGCCTTCGACGAGCGCCGGCAGCCGGCGCTCGAGCTCGGCACGCCGTTTGAAGAAGGCAACGATCACGTCGAAGGGCTGGCCGCCGACGCGACGGCGGATCCCGACGCCAGGCGGGAGCTCGCCGAGAGTGGCGTCGAAACCGTGGGGCGCGCCGATCAGCCCGAGCCGAGAATCCGGCTTAATCCCGAGCTTGCGGACCAGCGGCGTGCCGGAGACGTTTATTCGCGCGTTCGCGCGGGCGCTGTTCACGCCCGAGGATGCTACGGAGACCGAGCCGCCTCCCACACGTAGTGCTCGAACGCCTCCCAGGAGCGGTCCTCGCCGTCGTCAATCATCGTTCGCGCCCTCCTCAATCCAGGGACCCGATCCGGTTCAACATCTCGCCCAGTCGGCCGGCCCGGTCTCTTTGATGTCCGAGGGGAGGCGTCAGTGCGCCCTAAACCTTTGCCTCGCGGTCGCCGATACGCCAGCGGGGGCGGGCCGGCGTGGGGCGATGCCGGCCCGCCCTAGTCAGCGTCTTGCCGACGGGTCACGCGATGTGCGCCGGGCCACCTTCTGTCTCAGCGCGACCTGCTGAACGAGCTTGAGAGACAGGCCGTCGGGTGAGCGGGATCCTTGACCGCGGGAGCCGGGTTACGGCTTCCCCGTCTCGATCAACTCAGCAGCCAGCGCGCGTCGCCGCAGAGTGTCGGGTTTGGGCGAGAGCAGCAGCGCAGCGACGCGTGGGCAGACGGTTGCTTCGATGAGCCGTCGCGCCGGTCGTTCGCTTGCTCAAGGCCCAGCGGTGCGCGTGTGAGCAAGCGTCTCGCGCAAGCCGGTGGTGCTGCTTCGCCTGGCGGAGGAGCATCGCGGCCCACGCGGCGTCCGCGTCAAGATGCATCGCGAGGCGGACCGCCCCGGTTCGCGGCAGACGGGACCGCGCCTGCGGTCAGCGCGGGATCCGGCCGTTGCGCTTCTTAGGTGTACCCGGTTGGTCGACGCCGGATCCGGGGACTTCCTGGAGCCCGGCGCGCAGAAGTGCTATGGCTGCCCAGCGCAGGACGGCGAGGGTCTCGTCGTTGTCGAGGCGGCAGACGTCCTTCATCGTGATGATCGCCTCGCCGCCGAGTGTCAGCGCCAGGGCCGCTTGGAGTCGGCGCTTGCGTTCGGCGGGGAGTCCGTCCAGCGGGGCGAGCACCGTCTCGAGCCATCGCATTCGGCGGCCCTCGCGCACCACGGGCGCGTCGTCACCGTTGCGGCGGCCGCGCAACCAAGTGTCCAGCGACACGCGCGTGAACGTGCGGAAATGCTCTTCTTCGGCGAGCATGAATCCGTCGAAGGTCTCGATCAGGAGGAGCAGCCGCTCCTCGACGTCATCGGTCGTGAGGTTCGCGAGCAGAGCCTCGACCGGGGCTGGGTCGGTGATCTCTGACAGTTCGATCAGCAGCGCTTCTTTGGTCGGGAAGTAGCGATACGCCGTCGCGCGGGAGACGCGCGCACGCTCGGCCGCTTGTTCGATCGTGGGCGCCGTCCCTTGCCGTTGCAGCTCCTTCGCGGCGGCGATGATCGCCGCTCTGGTTCTCGCTTTCTGGTTGGCGCGAGGGTCCTGGCTCTTGACAGCAGACATAGCTGGTGATACAAGTCTCACGAGAGGATATCTCTCAAGAGTAGAACTGTATCACACCAGCAGTGAGGGGCGGATATGAGCGCCGGGGCACAAGCCATGCAGAGCCGACCGGGGGTCGAGATCCCGGACATCACGGCGAACCCGAGAGTGGTCGAGGTAGTGCAGCCGCTCATCGACCGGGTCCAAGAGGTGATTCAAGAGAAGAACGTCAGCTACGACGAATGGCACCACGCCATCCATTTCATGATCGACCTCGCCAACGCCGGCGAGGTGCCGCTTCTCATGGCCTTATTCGAAGCCACCGTCGATGAGGTCGCCAACGCGGCGAGCGCGTCGTCCACGACAGCGATCGAAGGCCCCTACTACGTGCCCGGCGCCCCGATGCTCGAGCCGCCATACGTCATGCCGCAGCGGCCCGATGAGCCCGGTGAGCCTCTGGTCTTCTCCGGCGCCGTCACAACCCCGGCCGGCCAGCCAATCGTCGGCGCCCTGCTCGACGTCTGGCACGCGGACGCCACGGTGCCCGGAACCTACTCCAACATCCACCCCGGCCAACCCGATTTCAACCTCCGCGGCAAGCTCAAGACCGACGAGCAAGGACGGTTCGAGCTCACGACAATCCGCCCAACGCCGTACCACATCCCCGACCAAGGCCCGACCGGGCGGCTGCTGGGCGCGCTCGGCCGACACTCCTGGCGGCCGGCCCACATCCACGTCAAGATCAGCGCCGATGGCTACCAGCCCCTGACCACACAGCTGTACTTCCAAGGCGACGAGTTCCTCGACTCAGACGTGGCAAGCGCCGTCAAGGACGAGCTCATCCTTCCGCTCCGACCGGCCGGGCCCAACACAGACTCCCACCTAACCCTGCGCTACGACTTCCAGCTCGCGCCGACTCGCCGCTGACTCGCCAAGTGCCTAGGTGCGAACGGGCGCTCCTGTGGGCTAAACGCCATAGCGGCTGAGCACTTGGCTGGTGGACGGGTACGGCGGCGGCGCCTGCGAGGGGGCGCCGTGGTGTCCGGCATCGGCCAGCGCGCCGCCTCGCACGACGATGGCCGTTGCGAGATATGCGAGCCGAGAGACCAGCTACTTCTGGCCGATGGTCGTGCCGATCGGCTCGTGCATCGTGAGCCTCGACATGACTGTCGCGGCCTGTCACGAGCGATCATCTGAGCGCTCTGCCCTCTCACCGTCAAGATGTCACGTCATGAACGATCACGATCAGGTCGAGGTGCTCGAAGTGGTTATTGACGAGCTGCGCCACATTCGGGGCAAGCTCGCCGCCGTCTACGACCGCGACTACCACAATGATCCGGTTCAGGCCGCGCTCGACATCGTCGTCACCAACGACCTACCGTTTCTGATCGGCTACCTGGAGAGCTGCGCGAAGACGCGTCGCTAGGGCCGCCTCAGACGACCGCCTAGACGCCACCCGCCGCAGCCAGCGCAGGAATCTCCACCATCCCTGCGGAGATTCCCGAGTGCCCTTCCGACTCGCCCGGCGCTTGCCTCGCCTGCGCCGCGCCAGCCTCCCGCGAGCCCGCGTCGCCGCCCGTGCAACCCCTCATGGCTCGGGGCGAAACAAACCCCTTCGGGCAGCGGGGTCCCGGAGTAGCCGGCGGCCGTCGGCGTCCTCACGGCGCATCCACCTCTGCCGCGAGCTCACCGATCAGCCGCGACAGCTGGCTCCCCTGCCAGGCGATCGGGGATTTGCCCGGCTCGTCGAGCACCAGCCGCGAGCCCGGGATCGCGGCGGCGTAGGCCTCCCCCACCGCCTGGGGATGACCCGGGTCGGGCTCGTCGGCGCTCGCCACGATCATCGTCGGAACGGAGATCGCCGCGAGGTCGCCGATCGCTTCGAACGGGCGCGAACGCGGCACCACTCGCAACGCGTCCGCCACCGCGGCCGGATGCTCATGCTCCGAGAGCCGCTGGCGGGTCACCTTCACCACGGTTTCCTGCCAGGACTCGGGGACGTTGGGGGGCCCGTGGGCGGTGATAAACCCCTCGACGCCGCCGTGCTCGAGCCCGTCGGCCAGCGCGTCCCACCGCGCGAGCCGCGCCTCGTCCAGATGCACGGAAGGGTCATAGGCCGGCGTTATGACAACTAGCCCGGCCGCCCGATCCGGAGCGTTCAGGGCCAGCCACAGCAGCGCGTGCGCCCCCATCGATGCGCCGGCCAGGACCGCCCGTTCAATTCCCCGGTCGTCGAGGACCGCGATCAGATCGTTCCCAAGGTCCCCGTACGTGTATTCCTGGCTAGAGACCGCCGGCGACGAGCGCCCGTGGCCGCGGGCGTCGTACGCGATCACCCGGTGGCCCGACCGCTCGAGCGCGCGCGAGCCCATCACCACATAGCGGCGGGTCGCCGTCAGCCCGTGCAGCAGGACGACCGGGATCCCCTCCCCCGTTTGGTCACCCGACAGCTCGACGCCGGCGCGCTCAACCACGATTTCGGCCATGCCGACGCTACATCTACAGGATCGCGCGCGGATAGGCGCGCGTGGCCGCCACCATCGCCGCGTCGCCGGCGGCCAAAAATTGCGACGAAATTGACGTGGACGTCAGATTACCCCCTCGCGCGGCGCCGCTACCATCAGAGTCATGGACGTCTCCGAGGCGAATTTCCAATCTGCAGTCCTCGACCGGTCGCACACCCTCCCGGTGGTGGTCGACTTCTGGGCCAGCTGGTGCGGCCCCTGTCGGCAGCTCGGGCCGTTGCTCGAGCGTGCCGCGAACGCCCGTGCGGGCAAGGTCGAGTTGGTCAAGGTCGACGTCGACGCCAATCCGGGTCTGGCTCGGGCGTTCCGGATCCAAGGCATCCCGGCCGTCAAGGCGTTCCGCGAGGGCCGGGTCGTGGCGGAGTTCGTCGGTGCCCAACCCCCGGCGGCCGTCGAGCAGTTCCTCGAGTCGCTGATCCCCTCCGAGGCGGACGACTTGGTTACGCGCGGCGACGAGGAGTCGCTGCGTCGGGCCCACGAACTCGAGCCGACCCGCGCCGATGCGGCGGTGCCCCTGGCTCGGATCCTGAAGAGCCGGGGCGAGACCGACGAGGCGCTCACGGTGCTGGCCCGCGTGCCCGGCAGCTTCGCGGCGGACGGTCTGGCTGCGCGCATCGGCCTCGAGCGATCCGCGGCGATTTCCGCACAGTCGGCCGTCCCCGATCTGAGTGATGCATTCGCCGCGCTCGACGCGGGCGAGCACGAGCGTGCCCTCGATCTGCTCCTCGACGCGATCCCGAACGCGGACGGAGCCCGCGACGACGTACGCCGTGTCGTGGTCGGCGTGCTCGACGAGCTCGGCGTAGAGCATCCGCTGGCCCGCGACGCGCGCCGGCGGCTCGCGTCGGCGCTGTACTGAGCCGGACGCGGGCGGTTCCCGCGGCCGCCGGCGGTCGAACCCGCGGCGCTCCTGTCCCCGGAGAGCCGCGATTTTCTGCGCATGACTTCCCCTCGTTGACGTCCCGGATCGTCGCCTCGTTGGCGGCGGCGCGACGCTGCTTCTTGCGCTCCACGCAGGGATCCTCTGACGCCGCGAGGCTGCGTGCCATCACGGCGCGGGCGCGGCTCACAGAACCAACGTGAGCTGCGGCTCGCCGGCAGGCTCGGGCAGGTCAAGCCCGGCAATGCGCACCCCCAGCAAACGGACCGGTCGCTTGGGCGCGAACCGGCGTAGCAGATCGAGCGCGACCGGCCCCACCCGGTCGACCGAGCTGACCGCCTCGGGAAGCGTGCGGGCCCGCGTGTGGGTGGAGAAGTCGTCGAGGCGGACCTTGATGCCGACGGTACGACCCCGCCGGTCCTGCGCAACGAGCGCCGCGCATAGCCGCTCGACCAGGTCGGCGAGGATCGCCTCGAGCCGATGCGGGTCGCGGATGTCCTCGTCGAAGGTCACCTCGCGGGACTCGGAGACCACCTTGCGCTCCTCGGTGACCGGCGAGGCGTCCTCGAATCTCGCCCGCCGCTGGAGCTCGGCGGCCAAGCGCGGACCGAAGCGCAACGCCAGCCGCGCCTGAGGCGCCGCGGCGAGGGCGGCGAGCGTCTGCAGCCCGAGCGCTCGGAGCCGTTCAGCCGTCTTGGGTCCGATCCCGGGCACGAGCCCGCAGGGCGAGCCTCCAAACCGCTCGCATGCCTGCTCGCGGCTCAGCGCGACGAATCCCCGCGGCTTGTCGGCGTCCGAGGCGACCTTGGCCACCAGCTTGTTCGGGCCGATGCCGATCGAGCAGCCGAGGCCGGTCGTCTCGTCGATCCGGGCCGCCAGCCGTCGCATCGCCGCATGAGGGTCCGGAAGCCCGGTCAGCTCGAGGTAGGCCTCGTCGAGACCGACCACTTCGACCACCTCGGCGGCGGCCCGTACGCTCGCCATCACCTCGCCTGATGCCTGGCGGTAGTAGGCAAAGTCGGGTGCGAGGAACACACCATGTGGACACAGGCGGCGGGCCCGTGCTGCCGGCATGGCCGACCCGACTCCGTACCGCCGAGCCTCATAAGACGCGGTCGTTACGACCGACCGTGGCCCGGTGCCGGCCACGATTACCGGCTGTCCCTTCAGCTCGGGTCGGCGCCGGAGCTCCACGGACACATAGAACGCGTCCATGTCCAGGTGCGCGACGCAACGCTCCGCCATCCATGGGCACGCTAGAGCGCGGCGCGGACGCCAGCGGGCGCGGCTGGCCGTTGGTTCACGCTACTCGCTCGACCAGACGGTGCCGACCCCACCGAAACCGAGCGCCGCGGCAGTGTTCTGGTTGAGGTCCCAGTCGCGACCGCCGACATACGGGCACGCGGTGTTGCCGCCGTCGTTGTACCAGGACGCACCGGCCTCGCGGTAGACGGTCATCTCGCCCGCCCGCACGGCAACGCGCGCGTTCTTCCGGTCACCGGCGAAGCGCACGCGGATCGGCGCCTGACCGGCGGTCCCGGTGACGTACCGCAGGACGAACCGACCCGCAGCACCCGTCCGTGCCGTGGCGAGCGTCCGCCACGCGCCGTTCTCGCGCGCCTGGAGGCTGACCCTGCGTCCGGCAAGCGCAGGCAGCAAACGGCCACGGATCCGAACTGTCTGGCCAGTCAGGACGCCGATCTTGCCGGCACGAAAGTCGATTCGCCCCGGCCAGGCAGTGAGTCACCTGGCAGTGGGTCCCCCGCTCGCCCTCGTTCCGAACGAGAGCGACTCGGCAGGTCGATCAATGAGTCGGGCAGGTTAGGCGACCCCCTGAGACCCTGGCTGTGACATCGCTCACAGGACCAGGGACGTGACAATCCTCACGAGCGGCCCTTTCGCCCTCCGGGTGGGCCTTTTCGAACGCCCGGTGGGACTACCATCTCGACCGTGGCCAACAAGGACAGGCTGACCGGCCTCGACGCCTCTTTCCTGCATCTCGAGCGCGACTCGGCCCACATGCACGTGGCCGGCTGCTCGGTGTTCACCGGGGACGCCCCGGCCTACGAAGAGCTCGTCGAGGCCATCGAATCGCGCCTCCACCTGGTTCCCCGCTACCGGCAGCGGCTCGCGTTCGTGCCCTTCAACCAGGGACGTCCGGTGTGGGTCGACGATCCCTACTTCAAGGTGCGCTATCACGTCCGCCACACGGCCCTGCCGCGGCCCGGCGCCGACGCTCAGCTCAAGCGGCTGGCGGGCCGGGTCTTCTCGCAGGCGCTCGACCGCAGCCGGCCGCTGTGGGAGCTATGGCTGGTCGAGGGACTCGCCGACGGACGCTTCGCGCTCCTGTCTAAGACGCATCACGCGCTCGTGGACGGGGTCTCGGGCGTGGACATCGCCACCGTCCTGTTCGACACCTCGCCGGATCCGCTGCCGGTGGCGCCGCCCGACCACGAATGGGTCGCGCGTCCGCTGCCCAGCTCGGCCCAGCTGCTGGCCGACGCGCTGCTCGAGCGCGCCACCGTTCCGGGCGAGGTGGCCCGGGGCGCCCGGGCGGCCTTCCGTGGCCCGCGCACGGTCGTGGCGCGTGTCGGCCGCACCTTAGGAAGTGTCGGCGCGCTGGCGTGGACGGGACTGCAGGCAGCTCCGCCGAGTCCGTTCAACACCCGGATCGGCCCCCACCGCCGGTTCACCTGGGTCGAAGCCGATCTCGGGCAGTTCAAGGCGATCAAGGACTCGCTCGGTGGAACCGTGAACGACGTGGTGCTGGCAGTTGTAGCCGGCGGGCTCGGCAGCTACATGCGCCTGCACGAGCAGCCGACCGAAGACGTCGGTCTCAGGGCGATGGTGCCGGTCTCGGTCCGGGCCGACGTCGAGCGCGGCGCGCTCGGCAACCGCGTCGCCGCGATGTGGGTCACGTTGCCGGTCGGGACAACGGACCCTGAGCAGCGACTGCAGAAGATCAGCGAGGCCATGGGTGCGGTCAAGCGGTCCGGCCAGGCGGTCGGAGCGGAGATCCTGACCCATCTGAGCGGATTCGCGTCACCGACGATCATGGCGCAGGCGGCGCGGCTTCAGGCCCGGCAGCGGCTGTTCAACCTCGTCGTCACCAACGTTCCCGGCCCTCAGTTCCCCCTCTACCTGCTCGGCCGCGAGCTCGAATCGGTCTATCCGATGGTGCCGCTGGCCGAGAACACCGCCCTCGGCATCGCGATCCTCAGCTACAACGGGCGTCTGAACTTCGGCCTCGTGGCCGACTACGACGCGCTGGCCGATGTCGAAGTGCTGGCCGACGAGCTGCGCGCCTCGACTGAGGAGCTCGCGGCGGCGGCCGGGGCCGCGCCCGCCGCACCGACGCGCAGCGCCTCGCCCGGCGCTCCTCATCGGCAGGCCCCCGCCGCCCGGTGACGCCGACGCCGGGGGCCGGGGGGCGGGTAGCCGGGCGCGTCAGGCGCCTGGGGCGGCGGGCATCTCGCTCGCGGCCGGCTGAGCACGACCGACGTCCCCGCCCATCCGAATCCCGCCTGCTCAGAGTGCTCGAGGTGCTCGCGATCGCGGTCGCGTCGCTGGTCCTGTCGGTGGGGTTGATCGTGCTGCTCTCGGGTTACTTCGCGGGCCGCGACCAGCCGGGCGTGTCCGGCGCCGGCACCGGTCCCGGACAGGCGTTCGCGGATCTCGGCCACGGGGTACTGGCACCCGGACAGCCGCGGCCGGCCTACAATTCGGACCCGCCGACGAGCGGCGCACATCTCGCGGCCGCTGTGACGAGCGACGGCGTTCCGCTGACCGACGATCAGCTGCTTGGAGCACTGCAAGAGGGTGACGTGGTGATCTTCTACGGCACGCGCCAGCCGCCGGCGGGCCTCGATCAGCTCGCGCACTCGGTGGCGCCGTCGTTCACGCCGGCGCTGGCGGCCATCGGCGAAACGGTGATCGTCGCGCCGCGCCCCGGGACGGTGGGACTGGTCGCGGCCGCATGGACCCACCTGCTGCGCGTGCCGGGGCCGACCGATCCACAGCTGCGAGAGTTCGTGGGCTTTTGGCTCGGGCGGGGCGCTCCGGACGTGCATTAGCCCGCCAGAGCGCCGGGCGGCGGCGCATCGACCGCGCGTGTCAGTTCAGCCCGAGCGGGTGCTCCTCGTAGCGCCGGGCCAGCTGGAAGAAGAACCCGCCGTCGGTCTGCGCGGTGGTGCAGCCGGTGGCGCCGGCGCCGAACAGGAAGCCGATCACGCCGGCATTGCGCGTCGCCCGCAGGTGCGCGGCCGAGTCGGCGCCGAACCACCACTGCAGGCGGTTGTCCTGGTAGTGCTCCCAGGTGTTGTCCAGGTGGGTGTTCCCCACCGGGAGCTGCCACAAGACCACCGAGGTGTGGGTGCGGCGGGTGAAGCCGGCGATGTAGCGGTTCTCGCGGGCGAAGTCGGCCGGCCCCCACCAGGTCTGCGGATTGCCCTCTACGTACTGGTAGTAGCCGGCGTCGCGGTCGGTGACGTCGTTGAACACCAGGTCGAAATGGGCATGCAGCGACTCGTAGAAGGCGGCTGAGGCCGCCGCCATCTGATCCGCCTGCGCGGGCGAGGGTTTTGAGTTGGTGATGTCGCGATCGGTCCCCCACACGCTCAGGTGGTAGGCGAGCAGGACGTGGGGCGCCAGCTGATTGCGGAGCGCGATCAGGCGCTGCGCGAAGGAACGGGCGAGCGTCGTGGCGTGCGCCTGCTCAAGGTATCCCCACAGGTCGGGCTCCACGTGAATCACGACGAGGTGCTGCCCTGCCGCCTGCGCGACGCGACGCAGGAGCAGCTTATAGTCGGCCCAATAGGCCCGCATCGTGCCCGGGTTGCGCATGTTCGAGAGGTCCCGGGCCTGCTCCGTTGCGCCGACCGACGGCGCCGATTGGAGCATCTGGTAGTAGGTGAAGATCGGGATCGTGTGCGCGGCGAGCGATTCGCGCACGTACAACGTGACGAAGCTCCCGTTGGGATTCCAGGTCGTCCAGCCGTGGCCCGTGTTCACCCCCCCGGCCAGATACTGGTAGCGCATATCGACTCCGCTTTGGGCTCGCAGCGCCTGCGCGTCTCCCGGCGAGTCGGCCACCCCAAGGGCGACGTGGTCCGGCCAGCCCGGCGGGATGGCCGCGCCGAGGGCGAGGGGCGGCCGGCCGAGCGGAATGAGCGCGATCGAGAGCAGCACCACAAGCCAGACGTGGCGCAGCCGGCGGGCCGGGTGGATGGCTCCCCGCATACGCCAAACGCTACCCGGGCACCGCGACGGTAACGCGCGCCACCACGCACACCTGACCGGCGTCGTCAGCGATCTCGACCTCCCACACCCAGGTCGTTCGTCCGCGGTGGCGTCGCACCGCGGTTGCGTGCATTGCGCCGTCGTCGATCGGGTGCACCACATTGGTGTGGGTGGCCAGGCCGACGGCGCCCTGATCCGACATGCCGGCCACAGTCCCGCGCACCGCCAGGGCATCGGCGACTGCGGCGTACACGCCGCCGTGGACCGGTCCGCCGGGCTGCTTGAGCTCGTCGCGGATTTGCACCCGCCCCCGCACGAGCTCCTCGCCGACCTCAATGAGCTCGAGCCCGAACAGCTCGTCGAATCCAGACGTGTCGGTGGGAGACGGGAGCATCGGCCGCGGCACGTTACCGCTCCCCCATCTTCCGCAACTCTTCGCCGGCTTGTCTACGCTGGTCGGTCTCGATGGCATCCCTCGAGACCCTTGCGCCCGATCAACGCGCGGTCCTCGACCTCGTTCTCCGCCGCGGCCGGAGCTACGACGACATCGCGCGGCTGCTCGCGATCGACCGGGCGGGGGTGCGGGCGCGCGCGCTCGCTGCGTTCGACGAGATCGGACCGGAAACCGGAATCTCGCCCGAGAGCCGCGCGCTGATCACCGACTACCTGCTCGGTCAGCTGCCCGAGAAGGTCGCCGAGCAGACGCGCGAGCGCCTGGCCGAGTCCCCCTACGAGCGTGCCTGGGCGCGGGTCGTCGCCTCCGAGCTCGAGCCGCTGGCCGCCGAGCCACTCCCGGAGATCCCGGACGGCTCGCGGCGACGATCTGCCGCGGCCACCGAGGCGGGGGCGGCCGCAACCGCGGACGGACCGCCCGTCGCCGGGGAGCGCCAGGCGCCAGCGCGGGAATCCGGTCCCCGCCCGCCCCGGCGCCGGCCGCCGCGACTCTCGGACCGGCCGAGCTCTCGTCTGGGCGGCGCGATCATGCTCGGCGTCGGGGCGCTCGTGGTGGTGGCGGTCGTCGTGGTTCTGGTGGCGTTGCTGAGCAGCGGGTCGAGCCCCAAGCACTCCCCCACCACGGTCGCGTCGAGCACGACGAGGACCTCGACCGCGGGCTCGACGGCGCAGGCGCAGATCGTCGCGCAGGTCAACCTGAACCCCCCGAGCGGCAGCAGCAGCACCGCTAAGGGCGTCGGGCTCGTCATCAAGGACGGTAACGCCTACGGGCTGATCATCGAGGCTCAGAACGTCGCTCCCAACAATCACAACGCGTACGCCGCGTGGCTGTACAACTCGCCCACGAACAGCCTCCGCCTCGGCTTCGTCAACCCCGGTGTGGGCAACACGGGCAAGCTCCAGGTCGGCAGCGCGCTGCCCACGAACGCCGGCCACTACACGGAGCTGCTGCTCACGCTCGAGACGCAGAGCAACCCGAAGACGCCGGGGACGATCGTGCTCGAGGGGCCGTTCAAGGGCGTCCCAGCCACCGGGTCATAAGCCGGATCAGCAGAGGATGCGCGCCAGGCCGTCCAGGGCCTGCTCGAGGCGCTTCGTGGTCGCGCCGCGCATCGACAGGGCGCCGAAGCGCGTGTATCCCTTGAGCTTCTGGCGCTGCGCGAGCGTCACCCGCGTCCCCCCTTCCGGGGCGGGCTCGACGAGTACCTCGGTGATGGACTCGTTGAGCACCCGCTCGAACGGCGTCCCCGCCACCTCCTGGGACCAGGTCCGGTGACCGCTCGGGTACTCGGCATCCGGGGGCTCGGAGGCGAGCAGCCTGAAGTCCGCCCGCACCGTGCGCCCGTGCTTGGACACGAACACCTCGGTGAAGCGATCCGCCTCCACCCCTTCCATCCGGGTAACCCGGGGCCACCAGCGCGGCATCTGATACGGGTCTTCGAGCACCTTCCAAACCTCCGCCACCGGCGCGGTCACCACGCGCGTCCGCTTGGCGGTCGAAATCGTGCTGCGGGGCTCGAAGAATCCCCGGTTGCGGAAAGGAATGAAGCTCACGACGCGTATTCGAGCACGGCGTGGACGGGATAGGGCGCGAGCCGCTTCCGGCCACCCAGGAAGCTCAGCTCGATCAGGAAGGCGCAACCAGCGATCTCCGCCCCCAGGCCGGCGACCAGGTCGCATACCCCGCGCGCGGTTCCCCCGGTCGCCAGCAGGTCGTCGTGCACGAGTACCCGGGTGCCCTCGCCCAGCGCGTCGGCGTGTACCTCGAGCGCGTCGATCCCGTACTCGAGGATGTACTCCACGCTCACCGTGTCGGACGGCAGGCGCCCGGGCTTGCGGGCCGGCACGAACCCGGCGCCGAGCTCACGGGCAAGCGCGGCACCCAAGATGAACCCGCGGGCCTCGGCTGCGACCACGAGATCGACCCGGAGCGGCCGGGCGAAGGCCGCGAGCTCGGCGACCGCCCGGTCGAGTGCTGCCGGTTCGAGCAACAGCGGCGTGATGTCCTTGAAGACGATCCCGGGCTTGGGGAAATCGGGGATTTCGCGGATCAGCGTCCGCAGCTCGACCCGATCCACAGCGCCCTTGGACCGGCCCAACAGCTACGTGGCGATCTTGCGCAGATCGCGGATCAGGAGCAGGTGCTTGAGATGGGTGGTGACCGAGGCCAGATTCTCGAGCGCCTCGATCGCCTCCCGGCGGCGGTCCGGGTTGCGGGAGCGCAGGGCGGGCGCGAGGATGCTCTGAAGGAGCTGCGCCTCGCGGTCAGCC
>Ga0187781_10001984_pt1 | contig 15596 bp, 9 predicted proteins | sample 0715_SJ02_MP02_2_FD_132447 | JGI IMG/M metagenome (GOLD analysis project Ga0187781, IMG submission 132447) | Tropical peat soil microbial communities from peatlands in Department of Meta, Colombia - 0715_SJ02_MP02_20_MG | ecosystem: Environmental > Terrestrial > Soil > Wetlands > Peat | place...
CCGCCTTCACGTCGCGGACCCCCACGGGCTCGACCCGCCGCAGCTTTTCGCGGGCGTCTTCGAGGGTCGGCTCGGCTACCCGTTCAACCCGGAGTACCACTGGGTCGCCAGCTTCGGGCATCTGACGGGCTACTCGGCGATCTACTACACCTATCTCTGGTCGGCGGTGATCGCCCGGGACCTCCTCACCCCGTTCCAAGCGATGGGGTCCCTCACGGACCGAGGGGTGGCCGAGCGGTACGCCGCCGAGGTGCTCGCCCCCGGCGGAAGCCGACCCGCCGCCGAGCTGATCCGTCGGTTCCTCGGCCGCGACTACTCGTTCGACGCCTTCGAGCGATGGGCGCTCGCGGCGGACCGACCCTTCGGAGCGGACGGAACGAGTGCCGAGGGCGATCCGAAGAGCTGACGGCTACTTCGAGGGGGCCGTCGCCTCGCTCGCGGCCTGGTGCGACAGATAGGCCCGACCGAGAGCCCAGCCGATGAGGGCACCCAGGATGCCCCCGATGAGCGCCCCGACGATGAGATACTCGAGGGCGGGAACAAGGTCGCTCAGGTCGAGCGAGCCGACCTGCTGGAGGAATAGGACGATCACGAGCCCGAGCACGACGCCGCAGCCGAGCCCGTGGGTGGTCGCGCTCACGAGCTTCCTCCCGACGCGGGCGGACTCGGTTCAGAGGGAGGCGTCGATCCCCCCTCCGCGGCTTCGGTCGGAGCCGTCGGCTCGGTCGCGGGAGCGGCGGGCGGCGCCGCGGGCGGCGGGGCGCTCGGTTTCCGACCGATGGCGGCGTAGCGCCCGGATCGGAGGATCCCGTAGACCTCGTAGATGGCGATGAGAAGCAGGACGATTGGAACGAGGGCCACGAAGCCGAGGGGCGCGTTGCCGCGGACGTAGAAGTTCTCACCGAACATCGTCGTGCCGTTCGGGGCGAGGAAGCTCGCGGTGAGCCGGTAGGCGCCCTCGAGAACGTAGTTGATGGAGATCGGCGTCCAGGTCAGCGGGATCGATCCGGACGCCTTCGCGACCGGGTTCGTGACGATTTGGTCCCGGGTCGACATCGCGAACCCAAAGTAGTACATCTGCAGGCGCGCGTCGCTGATCGTCACCGGCGCGGTCCCCGACCAGTTGTACTCCAGCGTCACGCTCTGGGTGAAATCGATCGAGCGGGCCGCGGACACGGTGCTGTAGGAGCTGACGTCGTTTCCGTTCCACGTCACGATGTAGGAGGTCCCCGCGCCCGTCTGGAGCACGAAGGACGAACCGGAAGACGACCGTCCCTGGGTCGGGATGTTGACGAGCAGCAGGGCCACCGCTAGGACGAGCAGCGCGCCGGCAAAGATCGACCTTCGGGCGCGCTCGCGGCTGGGACGCATGAGTCGGGCACGGAGAGGTTGGCTAAGAACTTACGGTTTTACCGAAACGGAATCCAAACCGCCGGTCTTCCTCGTAATCCCCTCAGAGGGGGCCCGATATCCCGCCGAAAGTCTCTCGGAATCGCTCGAAATCCGAGGCCTTCATCAGGGCGGGCGTGAGACAGACCCAGACCCGCGCATCGTTCTCCCGGGCCAGCCGGTCGAACTGGACGAGTCCGCTCAGGACCGTGTCCGCCCCGTGGAGTCGGACGAGATACTCGATCCCCTCGAGGAAGAACGCCGTCACGCGCTCCTCAGTGAGCTTGCGGTTGAGGAAGGTCCAAACGCCCTCCAGGTCGGTCGGCCGGAGGGCCGGTCCTCGACCGATGTTCGAGAGCCATAGCACTTCGATCGGCCGCGACCCGACCCGCGCCCGGATCCGTTCGGGCGACTCTCGGACGACGCACACTCCCCGATGTCCGGCGGCCGTGGACTCGAGGAATCCGCCGAGCGCGCCGACCAGGGATTCGTTCACCGTCAGCTCCACGCCGGACGGAGGGGCCGGGGGCTCCGGTTCCATCGAGGGCGCAACGACCGCCGGCTCCGGGGTCGGAGCGGCTACGGTGACCTCCGCTTGAGGCGTGAGGCTCTCGCTCGTCGGCTCGGGGGGAGGAGTTTCGACCGCGACGGAGAGATCCGGTTCCGCCGCCGAAGGGGGTTCGGGTTCTACGGGAGGGGAGGTCGATGCAGCCGGAGGCTCAGGAGGGGTCGGAACCGGCTCGGCTTCGATGGTCGCCGCGTCTCCCGGCGGCGTCTCCTCCGAAACGGGACCCGGCTCCTCGGGAGCTGATGGCGGCTCAGCTTCCTGTTCCCCCGGGACGGCTCCATCCGAGGGCGACGGCGGTTCCGGCGCGGGCCCGGACTCTGGGGTTTCGCGGGAGGACGGAGCGGAATCTATGAGTCCGCCCGGGGGCGTGCCGTCTTGCTCCGGCGGCAAGTCGTTAGGGAGAGTAGGAACGACATTCGGCTCTGGACCCTCGGGGGATGCTCGGTCCGGTGGCGATCCCGGCAGAAGCGGTCCCACCTCCTCGGGTTGGACGGGGGCCTCAGGGGGAGGTTCGGAAACTAGAACTTCGGGGAATTCCGCCTGGGCGGGTTCCGAGGGCGCCTCGTCGGGCGAGGAACTCCCGGCCTCTCCCCCCGACGGCTCGGTCTCGGGAAGCGGGAGCGGCTCGGGAATCGTCCCGGCTCCCGCGGTCGAATTGACCCCGGGTTTCGCGTTCTCGCCCAGTTCGGAGGTTGGTGGAGCAGGGAGTTCGTGGACGATCTCGGCCTCCTCCGGGTTAGGCGCCAGGGGCGCAAGGACAGGCGGCAAGGGTTCGACGACCACCGGTGATTCCGCGGCGGCCGGCTCGGGCTCCGGGGGAGGCGCGCCGGGCGCCGCGAGGGGGATCTCCGTGGGGGACGGACTTGTCGGCTCTTCGTTTTCTGTCCTCGGCTCAGGTTCCGGGGCGAGAGCGGGGGCAGGCGAAGGGGTCGACACGATCACTCGCTCCAGGTCCGGCAAAGGGACGTCGAGGGAAGCCGGCGGCGAGGGACCCGGAAGCGGACCTGCCGGGGACGGCCCGATGGGCGGAGGAGGCGCCGCCCGGATAGGCGACGTCGCCGGGGCCTCAGCTAGGACGCGCGGGGGACGGATCGCGACGGCTGTGCGCGGCGGCACGGTGCCCCCCAGCTTCGTGACAACGACCTCCGCTATCGAATCGCCGAAGCCGGGAAGGGCGGAGACGGTCTCGAAGGACGAGTTGCGGAGGTCGTCGACGCTCTTGATTCCCTGGTCCCACGCGGCCGAGACCTTCGACGGTCCGAGGAGCGGGGCGCCGAGAAGATCGTCCAGCTGCTGCCCCAGCGCCCGGACCTCCTCCTCGTGCGCGACAAAGCTGGGGTCGGCGTAATCGAACTCCTCGGGAAGGCCGTTGCCCTGCAGGACGGCGACCCGGGCCAGCCGCGTGCCGGGCCGCCGGGATTTCCGGAGGGTCGGTCGGGGGGCAAGCCCCGGAACGGAGACCCACCACCCATCCCCAGTGCGTGTCCGTCCCGTGATCGCGCCGGGCGGCATCGGTTCCTCGGAGGCGAGTGCGACCCGGAACTCGGAAAGACCGAGGTACACTGCGATCGGGCCGGAGACGGCCTTCAGTTCCGATGCGAGCGGGTCCTTCGCGGTGACGACCGCAACGCGAGCGGCCCCGGGAATCGTGAGGGACAACGCGCGGAGGCGATGCCGGAGCCGTCGGACGAGCCAGTACGCGTCCCTCGACAGCGGAGGGATCGTGGGGCCGGGCGGGTTCGACCCCGGGGGGAGCTCGGCGTACATCTCCCCCCCAGTCCAGGCGACCGGTACGAATCGAGGGGGAAGGGTGTCGGAGAATGCGACCATGGACGGGAAGATCCGCCGAGGAAGGCCGTTCACCACGACGGAGAGGTCCTCCTGACCCAGCGCCGACTCCCAGCGACGAGGGGGCATCCGCTGCAGGAGGTGGATGACCTGAGAGGACTCTGAGGGGTACGCCTTCTGGATCTCCGATTCGACCGGTCGGACGGAGCGTTGGCGTCCCGTCCAGGGGTCCTTCGGGGACCCGATCTCGAACCGCTCCACCCTCGCGAGTCGCGCGAGCGTCTCCGTCTCGGCCCGGTATCGGTCGGCGACGTCGTCCGCCGCGAGGACGAGGACAACGTGCGGGAGGACCGTGCTCGGGGGGATGCCGAGAGAACGGCGGAAACGGTGCACTCCCCGAACGACCGTACGCCACCGGTCCCAGGCGCCCACTAGGTCGTCGTTGAGGAGGGATCGGTCGAGGCCCGCGGTGGGCCGTTCGAAGAGGCTCGAGCGCTCGGTCGAGAGCGAGCGATGGATCGACTCGGACGTGAACGGCAGTATCGGTGCCAGCACCTCCGAGAGCCCTCCCAGGAGATGGCAGAGCGTGCGGAGGGCCGCGCGCTTCGAGTTTGGCATTCCCGCGAGACCGAGGCGGTGGTCGACGAGGCCGCGGTATTCCGTGAGGTCCGTCTCGACGAAATGGAACACCCGTCGGGAGACGAGCGCGGGCGCATGACTGTCGTAATGCGCGAGCGCCGAGGAGCGTGTCCGTTCCCACCGCGCGAGGATCGCCCGGTCTTCCACCTCGAGGTCTTCGACGAACCCGGCGATGGGCCGAGCGAAAGAGGCGCGCAGGGAGGGGTCGCAGAGGGAGACGACCTCCCGGGAGAGCTCCCACCACCGATGGATACGGTCGAACTCCTGTCGACAGCGGTCCGGAAATGGCCCCGGAGCCGAGTCCACACGGCCGGCCCGCACGAGCGCCGCCCGGACCGCGTCCGCGCCAAAATTCTCCACGAGCCCGGTCGCATCCTCCGCGGCGACGCTGCGGACGATCGTGAGGTTCACGTCCGTCGGCGCCCCCGTCACGCCCGACATCGCGGCGAGATGGTTGATGAGCATCGGGAGCCGGCGCCGGTCGCTGATGTAGATCTGCACCGGGTCCCCCTCCGGAATCGGGTCGAACCGCGCCCAGGAGCCGAATACCGCACCGCTGGACGGCAGGAGTCGGCGTCGGACCAGCGTCCGGGGCCCACCGCAGGCACACTGGGCAGCCGCCTCCGGCGGTGCGAGTCGTTCGCACCGCGAACACTCGAGGAGCCCCACCGCGCCCGGTTCTTCGCTGGGCACGGCCTCGCTCACTGGCCACGACGCGACCTCCGAGTGGCCCGGGAACGTCTCGTGCGGGAGCAACCGCGCGAAGACCGCTCGACTGTCGGGGCCGAGTCGGGACGGTTCGAGGCACCAAGCGCGACCGGGGCTCCAAAGGAGGGGAGTCCCGCAGAGCGCACAATGGGGGACGCCGCGCTTCACGCGGAGGTGGGCGAGCAGGGCGCCGGCCTCGGACAGGTCCCGCAAGACGAACTCGTCCGCGGTCTCGAGGTCGAGGCCGGCGTACTTGTGCATCAGCGTGAAGTCCAGCTTGCCCTTCGGCGTGAGCAGCGGCCAACCCGAGACTCCCAACCGTGCGGCGATCCGTGCGTCGGTCGGCCCATGGCCCGGCACCAATGGTACGATTCCCGTCCCGCTCTCGCTCACCTCCGAAGCCGAGAGGATCGTCCCGGCGGGGGCGGAGAGGTCCCCCCCCATCGGGAACTCGTGGCGCAGCGGGTAGGTGTACGCGATTCCTTGGAATTCGCGGCCGGGTTTTTCCTGGACGACCTCGAACGTCGCGTCGGGGATCCAGCTCCTCAAGCGATGCAGCGAGCCCGCCGAGGTAAGGACGAGCTCGCGGTCGTTGCGTCGGCGGTAGCCCGCCACTACGTACCGGTTGTCCGGGTTCAGGAGGAGCGCGCTCGTTCCGAGGAGCTTCCAGGGGGCGTCCACCCAGACCAGGGCGTTTACGGTCCAGTCCTCGATACGGATCGGGAACTGGACCAGGTAGGTATCGCCCTCCTGTTCCCCGTAGATGATCTGCTCGGGGCTTCGTGGAGAGCCGCACGTCGGGCAGACCCGGAACGACTCGTCGCGCGTGACGAGGGCACCGTGGGCGGCGAGCCGCCCCACGATCGTTTGGACCCCGGCCGACCGATCCTCGGAGTCCCAGGCGTTCCGTCCGTCCCCCCCGACCCAGACCCCGAGCGCGCCCAAGAGAGCGGGGACGGCGGAAGGCCCGCTCGTGCCCGGCCCTGCCGCCTGACGGAGGGTTCCGACCGCCCTACGGCCGGTCAGGCAGAGGTAGCGCGCGTCGACATCGGCCATCACGGCGCGATGGGCTACCAGCGACGGAAAGTCTCCTCGCGTCCACGCGCCCTCGTACTGGCGAACGGTCGGACCGCTTCCCGGCCCCAGGAGGCCGCCCGCGGGGGGGAGCCGCCGTGCCTTCCAGACGGAGAGGACCTCGGTCTCGACCGAGTGGGCGTCGTATCCGGTAGGGTTCGTGGCCATATGGAGGAGCGCGAGTTCGGAAGAACGATGTCGACCGACGGGAATAAACCCTCGTCTGGAACTCCGTCGGCTCAGCCGCCCGGCGGTCCGGGGTAACTCTTATCCCGTTGCACATCTCGGGGCGGACCGAGGAGACCCTCGATGGCCTGGACCCAGCAGGAAGTTCGCGAGCTCAAGGAGGGCCGCTACATGCTGATCGACGAGGAACCGTGCCGCATCCTGAGCATCCAGACCTCGAAACCGGGGAAGCACGGAGAAGCGAAGGCCCGGATCGATGCGGTCGGGCTGTTCGACGGCTCGAAGCGGAGCGTCGTCTTCCCGGTGAAGCACAAGGTGCAGGTGCCGTTGATCGGAAAGCGCCAGGCCCAAGTGATTTCGATGACGGAGAGCGAGGTTCAGCTGATGGACCTCGAGACCTACGAGACGTTCAACTTGCCCCTGGACGCCGAGACCAAGGCCCAAGTGACCCCGGGCTCCGAGGTCCAGTACCTCGATGCGATGGGAAAACGGCGGATCACCCGGACGTAGGGCGACCCCGCGGACGCCGCCGAGGAGAGCGCCTCGCTCCTCGCTTCATTAATAAGGGGGAGGACGCATCAAACCGATGTCCGGAGCGCGCGCAAGCCGTCTTCGGAGCCGCGCCATTTAGGAGGTTGGTCGTACGACAGGTCCGGGCGGACTGGGGTCCGTTTCCTCCTCCCGGCTGACGCGGATCCTCCAGGAAAAGGCCGAGGCGCTGAAGAAACAGCGCCAGGCCGCGGAGGCGACCCTCAAGGAGATCGACGAGCAGGTCACGAAGCTCGAGCAGCTCGGGATCGCGCCGGCCGAGGTGAGCGAGCGACAGACCGCGCTGCGGGAGCTCGCGCGACGCGCGGACTGGAACGGGGTCGAGAGCCAGGCCAAGGCGCTGCTGGATTACCTCTCGAAGACGGTCCCGACGACGATCCAGGAACGTCGCGGACGGACGGCCGAGTTCGTCCGTCGGTTCTCCGGTCTCGGCCTGGTCGTCCCGGCCGAGATCACGACCGAGCTGGACGCTCTCGCCCGACCTCCCGAGGACGAGCCGTGGTCGGTCACCGTCGGGCGCCTCGCCCGCGTCGAGGAGGCCCTGCATGCGAGCGAGGCGACCCATGTCAACAAGGTGCGCGAACAGGCGCTCGCGGTCGCCGCGTGGGCGGGCCTCTCGGGCGAGCGCAGGGCCGATTTCGGGAAGCGTCTCGATGACGCTCTTCTCCCCGCGAAAGAGGACCGGCTGGCCGAGGCCTTCGAAGGGGTCGACCAGCTGCTCCGAACCGGCCTCCCCGAGGCCGCCGATCGCCGCCAGAAGGTCCGGGACGAAGGGTCCCGGCTTCTCGCCTCCGCGAAGGAATTCGGCGCTCCGACCTCCCGCCTCGAAGCGGCGCTGAGCGACAGCGCGGACGCCTCCCCCGACCGTTGGCCCCAGGTCGTCCCCGCGACCGAGGCGGCGATCCGGGAGGTCGGCGAGGCCCTGCGGGAACGGTGCCTCCAGATCCTGGAGGCGCTCCGCACAGCGCTCGGCTCCACCTCGGAGTACGGGGTCGACCCGGCGCCCGCGCGCATGGCGGTCGAGGATGCGCTCGCGCGGATCCGTAACGTCCCTCCCCTCGAGGTCGGACCGATCTTCCTCGAGGCCCGTCGCGCGGCCGAGGAGCCGATCGTGACGGTGGTCGCGGGGCTCCTCGACGAGGCCCGGCCCCGCATCACGGACGCCCGCCGACTCGGAAAGGACCCAAGCGAGGTGTTTGCGGCGATGAACCGGGCCCGCGAGGCGCTGCGGCTCAAGATCTACTCGGAGGCGTTCGCCGCGAGCCAGGAAGCGCTCGACAAGGTGAGTCGGCTCACCGAGGACCTCGACACGGCCCGGGACGAGCTCCAGACGCTCGAGGAGATGGCCGGCCGGTTCCGAAAGGCCGGCTTCTCCCTCGACTCGTTCGACCCCTCGCTCATCCGGATCCGCGCGACCCTCGACCGGGCCGAGGTCGCCCCGGCGCGCGAGCTCCTCAAGGAGACGGTCGTCCACCTCGGCCGCGAGGCGCTCCAGTTCTTCCTGCAGCGCTGGAGCGTTCTCGAGAAGGCGCGGGAGTACGCCCGCGAGCACCAGTTCCTCTCTCCCGACGCGGACCGCGACATGAACGAGGCCCGGGCCCTCCTCGACAAGGGGGAGCTCGCCGAGAGCGCAGAACGGATCTCCCGCGCGGAGACGGAGCTGCGCCGGGCCGCCGGGCCGTACGTGGCCCGCCGGGTCGAGGAGATGGAGCAAGGGCTTTCCGACATCCCGGACGAGGCGCTGGTCGCCCCGGTGCGCCGCCTGCTCGCGGACGCGGACGTCACTCTTCGGGTGAAGCAGGACCTCACCGGCGCGGTCGAGAGCCTGCGGCGCGCCGAGCGGGAGTTCGGGGCCGTCGTCGCGGCGCACGCCTCCGCCCTCGTCGAGGTGCTGGAGGCGGAACGCGCGGTCCTCGAGAAGATGGGCGGGCCGAGCGATGAGATCCAGCGGCAGATCGACGAGGTCCAGCAGATCTTCAACATGGGCGATTTCGTCAAGGCGTCCCGCGCATCCCAGGAGATCCGCACGCGGGCGCAACAGCAGCAGCTCCTTCGCAGTGAGGAGTCCGTCTCGCACGCGAAGCTCTCCTTGGTCGAGCTCGAGACGATGGGGTTCGACCTGTCGAAGTTCCGCGGCCAGCTCGAGGAGGCGCAGTCCGCCGCCCGGGCCGGCCGGTTCGCCGACGCCTACCGTTTCGCGACCAAGCTCGAGGAGTCCGCCCTCCGGGCCCGGGCCGCGGGCCAGGCGATCCTCGAGGAGATCGGGCATGCCCAGGAGACCCTCGGCCGTCTCCGGGAGTCGGGGGTCGACCCGAACCCGTTCTACGAGCCGCTCCGCAACGCGCGGCTCGCCTTCCAGGCGCTCGACTTCGAGGGCGCGCAGGCGACCCTCGAGGAGGTCCAGCGGAAGCTGGGAGAGGAGGCGGCGCGCGGGGAGACGACCCGCCTTCTCACCGAGGTCGAGCATCTCATCGAGGACGGCCGCCGCCTTTCGGCGCCGATGGAGGCGTTCCAGTCCCGCTGGGAGCAGCTCAAGACCGAGCAGGCGACCGCACCGCCCGAGGCGACCCGCACCGGCGCCCGCCTCCTCCACGAAGAGATCGTCGCGATCCTTCGCCCGATCCTCGACGAGAACCTCCGGACCCTCGAGCGCGACCTCGACATCGCCCGGTCGGCCGGGGTCGACCTCGACAAGATCCTCCTCCCGCTCGGCGAGGCCCGTCGCCGGATCGCGCTGCCGATCCCGGTGGGCGCGGCGGCGCTGTTGGACGCGGCGCGCGCCGAGTTCGTCTCGACCCGCGGGTTCGTGGAGCATGCGGAACGGGTCGCGAAGCGGGCCCGCGAGGCGCTCGCCGAGGCCGACCTCCTCCACGTCCCGACCCCCGCCCTCCGGGACCAGATGGAGAAGGTCGACAAGCTCCTCTCCGAGCGTCAGTTCGCCCGGGTGATCGAGCTCGGCGGTCCCCTTGAGCGGGAGCTGATCCAAGCGACCTACCAACACGTGTCGAAGACGCTCGCCGGATTCCAGGCGACCGTCAGCCGGTTGCGCAAGGACGGCATCGATACGACGCTCGCCGAGAACCTCCTCCATCGGGCCCGGATGGCGCTCGACGAGGGGCGGCCGGTCGAGGCCCTACAGCTCGCGGGCAAGAGCGAGGGCGAACTCGAGCGGGCCGACCTCCAGCGCCGGATCGCCGAGGGGTCGATCGCCGCGGCCGAGTCGTCCATCGCCCGAGCGATCTCCGAAGGGGTCGTCTCCCCACTTGCGTCCGAGGAGCTTTCGGCCGCGAAGCTCGCTTACCAGAATCGGGAGTACCCGCCGGTCCTCGAGCACGCGCTCCTCGCCTCGGACGCGCTCGGGAGCGCGCGCGAGGGTCACCGCCGGGCGCGGGATGCCGTCGGCGCCGCGGAGCGGCAGATCCGCGAAGCGATCGACGTCGGGGCGGACGTCGCGCCGGCGACGCTCAAGCTCGAGCAGGCCCGCCACCATCTCGGGAGCGGCCTCTACCCCGACGCGACCCGCGCGGCCCGCGAGGCGACCGAGGAAGCACGATGGTCGATCGAGCGGCTGTTCGCGGGTCCGCTGGGCGAGCTTCGCCGGCAGCTCGAATCGGCCCGTCAGGAAGGGCTGGGCGCGGAGGTGGACCCGATCGAGGCTATCGTCACCGAGGCCGAAGCTGCCCTCCGGTCTCGGGAGTGGAACCGGGTCCGTGAGGCGATTGGCCGCGGGAACGCCGCGACCTCCCGGATCATCGACGCGATCGTGGACGGACGTTGGAGGGAGGTTGAGGCCGAGTACCTCCGCTCCGCACAGGTTCCCCCCGCCGAGGTCGACCGCCGGACCCAGGTCCAGGCTCAAGTGACCGACCTGCGGGGTCGGCACGACTACGGCGCCGCCCTCGCGCTCATCCGCTCCGAGCTCGAGCTCGCCCGCAAGCGACGCCGCGAGGAGGTCGAGCGGCAGATGGCCGACTTCAAGGACCGCCTCTGGGTCGGCGAGCGGCTCGCGGTCGACACGACCCCGGTGATGCAGACGTTCAGCGAGGCCCGGGTGGCGCTCGATGCGGGCCGGACGGAGGAGGCCGAGGCGCTCCTCGCGCGGGCGACCAGCACGCTCGAGCCGGTCGTGCGCGAGCCGTTCGTCCACCGATGGAGGGACCTCCAGACCGAGATCAACTTCGCCCAGGAGGGGCTGCACGTGCGCGTCGGTTCCCTCAAGGACCGGTTCCTCCAGGTCGAGGAGCTCGACCGCTCGGGCCAGCTGCTCGAGGCCGCCCGCATCCTCCTCAAGCTCGAGGAGGAGCTGAACCTACGGAAGTCGCTCCACCGGGAGCTGATGAACCTCCACTACCTCATCGACGCCGCCCTCTCGCGGGCCCACGAGCTGCGCGTCGACACGACCGAGGCCCGGGCACTTCTCGCCGATTCGCTGCGGCTGCGCGAGACCGACTACGCGGCTGCGCTCGAGAAGGCGCGCGAGGCCCTCCGAAAGCTCCAGAGCGAGGGCGTGACGAGCACCCCCGAGGCGGCGGCCGCCGCCGCCCCGGCGTCCAACCCGTTCTGGCCGTTCCGGCGCCCCCCGACCGAGCCGTAGTCGGCTACGAAGACGAGAGGTACCCGGACCCGACCCCGGTCGGAGGGATTCCCGGGAGTCCCCGGGGGGGACCCAGGGGGAGACGATCGTACTCGACCGTGTGCTTGATGCCGCGTCGCCGGAGGAGCGCAGAGACCTGTTCGGTTATCTGGACGACCTCCTGGCAGCGGGCCGGCTTCGCGAAGTAGAACTCCGCGCGCCGCTCGTCGGAGATCGGGAAGATGAGCCGCAGCCCGAACGCGTCCTGGCGGTTGTATCCGACGGGCTTACGGTTGCCCTTGAGGTCCCGCAGGTTCTCGTCCAGCAGTACCTCGGGCAACAGTGGGTCGGATTCCTTCACGAACGGGCGGTTCATTTCGACCACCCGCTTGTGGATCTCGGGGTAGACCCGCACCAGGTCACGGTAGGAGCGCTTGGGGTCGAGAAGGATGTGGCCGCTGCGAGCTTTGACCGGAGGCGTCACGGCCGTACATCGTCCCGTCGGACTTAGGCCCTTCGGAGAGACCTTCCTGAACGCTTATTCGCCGCCCGGACTCCTCCCGGAGCATGTCCGCGACACCGCTACCTTCCACGATGGCCGTCTGGGCGCCCCCGACCGACTTTCCGATCGTGACGTCGCCCTTCATCCCGGGCTATCGTGTCACGAAGGTGATCGGGCTCACGTACGGCCTGATCGTGCGATCGCGCGGCCTCGGCCGGAACATCGTCGCCGGCTTCCGAGCGATCGGGGGCGGCGAGATCACCGAGTACACCCAGCTCCTCGAGCAATCCCGTCACGAGGCGCTCGCCCGGCTGCTCGGCCACGCGAAGAGTCTAGGTGCGAACGCCGTCATATCGGCCCGATTCGACACGTCCGAGATGAGCGAGGTGATGACCGAGATCCTGGCCTACGGTACGGCCGTCGTGGTCGAACCGGACGCCTCGCCCGCCCAGTCGGTCACGCTCCGGTAAGCGGCCGAGTTCGAAAGGCTCAAAGAGGCAGCCCGCTACCGGCCCGTGGCGCTCCCGTAGTCTAGTGGTCAAGGATAGAGGCCTCTCGAGCCTCTGACGCGGGTTCAAATCCGGCCGGCGACCGCCGACCGGGGAAACTCCCGCCGGGAGCACCATACTATCCTACGGACGTCTTTGTCGGTTTGGTCGGAGTTCACGTGCGCAAACCGTGCTGTCATCGACGCGGTCGAGACGCTCGTGTTCCGGAACCTGCTCGGACATATCGAACTCGCCTTCCCACTGGTTCTCCAGAAAGGCTAGAGAGAAGGGGCGGGTCGATCCGACCCGCCCCGAGGAACGAGTTGTTCAACGGAACCCGCTGCTCGAACTTGACTCAGACTCCTCAGCACAGCCCCAGGGGACTCGAGGTCTTGCATACGTTTCCGAACCAAACGTTGCCGGTACCAGTCCCGTCCCAATAGAGGTCGTAGACTCCACTGTGCTTCACGAGATTCCACTCGATGAGGTTGTAGCTCGACCCGTTCGTGAGCGCGATGCCGTAGTGGGCGCTGTCCTTGATCAGGTTGCCAGTCACGGTCGTGTTGACCGCGCCGTACAGCCACACCCCGTAGTCTGCTCCAAGGATCGTGTTATCCTTGACTAGCGCGGGGCCGTCACCGACGAAGACCCCCAAGCCCGATATCCCCGACACCTCGACCCCGGCTCCTCCGCCATAGAGCGTGTTCCCCGACACGACCATGGACGCAAAGGCGTAATCGACGATTACGTCCGAAACGGCCGCCGTGTAGCATTTGCACGCGTTGTTGGACACGATCGTGTTCCCGGCGATGACCATGTTCAGGGTGGCCGCAATTCCTTCTTGCGGTCCGAAGTCGAAACCACCCGCCCCACTGCCTTCCCAGTTGACTGCCATGTAATTTCCGGTCACGTACGCCGTGGAGGGAAGGAGGTTGGTCTTGTATACCGAGTTCTCCCCAAAGACGGCTGCTCCTTCCGCGATGTTCTTGAACGAGTTTCCCGTGACGTAAAGTTGGCTGTTCGAAAGGTCTGCGAACCCCGGGAGTACGCTGGCACGTATTGAGTTGGAGTTCACCACGACCGTCGCATTGAGCAGGTTCTCCATCCAAAACGCGGATTGACCCCAGAAGATCACGCTGTCCGTCAGCAAAAACGTGCCAGAGAGAGGAATCTGGTCGGTCAACGGGTTGCTCCAACCCGCCGGAAGCAACATGCCTTCGTAATCGATCGAGGTGTCGAGGTTGTAGCTAGATGGGGTGGGGCCGGGAGGAAGTGTCAGATCTCCCCCGGCTCCGTTTACCGTTACTCGGCTGATCGCGGCGTTGGCTTGCTCGCCGGTGACGAGAATCACTGCCCAGAGCGCCGTGAAGTTACAGCTCGCGCACACCTCGTACCACCCAGGAGCAGTGACGGGATTTGCGTAGGGCTCGTTCAACGTCATTCCGGAAATCCAGAACGTCCCGTTTACGAACGTGAACAGGTCCGGCCAGGGATTCGTCGGTCCTGGCAACCCCGCCCAGAACGGGCTTGTCGGGGTGTTGTACGCGGCCGCGGGCTGCGGCAGGTTCGGAAGCGCTTTGACGATGGTCAGGCCCTGACCAGCTCCGACGAAGCTGCCTTGGAACCCATAGACCGTGATCTGCGCAGTGTGGTAGGTGCCAGGCACCAACTGGACGGTGCACCAGGGACCGTAGCTCACGCAGGCGTTGAACGCGGCCTGGATGTCCGACGTGTCGTCATGCCCATTCGGCAGGACGACGATCGTGTGGTGCGCCCAGTTGTTCACCGCTGGCGCATTCGTTGCGTGGGCGGACGCTGACGCCGGAATTCCCCCCGCCAGCGTCAACATCGGGATGGCGACCACCATCACGAGTACGGTCGTCGCAAGTCTCGTTCGTCTTCTATTCGATATCATCGCTTGGTTCCCCCCTTATCCTCCGCGCAGCGCGGAGAGGACCATCATCCCGAAGCCGACCCGAGATTCCTCCCACCAACGGCCCCGGCCGGGCTCGGACGGAGACGCGAATGCACCGCCAGATCGTCGGCCCGCTCGGATCGATCAGCCCGGAATATCCCCGGCTCCCGCGATGCGGGTCCGGGCGCTGCCCCGTGGCGACCCGGACCATGCGCTTCGCGCGCAGGGTCATCGGTCAGCTCGGGATGCGACCGGACCCGTGTCCGACTATATCATGGGTCGCCTTCGCACGGCCCCGGGCGACCGATGAGTCTCGTGCGGGGGGTGTCATGGACCGGATACCCGAGGACCCACCCGACAAGTCGGTTCGCGACACGGTTCCTACCGACGAATGACGAACCCCACCCGCCGGGAGCACCTCTTCTCACGCGGTCGACGGAATTCCCTCTTGAGAGCCCAAACGCCCGTGTAGGGCTGCTGATTCTGGCGCCTCGTGGAACAGCTCGCTGCTCAGGTACCTGAGCCCGGAGTCCACCATCAGCGTCACGACCGTGGAACCGGGTCCGAGTTCATGGGCCACCTTGAGGGACGCCACCACATTGGCTCCCGAGGAGGTTCCTACGAACAGCCCCTCCTCCGCCGCGAGGCGGCGGCACATCGCCATCGCCTCGGTCGTGGGAACTCGCCGGACCTCATTCACCAGCTTCGGGTCCCAGAGCGGCGGTACGAATCCCGGTCCGATTCCCTCGATCCCGTGGGCTCCGGTCGGGCCTCCCGAGAGAACGGCGGACTCGGCGGGTTCCACGGCTACGATCCGGATTCCGCGCCGATGCCTCCACAGCGCCTCGGTCGTCCCGTGGAGCGAATGGGCCGACCCGACGACGTGAACGAATGCGTTCACAGCCCCCCCGGTCTGACGCCAGATCTCCTCGCCCAAGGAATGATAACCCGTCGTTCCGTCCGGATTGCTCAGCTGGTCGCAAAACCAGTGGCCGGGTCGTTCGCTGAGCTCCCGAGCCTTCTCGATCATCCCCCGGAACAACGCCTCGTTGTACTCCTTGCATGGGCTCGGAAGGCTCGTCACCTTCGCTCCGTACGCTTCCATCATCACCCGCTTCTCGTGGCTGAAGGCGTCGGAGGTGACAACCTCGAGGCCGTACCGTCTCACGGCGCAGACGAGGGCGAGCGAGACCCCCGTACTGCCGCAGGTGTACTCC
>Ga0187781_10001985_pt1 | contig 15593 bp, 13 predicted proteins | sample 0715_SJ02_MP02_2_FD_132447 | JGI IMG/M metagenome (GOLD analysis project Ga0187781, IMG submission 132447) | Tropical peat soil microbial communities from peatlands in Department of Meta, Colombia - 0715_SJ02_MP02_20_MG | ecosystem: Environmental > Terrestrial > Soil > Wetlands > Peat | place...
AAACGAGCCACCACGAAGCCATCCCCGCCGTTATTGCCCCGGCCGCACAGAATCACGATTCGGTGCCCCTCGAGAGGGGCAAAGCGCTTCGCCAGAAACTCCACCACACCGCGTCCCGCGTTCTCCATCAACGTCAGGCTGGGAACACCATACCGCTCGGTGGTCAGCCGGTCGATCTTCTGCATTTGTGCTGCGGTAAGGATTTTCATCTTGTCGGTTGTCCGTGGTCCGTTGTCACTTGTCCACTGCCTATTGAAGGCGATGCGGAACGCCGATTGTCATCCCCCGCCGAGGCCGCGCGCATTTCTCTGTGCGCTTCTCGAACGCAAAAGCTTCAACAGAGATCACTGAGATCCCCAGTGTGCTCTGTGTTTAACCTTTAGACGCACAGAGGACACGGAGTAACTCGCTTCGGTTGCGGCGCCGGGTGCCCCTTTGTCAAACATCTAACAACCGCCACCCGGCAATGAACGACGGACAACTGACTACGGACAGCCCCTAAAGCATCCATCCACCGCTCACGTTAAGAACCTGGCCGGTAATAAAAGCGGCCTCGTCAGAAGCAAAAAACTTGACCGCTTCCGCGATGTCGCGTCCGGTGGCGGGACGGCCCACTGGGAACCTGGCGTCGATCAGCTTCTCCGCTTCCTCCAGGGATAATGCCTTTTCGTCAATTACCGGCGGATTAACCACGTTCACAGTAATGCCGTGGCGCGCTTCCTCCAGCGCCACGGAACGCGAAAAGGCTACCAGCCCGGCCTTGGCCGCCGAGTAAGCGGAAATCTTGGCTTGCCCGAAAGCTCGCTCCGCTCCCACCGACCCGAGGTTGATAATTCGCCCCCAGCGCTTCTGCCGCATGATGGGTACACAAAACTTAGTTGTGTAGAAGACGCTGAAGAGGTTCGAGGCGATCACAGAGTGCCATTCATCCAGGGTCGAATCCACAAGCGGCTTCCAATCGAACACACCCACATTGTTGACCAGAATATCCAGACCCCCAAATCGCCGGACAATCGCCTCAATCAATTCCGCCACCCGCTTGGGGTCTGTAACGTCAGTGGGGAAAACCACCCCTTCGGCTCCCACATTGCGCAACTCATCGGCTACCTTTTGGGAGCCCAGTTTATTGGTTCGAAAGCTGATCGCTACCCGCACTCCCGCCCGTCCCAAAGCGAGCGCGATTTCTTTCCCGATGCCCCGCGAGGCGCCGGTGACCAAGGCTACGCGGTTCCGCAGAGGCAAATTGAAGCTCCCTGGATCGAGATTACTTGTTGCAGTCTAGCGAATTTTCCCCCGCTGAGCAATGGCAAGTCGAGAAGTCAAGAAGTCGAGGAGCCAAGAGATTTTCGATCTTTGACTCTCGACTCCTTGACTTCTCGACTTCTCAACTCTGCTTTACTCCGCCGCCTTTGCGACAAGCATGGTCATGTCATCCTGAAGTTCAGGACTTCCCGTCCAATCGCTCACACTGCGATAGATTTCTTCCGTCAGGATCTGTGGCGAAGCGCTCAAGGCTCGACGCACCACCTCCAGCACGCGGTCTTCCCCGAACTCCTCGCCGTAAATGTTCTCAGGTTCAGTAATGCCATCCGTAAATGCCAGAAGCAAGTCCCCAGGCTGAATTTGAATTTCCGCCTGCTCGTAAGTCATGGGCGAGAAAAGGCCCACCACCGTACCGCCGACCTTAAGGCGCTCGACCTTCCCGCGCCGGAGCAAGAAAGGAGGCAGATGACCAGCATTGGTATAAGTCAAAGAGCGGGTGGCGGCGTCATAAACGGCAAAAAAGAAGGTCGCGTATTTTTCCCGAGGAGTGTTCTCATAAAGCTGCACGTTCAGCCTGCTGACCACCGCCGCGGTCGAAAGGGCAGAGGTGTGGGAATCAAAGGTGGGTTTGTCGCCGTAGAACTGAGCGCGAAGGGCAGATTGAATGGCGGCCATGAGCAGGGCTGCCGAAATCCCTTTCCCGCTGACATCGCCCAGGACCAAACAAACCCTGTTCTCACCCAGCTTGAGGAAATCGTAATAATCGCCGCTAACAGTGCGCGCCGCCTTGCAAACCCCATAGAGCGCCAAGCCGGGAACTTCCGGCGCGGAGCGGGGAAACAATTGTGTCTGGACCTCGCGGGCGATCTCCAGTTCGCTCTGAAGACGGAGTTTTTCCTCGGATTCCCGCAGCAGGCGCTCCACCGAGGCGGTCATGCTGTCAAAAGCCTCTCCCAGCGCGGTGAGTTGGTCTCTGCCAGGAATCCGGATACGGTAGGAGAAATCACCTTGCTTCACTCGCTCCGTAGCGGCGTATAGCTGGTGCACCGTATAAGTGATCGATCGCGTTAAGCGGACCCCCATGAAGAGTGCGATCCCTTCGATAATCAGGAGGATTGCGGCGACAACCTTGAACGCAATGACGTAGACATCTGAATACTCTCCCTGCGTTTCCAGCAGGTGGCGGCTCAAGGCCATGAGCCGGGAACTGACACCCACGACAGCGGGCGCGGCCAACTTCTGCTGCGTCTCCCCTTGCCAGGCGACAGAATCCAGCGAGGACGCCCCCAGCACCGTGAAGTCAAACGGATTGGCCGCTTGCGGAAGCCTTGTCCTCTTTGAGTTAATGCTGGCTGATTGGTCGTAGGACCCTTGAGCGGTATCAATGCGCAGGCGCATCTTTGAGCTTTGAGGCTTGGCTTCGCCTTGGATGGGCCGTGTGGTCATAACACTCACCGGCCCAATCCCCTCGCCTGCCATATCCAGCAGCTCTGGCGTAAAAGGCTGGGAGAGGATAGCAACCAGAGTGCCCGCGGCCGTTGTGCTGCGCTCGATGGAACGTAAGGCAAGCTGATTGCCGTCCGTCACAATGCCCGCGAACTCCTCTTGCTTAAACCAAAGAGGAATGGTTAGAGGCGATTGAATTCTAGTTCCGTCCAAACGAAACGCCCGAACTTGCGAGTCAATCCGCAGGGTTACTTCCAGACCCGGATAATTGCCGTCATGCTGTTTCAACTCCTTGACGCAGAAGTCCTGAAGCTGCTCCAAGGCGCCCTCCACCTTCGAGGGAGGATTCATGCGGGTTTCGTGAGCCACCGCGCGATTAACCTGCTGAAGTCCATCGAAGCGGTCGCGAAGATTCGACGCCACGAGAAATGCCGCGAACTCACCGCCCACAATGAAGACACCAAGCCACACCAGAAACAAAATAAGGAGGATGGGGACAAATGCGATGAACACGTAGGTAACAATCAAGCGCCAGCGGATCCGCCAGGGCGGGTGGCGCTGGATGAATCCCAGGAGCCGGCCCAGATAATATATGCTGCACACTACAGCCGCAACCCAGAACAAAACCCAAAGCACGAACGGAGCGCCGCTGGAAAGCCGATCCACACTCAATAAGGCCGCGCCGTAAGCCAACACCCAGACGGTGAAGCGCGCCATGCGGTGCGTCTGGTATTCCCGCAGCAGAACTTTGAGGAGCGCAGTTAACATTAGGCGCGGACCGAAGTTTGAACTTCCTGGTTTTGCAGGACGCTGTGCCGGCGGCCGTAGCCAAAGTAAACACAGAAACCAATCAACATCCAAATTAGCAAGCGCATCCACGTGTCGCGGGGGAGTCCTGCCATTTGCGCCGCGCAGACGATCATCCCCAGGGGCCCGACAACCCAGACAAGGGGTGTGCGAAAAGGCCGGCGAATCTCGGGATGCAACCTGCGCATTCCCATGACCGAGCCCGACACAATGACGAAAGCCAGCAGCGTCCCGATGCTGACCAGCTCGCCTACCACTCTCAGGGGCAAGAGCCCCCCGGCCAGGGCGACGCATATTCCCGTTAAGGCTGTGCTGATGTAAGGAGTGCGAAATCGGGGGTGGATCCTGCCGAAGGGCCCTGGCAGCAAACCATCGTGAGCCATCGAATAGAATACGCGTGTTTGACCCAGCATCATCACTAGGATCACCGCTGTGGTCCCAAGCAATGCGCCGACCTTTACGATGGGTGAAAGCCACCAGCGAACCGCGGTGGAATCGATGGCAAGCGCTAGTGGATCGGGGACGTTGAGTTGGCGAAAAGGCATAATCCCTGTAAGAACCAGGACCACGGCAATGTAAAGCAGCGTGCAAATTCCCAGCGATCCTAAGATGCCAAGCGGCATATCCCTTTCCGGATTGCGGGCCTCCTGGGCCGCTGTCGATACAGCGTCAAAGCCGATGTAAGCAAAGAAAATGATGCCGGCGCCACGCAAGACGCCCGAGAGGCCAAATTCCCCGAAGGTTCCCTGGTTGGGGGGAAGAAACGGATGCCAATTGGCGCGCTGAACGTACATCGCTCCGAAGATGATGAAGAGCAACACCACCCCAACCTTAACCAGAACAATAAAGCTGTTGAAGTTGGCGGACTCTTTTATCCCAATAATAAGCAGCGTGGTGATAAGGACGACGATGAAAGCGGCTGGAAGGTTGAAAATAGGATGAACCACCGTCCCGTCTGCCATCGTCACGTTTTCCCAGGGGCTTCTGGTCAGTTCCGCGGGAAAAGGCCAATGCAGCGTCTTCTCTAAAAAGGAGACGAAGTAACCTGACCATCCGATGGAGACGGTCGTAGCCCCCACCGCATACTCGAGGATCAGATCCCACCCAATGATCCAGGCGAGGAATTCCCCCACTGTGGCATAAGCATAAGTGTAGGCGCTACCGGCCACCGGAATCATGGAGGCAAATTCGGCGTAGCAAAGGCCGGCAAAGGCACAGCCCACGCCGGAGAGGATCACCGAACACACTAGCGCCGGACCGGCATGCTGGGCCGCAACCCCGCTCAGAACGAATATCCCTGCTCCCACGATGGCCCCGATACCTAGCGAGATGAGAGCGAGCGGCCCCAGCGTACGGCGCAAACCGTGTTCCGACTCGAACGCCTCTTTCTTCAAAACGTCGATGCTCTTCTTTGTCCAGATGCTTGGCATTCCGTCTCCCTCTTCAGCTATCAGCCTTCAGCTCTCAGCGATCAGCTAAACCCAGCCTGAATAGCAGATGGTGAATAGTAAATTGCGAATCACGAGTTAGCACGCAGCAACCACAGGTCCAGGCCTAGCATCCAGAACTACCTTCATAATTCGCAATTTACTATTCACGATTTACTATTTGCCACTCTTCTCCGCCAAAGGAAATACACCGGCACCCCAAGTGCTACGATACTAAGACCGGCAAGGCTGCGTCCAGGTTTGTGGGTGAGGAGCGCCCACTCCACAAACAAAGCAAAGGCGATATAGATGGCCGGCAGCACGGGATAGCCCCAGGCGCGATATGGTCTCGGCGCCTGAGGGCGCGCTCGCCTAAGTTGGAAGACGCCGGCGAGAGTCAGAGCATAGAACAATACCACTGCAAAGATCACATAATCCAACAGTTCACTATAAGTGCCGGTCAAGGTCAACAGCCCGGCCCACGCTGCTTGCACTGCGAGGGAAACTGCCGGAGTGTGATGTTTGGCGTCCACTCTGCCCACGGCACGAAAGAACAGACCATCCTTCGCCATGGCGTAGTAAACGCGCGCTCCCGCCAGGATCAGCCCATTCATACAGCCGAAGGTTGAGATCATGATCGCCGCAGCCATCAAAGTCGCGCCTTTGCCGCCCAGCATGACCTGTGCGGCCGCGGTCGCCACCCTATCTTCGGCCGCGTATTGGATGCCGCGCCCTAGCGGCCCCGAAGCCGTGGGAGTACCCGCGAAGGGCAAGATGCGGAGATAGATCCAGTTACAGGCCACATACAGACAACAAATAGTGGTTGTTCCCACAAACAGCGCCAGCGGCAGGTCGCGCTTGGGGTTGACAATCTCGCTGCCGGTAAAGGTGACGTTGTTCCAAGCATCCGAGGAGAACAGTGGCCCCACCAAGGCCACAGAGAGAATGGTCAATGTTCCCAAGTTCCAATGCGCTCCACCCCAGAGACTTTCCTTCTGAACACTCGCCGCGGGGTGAAGATTCGACCACCAGAGCCCCAGCGCCACCAACCCTAGCAGCGTAGCTACCTTGAGCGTGGTAAAAACATTCTGCACCCACGCCCCCAGGCGCAACCCGAAGATATTCAGGACACTCAGGAAGAGCAAAGCAAGAACCGCCACCAGTTGCTGCGAAGAAAGGGTGGCCGAAACCGAATGGTGAAAGACCTCAATGTGCCCGAGATCGATAAGCAGATTATGCGTCGAGACCCACGGTACCAGAACCCCCAGGAACTTCCCGAAGGCCACCGCCACTGCGGCCATGGTCCCAGTCTGGATCACCAGGAAGAGGGTCCAGCCGTAAAGAAATCCAAAAAGCGGTCCGAAGGCCTCGCGCAAGTAGATGTATTGCCCACCGGCGGTGGGCATCATTCCGGCCAACTCACCGTAAGTGACGGCCGCCGCTATGGTCATCACTCCGCTGACCACCCAACTGAGCAGGAAGAGGCCCGGCGACCGCACCTCACGCGCAATTTCAGCGGCCACGATGAAAATCCCCGAGCCGATCATCGAGCCCATGACGATGGTCGTGCAGTCGTAAAGGCGGAGGCCCTTGACGAGCTCCGAGGAAGCGGTCGATGTCAAATTTAGGGAAGAGGAAGTTGCCATGTCAGACCAGGTTCAACACTGAGAACACAGAGATCACTGAGGCAATTCAATTCTTCTTTACTACCCGCTTCCTAAAACGCTCAAGAACTCTCGCGCCCGTTCTTGGATATCCGGCGCGTTTAGGAGGTCACCAATCACCGCCACCGAATCTGCGCCGGCCCCGAAAACCTCGCCAGCGTTCCGCAAATTGATCCCTCCGACCGCCACGAGCGGCTTCTCCGTGGCGCGCCGCGCCTCCCGCAATCCTTCCAATCCAACCACAGGGTCGGGGTTTTCTTTGCTGGCGGTAGGGAAAATGGGGCCGAAAGCAATGTAATCCGCCGTCGTGCGGTCTGCCTCAACGACTTGATCCAGCGAGTGAGTGGAGCACCCAATCCATTGATGAGGTGCAAGAACTCGGCGCGCCATCTCGACGGGCAAATCACCCTGGCCCAAATGAACTCCCTCAGCATCGGCGGCCCGCGCCACGTCGGGCCGATCGTTCACGATCAGGCTGCAACCGGAGTCGCGAAGGAGTTCCCGCAATTCTACGCAAGTCTCGTAGAGTTGCCGGGAGGAGGCGTGCTTGTCGCGGAATTGTATTAGCCGAACACCCGCCGACAAGAGTTCCCTCGCTGCCACCTCCGGCAAACGGCCGCCCGCCCTCGCGGGGTCGATTATGGCATAGAGGCGTGGGATTGAGAGACCCATGGGCAGTATCGGAGTCACAAGCTAACGCGCCGGGGACGGCAGGCCGTTCCCCTCAAATTGCAGGGGTAAGACTTACACTACCCCCGAACACTAAATGATATCACCGCTGTTCTTGATGAAGCGCCTGAGGAAGTGCGTGTCGAACTTCCCTGAGCGAAAATCCGGATCAGCCATGATTCTCTGATGTATGGGTATGCCGGTGGAAACGCCCTCAATGATGAACATTTCCAGTGCCCGGGCCATGCGGGTTATGGCCTCCGAGCGGTCATTACCGCACACCACCAGCTTGGCGATTAGCGAATCGTAATAAGGCGGGATCACCGATTCGGCGTAAGCGGCAGTATCCACTCGGACGCCGGTCCCGCCCGGAGCGTGAAAGGCAGTCACCTTTCCGGCTGAAGGAGCAAAGCTCTCAGGGTTTTCTGCGCAAATCCGACACTCGATTGCATGTCCGTGCAATCTTATCGCCCTCCCCCCAAAGTTCAGATGGCCACCTGCCGCGATGTGAATCTGCATCTTCACGAGGTCGACACCGGTCACCATTTCGGTAACAGCGTGTTCGACCTGGATGCGGGTGTTCATCTCCATGAACTGGAGATGGTGATTCTCGTCCATCATGAACTCGACAGTGCCGGCACTGGTGTAACCAATCTTTTGTAGAGCCTGAACGACCTGCGCACCCACGCGCTCCCTCGTGGCCTGGTCAAGTTGGGTAGAAGGGGATTCCTCCACGAGTTTCTGGTGGCGGCGCTGAATCGTACATTCCCGCTCGCCGAAATGCACCACTTTCCCATATTGGTCGCCCAGCACCTGGAACTCGATATGGCGAGGCGATTCGATGAACTTCTCCAAGTACACATCCGGAGAGCCGAACGAAGCCGCCGCCTCATTCTGGGCAGCTTGGATGGCGTGCGGCAGCTCGTCGGGTGTCCGCACAATGCGCATCCCACGCCCGCCCCCGCCCGCCGCAGCTTTCACCATAACCGGATACCCCGCGCGCTCGGCCTCTTCCAGCGCCATCGCTTCCGATCGAATAACGTCTGAGCCGGGAAGAACCGGCAAGCCCAGTTCCGCCATCGTCCGGCGCGCCTGGTTCTTATCCCCCATCATCCGCATGGCTTCCGGACTGGGACCTATGAAGGTCAGGTTGGAGGCTTGGCAAACCTCAGCGAAGTAAGCGCTTTCCGCCAGGAACCCGTATCCGGGATGAATGGCCTCTGCGCCGGTGATTTCTGCGGCCGAAATGATGCTCGCTACATTAAGGTAACTATCCGCGCTGCGCGGCGGACCGATGCACACGGCCTCATCCGCAAAGCGCACGTGAAGCGAGTACCGGTCGGCTTCGGAGTAAACTGCCACCGTCTCAATGCCCAGCTCCTTGCAGGCACAGATCACCCGCAGGGCGATTTCTCCACGATTGGCAATGAGAATCTTCTTGAACATACCGAAATTCGAAAATGGAAACTGGAAAATGGGAACCCTACGTTCGTTGAAGTAAATTACGACAGGTTCTTGCCTCTCCGCTGTCCATTTTCCAGTTTCTATTTTCCAGTTTCCGCTTTCGTCGTCACTTCCCGCGCGAGGGCTTGATAGCAAACAAGGACTGCCCGTACTCCACTGGCTGCCCGTTCTCCACGTAGGTGCGAACTATCTCTCCTGCCACTTCCGCTTCCAGTTCATTCTTGAGCTTCATGGCTTCAATGATACAGAGCACCTGGCCCAACTGCACGGCATCCCCTACTTTGACGAAGGGTGGAGCGTTGGCTGCCGGGGCTGCATAAAAAGTCCCGACGATGGGAGACTTCATGACGTACAGATCTTCGGTGCATTCTGCGGGTGATTCAGCCGCGATGGGCTCTCCTGAGGGAAGCGGTTCACGGGCCGGAACGGAAGGCGCAGCAGGCAGTGGCGACATCTGAGGAGGCACAGGATCCGCGACGTAAGCTTCGCCAGCCCCCGGATTCGAAGCCACGGCGTTCCCCCGCTTGACGCGAATCCTTGCGCCGTTCTGTTCCATCTCAAACTCAGTCACTTGCCGCTCAATGAGGACGTCGATGAGCTGCTCGATTTCCTTGAGTCCCCACACCTTCTCGGTTCCTTTGATGCTGCGCGGCAGTTTCTTCCCAGCCATTTGTTTTGTTCTCCGAACAAGCTATTCCAGAATCCACCGGTCCTTAGGGGCGGGCGTCAGCACCTCCGGGCCAGCAGGCCCCACCAAAATGGTGTCTTCGATGCGGATACCTCCCCAGCCTTCCAAGTAAACCCCAGGCTCGACCGTCACTACATTGCCGGCTTGCAGCCGGACCTTTTCGCCCCGCGCCAACCGGGGCATTTCGTGAGCTTCCATTCCTACGCCGTGTCCCGTGCTGTGAGTAAAGAACCGGGCCAAGCCGTGGCCCGCCAGCGTGCGCCTTGCGGCCGCATCAACATCCCCTGCACGGACCCCAGGGGACGCCGACTTGGCCGCCTCCTCCTGGGCTTCTACGACGGCGCTAAAGAGGGCGCGGATACGCCGGGAAGGTTGCCCGAGGTAGACCGTACGGCTCATATCAGAAGCGTAGTCGGCAAGTATAGCACCGAGATCAAAGATAACCAATTCATTTTCCCTCAGTAACTTGCGGGAGGGGCGTGCGTGGGGGAGCGCGGCGCGTGCTCCGGAGGCAACAATGGTCTCGAATGCCGCACCCTCCGCGCCCTGTTTCCGCATCAGGTATTCGGTTTCGGCGCCCAGATCGCACTCGCTTACTCCTGGCCTTACGACCCCTAGCACTTTCGCAAAGACTTCCACGGTGATTCTCCCCGCGCCACGAATCTTGGCCACTTCATCCTCATCTTTCACAGCCCGGAGCTTCTCCACCAAGCCTGTCGTGGGGAGGAACTTGATGCCCTGGCGGGCGTCTTGCCGGAGCCGGGAAAAGTCGGCGCAATTCAAGTGCGTCTCCTCATAGCCGAGGTTGCGCACCTTGTTCGTTTTCAGCCACCTCGCCACCGCCTTGTGAAGCCCTTTCCTCTCCTCAATCACGTCCACACCCCGCGCTTCTTCCTGGGCCTGGAGCGTGTAACGCGGGTCGACCCAGAGGATGCCCTCACGAGAGTTGAAAAGTGCGGCCCCCGCGGAGCCTCGAAAGCCGGTCAAGTAGGTGATATTGGTCAGGCTGGTGACCAGCAAGAAGGGAAGTCTTCGCTCCTCCAGCGCCGCCCGGAGAGCGTTTTGCCTCTTAGCGTGTATGTCGGATGTCAGGCGCCAGGCGTCAGGTGTCAGGTTCGCATCAGGAGTCCGGTGTCGAATGTCTGGTGTCAGGTTTTAGGCCCCCTTTTTTAGGCATCAGGCTCCAGGTGTCGGGTGTCATTTGTCACGTGTCAAGTTTATCCGGAATTCCGAAGTTACGAGGCTCGATTGGAAGAAACCCCGGCTTGCTACGCTCGCCACCCTCTCCCCGACGGAGAGGGCCGCTAACAACATTTCTTTTCAGCCCTCTCCCGAGGGGAAAGGGTGGCCCGCTGCCGGCGCCTTTACCGGTCGGAGCGGGCCGGGTGAGGGGTCACTTCTGAAGAAACTAAATACCCGTTCTGTTCTTCGGCCCGTCACCGCAGGCAATTCACATTCAACGAGTTGGCCCAGGCGCGAAGCTCTACTTCGGAATTCGAGTCTATGGTGCCCATTATGGAGTGGTCCTAGGTTCGCAACAAATCGACAACTGACAACACATAACTGACGACTGACCACAGAAGTAGCGGGGGCGTCTCGCCCGCGCGACTTTCTTCTAGGTGGTCGCCAGCAGCCTGGGGGAAACAAAGAAGAGCAGCTCCTGGTCGCTATCCTGAACGTTAGTCGACTTAAAAAGATTCCCAAGAAGTGGGATGTTTCCAAGGAGCGGTATTTGCGTGACGGAGTTCTGGCGCTGCGTCACCGTAACCCCGCCAAACACCACTGTCCCTCCGTCCGGCACCAGCACCTGAGTGGTCGCTTGTTGAATATTGATGCTCGTGGCCGCACCGGTCACGATGGGTCCTGGACTAGCGTTCTGCACTCCAATTTTCAGGAGGATGTGGCCGTCGTCGGTGACCTGGGGCATGACGGTGAGTTTCAGCGTGGCGTCCACATATTGCACCGAAATGGTGTTGTTGATGGTGGTCTGAACGGGAATTTGCGTGTCCTGTTGGACCATCCCCTCCGCATTGTTCTGGGTGATGATGCTGGGGCGTGAAATCGTCTTCGCTTGACTGCGTATCTCCGCCGCCGAGATCACCGCATCAATCATGTAACGCTGCGACCAGTTTGTAACCGCCACCACACCAAAGCCGGTCGTGGGGTTTTGAGGAGTGGTAAATGTGGGTGGTGTGGTCGAGCTTGGGGTGATGCTCGCTCCCGTCCCCGTCTGCAGGGCGGCGGTGGTTGAACCCGAAGTATTCGCAGCCGTGCCCAGCAAGGCGGTCGCCAGGGTCCTCTGAAAGGTTGAGGTGGCCAGAACAATCCGTGCCTCGATGGCCACTTGCTTGGTCTTGGTATCCAGCTTGGCAATAGTCTCCTCGATTTTCGGGATCTGCGAGGCCACGTCTGAAATGATGAGCGTATTGGTGCGTTTGTCCACCTCGACGGACCCCCGCTCCGTGAGAGGCCCCGCGCCAGACCCACGCTCGCCTCCCCCGCCGCTGGACCACGTCCTGAAGAGAGCAGCAATGTCGGTGGCGGTGGCATAATTCAAGGGACGAAAAACCGTGACGAGGGGGGACGCCCTGAGGCGTTGAGCAGCCAACCTGTTCGCTGCCTCCTGCTCTGCGATCAGAGTGTCCTCCCGGGCGATACGCAAAACGTTGCCCTCCAGAACCTTGCCCAGACCATTGTTTTTGAGAACGATTTCCAGCGCCTGATCCCAGGGCACGTTGTCGAGAACCATGGTGACAGAGCCCGTCACGTTGGGATCCACAAGAATGTTCAAACTGCTGATCTCGTGGATAAGGCGGAAGAAATCTTTCAGATCGACGTCTTTTAAGTTCAGGGAAATCTGTTCACCAGTGTAAGCCGGACTTTCCTCAACAGGCAGCGCTGACCCTGCCGGAACTGTGCCCGAGGTTCCGGTCGGGTTGGAGGCGCTCCCAACGTCCAGCACTTGGGCGGTCTTTTCAGCCTTAAGAGTTTCCGGAGTGTTAGCCTGAGGCGTCTCGCGGGGGGCCGTGGTTGCGTCCTCGTGGCCTTCCGAGGCAGGGAGGGTGCCGTTATAGTCAGGCTTCAGATCATCGCGCATGGCAACAGTTTCGCGACTTGACGCGCGACCCGGACCACCCGCATGGGATACGGCAGTTTCGTGTTTTGACGGTGGCGACGCAGCCGCCGCACGAGAGGAAGCAATTTCGTGTGCTGCCACTGGCGCAGGACCCACCGCCGGGGAGACGGCTGTGGATCGGGGCTTCACCTCAAGGCGCACGCCGCCCTCGTAGGCCTGCGCATCAAACAAGGGATTGCCCGCCAGATCGGCCACAACCCGCACCACTTCAGGATCCCTCTCTCGGAACTGGCCCACCCTCACGTCCTTCACTACGCTGGAAGACACAGGAACCAGTTTCTCACGAACCGCATTTCTCATCCCCTCCACGTCCATCACAAGACGGTCCGGATGGTCAAATCGGTAGACATGAAACCTCGCGGATTTTGTCATGGCCACATCAATCGTGACTTCCCCCGCCGATCCAGGCGTGATTGAGATTTCCGAAACCGACCCTGGCTTCTTTGATGTCTGGGCGTGAGCATTGGACTGGAGCGCCACGCCCTCCTGAATCTCTAGCGGTCGGCCGGTCGGGGCATCTGGCATGCCCGCCACCAGCCATGTCATCACCAAAAAGCTGGATAATCGTCTCATCTTCCTTCTCCAGGAGCCGAACCCAGTTTTATTTCCACTTCGTGGGTAGCTGCCCGACCCCGCGACTCGCGTGAGTTCTCCATAAAATAGATGGCCTCCGGGGTGATCTTGGTGACCACGCCGTTGTATACAGTGTCGTTTACTCTCAGGAAGTAAGCCCGTTTCGTGGAGTTCGTCACCACTGCGATCATTGTGTTCGCGGGTTCCTGTCGCACAACCCTCTCGAGCTGTAGGCCAGAAATTACTAGCCCTCTTGTGCCTGCCGGCAAAGCCCCGGCCTCTGGCCCTGGGTGGCTAACGACGGTCGGTGCCACAAAAGCCTTAAAAGGATCCCTCCGGCCGGCGGCAATAGGCAGATTTCTTATCGTAGTCGTTTTCAGCGACCGGGCCTCCACCGCTTTGGTTGGCGCATTACCCTTGCCTGACATCCCCGGCGGTGCCTGTTGGTTGATGTTCTTGGTGGACGGCGAAGGAGTTTGACCTTTAACCTGATTGGTCGTGGGTGGCGTTCTGGCAGGGGTCTGCCCTGCCCAAACGCCAGTCATCCCCCCCAAGCCGAGCCCGCACACCAATAGGAGAAGCACGCGGGCCGCCAGGGTCGCGCGTTTGGTCTGAATCCTTCCGTAAAACATGGTCCTCGTCCTGCCTTATTTCTTTGCTGTCGAATCAGCGCGGGGCGCATCGCGAACCGTCGCCCGAAGGCTTTGATGGAAATCGTTCACGGGGCGGCTCGCGAGCCGCTTTTACCAGCGGGAGCTGCCGGCGAAACCCCGCTGAAGTAACTTGTCAACACGCAGTCGGCACCCGGTAATGCTAGTGCCGATGTTGAGAAGCGCCACGATGGTGTCGGGAGGAACTTCGCAGTTGGCCTCGAAAGCATTGAACACAGCAAAGCCATCGTAGTCCACCACCACAGGCGTTTTGTTCGCCTGTCCCAGGGCGTTAGTATGGTCGAGGATCTTCTCCCGCTTTGCGGCCACCAGCATGACGTCGATGCCCTGCCCCGAGGGGGATTCCCCCAGCGCCTGGTAGCTCAAATTCACGTCAGCGATGTCAAACGGATGTGCTGTTCGGCCTCGTACGGCATGGCCTCATTCAGTCCCTCGTCGCTGGCCGCATTAACCGTAACTCTCTTCACGATCACGAAGTGCCCGGAAACCGAAGTAGCAACATTGCGAGTCTTGATTTTGCTCCCCTCAAAAATTCTCTCGATGGCAGCGGAAACGGTGAGGGCGTCCATGATCGCGCCGTCGACTGCCGTATCCTGGCCCAGGAGCTCCAACCCGAAGTTGACCAGTTCGTAAGAATCTTCCCGTTTCTTCAGTTCAACCGCCTTGACGGCGCTCGATCCGATATCCAGCCCCACCAACCCCTTCCCTTTCCCCTTCCCCTTCCCAAACATCGGCTTTTGCTCCCTATTGAGTAGCCACGCGTTGTGTGGCCAGGCGTTGCTTGCGTGTAGAACGATGTTCAGATTGGGTGCTTTGCGCCTCCATCCAACGGTCCAGAAGCGTTTTCTTGAACTTCCACCGGTTCCCCAGCTTAAAAGCAGGGATCTTCTCTTCGTAGGCGTACTTGTAAAGCGTTTCGCGGGACACTCCCAAGTACTCTGACGCTTCCCGGATGTCCATGACCTCTCTGGTTTCTGCCATGCGATGAACCCCGCAGATGTTTTTCTTTCTCCGATGACCTCAAAAGATGAGCATCTGAGCCGAAAGAGCGGCTGCAGGCTCACCGTGTTTATGCATTTAAGCTGGGGATTTAGGGGTTGTCAACATGTATTTGCAGGAGTTGTGGGGGTTATTTCGAAAGTTTTGGGGTTTTCTTGGCCTAATGTGCGGGTTTTATACTGTATCTTGGCGTTTTGCAGGAGGCAACCACCATATAGACGTCCCAGCCCTCCGGCCTCTCATAGTGCTTTCGTGCGGTTGTTGTACCTTCGAGCGCGGAGGCCTGAAGGAAGTATTGACCCATTCCAGGGCTCGCTACGGCTCCTCCCGCCATTCCCAAGGCAGCGCAAGATATCTTGCCAGCCTGCGGTCCAAGCCCCGCGAAATCCTCTCACTGATGTGGGCGACATACAGGGCGGTAATGATCGCGGTAAAGACGTCCATCGTATAGTGGACTCTCAATACAATCACGGTTGCGGCCTCGAACGCGATGATGAAGAGGGCCAGGGCCTTAAGCCAACCTCGGCCCAGACGCACTAGCTCCGTCGCGGCAAACACTGCTATGGCCGTATGCGCCGAAAAGAAAAAGTCATTCGCAACGCCATAGGTTACCAGCAGCGACGGGAAACCGGGATAATGCCAGATCATGTTGTTGGGTTTAGGGAGCGCGCAAAGAACTTGCATCAACTGACGGAGGCCGAGGACCATCGCGAGACCCAGCAGGGGACGGACGCTTCGCCCGAAGAGCCATTCGGCAAGGATGAACATTGCCAGCATATCAACCAG
>Ga0187781_10001986_pt1 | contig 15593 bp, 18 predicted proteins | sample 0715_SJ02_MP02_2_FD_132447 | JGI IMG/M metagenome (GOLD analysis project Ga0187781, IMG submission 132447) | Tropical peat soil microbial communities from peatlands in Department of Meta, Colombia - 0715_SJ02_MP02_20_MG | ecosystem: Environmental > Terrestrial > Soil > Wetlands > Peat | place...
CCGAGAACCCAGACGACCAGGACGATCAGGGCGATCCACCACAGGATGTGGACCGCGAATCCCAGCCCGCCGAGCAGCAAGGCGAGCAGCAGAACGAGCAGGATGAGCGCCATGGGCTTGTTTCCTTCTGTGTTGACTTCTTCTGGGTCGATGGCGGCCTAGAACGGTCAACGGCTACCCGGGTACCGTGAATTCATGCCGCAGTACACACTGTTCATCGACGGGCGACGGACCGAGGCGGCCTCTGGACGGCGGTACGAGTCCGTCGACCCGTACCTGGGCGAGCCGTGGGCCAGCGCCGCCGACGGGGACGCGCCGGACGTGGACGCCGCGGTGGCGGCGGCGCGGCGGGCGCTGGCCGGCCCGTGGGGGCAGCTGACCGGGTTCGGGCGTGCCCGGCTGATGCGGCGGCTGGGCGACCTGATCGCGCGGGACGCGGACCGGCTGGCCGAGATCGAGACCCGGGACACCGGCAAGCTACTGCGTGAGATGCGCGGGCAGCTGGGGTCCATCCCGGAGTGGTTCTACTACTTCTCCGGGCTGGCCGACAAGCTCGAGGGCGCCACCGTCCCGGTGGATAAGCCGAACTTCCTCGTCTACACCCGGCGCGAGCCGGCCGGGGTGGTGGGCGCGATCGTGCCGTGGAACTCGCCGCTGCTGCTGCTGTGCTGGAAGCTGGCCCCGGCGCTGGCCGCGGGCTGCACGATGGTGGCCAAGCCGAGCGACTACTCCCCCGTGTCGGCGGTCGAGCTGGCCGGGCTGATGGACGAGGCCGGGTTCCCGCCGGGTGTGTTCAACGTGGTGACCGGGTTCGGCCCGGCCGTGGGCAAGGCGCTGGCCGCCCACCCGGACGTGGACAAGGTGGCGTTCACCGGCTCGACCGCGGTCGGCGCCGAGGTGGCCAAGGCGGCCGCGGCGAACATCACCGGCGTGCTGCTGGAGCTGGGCGGCAAGTCCGCGCACGTGGTGTTCGACGACGCCGACCTGGACGCGGCCTGCAACGGCGTGCTGGCCGGGGTGTTCGCCGCCACCGGGCAGACCTGCATGGCCGGGTCGCGGCTGCTGGTCAGCCGGGGAGTCCACGACGAGCTGGTGGCCAAGATCGCGGACCGGGCCAGGTCGATCCGGCTGGGCGACCCCAAGGCGGCCGAGACCGAGATGGGCCCGGTGGCCACCGAACCGCAGTACCGCAAGGTGCTGTCGTTCCTGGACGGCGCGGTCGCCGAGGGGGCCACCGTGGCCGCGGGCGGGCGGCCGGAGGAACGCCTGGGCGGGTACTTCGTCCAGCCCACCGTGCTCACCGGGGTCAAGCCGACCATGACCGTGGCCTGTGAGGAGGTGTTCGGCCCGGTGCTGGCCGTGATCCCGTTCGAGGGCGAGGACGAGGCCATCGGCCTGGCCAACGACAGCCGCTACGGCCTGGCCGGCGCGGTGTGGACCAAGGACATCCACCGCGCCCACCGGGTGGCCCACGCCCTGCGCACCGGCACGGTGTGGATCAACGCCTACCGTGTGGTCGGGCCGGACGTGCCGTTCGGCGGCTTCGGCCAGAGCGGCCTGGGCCGGGAGAACGGCATCGACGCGGTGCATGAGTACACCCAGACCAAGGCGATCTGGGTCGAGCTCAGCGGCGGCACCCGGGACCCCTTCACGCTGGGGTGAGCCACGTTCCGTTCGGTATGAAATGGCTTTTAGATGGCTCGCATGCGGTTGTTGCGGGGGTCGTGGGTGAGTTCGGCGAGGCCGAGTGCCTCCAGCAGCGGGGGCATGTACATTCCAAACCGGCCGCGGTAGCCCTTGCGCAGTCCGTACCAGCCGCCCACCGGGTTGTCAGCGGACCGGCCCCAGGCCTCGACCGTGCCCTCGGCGGCGTCCTTGCCCTCGTCGGCCGCGCCGAGCGGAACCCAGTCGCCCTGCTTGGCCAGCCATTCGCGCAGGTCGTCGACGGCCCGAAGCTGGTACTTCAGGGTGGTGGAGCCGACCTGGCAGACCAGCGCCGGCGGGTCGGCCTGCTCGTCGCGGTACATGGTGTAGCTGGAGGTGCCCGGCGGGGTCTTCAGCACCCACGGGTCTTCCTTGGTGCCAGCGGCCATGGATTAGTCTCCTTTCGCGATTGTGTTCACGCTATAACCAGGGACCAGACCGCGGCGGCCATGACGGAGCTGATCCGGGCCTCTATACCGAGCCCGGGTGGATCGGCCGGCCCGATGGGGAGGACCGGATGAGATACCTGTTCGTCACCGTCGACGGCGGCGGCAACCTCTATCCCGAGCTGGCCCACCGAGCTGGAAGCGCTCGGGGCTACGGCCGTTGGGTCGTCCCGGGGGTGAGCAGGCCGCGGTTGAAGGCTTCGGCGACCGCGGCGGCGCGGTCGCCGACGCCGAGCTTGGCGTAGATGTTCAGCAGGTGGGTCTTGACCGTGGCCTCGGTGATGAACAGCCGGGCGGCGGCCTCCCGGTTGGTGGCCCCGGCGGCCACGAGCTCGAGGACCTCGAGCTCGCGCTGGCTGAGCGGCCCCGTGCCCGGGGTGCGGACCCGGCTCATCAGCCGCGCGGTCACGGCGGGCGACAACACCGCCTGGCCGTGGGCCGCGGCCCGGACCGCGTGCAGCAGTTCGGCCCGGGGGGCATCCTTGAGCATGTAGCCGGTGGCGCCCGCCTCGATCGCGGGCAGCACGTAGCTATCGGTGTCGTAGGTAGTCAGGACCAGCACGCGGGCGGGGACGCCGCGCCGGACCAGCTCGGTGATGGCGGTCAGGCCGTCCATGCCCGGCATCCGCAGGTCCATCAGGATCACGTCGGGCCTGAGCGCCTGGGCCAGCTTGACCGCCTCGGCGCCGTCGCAGGCCTCGCCGAGCACCTCAAAGCCCGGGTCGCGCGCGAACATGGCGCTCAGCCCGTCCCGGACCACGGGGTGATCATCGGCGATCAGCAGCCGGATCGGGGGACTTGTTCCGTCCGGGCCCAGGACCGGCCCGGGGCTGCTCATCAGAGCGCCTCGGCGGACGCGACCGGGATGCAGGCCGAGATCCCGGTGCCGAGGCCCGGCTCGGATTCGACCTGCAGCGTGCCGGCCAGGCTCTCGATGCGCTGGCGCATCGAGACCAGGCCGAACCCGCCGCTGCCGGTCTTCTCGGCGGCGTGGCGCAGGCCGTCGCCGACGGACAAGCCGACCAGGCCGTAGCCGCGGCTGTGGCTCTTGGGCGCAGCCGCCTCGGCGGGCGCGGCGGGCGCGGCGGGGGCGGCGGCGACCTGGGCGCGGCCGTTGGCCTCGGCCGACCCGGCCGCCTGAGTGCGGAGCTGAGCGGGATCGAAGCCGCGGCCGTCGTCGCGGACGTCCAGGGCGACCTGGTGCTCCAAGTAGGACAGGGTCACCCCGACCCGGGTGGCCTGGGCGTGCTTGGCCACGTTGGCCAGCGCCTCCTGCGCGGTCCGCAGCAGCGCGAACTCGGCTTCTGGCGGCATCGCGCGGGCCGTCCCGGTGGTGGTGACCTGGGCCGGTATCCCGTGCAGCGCCGACCAGCGGCCCGCCACGTCGTTCAGCGCCTCGCTCAGCCGCCCGGTCTCCAGCGACTCGGGCCGCAGCGCCTCCACCGACCGGCGGGCCTCGGACAGGCTCTCCCGGGCCAGCCGGGTCGCGGCCTCGAAGTGGCGGCGCCAGGCGGCCAGGTCGTCGGCGGCCTGCTCGGCCGCCTGCAACTGGGTGACGATCCCGGTGAGCCCCTGGGCCAGGGTGTCGTGGATCTCCCGGGCCATCCGCTGCCGCTCGTCCAGGACGCCGGCCTCCCGGGCCTGGGTCAGCAGCTGCTGCTGCAGGCCGGCGTTCTCGGCCAGGCTCGCCTCGAGCCTGCGGTTGGCCTCGCTCAGCTCGCCGAGCGCGCGCTCACTGGTCCACCGGGACCAGGTAAAGGCCGCCAGGAGAGCCACGTTGACGACGATGATGATCAGGTAGATGAGCACGCCGCCCAGGGTGTCCTCGTTCACGCCGTAGGCCTGCGAGGTGGCGGCCAGGAGCCCCACCCCGGCGGTGCCGAGCAGCCGCCACGGCCACACCATGAACCTCAGCACGTAGAAGTAGATGGTGAACGTGTAGATCCCGAAGATGGTGTTGTCGACCACCAGCAGCGCGCCGAGCACGAGCAGCACGGTGATGAACACGGCCATCACCCGCGGGCGGTACCGCCAGGCCGGGTGCAGGGTGTACATCCACAGCATCCACGCGGCGGACAGGACGCTCAGGATGAACGCGGCCACCTCAGCGTCGTGCCCGGGGTTCGGGAGCGACAGGGACAGGACGACGCAGAAGACCAGCGCGGCGTAGGGCAGGACGTCCAGGACCAGACGACCACGCTGCAGCAGCGGGTCGACATTCTGGAGGCCCTGCGGCATCGGGCTGGTCATCTGCGTCCTCCACATTGAAATCTACTCCCAGCGGAAGAATCTGGCTGCAGCCAATCCGAACGCCACCGCCCAGCCGACCATGGTCAGCAGCTGCAGCGCGGTCGGGAAGGACCCGAAGGCGGCCGCGGTCAGCGCGGGCACCGCGGCCCCGAGCGGGGTGGCGTGGCTGATGTGCTGCAGGGCGGCGGGCATGTTCGGGATCGGCAGCCATAGTCCGGCGAAGAACATCATCGCGTAGAACAGCAGCGCCCCGATGCCCCGGGCGACCCGTCCGTTCGGCGCGACCGCGGCGATGACCAGGCCGGCGCCCAGCAGCGCGGCGGCGGCCAGCAGGGCGGCGAGGACGAACCCACCGACCTGCCGCGGCAGCGGGACGCCGAACCCGATCCGGGCCACGGCGAGGATCAGGACCACCATGATCACCGCGACGGTAAGGTCGGCCACGAGCCGCGCGGCCAGGACCCGGACCGGGCCGATCGGCGTGGTCTGCAGCCGGCGCAGCACCCCCCGCTCCCGGTAGTCGGCCAGCATCATCGGCATGTTGGTCAGCGCGAGCAGGGCCAGGCCGAACACGACCATGATGGTCGTGTACAAATCGAGGAAGCTTTCGCCGCCGTAGATCGCGCGCGGCTGCCGGAGCGAGGCGATGTTGCCCAGGATGACGATCAGCAGCAGCGGGATCGCCACGGGCAGGGCCGCCCTGACTCGCTCGCGGCCGAGCAGCTTCAGCTCGGTCAGGCTGAGCCGCACGAAGGCAGAGCTCCTGGTGGCGGCGGGCGGGGCCGCGGTGGCGGCGGCGATGGTGACTGTGCTCATTACCGGCATGGCTAGTGCTCCCTGTCATTCGATCCGGCGGCTTTCGGCCCGACGAGGGCGAGGAACGCGTCCTCGAGGTTGGCCTGGTCAACGCGCAGCTGACGGGCCACGATCTGGTTGCGGGCCAGCACGGAGGTGACCGCGTTGAGCGCGTTGCTGTTGCCCGTGACCACCACGACATCGCCCCTGTGGATGACGCTGGTGACATCGGGCAGGTGCTCCAGCAGGCCCTCGGCGAGCGGCGCCGACGGGCGGAACTGGATGCGCTGCTCGGTCTCGACCCGTTCGGCCAGGGCGGCCGGGGTGTCGATGGCCACAACGCGGCCCGAGTCGATCAGGGCCACACGATCACAGAGCCGTTCGGCCTCCTCCATGAAGTGGGTGACGAGCACGATCGTGACCCCGCGGTCCCGCACCCCCTCGATCAGTTCCCAGGTGTCGCGCCTGGCCGCGGGGTCCAGGCCCGTGGTGAGCTCGTCGAGCACCGCCACCTGCGGGGTGCCGACCAGCGCCAGGGCGATCGACAGCCGCTGCTTCTGGCCGCCGGACAGCTTCCCGAACCGGGTCCTGGTCTTGTCCGCCAGGCCGAGCATGTCGACCAGCGCCCGCCAGTCGGCCGGGTTCCGGTAGAAGGAGCTGTACAGATCGAGCGCCTCGTCGACCCGCAGCTTGTCCGGCAGCTGGCTGTCCTGGAGCTGCACGCCGAGCCGCTGGGTCAGCTCGGCCCGATCCCGCCCGGGATCCAGCCCGAGGACGCTGACGCTGCCCCGGTCCGGGGCCCGCAGCCCCTCGATGCACTCCACCGTCGTGGTCTTGCCCGCGCCGTTGGGGCCGAGGATTCCGAAGATCTCGCCCTCGGCCACGGTGAAGGAGATGTCGTCGACCGCCACGGTGTCCCCGTAGCGCTTGTGCAGCTGCCGCACCTCGATTACTTGTGGCATGCCGTGCCTCCCTGTTCCGCGTTATGGGTTCAGGGTCGCAACAGCGGCCGGGGTGGCGCATCGCCCGATCTGGCGGGCGGGCGGCTGAATCCGCGGGTCGGCCCGACGGCTGAGCCGATCCACCGATCGGCTGATCGCCGCGCCGACGTGCCTCGTGGCTGGCCTGGGGTCAGGCCGACACGACGAGGATGACGGTGCGGCCGATCTTGACCTTGTCGTTCTTCTTCAGCCGCTGAGCCGAGAACATGCGGCGCCCGTTGAGCCAGGTGCCGTTCGTCGATTTGAGGTCCTCGACGTACCAGGAGCCGTGCGCGAACTGGAAGCGGGCGTGATGGTTGGAGGCGTGCTCATCGCCGACCGCCAGGTTGCCCTGGCGGCCCGCGGTGAAGTCGGTGCTGAAGACCTGCGTCCGGCCGTCGACCCGGAGGACGAGCGACGGCGTGGGCCCGACGTCGGTCAGGGTGGACTCGCCACTGCTGCTGACAGCGGACACGGCGGCCCGCCAGGCCTGCTGCTCGGTGTCGCCGATGTCGTCCCACGGCGGGACGAATCCCTTCTGGGCCCTGCGATAGGCGTCATAGGCGGTTCGCGCGAGAACTTGGATGTCGATGCTTGCCACCCCATCGATGATGCCAGAGGCGGCGGCCGGTCAGCTTCCGGCTCGTCAGCGGCGGCCGGTCATCGGGGCCGGGCCCGGTCGGCGCGGGACCGACGGCTCAGACGTCGTCACCGCGCCGATGAAGATGAACAAGACGATGACCAGGAACCCGCCGTAATAGGTGAAGAAGGCGGCGGCCAGCGCGGGCAGGACGATCGCGCAGGCGCCGCACGCGACGACCTTCTTGGTCAGGCGTTTGGGGGCCGGAGGCGGGGCGGTCTTCGCCAGCGGGCGCGCTTCGGCGGGCCTGGCTCGGGCGGGCCTGGCTCCGGACTGCACGGCCCGGGCGGGCCCGGCTTCGGCGGCCAGGCCGACGGTGATGGCGGCGAGCTGGCCGTAGGTGCGCGCGCTGAGCGCCTGGCCGGTCCGGGCAGCGAGTTCGTCCTTGGTCAGGACGCCCTGGACGAAGGCGGTCTTGAGGACGTCGATCGCCCGCTCGCGGTCGGCGTCGGAGGCCAGGAAGCGGTGGCCGGCCGACGGGCCCGGTCTCGCCGGGTCCCAGGGTCCAATCGCCACGGCGCCTCCCACGGTGCACCCTCAGGATAACGCGGACCCCCGGGAAGGCAGTCGGCCGCGGCCGACGCGCAGTAATGGGGGCCCGGGCGTGACGGGACATAGGACCCGGTAACTACCGACCAGGGACCCTATTACGCCCGCCGTGATCGCCGTGCGCTCGAGATATACAGCCCGTCAAGTAGGGCGGCGGGCGCGATGAGCGCGCCCCGTGAATGCTTCCTGAAGGAGGCAGAAATGGCAACTCCAAGTCCAACTCCAAGCCCAACTCCACAGCAGCCCGTCCGGCTCGTTCCCCAGGTTGAGGGACCCGCGGCACCGCCGGCCGACCCGGCCATGGTGGCACTGCCGAGCTTCGTCGTGGGCGCGGTGACGATAGGCATGGTGCTCATCGGTGTCGTGCCGCTCACGCCGTTCGGTCCTGTCGCCGGCGCTGCGATGCCGATCGTGCTCGCGGCCGCGCTCGGGATGTTCATCGCCACGATCTGGGCGGCCAGGATCGGCGAGAGCGCGCCGGCCGGGATATCCGCCATCGTGGGGAGCTTCCTGCTGAGCTACGCCCTGCTCGTGCTCGGGCTTACCCACAACTGGTTCGGAATCCCGCTGACCGCGGTGGCAGACACCCAGAAGATCTTCCTGATCAGCTGGATCGCGATCGTGTCGATGCTCGTGCTGGCGACGCTCAGGCTGCCGATGGTCTACACGCTGCTGTTCGCGATCGTCGACGTCGCCCTGATCCTGAACCTGCTCGGGGTCATCCAGAGCTCGGCGAACATGACCAAGGCCGCCGGGTGGGTCCTGATGGCCGTCGCGGCCATCGTCGTGTACCTCTTCTTCGGCTCGGCGAACCACGCCACCGGAGGTAAGGAATTCCCGCTGGGACCGCCCATCCTGCACGCCTGACAGGCACCGTCAACATAGGGCCGGCGTCAAGGGACGCCGGCCCTGGCGGTTACCGCTCAGCCGCGGGTTATGGCTCCGGAGCCGGTGACGCTGGTGGTCACCTGGGACGGGTTGCCGCTGTAGACGATCGAGCCGGAGCCCGGGACCGCCGCGTCCAGGCTGGCCGTCGCGGTCACCTGGATGAGGCCCGAGCCGGAAACGACCGCCTGCACATCGCGGGCGGTGAGCTGGCCGAGCTGGGCCTGGCCGTCGCCGCTGATGGTGACGTCGAGCCGGGTCACGGTTCCGGCCGCGGACAGCAGGCCGCTGCCGGAGACCGTCACGGTCAGCTGGGGCGCGTTGACCCCGGTGACGGAGATCTGCCCGTCGCCGCTGAGGCTCAGCGCGGTCAGCGACGGCACGCTGACATCGACGCTCATCGGGGTGCGGGTGGTGAAGTTGCCGGTGTCCCCGATGACGAGGGTCCCGGCCACGACCTGCGTCGTGACGTGATCGATCAGGTTGCTGTCGGCGCGGACGACCACCGATTGCGGGGCGCCCACGACGATGGTGACGTTGTTGCTGCCCGCCAGATCAAGGCTGCTGAAACCGGGTACGGCACGCGTCTGGGCGGCGGGGACGCCCGAGCCCTGAACTCCGGGGCTCGACGACCCTCCGCCGTGGACCAGCAGCGCGACCCCGATCATGGCCAGGCCCAGGGCCGCGATCAGGGCCACGATCGGCATCAGGTGGCGGTGCTGGGCCGGGTGATCGCTGCGCTGAGGCGCCGATGTGATGGTCATGGTCCCTCCCTTCCGACATGCGGGCGGACCACGAACCCTGAGGCGACGGCGTTCGGCCTGCGTCGATGGCCCGCCAGACTCCTCCTTCTGTAGCATCCAGCCGCACGGGCACAGTACGGCAGAGTCGAACGGCCCGGCCTGGTCGGCAAACGGCCCCAGTCACCGCCCGGTCGACGGACAGGAGCTGGCCACCTCATGGTCCGTTCGGCCAAAAAAGGACCCCGTGGTGGTCACGGCGCTGGTGGCGGGCGACGGCGTCTGGGCAGGAACCCGGCGGACAGGGTGCGGAACGGGATGATGTAGTAGAGGGCGATGCCCAGGTACCCGATGACCGCGACGATCGGGACGAAGAACCCGGCCGCGATCAGGACCAGGTAGCTGGCCAGGCCCGGCGTGAGGCGCTGGGTCAGCAGCTGGATCTCCTCGTCGGCCGCGTCCGGCCGGACCAGGCCCGCCCGGACCGCGTACCGCCACAGCACCAGCAGGAGCACCGAGGCCAGCAGGAGACAGCAGCCGTAGAAGGTGACCGCGACGCGCTCGGGGCTGTCGTGGCCGATGTATTCCGCGAACAGCCTGGTGGGGAACGGCAGGAACGAGACCACGAGCAGCAGCAGCAGGTTCAGGCGGACGAACGCCGCATCGGTTCGGTCCAGATACTCGGTGATCGCGTTGTGCCCGAGCCAGGCCGCGCCGATGGTCGAGAAACTGGTCGCGTAGGCCAGATACGAGGGCCCCAGGTCGACGAGCGAGCGCAGCAGGTGGTGGCCGCCGCTGGCGGAGACCGTGATGTCCAGGACCAGCAAGGTGACGGCGATGGCGAACACGCCGTCGCTGAAGGCCTCCAGCCGTCCCTTCTGGAACCCCCGGCGCCGCGGCGCCGGCGGCGGTTCCACGCTGGTCATCGCCCGACTGTAGTCCCGGCCAGGCTGACCAGGCGTGCGCAATCCGCTGGGCCTGGTTCGTCGCGACGGGCGCGTCGGGCCGGAAACGGGCTCTGCCGGACGCGGAAATTGGTCCTCACCGACGTGTTATGGTACCGAGAAGCAGATTTTTCGCTATCATGTTTGATGTCAGGATATTCTTCCGAACGGATCGTGGTTCCATCAGCGGCACACCGGATTCCGCGACCCCGGTTGCTAGTGTGCGTCCATGGGCGACGACTGGCGGGATGGTGGTGACCTTCTGGTTGCTGAGGCCGCCGGTCGTTAGGGCGACAGCCGCTCGATGACCCAGCCGGCGCCGGCCCGGCGGTAGCGGAGCCGGTCGTGCAGGCCATCCGGTGATTCCTGCCAGAACTCGACGCGGGACGGCCGCACCCGAAAGCCGCCCCAGCGCCGCGGCCGGGGAAGGTCGGCTCCACCGGGGTGGCGCCGCAGGATGTCCCGGACCTGCGTTTCCAGGACCGTCCGGCTCGCGACGACGCGGCTTTGCCGCGAGGCGGCCGCAGCGAGGCGGACGGCCGGGGCGCGCGTGCTCCAGTACTGGTCCGCTTCGTCCTGACTCACCGGCTCCACCGGTCCGGCCACGCGTACCTGGCGGTGGGCCGGAACAAGCCAGTGCAGCACGGCCGCCGCCCGCGGATTGGCTGCCAGCTCAGCACCCTTGTCGCTCTCGGAGTCGGTGAAGAAGACCAGCCCTCGCCCGAGGCCGCGCAGCACCACCAGGCGGGCCGACGGAACGCCGTCGCTGGTCGCAGTGGCGAGGGTCATGGCCTCGGGCATCGGCTGGCCGGCCGCGCGGGCCGCGTCCAGCCACGCAGCGAGCTGGCGCAGCGGGTCGGCGTCCAGGTCTGTGACATCCACCCGCCCAGTTTCGCCGCCACAGGTGCAAGACGTGGCCGATCAGCACATGCCCGCGGCCTGTGGCATAGATCAAGGTGACCGCCACCTGGCACAGCGCGAAACCGGCCACGGCGCAGCCGCACTGTGTCAGGGGACGCGGTGGCGTGACGTGAGGACGGCTGCCTCGGTCGAAGGCCGGTGATCTTGACTCGCTGGGGGTTCCCTGCTGAGCGGTAACGTTCCCGGAACGGTCCGGACGTAGCGTTGCCTTTGTGGGCCTGATGCAGCCAGCAGGCGGGCAGGCACCGGAGATGACGCAAGTCACGGTGCGCCGCCTCCGCTTGCTGTCACCAGGGACGGCAACGGTCCTGGGTGTCTTGGTGCTCGTGCTGGCGGCCGCAACCTTGACGCTGACTGGCTTCGATCATCAGCTGACGATCCGCGTCACCGGGTCAGGGTTGGCGATCGTCTTGATGTACGCCGGTGTGGGCCTCGTTGTCGCGCGACGCCAGCCCCGCAACCCCATCGGCTGGCTCCTGCTCATCTTCACCGTGCTGTACGTGCTTGGCGCCGGCGCCAGTTATTACGCGGTGCTCCGCTACCGCCTCGGCCACCGGGGCTGCCGTTGGCTCCGGTGGCTGTGGTGCTCGATACGTTGCAGGCACCTTCGCTCGCGTTGTTTCCCCCGGTCATCTTGCTGTTCCCGGACGGCCGGCTGACCTCGCGCCGCTGGCGGCGGGTGCTTTGGATCTACGCGGCGCTCACCGCCTACGTGACAGCGGTCACCGTCGCCCCGGCCATCGCCGCGGTCGCCGGTCACGACATCCACGTCGACACCAACGGCAACCTCACGAACACGGGTCAGCTGGGCGGATGGCTTGCCAATCCGCCCGCCTGGCTGATTGTTCCCGTGCTTGTCGCGATCGTGGTGATTGGCCTGTCGTTCGTGGCCCATCAGGTGCTCAGCTGGCGGCACGCGGCGGGCGAGCGCCGCCAGCAGCTGAAGTGGCTCGCCAGTGGCGCCGCCATCGCGGTTTTCTCGATCCTGTTGGCGGTCCTGCTCGGCTCCCCTGTCCCCCTGGTCGGGCTAGCCGCCCTGCCGGCCGGCATAGGCGTGGGGATCCTGAAGTACCGGTTGTATGACATCGACCGGATCATCTCCCGGACGCTGGCGTATGCGATCGTCACCGGCCTGCTCGTCGGGGTATACGCGGGGCTGGTGCTGGTGGCGATCCGGATGCTGTCATTCCACACCCCCGTTGCGGTGGCCGCCGCGACACTGGCCGCAGCCGCGCTGTTCAATCCGCTGCGCCGGCGGGTGCAGCGGGCGGTGGACCGCCGGTTCAACCGTGCCCGGTATGACGCCGACAAGACCGTGGCAGCATTCGCAGCCCAGCTCAAAGACGCCGTCGACCTGGATGCGGTCCGAGATGATCTGGCCAGTGTCGTGCAGAAGGCCCTGGAACCCGCCCACGTATCGCTGTGGATCAGTCAACGCGACTGAGTCTGGCTTCCGCCTGCCGAGATGCGGCTGGAAGGGACAAACTGAGCTGGTGAGGGTCGTCGTGACCCAGATGGGCCCGGACGGCACCATGCGGCGCCGGATGGTTGACACCGCCGCGTCCAGCGACACCGGTGCATGGGAGGAACTCCTCGCGCGTGCCCTGGCCGCCGTGCCGCCCTACCGTGCGGTTCCCGGAGGGTCGGTCTGCCATCTTCGCGTTGATGACCAGGTTGCCCTGGTCGCCGAGCACGACTTGTCCGGGCCGCTGTACGACCTGGTTACCGCCGTCCTGGCCATCGGCGAGGCGTCACATTGAACCAGTGGTCGGCCAACCGCCAAGGTGCTTCTCATAGGGAGTCTTGTTGTGTGAACCGTCACGGGCTGCTCAGCGAGTCATCGTGTTGCGGCTTGGTGGCTCGGTTGCCCGCCGATGCCCGGCCGATCGGCGGTGTTCGCCCGGTCCGAATCGACCGAGTCCGCGAAGGCACGCCTGACCGTCATGTCCAAACGCGCGAGTTCCTCTTCCACCGCCGGGCGGTGCTCGGTGAGGACCTCATCGCGCAATTCTTCAAGCATTGCCCGCAGGCGGCGCATAACCTGGATTGCCTCGCAGCCGTATTCACGGATCTCGGTCACGCCGAGCGTGAGGTAGTCTTCCCAGCGGCGAGCCGGGATCACCACGCCGGTGTGCCTGGCGTCGCCGGCGCGCCACCGCCGCCGCGACGACTCAGTCGTCCCGATCAGGCGCAGAACCTCCGAGAGGTGGTTCAGCGCCTGTACCGCCGTGGTGGGGTCGTTAATAGCCGCCGACAAGGCCTTGTCAGCGATGTCGACGATAATCCTGATGGCGAACGCCGGATCCTGCTCGATCGTGCGCTCGTCGCCTAGCGCGATCATCTTGCCCAGCCTGCTTCTGCTCGGGCGTCTGACCCGGTGACGCCGTAGGTCTCGATCAGTTTGGCGCCGGCGGGCACGAAGTCGCCGACCTGGTGGCAGATCACGACGAGACACTCATGCTCGCGTGCCCAGACGGCGAGCCCCCGGATGTCCAGGGCTTGAATGGCGCCTGGCCCGGCGCTACGGATGACCAGCGTGGGCTGTTCGCCGCCCGTCTCGAACGTGCCAGAGAACACGTCAGGTGCGGCAGCAAGGGCTGCGGTGTAACGCTCAAAGCTGCGGTGCGCGTACCCGGCTACCAGCATCGCCACCGCGACCGGCCTGAGCCGGTGAAGGAAGCGATCGAGGAAGATGAGGAATAGCAGCAGGCTAATGGCGACGAGAAACCCGGCGATTGTCACACCCAGGTTGGGGACAAAGTCGTTCGTGATGCGTCGCAGCAGCGCGAATGAGAACGTCAGCGTCCCGGCAAGCAAGGCGAGCAGCATCTTAAGTACGCGGTCGCGATACCACAGGCGCATTTAGCGCGAGGAGAGCATACCGGTGGCCATCTGGACGGCGAGCACGGTTACGGTCACCACGAACCCGGTCAAAGCCGCCATCGCGCCGACAATGGCCGAGAGCACCGTGCTCGCCGTGGACGCGGAGTAGGTCCAATACGGCGGCAGGTGCACCGACCGCTCAGTCAGCTGCACCAGCACGCCCAGCAGCACGCCGAGCAGAACACCAACGAGCGGCAGCACCCACAGGCTGCCCCGCGCGAATTGACGAAGACGGAAGACCGTATTCCAGCTCATCGCGGATCGTTCTTTCCAGCGAAGTGACCGTACCTGTGGCCACAGTGCACCTCGCTCTCGGGCGTTTCGCTCCGAGCGCCGGCGGGGAGGGCCCGGAATGAGGCCAGCTGGCGTAGCGGCGCCCAGTCGAGTTCGGGGGTGTGCGGCCGGACTCGCAGCGCCTGGGGCCGGATGGTGCAGCGCACCGGGGTCGGCATCATGACCGTCTCGCCGTCGATGCCGGCCGGGATCTCAGGCTGGTCGGCGTCGACGACGACCTCGCCGGCGGTGAGCGTGGTCGGGCCCCGGCCGCGGGTGCCGCGCGGCAGCGGGACGGCGTGCAGGGCGCTGGTCACCGTCACCGCGACGACGCCGAGTGTCCCGGTGTCGAGCCGGGCGCGGCGGCCGAGCCTGGCGATGTCGGCCAGCTCGTACGGGTCGTTGCTGACCAGCAGGTCGGGCAGCACCTGCAGGGTGGTGCCGCGCGTGTCGTCCCGGTAGGCCGGGTTCTGCACCACCTCGGCGTGGGCGCCGGACGAGGCATTGTTCACGAACGTGCGGTCCCCGATGATGCCCAGGCCGATCCGCTGTTCCACACCCGCGCTGGTGAGGGCGTCCAGGCAGGCGGCCGGGTTGTCCCGGTCCAGCCCCAGGTTCATCGCGAAGTGGTCGCGGGTGCCCGCGCTGATCACCAGGAACGGAAGATCGTGCCGGGCGGCGATCCCGGCCACCAGCGCCTGGGTGCCGTCGCCGCCGGCCACCCCGACCAGGTCCGCCCCGGCCGCGACAGCCCGCCGGGCCAGATCCGCGACATCCGCCTGCCCGGGGCCCTCCAGCAGGGCCACCTCGGCCCCCGCCGCCTCGGCCTTGTCCGTCAGCCCGGACCTAATCACCGTCCCGCCCCCCGACCTCGGATTCGTGATCACCAACGCGCGCTCGGGCGGCGGCACCTCGCGGACCGGCATGCCCGCGCCGGCGCCGGCCGGGGCCAGCGCCCGCCGGGCGGCGCCGGCCGCCAGCACCAGCAGCGTCACCGGCACCACGGCGACCCAGATCAGGTGATGCCGCCCGACCGCCACCATGGCCAGGCTGGCCCGGCCCGCGAAACCGGTCAGCACCGCCGCCGAGGCCAGCACCAGCCCGAAAGCGGCCCGGGCCAGCCAGCCAGCGCCCATGACCTCACCTACCGTCACCGTCGGCGATTCACGCCCCACTCTCCCCGCCCCACCAGGCACCCCGCATCATCCACAAGAGGGTGAATCAGCCGCCCGGGGGGCGTACTAGCTATGGCCGGCTGACCCGGATGAGGCCGGCGAGCTGGTGATGCGGCAGAGTTGAAGCGCCAGGCCCGTCACCTTTTCCGCGGGAATGAACGCGGCCGTGCGGATGAGCAGCCCGCCGGTGAGCACCATCCTCTTATCGGTCACGGTGAGGTAGCTGACCGGCCAGGCGGCGCAGGACGTACAGCGGGACGAGCAGGTACCCTCCCCGGACGATGTCCGGGCGCGGCGAGCGGCCGGCCAGTTTCCTGGCCGCCACCAGGCCGCCGCAGGCCAGGACCAGAGGCCCGGCCAGCGCCGCCGGGTGCATGCGGACCGTAATGACACAGCGCTCATCCGGCA